>Ga0157374_10005611_pt1 | contig 10571 bp, 12 predicted proteins | sample M25metaG_FD_115308 | JGI IMG/M metagenome (GOLD analysis project Ga0157374, IMG submission 115308) | Miscanthus rhizosphere microbial communities from Kellogg Biological Station, Michigan, USA - M2-5 metaG | ecosystem: Host-associated > Plants > Roots > Rhizosphere > Soil | place: USA: Michigan... | reverse complement strand
CGACGGAGAAGGATTCTTTCAGGTGCAGACTGCGAACGGCCTTCGTTACACCCGCGACGGCAGTTTCCATCGCGCGCAAAATGGCCAGTTGGTTACCTCGGCTGCGGAACCCGTCCTGTCTTCTGGTGGCAAGCCTATTTCGGTTCCTCCCGGCGATATCGGGGTTGGGGCGGACGGGACGCTCTCGGTTGCTGGCGGAGCCGTTGCCATCGTTGGTGTGTTCACGTTTCCGGCGGGTACTCATCTGACGCCAGAAGGAGCCAACCGATACATAGGACCGAAGGATGTGGTCCCCGCAGCGGCGAAGAACTCGAGTGTTCATCAGGGAGCGCTTGAGGCAGCAAATCAGGACGTCATTCAAGGCTCGCTGGACCTGATCGTAATGCAGCGTCAGGCGGAGATGATGCAGAAGGCGCTCACCGTCTTCCATACGGAGTTCAACAAGTTTGCGGCAGAGGATCTGCCGAGGGTCTAGTTTGAAGAACCTGCTTTTTAAGAGCGAGGAGAAAGATGATTCGAGCCTTGTATACAGCCGCAAGTGGCATGAGCGCGCAGCAAATGAACCTAGACACAATCGCCAATAACCTGGCGAACTCTTCAACCACGGGATTTCGCCAGCTTCGGCTGGAGTTTCAGGATATGGTGTATCAGAACCTGGTGACGCCGGGTGCAGCGCAAAGCCAGAACACGGTTTCTGCTGGTCTGCAGATCGGGCTCGGAACCAAATCGGCCGCCACCGAAGTGATCTCGACGCAGGGCGAGCTAAACGAGACGCAGAATCCGCTTGATGTTGCCATCGAGGGTGCCGGGTTTTTCCAGGTGCAGCGGCCCGATGGAACGATTGCTTACACGCGCGCCGGACAATTTCACTTGAACAATCAGGGAACCATTGTGACCACGGCGGGCGATCCCGTCGTGCCCACCATTACGATTCCGCCAAATGCAACGGCAGTGACGATCACGCAATACGGTCTGGTGAACGCAACGCTTCCCGGGCAGCAGAGCCCTTCGCAACTCGGGCAGCTACAGCTCGCTACGTTTCCAAATCCTGGCGGGTTGGCAAGCATGGGGGGCAATCTACTGCAGGCCACGCTCAGCTCAGGCGATGCTGTGCTCGGCAATCCCGGTGGAACCGAGGGCATGGGATCCCTGCAGCAGGGCTACCTTGAAAATTCAAACGTGGATGTGGTGACGGAGTTTGTGCAGATGGTTTTGGCGCAACGTGCGTATGAGTCGAACTCCAAAGTGATTAAGGCCGCGGACGACATGTATTCACAGATTAACAACATTGCGCGCTGATATTTTTTTGGGGGGCGGCAATGAATACTGAACGCGCGAAGATCGCAATGCTGGTGTTCCTGATGCTTAGCTGCGCAGCCACAATGCGACCAGAAGATTTGGCTGCCGGTACGTCGCAGAAAACGGCCGGCGCGAATGCGATTCGCATAATTCAGGACCCGCACACTTCAATGCTCTGGGTTTTGGAACGCAATCCCGCGCGGCCGGGCGGTCCAGGGCGGATGATTCTGCTACGTCCGCTCGAATGCTCAGATTGCAATTCGGTCAGCAACGCCAGGCCCCATGCAAAGATCAGTGCGAACAATTTGAGTCCTGTGATCCGCAGCGGAGACCGCGTGGTTGTGGAAGAGAAGTCGGAAGTCGTCGAAGCTCGGTTGGAGGCTGTTGCGCTAGGCTCAGCGGCTGCGGGCGCTGAACTCAGCGTGCGCCTTGTCATCGGCGGCAAGCTTTTACGGGCCGTAGCGATTGGGCCTGGACGGGCTGCGCTCGTCGCTACTGTGTTCGCCGCGAATGCGAGGAGACCATGACGAAAATTTGCTTGGCCATCGTGACCATCTCTGTGTTTCTTGCTATATCTCTGCCGATTACCGCGAAAATGCCGAAATCGGCGGAACGTGCAACTCCTCCGGCAACAGCGCTGCGTTCGTATATAGAGCGCGTCCGCGCTCAGCAAGCTGCGGAAATAAAAACGCCTGGTTCAATCTGGAGTCCAGAAGGCAGGCTGGTTCGCCTTGGTACAGATGCAAAGGCTGCCCGCCTGCACGATGTGGTTTCAATTGTGGTGACGGAGAGTCTTGCGGCCACGACGGACGGCCAGGTGAAGAACTCGCGGGCGTCGAACGCGTCTTCGAAGCTGACCGCGCTCTTCGGGAAATTGAAGGCTTCAAATGCGCTTCAAAATCTCGGAGCCATGAATGCGTCATCTGGCCTTACTGCCGAGGGACAGAGCAGCACAAACTCAAGTGTGGCGACAACATTCGGCGCCGAAGTAGTGGACGTGCTCCCGAACGGAATGCTGGTAGTGCAGGCGACCCGGCAATTGACTTTCTCGCAGCAGACACAATTGATCCGATTGCGTGGATTGGTGAGGCCGGAAGATGTGAGCGCCCATAATGAAGTCCTGTCGACCGCGATGACGGATCTCGAACTGGAAGTGACAGGCAAAGGGATCGTTAACGATTCCACTTACAGGCAGAACCCGCTGGTGCGTTTGCTGGAAAGGCTGCTGATATTTTAAGCACCACATTAACGAACACGCAGATTCGAGAGGCTTGTTTGATGTACATGCGAACCGTATTTTCGTTGCTTGGAAAAGCTTCGCTTCCCATCGCATTTCTGATGACCTGGCCCAATCCTTGCCCTTGCGAAACTGCAGGATCGCTGGCGCGGGTTAAGGATGTGGCAACGATCGAAGGAATTCGCGACAACCAGTTGGTTGGATTCGGGCTGGTGGTCGGACTGCGCGGCACGGGGGACAGTTCGCAGACGGTCTTTCCTGCGCAAACGTTGTTGTCGGTGTTGGAGCGCATGGGCATTACGGTTCCGCAGACGGGGTCGCGCGGAGCGAACAACATGCAGGTCAAAAATATGGCCGGCGTGTTTGTCGTTGCTACGTTGCCGCCCTTCAGCCGCCCGGGAAACAAGCTGGACATTACGGTTTCGTCGGCGGGTGATGCGCGGTCGCTTGAGGGCGGCATTCTGCTGATGACGCCGCTTTACGGTCCCGATGGCCAGATATTCGCGGAAGCACAGGGAGCTTTGGTGCTGGGCGGATACATGGCCGCAGCGGGCGGCAGCAGCCGGCAGATGAACCATCCTACGACGGCTCGCATTCCCGAGGGAGCGCTCGTTGAACGAGCCGTGTCCCTCGATTTGAAGCAAATGCACACCATCACCGTCGTGCTGAATGATGCAGATTTTCACACGGCAGAGCGAATGGCGTCGGCGATTGACCGCATGATTGGCTCACCCCGGGCACATGCCCTGGACAGCCGCCGCGTAATGCTCGAACTTGGCCAGGGTGAGGACGCTGCGGCGCTGCTCGACAAAGTTGAATCAGCGGAGGTGGAAGTATTTCCGCGCGCCCGCGTGGTGGTGAACGAGCGGACCGGAACGGTCGTGATTGGCGGCAGAGTGCGCCTGCAGCCGGTTTCAATACTTCATGGTGGATTGGCCGTGAACGTGATTGCCACTACGCAGGTGTCTCAACCTGAGGCATTTTCCTCCGGGACTACACAGGTCGTGCAGCAGACAAGTGTCCAGGCTCAGGACAGACCGGTGAACCGGATCGACCTGAAAGAGGGAGCAACGGTCGAAGATCTGGTACAGGAACTGCAGCGTACAGGCGCCGGCGCGCGCGATGTGATCTCGATTTTGCAGGCGATGAAAGAAGCCGGAGCGCTGGAAGCCGAGCTTCAAGTTCTGTAGCAGAACTCAATAGGCAGCCCGCAAGGAGGTCGAATGCAGATCGGATTAGAGAACGCAAACCGCAGCCAGATACAAAATGACGGCACCTTATCGCCACGGCTGGTGCGAGCGGCCCAGGAGTTTGAAGCGCAGATGATGAAGGAGTTACTGAAGCCTATGACCGGTCAGGATGCGCTGACGGGAGAAAGCGTAACCGGAGGAGACGCTGGGGCCGGAGGCGCACTGGGCGAATTCGCATCGGAGGCGCTTGGGCAGGCGATTAGCAGGTATGGCGGATTTGGGATCGCCGACCGCATTCTTCACGATCTTTCCCGGTCCGGTCATTCCTCCGCAAATGGGAAGTTTGCGAAGATCGGAAACGATAAAAATGAAATAAGAGCGAGTGAATGACTAACGTGATTAATAATGATGCCGATATGCCAATTAAGGAGCAATGCGCATGGATATTCGCAGCAGTCTGGATGGATTGAAGTCGCTTTTGGGAGTTGATTCGGCGGCTCCCGCAGCGGCAAGGCCAGTTCGTAACACGAAGGCGGACGAAAGCAGCGCCTTGGGAAGCGATCGCGCCACGTTGAGCAGCGCTGGAAGCGAGGTCTCGCAGGCATCACAGGAAGACGGCTTGCGAAGAGAGAAGGTCGCAACGATACAGGCGGCTTTAGTATCCGGGACCTACGACGTGCCGGCAGTGGCGGTTGCCACCAAGGTTGTCGATGCAATGCTGAGCGGCCACAAATAGTTTGAGATTGTTTCTTTTTAGCAACGCACAAGGAGAGACCGTCATGCGGAGAGAGGTAGCTCAACCGGTTCGCCCAGAGTTGAAGACGCTGGTAGCTGAAGCCGCGCGGTCACTTGCGAAGATGGATGCGGAGCGGCTTGAAGAGCTTGCGCTGTCATGCAAGGCCCTCCAATGCGATCGTCCTCTGAGCAGCCAGCAAATTCCACTTTGCGAATTACATGAAGCAAAGCAGCATATGGCGGTGTTAGCCAAGGTGCTTGAAGCCACTCGCAGGAATTTGTTCGTGATGAATCGTCTCCGCGAACTGCACCCCAACCGGATGGAATATTCCGTCGGTCATGACTTGAATTCGAATGCAAAGGAGGTTGGCGATGGGCTCAATTAACTCCGCGTTCAGCATGATCACTGCTGCACTCGATGCCGACCAGGCTGCGCTGAACATTGTTTCGAACAACGTTGCGAACGCGAATACCCCCGGTTACACGAGGCAAATTCCAAGCTGGCGCGAAAATGACCCTGTGAGTATCAGGGGCATGACCGTTGGAACCGGGGCTGCTGTCACGGGAGCAATATCGGTACGCGACCGCGTGCTGGAAGAGCGTTTGAATCAGCAGGAGCAATTGGCGTCGGCGTCCAGTTCGCGACTGGCCGCACTGTACACGATGGAAACGCTCTTCAAGCCCAACTCCGGCGCTGCTGGTTCGGCTGCGGGAGACATTGGCAGCGACATCACAGGATTCTTCAATTCATTTTCGTCACTCGAGGCTGATCCGGCTAACAATGCCTTGCGTGAGAATGTGCTTTCGGCTGCTTCGAAGCTTGCCGGCGATATTTCCAATGGCGCGGCCAGCCTGACGGCGCAGAGGGCATCACTCGATCAGGAAGCCGCGGGGATTGTGAGCCAGGTGAACGCGTTGACCGGGGCACTTGGAAAGCTGAACCTCGAGATCCAATCTTTGTCCCCTGGCACGGATGCCGGCACGCTTGAAGATCAGCGGCAAGAGGACCTGCTGCAACTTTCACAACTGATCGGGATCAATCAAGTCTCCACAGAAAACAACGGAATAGCGATTACCACTTCATCGGGACAACGATTGGCTTCGCAAGGCACGAGCCAGCAGTTGACGAGTGGTCTTTCAAATGGAGTGACGCACTTCTTCCTCGGAACCAAGGACATAACCGATCAACTGACGGCCGGCGGCGGTTCGCTTGGAGGTATCCTCACCGCGCGTGATGTTGATATTCCCAGAGTCCTCAGTTCACTTGACGAGCTTGCCTATGACATCTCGACCGCAGTGAACGCGCAGAATAATCTCGGGACGGATGCAAATGGAAATTCGGCGACCGCTCCCGATTCCGTCACAGGTTCGCAGAGCCTCGACATCTTTGCTCCACCCTCGACGCTCATCGCGAACGGGACTACAAAGCACGACACTTCGGGCGCGGCGCTTGCCATGCGAGTGGTCATGACGGATCCGAGCCAGATCGCCGCGTCCAGCACTACCGAAGGTGTCGGCGGAAACAGCAACGCCACTGCTATCGCTGATATGGCAAGATCGCTGAAGCTCAACGGAAAGATGCCGTCGGATTTCTACGCAGGCCTGGTTACGAATCTTGGTTCAGTTGTTTCTCAGGTGCAAATCGAAAACACCGCTCAGAATGCATCCGTGACGCAATTGCAGACTCAGCGCGACGCATTGTCTAGTGTCAATCTGAATGACGAGGCTTCGGCCCTCACCTTGCTCGAGCGCAGCTACCAGGCAGCATCGCAAATCTTTGCGATCATCAATTCAATGATGGCGTCGGCATTGAACCTGGGCGAGCGGACGAGTGTTTCGTAAAGCGACCAGGTGCGGTAAATCCGGCTCCGATCGCAATGCTCGGATAGGAACTCGAACGAAGGGGTGAAGGATGCGTGTCAACCCGAACTACATTGCCAATCTCGCTGTGGCGCTCAACACTTCTCAAGCGGCCGAACAACACTTGACGGAAGAACTATCGAGCGGCGTACGTGTCAACTCTGTAGGTGAAGACCCGATAGCCGCTGGTCAGAATGTAATGCTTCTCAATCAGATTCGGCAGGATGACTCCTTCACGCAAAGCGCAAACCTGGTGACCGGTAGATTGCAAGTGGCTGACTCAGCGCTTGGGAGTGTTGTTTCGCAGCTGACAAAGGCTATCTCTCTGGCCACAGGTGCCAATAACGGAACACGCAGCGCAAATGATGTTCAGGCAGCCGCACAGGAAATTGCAGGAATCCGCGACGAAATCATGACGCTGGCAAATACAAGTTATCAGGGGCAATTTATTTTCGCGGGCACACATACTGCTTCTGCGCCTTTCAGCACTTCAACAGCGACCAGCCCTGCAACAACGAACTACGCGGGCGACAACAACCTGAGTTATCTCAGATTGCCGAACGGCCAGCAGATTCAATTGAACGTGCCCGGCAACCAGATATTTCAAGGACCAGGTGCGAAAGACGTGTTTGCAGCTCTCAACAATCTCATTGCTGACTACTCCAGCGGCACAGTTGATCACGCGCAGGCAGCTACCGATTCTGAAGCACTGATGTCAGCGCTCAGTCACGTTTCGCAGCAGCGCGTCATGATTGACAATTCCATTACCAGCCTTTCGGCGGCGTCGGAAGCAGCTACGAATGAAAAGACGCAACTCACGGTGGCGCAGACGAATCTGATGCAGGCGGATATTGCCCAAGTGGCAACACGTCTCTCGCTTGCGGCGACACAACAGACGGCCCTGCAGGCTGTCATCGTACATCTCACCTCAGCCTCCAATAGTTTATTCAGCAAACTGTAGTTCCCGGCCGTACTGTTTGGACTGCGGTCTTCGAACGCGGAAACAGCTCCCCGTCTATACTTGAATGCAGGAGATATTGTGCTGGCCCCTCTTCGATTCATTTGGAATGCGACTCGCGGAAACCGGCTAACCCCGTGGCGCAGCGAATATTTGAAGTGGCGTGTGGAGACCTACTCCGGCAAGAAAGCAGAGACGCTAACAACGAGCGACATTTTTGCTTTTGTGTGGGCCTCCAAGTGGGAGCTGTTGAGCTTTCTGCTCTGGACTGGACGGCTCGAAAATGAAGTTCGCCGGCGCGGATAACTTGACTCGGTCCGAATCAGTCGGTTCTGACGTTCGAGTGCCAAATGCGTCCCTATTCCAAGCATGATGACAAATCTTCCAAAGATCAAATTCCGGGTATCGCCTCTTTCATTCGCGGCGGTGTTTGCAGGTTTGTATGCTGGAGCTCTGTGTGCCGCGCAGGCGCTGCCTCCGGTTGAACCTCCAAAGCCGATGCCTACTGCGCAGAATGGCGAAACAACCCTGCACATAACCACTACCGAAGTTTTGGTGCCCACGCTGGTCGAAAAGAAGGGCGGGGGAGTTGTCTACGGTCTCAAACCGAGTGATTTCGTGCTGGAAGATAACGGAATTCAGCAGAAGATTCGTGTTCAGGAAGAGATGGACACCGCGCCCGTTGCACTGGTTCTGGCTGTGGAGCAGGGCGGCGCCAGCGTGCTGGAGTTCGACAAGGTAGCCAAACTCGGGCCGCTCCTCGACATGTTCCTGACTGACCCGCAAAGCAGGGTTGCTCTGATGGGCTTTGATTCGCGGCCGCACCTGATAACCGATTACTCGCACTCGAGCGAACAGGTCAGTGATGCTCTGATTCATCTCCAGCCGGGAGACGGAGGAGCGGCGATCCTGGATACGATCAGTTCTGCCGTGGACCTGCTTGAAACCCAGCCAAAGGAATATCGACGCGTTCTCCTGTTGATCAGCGAGGAGCGCGACCACGGCAGCAAACATACGAAAGAAGAGGCGCTGATCAAAAAGATTGGCGGATCAGACGTATTGATTTTGAGCGTCGCGTTTTCCCCGGCGCTGGCCGCCATAACGCATGATGTCAAGAACAGCGTCTCCGGCAGCGGAAACGAACCTCCGGCGACAAACATGATTTCGGCACTCTGGATGCTGGTACAGGCCTTCCGGAAGAACGTGACCAAGGAAGTTGCCCAGATGAGCGGTGGGGAATACACAACATTCACCAGTGACAAGCACTTCCAGCAGCGTGTGCTCGATGCTGCCAGGCATATGCGCAACCGCTATTTGATCACCTTTAGCCCATCCGATCCGACACCGGGTTTGCACAGTATCAAGGTGAAAACCGCGCAGGATTACGGCGCGCGGATTGTGGCCCGTGCCAATTATTGGCTTGCGACGGAGCCATAACGCGCGGGAAGTTGGTGCATGCTGAAGATACTAGGTACGGAGCGGGTCCAAACCGGAGAAAACCAGCTGATTCCGTAAAGGTTTAGAGAGAGATTCCGGAGGGCGTTTCAATAGCGCAACACAATGCCTTCATGGTAATCTCAAGTAGACACTTTTGAAGTGGATCTGAGAAGACAAGAGGAGTACCTGACGCCGTGCTGGCGACTGCAAAGAAATCTGACCTCATTGAACGCTTCCGCACTCACGATACGGACACCGGTTCGCCGGAAGTCCAGATCGCGATTCTTAGTGAACGGATTGGCGAGCTGACCGAGCATTTCAAAACCCACAAGAAGGATCACGCCTCACGGCGTGGCCTGCTGCAACTAGTTAGCAAGCGCCGCCGCCTGCTGGATTATCTGAAGTCGCATGATGGCGATCGCTACCGCGACGTGATCACAAAGCTCGGTATCCGCAAGTAATCAGAAAGTTCACATTGACCCGGAAGCGCCCAGACCGGAAATTGGTCATGGCCCCTGTTTCCCCAATGACCCGGGGCCACGGTGTACCTGGCGGCTTATCTTCAGAGCCAGGGCGGGCGCACTTCTATCTCATGCGCACTCCCTACATGAAAAACCAGGCCATCCGCAGCATGACAGCTGCGGATGTTTCTGAGCCTCGATCAGAGGCTCGGGTTTTTCGTTGCGCTCGTCGGACCGCCCGCGCGACTTTCCGCGCCCTCATCCCATCTGGCGCTTTACCCACACAAGTTTCCCAAGCGAATAAAACGAAAAGAGGACTCTATGTCTACCAAGCATGAAGTAGCTGTCGAGCTTGCTGGCGGCAAGCGGCTGGTTTTTGAAACCGGACGCATGGCCAAGCAGGCATCTGGCGCTGCACTGGTAACCACGGGCGAGACCGTGGTTTTGTCCACAGCAGTTGCATCTCCCGATCCCCGCGAGGGTATCGATTTCTTTCCGCTCACCGTGGATTACCGCGAATACACCTATGCAGGTGGCCGCATCCCCGGTGGCTTTATCAAGCGTGAAGGCCGGCCGAGCGAGAAGGAGATTCTCACTTCGCGTCAGATCGATCGCCCGATCCGCCCGTTGTTCCCTGATGGTTTCCGCAACGAGACGCAGGTCATCGCGCTGGTTTTCTCTGCCGACAAGGATAACGATCCTGATGTAGTCGCAATCAATGCTGCGGCAGCTGCCCTGGCATTGTCTGATATTCCGTTCAGCGCAACGGTTGGCGCGGTTCGGGTAGGCCGCGTAAACGGAGAATTCGTCGCAAATCCCACGTATGTCGAGCGCGCGGAAAGCACCATCAACATCATGGTCGTCGGACACAAGGACGGTATCGTGATGATTGAAGCGGGCGCCAAGCAAGAGAGCGAAGAAGTTGTTCTAGGCGCGATTGAGTTTGCGCACGAAGAAATCAAGAAGATTGTTGCGGCGATTGACGAGTTAGCCTCGAAAGCCGGCAAGGCGAAGCGCAAGTTCGTAGCGCCGGTAGAAGACGGAGGATATTACAACGATCTGAAGGCGAAGATCGGCGAGCGTCTCAAAGACGCGCTCGACACCAAGACACACGGCAAGACCGAGAGCTATTCACTCATCAAGCAGATTAAGGACGAGCTTGTAGCGTCGCTGCCAGCTGACGAGCCGGACGCCAAGAAGAAGCTCAACACTTACTACGAGCTTTTGCGTGAGCGGACCTTCCGTGAGCAGGTGACCAAAGACCGTATCCGCCCAGATCGTCGCGCTTTCGACGAGATTCGTGCCATTTCGATTGAGACTGGCGTACTGCCCCGCACGCATGGATCGGCGCTATTTACCCGCGGCGAAACACAGGCATTAGTGACGGCTACGCT
>Ga0157374_10005609_pt1 | contig 10573 bp, 6 predicted proteins | sample M25metaG_FD_115308 | JGI IMG/M metagenome (GOLD analysis project Ga0157374, IMG submission 115308) | Miscanthus rhizosphere microbial communities from Kellogg Biological Station, Michigan, USA - M2-5 metaG | ecosystem: Host-associated > Plants > Roots > Rhizosphere > Soil | place: USA: Michigan... | reverse complement strand
TTATTTTTTTTTTTTTTTGATAAGTAGGTTGATTTTTTTAAAAAAAACAGGATCATTGGATATCTTGACTTTAATTTAAAAAAAAAAAAAAATAATCCGTAACAGCATTAATTTTTTTATGTGTGCCTGTATTCCCTGTCACTGAAATCCTCACACTTTTTTTGTCGTAAACTAACAAGCAAATAGTTTCCTGGGTGCTTTACTTTAGACAATGAAGAGAGATATTGACAATATGAATCTGGCAGCGTCGGATAATGAGCAGACTAAAAAAAAAGCACGTTCGAATATGCTAAAGAAATCGGGGATTTACTTTCAAGATGACATAAAAGCAATATGTGGTCTCTATGGATGCGATATTGATTTTAAAAAATCAAATGCGTGGTTTCCGTTCGATGAAACACTTTCATCTGGTCGTTTGGGAAACCTTAGTGAAGAAAATATAACAAAACTTGAATCACTCTACGACCAAGAATTGAGTGATAATAACTTCCCTTTACCATTTCGCAAAAGAAAGATTTATCTAATTACTCCAAAAACTACAAGGGATTTCTCTTCAGCACCTTCCGGGACTTTCGGTTTTGTACTTCCCGTGGTCATTGAAACAAGGCCAGAAAATCAAGAATATTGTTTTGCAGCCCTGAAGACATCGTCTTCTTTCTTCCCTTCTATTCAAGAATCTTCAAAGAATATAAGGTTTAGCAATTCCTTGGAAGACCACCATGTTTATCCATCAGTAAACATGCTCGATTGCTTCTCAATAAGTTGTACATCACCAAACAGATGTTTTCACTGCAAATTGAACTCGATCAAACACAAGAGAGGCAACTATAAAGACAAATCAAATGACACGGAAACGTTGTGTGAGGGAGAATTGTCAGAACATTCAGTATTCGACGAATACGTGGACATTAAAAACTGTAATGGTTATATCCCTCCCAACTCCTGGTGGATGTTCTGGTTTTCGTTTGTCATAAATTCTTCAGAGAAATCGAAAGATGCCTTGATGGATTACATCAAAACTCAGATTCGTCTTTCCCCGGAAGATTTAAACGAACAAATTATTACAGATTTTTGGAACAAACGTACTTGGATTTTCGGTAAAGAGAAGAGAACAGACCTTTCACTGTACGAAAGCGATGCAGCATGTCCAATACCAGAACGGAATTTTGATAATTGTATGATATTCACTATCACGTATGAATTTTTTAATACATGCGAAACTGGGAAAAAAGATGGAAAGGAACAATGTGATAACTTTGAATGGCCGTTACACTTAGACAGTCCTGAATTCCGAAGGGCCATCTATTTAGATATGAAATCAAAATTCTCTGAAAATTCTGTAAAATCAGGTCAGAACAAAAACGCAAGTAATGCGAGTACACGTAATGTTTCAGATATAAAAGGTATATTCATATAATAGATTGCTTACATGAATTAGTTAAAGAAGTTTCTTATTTTATTCCCTATGCATGCTTGTGTACATCATTTCAATTTTTTGAAATGTCGGATTCTCTTTTATCCAAGATATGTCCTAGTAAAGATGGATTTCCCCTGTTCTTCAAGCAGTATTTTCGTAAGGAATCACTTCTTAAAGCACTTCCTAAAAAATATATTCTGCGCGGTCTCTACAATCCATCTTTTGACATGTATGACACAGGTTCTTCTATATTTTCATGTAAATCTACTGGGGTTGATGGGGAATTCTTTTCAAAGAGATTATTTGATAACAAGTTCGTGAAATTTTCATACCTTGTGAAAGTAAATATGGACAAACTTAGAACGCAAATGATCGAATCGCGGACAGAAAAAGATGCAACACTTTTACTTTTTTGGGAAGTAGCTAAGCGGAGATGCATGGAAAATTACAGCGAGCAAATCTACAAGCGCACACATGTTACTAATACACATGACACAGAAAGGGCTCAATTATCCACTAATGTTGACACATCGTATGACAAAGGACATGATCAGAAACTTAAATTTTTGTCATGTTTACAACAGGTCGAAATCTTTAACTCCAGTTCTGGTCTCCTTGAAGAGTATCTGAACGAGATGTCTATTACAAAGAGTAACGACGTCACGTATCATACAAAATCCCAAAAGTATGATCAACAAATATTTCTGATGACTTTCACACTCAAGGATCTCACAATAGATTATCAAGCACTAAAATACATTGATGAGATTAATCCATTTGTAGATGTACATGATTTAGCGGCTGCATTATCAACACCAAAAGTGCAAACACGATCGCATTCATCGTCACCCGCATCTATCTCACCGTACTCTGGTACACAAGTTAATGCTTTATCTTCTCCGAATAATGGTAAACAGTACCCGATCGGTTCTCCAGTGTTACGTAACTCTAGCGGTAGAGCTACACCTAGTAACTTAAACGTAACGCAGAAACAACAGGTTTCACCTCAACCTACAAGACATAATGGAGGTCATACTGCTACCAGTAAACAACATCTTAATGACAAAGTACATGAAAATATAAGTAAACAAGATATTAGTGGACACTTGAGAAAGACATCTCTAGCATATGTATTGAAGTGTCTTACAATGATGGCAATTCAAAATGTAAGAGCATTTCATAGTGTCGGGATAATGCATTGTGATATTTACACAGGAAACATCTTATGTTTCAGTAATCCTACTATATTTAGGACGGCCTTCAGTAGGATATTTCGTGATGCACATGTTGGGGATGCTAAAGACAAGGATGAAATCTTCATAAAAAGAGAGCTTTCACAGAAGAGAAACTCTAGTAAATTCTTGTTACCATTTGGACATCACATGTACTATCATTCGAAGAATGTAGGAAGACATCCAGTAACAGATCACTCTACAAATAGCAAAGTGGGAACTACTCTATCTCCCAACTTGGATATTAACTCTATTATTACTTCTAAAGAACTATTAATAGATATTGATCATACAATTATCCCACAATTTAGTATTATCGACATTGGGAACTTGATCGAGAAAACGCACAACGTTTCTGAGTTTTATACGGATCTCAACTTTGGTATTGGAGTTTCCACAAATAAGATGAATCTAATACGTGATTATAAAAAGAAAGTCAGCAAAATTAATCCTTTTGTTGATTATAATTCTACGGATATTAATTCCAAGGATGTTTATGGTATTCCACTTCCTAGATGCAGTAGCTATAATTTTAAACGCATGGGAGACATTGTACAGTATTTATCTAGTCATTCACGAATTGACCTTACAGAAGCGATCACTAACGTAAATAATTCTTCATGTAAATGCGGAAGTCAGCAATGTCGATTTTGCTATTTATACTGTTTGCTTGATTTCATTACAAAATACTATGGATTTTCATCATCTGTATCATCAAACGGTTGTACTGATGGGAAGCCAATCGATTACTATCTTCGAGTGTTGTTAGCTTCATCTGAATTGATGTACACATACCTTACAGAGCCGATAACGGCGTATACTTCCAGGTCTCCAGAACAAACAATAGCAACATGCTACCCTGTCATAAATACACCTACCAAATCTAACAAGAATGATCAAAATCAGGGAAGTTCGTCGTACATTGGCTTAAAGGCTCACAAAAGACAACTTTTATCAAATATGACGGATGTCTATTCCACTGTGATGTGCCTAGTCGGTATGATACTTGGATATACTTTCAAATCTCGGGCGAGAGATATGAGCCTGGTGAGGGACTATCGTACAATACAAGAAGTCATGTCTAATGTAAATACGAAAGATGTAGCTAACAGTGGTGGAACGAGGAAAACCGATCTAAGAACAAGTACAACGAGAACGCCTTTCAAAGAGCCACATAAAAATTCTAGAAACCTGGCTGGAATTAAAATGTCTTGTTTTAGAGTCAGTTTGAACAAAGCAGAGATCGATAGCGACTACGAGAGCAGGACACCCATGACATTCTATTACAAAATGGACAGTGGATACCTTCCTACTAACCTTAAATGTATCACTATTACTTACACAAAAACTACAAAAAAGTTATTATCACTTGAAGATGGTTCATCCCTTTACGATCAGAGATACAGTGCAAAACATGCGATACATTTTTTTAATGATTCATTCCTGTCAAAGTGTGTAGATATATCCAAGAAATATTGTAATATCACCGATGACAACTGGTTGTTTTCACCCTATGAGGTTTATTCATGCAGACGTATTTTCAAACTCATATCTTCCGTGAAGTCTCTTGAAAAAGAGGAAGGTGTCAACATCATTCGGAAATGCATTAAGAATACGTTACTGACAATTGATGCGATCGGTTTACCAGAAAAATATCATTTAATGCTACAGAAACATATCCAATCTCTCAGGAAGATATACAATAACGAAATCCAAAATTTTACAGTGGGTCACGCACATACGAAAGGAGGCACAGAAGAGTCCGAAAAACTTCCTCATAAAATAGTGGAAACGAGTTTTAGTAGATTGACAAGGTATATGGACTCAAAATTAGACTACAAGAAGGCTAGTACTCTTATGAAAGATGAAGGAAAATCACTTAAGGAGATTGTTTCCATATCACGAAACATTGAACCTATAATGATGTTTATCGAGATGACTATGGAAGAAATAGCAGAAGATTACTGTTGCACAGGGTATTTTCAACTCTTTATTGCGATGGAAGAAAAACTCAAAAAGCGTGGCTGGATGAAGTCTACCTTGATGGACACACTTGAAAAGGACTATGGATTCTATAGATATGAAAGTGAAGATTTCAGTGAATTAGCCTGTGCGAGTCTATCTTGGGAACCTGAAAATAGGCCTTCAACTCTCGAGTGGATTAACGCTTTAACGTTCGACAATCTTGTTTCTTCATCAGAGAAATCATTGGAAGACTTGAACAATGTTGAAAATAATATTTACTCGACAGACTTCGTTACAAATAACTTAACAAAACTCAGTATAATTAGTGGATGTGGACTTGAAAGAATACTAACCTCTAGTCCATTCAGATCAACAATGAATTTCTCGAACTTTTATTACGAACAAACGTTAGGTAGTTTGGTCGGCTTCGGTTTCTATCGATACGACACACCACTTAAAAAGAGACATCTAAGGAGACTTCCTCAGATGACAGAATTACAGAACGCTCTATTCTATGTTTACAGTATTATGAGTGGTAAAAAGTGTTGCGCAAATTTGGATCCTATCGTGAACATCATTGACAGTAAGTTTGATGGGAAATACATGATGATCCAAGATGAAAATGACGAGACAAGGAAATGGATACTGTTCTGTAAAGTGGACAACGAGACTATCAAAAAGAATGACAGAGAAAATGTTGAAGACCTGGTGGACTTATACTCTACTTTAATGAAAGATTATCTTTACAAGCAAATAGTGAAAGATATTAGGGGTGAAGCTAACATAGAAGTAAGCATTTCAGATATTTTTAATGATGTACTTGATTACATGTCAATTTAAATAAAAATGTGTAAGTTTAATAAAACGCTTTATTAATAATTTTGAAAATGTGGTACAGATTGAATTCTAACGTTAACACGCCAATTTTCGTTACCGCTAGGTATCTTAAAGATGTGAGTAATTGCTTCTTCAAGGAGGAAGTCACTAGTCTTCACGGATGCCTTGATTCTGTATTCAAAACCTGCACCTTGAGAAGGGGACCATACCGTATACTCGTCACAAAAATCTCTGATTTTAGAGAGTTCCGGATAATATGAGAATTCTTCGTTACTTGCTAATTCTTCTTTAAGAATATGCTTGAAATTGTCTCTATTGTGCGGTGGGACGATACACAAATCTCCAGCAAAAGAAAGTTTACCACTTTTAGTATAAGATTCAAAGTTGTTACTTATAAATTTTTCCATGATTTCAACCTTCAGCTCTCTTGTAGCTTTCTCGGCGCTTGCTCTAGTGCTATGACTAGATACTACTTTATATTGTTCACGCATAGGAGTACTTGAATGGAATTCGTCGTCTTCACAAATTACGAGATAGTGCATCGTATCCGAAATCACTTCCTTTCCCATATTCTGGCTACGCACTTCTTGTTCCTTTTCTGCTTTTATCTTGGAATCTAAAGAGTCATCATCTTCATCATCATCTTCATCATCATCATCAGTCTCATTGTCCAAACCAAGAGCAGGTCCCTGAGGTTCGTCGTTGCGGTCTCTTTTCATAACTCCTCTTGATTGATAGACAGTACGGAACTTTCAGTATCTCTTTTTTTTTAAATGTGAACATGCGGTCAACAAAAAAAAAACTTTAAAAAAAATTAAAGAGTACAGGCTTCACTTGGAAGAAAACGAAACCAAATAGCTGTTTATTATTTTTGTGTTTCTAACAAAATGACAAGTAACACAGAAGTTGATTTGGCGTATTTGCATTTCATTCACTATAATAAGACTAATTCTTATGCACTTTACTCTGCTCCTTGTCCAGCAATTACTATAAGAGTCGGAAAGGAGATGAATGTAAGGAATTTTATTCTCACACGAAAGGATTCGAAACAACCATTATTCTACAAGGTTTTAGACTCTTTTTTTAGTAATTCTGTCTCTACTCTGTGGAAGAACATGTACACACAATTACGGTACTATAATCGACCAATTCCAAAAAAACTAATCCTAATAATCGAACTAGAATTATGTTTTGATAGAATATGTTTTCCAAACGACCTCACAGAGATAATTGAAAAATACACAATTCTTCTTGAGTGGCATCTTCGCTCTGTCGACAGTTTGTCTACAAGAGGGTTTCTTAACAAGGATAAGTTGTTGTATATTTTAGATAACTCTACATAAATTTTTTTTTGTATGAGAACGTTGTCTATTTCTGTGGGGGTGGAACGTACCCCCCATTTTTTTTTGTGTCGACGTTCGAACGACGTTCCAGCTATTTTAGGTTTTCTTCCTTGATTAAGGTATTTCTTGGGGAACGTAAGGTATTTTATGAGGGATTTCCTTTTTTGGAAAATGGTGAAACGTACCCCCCTAAAAACTTTATGTCGGCGTTCGAACGACGTTCCAGCTATTTAAGATATTTTTCCTTGATTAAGGTATTTCTTGGGGAACGTAAGGTATTTCTATGGGGGTGGAACGTACCCCCCTAAAAACTTGGTATCGACGTTCGAACGACGTTCCAGCTATTTTAGGTTTTCCCCCTTGATTAATGTATTTCTTGGGGAACATAATGTATTTCTTGGGACTTTCCTTTTTGGGAAAATCGTTAAACGTACCCCCCATTTTTTTTGGTCTCAACGAACGAACGTCGATCGGAACGTCCCAGCTATTTTGTCTAATTTCCCCTTGATTTATGTATTTCTTAGGGAACGTAAAGCATTTTCTTCGGAACGTTATCTATTTCTGTGGGGGTGAAACGTACCCCCCGTTTTTTTTCATGTCTACGTTCGAACGTACACAAACAAAAAGGAAGAAAGTCTGTTGACCGTATTAAAACAATAAATTTATTGATATTTCTCTTCCAACATTTTATTGATGTAACCCATAGCATTATTTTGCATTAACTGTATGTTTCCGTCATAGTTCATAACATTATTCACTGAGATAAAGTTAGGGTTTTGAATCGCGTTCACTGTAATATCGTCTTCACCATTTTCTTTTACATCAATAACTGTCGTTTTTCTGTACAATGAATGGTACCTTTTTAATAGTTTCGTATATGTAAAATAGGGTTTCCATGCAATAGTAGAGGGTCTATTCTCTGTAGAAATAGCTTTTGTGTTGTAAAACAGTTCTATCTCTTCTTCCATGGCTGTGTCAGATATTTTCTCTTTAGTTTGAACAGTCTTTTGTATTAATTGGTGAACCAGATCCAGTACGATATCCTTTGCTGTTGCTTTATGATCTGGTTTGTGTACCCTTGTTATGTGTAAATAAATAACACTTGCGCCACATTCAAATAATCTTAAAACTTCATTTAAGAATCTTGTATCTCCAATAATACCAATATAACGCTTTTTGTTATTATTTTTTGTTTCATTTACCAAGGTATAGTCATACAGTTTCTTTAGAGTTGAGAATATCCAAAAATCTTGACATATCATGTTCTTGTACATATCATTCGCTACATATTCGACCATCTTTCTAGGAGTAACAGGGAAGAGTGTACTGCTGATTGGTTTGTAGTAATTACTATATTGAGGGATACCCTTTATTCGTTCACTTAATTTTGTTGGATCCTTTTCAACGTTCAAATATTTTGATTTTAGTATTGCCCCTGTCCAAAATAGTGCATCAGGTGACCTCAGATCGGACAACCATGATCTAGAGTCTTCATCTAGATTTTGTAGTTTTTTAAAGTCTAGACCAAAAGAAGCAGCTACAGATTTTTTAAGAGGTTTTGCAAAATTGAGAGTAGTTATGGAGACTGACTTTGGAGAAAAAAGTGGATTTGTTTCTGTTTGATATACACTTTCTAGTAGTTTGAGAAGTGTTGATTTACCGGATTCATAAGTACCAGAAATACAAATGAATGTCCATTTTGAGATTTCTTTCGTAAATTTGTCTTCCATTTCATCCAGTAAATTTAAGTAAGAACCTTCTTCTGTGTATGGGATATCGTAAAAAACGCGGTTCCTAAATTCAGATTTGTCCTCAGTAACAAAAACAGAATGGCCTTTTAAGGTGTCTATTAACGTATCCATGCTAACGTCATCTACGGAAGAAAGCTTGATCTTAGGGAATTGTGTAAAACCTTGTGAATTAGTGTTTGTTGCAGTAGACGAGCTTCCTGATGTTGTAGCATTTTCATGGTTATCATCGTGGTCGCTCATAGACACTACTGTCTCATCTACTAATTTTCGACTGTTGTCAGTTTGATTAGAACTGGATAACTGAACTTTGCTGTCTGCTAAATGACCCCTCACAAATGCCATTTAACTTTTCATTGATTTGTATTGGGTTGTGTATTGAAGTTTAAGGCTTGTGAAATTAAATTAGTAATAAAAAAAAAGATTAGTTATATGTTTAGTTATCAAACATAAACTTCACTCAAAAGGCCTATCATCATTAGTGTATGTGATGAAATCTTAATGAAGAATATGTATTTCGGTTAAGGTCATATAAGTAAACATCATTTTATTCAAGTAGACTATACTCATATGTCATCCATTCCACACTCTGTTTCACCTTCCGAAGATTCTTCGTTGACTTGTGTATCCTGATTATTACCATCGAACGAACGTATATCAGTTACAATTACAGAGTTATCTTCTTGTCTATTTTTATCCAAATTTAAGTTTGCGACTGGTTTTGGCTTTGGTTTTGCTAATGAAAGTAAAGGGTCGTCTTTCATGTCGTCTTTCATATCAGAAGGCATTTTGTTAACATAAAAAGAGGGAGTCATAGCTTTCTTTTGGGAAGTTTGGAGAACATCAGATCCGACGCCTTCTTTCTCATTTAAAGGCTTTACATTCTCAAGACTGATGTTGGTAGTCGTAGTTTCGTTTTTGTAGTTATTCCTTTCCTGTTGATTTTCATCTGCCCTAGCACTTTTCACACATTCCTGTCTTGATTTTTTTGAAGGATTTAACGTCCGTGATGCTTTTGGTACGCTTCTATGTTCTTTGAATCCCTCGAGTCTCGTTTTCTCTTTTCCAGGGCCTGTCCTATCTGCTCTGTATCCAAGTCTTTTTGGTTGTGTACTATCGTAAGTTTTATCCTTACTACGACTCAATGATGTATTATATGCGTTTAGGCCTCCCATCTGTGGGTCTTTACCAGGGTATCCATATTTTTTCAAATGACTAAATTTCTCCGGTTGTGCAAACAATTGGGTATCCATTATTTGTGAACATAATACTTTGCTGGTGAATCTTTCGTTCATGAACTCTTTTGCTGCTTCAGGTGTTTCAAATTGGACAAATAAATGTCCATTCTTATTGCCACCTTTTGGTGGTTCGTACCTTATCCCAAAAATTTTCAGATTATCAAATTTGTCATCAAAAGCATCCTTGTGCTGTGAGAAGTAGTTGTCGTTAATGTTCGTAATTACGACAGGCGGGTTTTCAAGAGGGAAACCATCCATGAACGGATCATAATTATTAATGTGTGGTACACTAGGAAATTTACTCTTGTTCCTTTGAAACACTGGATAGGTGACTGGCCTTTTAAATGGATCTACATGATTAAGTATATGTATTAAACTTTAATTAAACAGATTTAGTTAATGTATCTGATTGAAGTTAGCACTCTATTACCGTTAATTGGATAATCTTGTCCGTTTACTGTACTGTAGTTACTATGACTGTTGGATGCATGATTGTAGCTGTAATATGGATAATAGGTTGACATTTAGAATATCGTTGCACAGTCCGTTACTTTTTGATCGTCCGTTGGTACAGATAATTTGAAAATTTTATGTTAAAAAAAATTATATTTAGGTCTGCTTTTTTTTTTTTTTTTTTAAAATATTTTTTTTTTTTTTTTTTTTTTTTTTTTTTTTTTTTTTTTTTTATTTTTTTTTTTTTTTTTTTTTTTTGTTCAAACCTTCTATTTTTCACGGGCTATCCCCTGCGATCCAGCAATGTTGAAATATTTTTATCTGAATCAAGTTACTTTCT
>Ga0157374_10005606_pt1 | contig 10575 bp, 7 predicted proteins | sample M25metaG_FD_115308 | JGI IMG/M metagenome (GOLD analysis project Ga0157374, IMG submission 115308) | Miscanthus rhizosphere microbial communities from Kellogg Biological Station, Michigan, USA - M2-5 metaG | ecosystem: Host-associated > Plants > Roots > Rhizosphere > Soil | place: USA: Michigan... | reverse complement strand
CGAGGGCAGACTCAGCACTGTATTTTGGCCATGCACCGGGTACATCGGCGGTAACGGAATCTGCCCCCGCACGTTGAAGGAGATCCGTAACAAAGGAGTCATGGCCGGCGGTGTAAAGCGGTTCTGCGGAGAGTTGATAAAAAGTCCTGATTTTGGGTAGCGGCTGTACAGCATTTTTGACGGCCAGGGAACGCATTCGAAGTTTCGCCACGAGTGCTTTCGCTTCGTCCTCTTTACCGACTATTTCACCGACTTGGGAGATTGTATTGAACACGCCTTCAAGATCGTGAGGGTCGGTAACGAAGACTTCGATTTGATGAGTCTTTAGCTGTTCAGTAAACACCTCGAGTTGAGACGCTGTCGATATAAGGACAACCTGCGGTCTAAGTGCGATGATCTTCTCGAGACTTGGGTGGAGTGTATCTCCAACCTTCTCGACATTCTTTGCCTCACTTGGGAAATCACAGTACGTCGTGTTTCCAACGAGAGTGTTACCTGCACCAACCGCAAAAACAATTTCGGTGAGGTTAGGAGCCAGCGACACTATTCGGTCGATATGTGACGGAAGTGGTACGCGTCGACCTGAATCGTCTGTGATTTCTCTGTCGTTTGAACGGTTAATTGCAACCGAGGTGTTTGAAGAAGAGCAGGCTACGGTCAGCAACAACCAAAGTGCTGCGCTGACAATTAAAAGCCGTGACGAAGAGTTGCTGCTACCAGATTCTAAAAACACGAAACCCGCTGACCTCCGATTTTCAGCAAAGAAAACAGGCTTCAGCGGGATTTAGACTCGACCCGATGCTGCCTGAACACCTTTGCGCGAGTGTTAAGAGGCTGCAAGCGTTTGGGCAGGTCTCCTGACTTTGAGTGGTTTACTCATCACAGTGGCGCGACCGCGCGGGAATTTCACCCGCTTCCCTATTCTCCCCGTAAAGGGGCACCCAAACACTAGATTAAAAGAACAAACTGCAGTGACTGCTGGGCCGGACACTAACACGCGAGTATAAGGCTGTCAAACCTCGAACCGGGTGAATAAGGGCTGTTTGCCTCGACATCAGGTGTCCAGTAAGATGCCGTTTAAATTCAACACCAAGCGAGAACAACCTAAATGATCAAAACTGTGGAATGGACAAAAGATGGTGTTTGTATGTTAGACCAACGCCTTCTTCCAGCTGAAGAAAAGTACTTGATGTTACGTTCCTACGACGAGGTAGCGGAAGCAATCAAAAAAATGGTTGTTCGGGGAGCACCTGCGATTGGCGTCTCAGCCGCAATGGGGATCGCGCTGGGAGCCAATCAGTCCGTGGGTACCTCTGTAGCGGATTTGGAGGACGATTTCGATTACATCTGTGACGTGATGGGGCGTACTCGCCCGACCGCCGTCAATCTCTTTTGGGCGATTGAACGAATGCGCTCCACTTTCAAGCGCGCAAAGTCACTTGGAGACGTTGAAGAGATCAAGAAGGTGCTGACGTCCGAAGCTCTTGCGATCTTCGCGGAAGACATTAAGGCAAACCGATCGATAGGCAGACATGGCGCGGACCTCATTCCTGATGGAGCGACCGTCTTAACCCACTGTAACGCCGGAGCCCTAGCAACAGCGGGAGATTACGGTACCGCCCTGGGAGTTATTCGGGGAGCTCGCGACGCCGGAAAGAGAGTTGCAGTGATTGCTGATGAGACTAGACCGTTTCTTCAGGGTCTGCGCCTGACCGCGTGGGAACTAGCCAAGGATGACATCCCAGTTACCGTAATCACTGACAACATGGCGGGGCACGTAATGAAGGGTGGAAAGGTCGACGCTGTTGTAGTGGGCGCGGACCGTATCGCCGCAAATGGCGATACGGCCAACAAGATCGGAACCTATATGGTTGCGGTTCTTGCGAAGGAGCACGGTATTCCTTTCTACGTCGCCGCACCAATGACAACGCTGGATCTAACGCTTTCGTCAGGTGAACAGATTCCAATTGAAGAACGTGATTCAAGGGAAGTGACGCATATCAAGGAACATCAACTCGCACCGGACGGGATTGCGGTTCACAATCCTGCGTTTGATGTGACTCCTCATCACTTAATCACCGCAATTATCACCGACAAAGGAGTGGCGAGAGCCCCCTTTGAAGAAACCTTGAGAGCGTTGGGTGAAGTGAGGGAAGTAAGGGAAGCCGCGAATTAGGACTGCGCGTAACGACTCGTTTTCCACCAGTCGATAGTTAACTTTAGTCCGTCGCGAAGGCCCACAGTTGGCTTGTAATCTAGGAGATCCCGAGCCTTTGTGATGTCTGCAAGACTGTGCCGAACGTCGCCGACTCTTGAGTCGCGGTAATCAATCGCAACATCAGGCGTGCCAACCAACGTCTTCAGCTCAGCTAATAGCTGATTCAGAGTAATTCTCTCTCCTGTCGCAACATTGATGATCTTTCCCACTCCTCCTGAGGCTGTAGCAGCCTTAAGATTCGCGGAAACCACGTTCTCGATATAAGTGAAATCACGCGATTGTTCGCCATCACCAAAGATTACAGGACGCTCACCTGAACACAGCGCACTAATGAATCTGGATACGACACCAGAGTATTGTGAACCGGGATCTTGGCGTGGCCCAAAAACATTGAAGTAACGCAGAGAAACCGTTTCAAGTCCATAAAAGCGAGAAAATACCTGGCAGTAGTATTCGCCAACCAGTTTCGCGACTGCGTAAGGCGAAAGTGGATCGGGCGACATCTCCTCTACCTTTGGCAGGGTGGGCTGGTCGCCATAGGCCGAACTCGATGCGGCATAAACAAAACGTCGCACCTTTTGCTCCCGCGCCGCTAGAAGGAGATTAAACGTTCCATCTACTGAGGAGGTATGGGTTTGCGATGGGTTCTCCACTGAACGAGGCACAGATGGAATTGCTGCCTCATGAAAAACTACTTCAGCACCGTTGAGTGCACGATTCATCAGTTGTAAATCTGCAACGCTTCCTTCAATGACTTCGATGTCGCCAGAAAGTCCATCGATGTTTTCACGGTGACCAGTAGAAAAATCATCAACTATTCGAACCTTGCTTCCCTGCCTCGCGATTGTTTCAGCAATATGCGAGCCGATGAAGCCGGCTCCGCCGGTCACCACTACTATTCCAGACAGTGTCATTTGATTTTGTTTGCGTTAGATAATTCGGTTAACGTCCGACGCCAACATATTCGAATCCTAGCTCGCGCATGTCGGCTGGGTCACAAATGTTGCGGAGGTCGGCGATACGAGGCTTGTTCATCAAGTCGCGAATACGAGTCATGTCTAAGGCCCTAAACTGATTCCATTCGGTCACAAATATCAAGGCATCGGCTCGTGTGACCGCAGCGTATTCGTCATCAGCGTACTCGATGTCAGGAAGTATTTTGTTTGCCTCCGTCCTGGCAACAGGATCGTAGGCGCGAACTTTAGCACCACCATCGACTAATCCTCGAATGATGCCGATGGAAGGTGCCTCTCGCATGTCATCAGTTTCCGGCTTAAAAGCCAGGCCAAGAATTGCCACTGTCTTTCCGTTGAGATCTCCAACCAGGTTGTTGATCTTGGTAAGCATCTGATTGCGCTGGCGATTGTTTACTTCGATAACAGCATCAACGATCAAAGAGTCAGAATCAAAATGGCGCGCCACTGAGGCAAGGGCTCGTGTGTCTTTTGGAAAGCATGAACCTCCAAACCCAGGCCCCGGATGAAGGAACTTGCTGCCGATCCTTTTATCCATGCCAATCCCACGGGCAACATCATGAACATCGCATCCGATCTTCTCGCAGAGGTTTGCAATTTCGTTAATGAATGAAACCTTCGTGGCAAGAAAAGCATTCGCCGCATATTTGGTAAGTTCGGCGGCCTCCAGAGACGTAATAACAAACGGCGCTTCAATCAAATACAGCGGGCGATATAAATCCTTCATAATCGCGATCGCTTCCTCGTCGCGGCTGCCTATCACCACCCGATCCGGCCGCATGAAATCGTTGATCGCAGCTCCCTCCCGTAGAAATTCTGGGTTTGATACTACGCCAAAGCTGGACTTTGATTTCTTACGTTCATTGATGAGCTTACGGGTATGCTCACCAGTCCCTATCGGAACTGTCGATTTGGTTACGACGACCTTGTAGCCGTTCATATAGTCAGCAATTGACGCCGCGGCAGCCTCTACGAAACTAAGATCTGGTGATCCATCGGGTTGAGGTGGGGTTCCGACCGCTAGGAAAATTACCAACGCTTGCTCAATTGCTTCACGCACATTGGTGGTAAACCTCAAACGTCCGGCCTGAGTATTCTTCGCTACTAACTGTTCCAATCCTGGCTCGTAAATAGGCATCACGCCTTTTTCAAGCCGTTGGATTTTTTCTTGATCGACATCAACACAAGTGACATCAACGCCGAACTCTGCGAAACACGCTCCCGTCACAAGACCGACGTAGCCGCTACCGATTACCGCAATATGCATTTAGATTCATGCCTGGGTTCAAATTTATGAAATGAGCTTACAATCAAAACCTTGCGGGTCGCACGATCAAATCGTGTGACCCGCAAGGTTAATAGGTAACTGCAGCGCTTGCCAGTGCCACAGTTAATAGAAATGACTCAACCGATGAGTTACTTCGTCGGGCTGACTACGGTAACGGAACCACCGAAGTTGATATCGTTGTTGTGTGTGGCTGCATAAATTACGACGGCAACTGCACCGCCAATCGCCAACAACAACGCCGCCAAGGCGCCACCACTCAAGCCCTCGTGGTCGTCGCCGCCCTGCGGACTCGGCATGCCTGCCATTGCACTTTCGCCCGCAGCAACCTGCCTAACCGTGCTGCCACTACGAAGTTCGGCAAGACCCGACTCAGTAGAAATTGAAGTACGACCATGAGAGGCAGTGACCGTGAATGAGGTGGCTTTGCTGCCATCTACAACGACCGTGCCATCTTTGGTGGTTAGATTGACTGTGACTCCAGCCAGCGTTGAAACATGAGCGACACCAGTCTCAAGCATTCCGTTAATGCTCTTGTCTGAGAATGTCAGATGGAGATTGCTGTTGGATGAGAGTTCAACTCGACCAATTTTGCCAATGTTGACTGCAGCGTTGCTTTGATCCGCTGTGCTGATTGTCGAATTTGAGAACAAGGTGCCGCCGGAAATTGCTTTTTGTCCGTTCACGGTAACTTGTCCTGACACTGACAATTCACCAGAGGCTTTTGCCCCCGGAGCGGCCAACACAACCATTGAGTAGACACTCAAAACGGCAACCGCTACACAGACCGCGATGAACTTGCGGCTCCAAGTTTTGCTAGTCATTAACTTTCCTCCCGTATAGTGAAACACAAAGTCTTTATTGCGTACTGCCGACGGCTTAACAGTCGTGAGAAAACCAAATGCAGAGCCGGTGAAATTAACAACCAAGTGGGAAGCCAGTAATGCAACTAAATTATGGCCCACAAAGCCGCTAACACTTGGCATTTATTACACTAATACAAGCCCTCTGTCAACAAACATTTGGAGTGAGTTTGCCACGAAATTGTGCTTTTTTCACTGGTAAAGAAGATGCCAGGTACTTCTATCTCTCTCCAAAACTTTTGACTCCGTGTGGGTCACATGCCCACTTGTTTTGGAGCGAAGCTTGAGATCAGGGAACAACGCGACGCGTTCTGGTAATCGTTTTGGGCTCCAGATCGGTCGGTGTCAGGTCTTTTTGGACGCTTACCTTATTCTTTTCGTTGAGTTCTGCTTGCTCGTACGGGTCTAATCGAGCAAAAAGGTAAAAGATTTCGACGCTTCGGACACTTCCCAGGAATCGGAATGTGTTGTTGACAACTTCCCCAACTTTAAGGCTGGATGCAGGGCGCGGCCGCTCAAACAATAGTCCGAATTCATCTACAGCCACCGCCTCCAATTCGGGAAGATAGTCGTTGTTCGTCTCACGAGCGAGCCGAATGGCCATCTGACGGAGGGCCTTGATTCGATTCGAGTTACGCCGATAGTAGTTTGAACTAATCTCGCGACGACTCGCGCGATCGTCTACAACCTCCTGCTCGTTCCTTAGATAACCCAAGTAGGCACGCACGACTGGACCGAATTCCTGGTCAGAATCACGACCAGTCTGAGAATGCACCGAGCCCAATGTGAAGAGTATGACAATGAGAATCAGAGCTGGAGTCGCCTTGCGGGTCGGCATGTTTAAGGCCCTAAGTATGATAATTTGCTTACAGTACTGCATTATAACGGGCAATCCAATCGACAAAATTGCACGTGTCTTTCAGCAATGTTACATTGATCTTCAATTTCAGCGAAAGCTTCAATGGCTTCGGTAAATCAACAATTCCCCACCCCGAAAAGCAAAATAGCCCTCGGTGTTTGCGGCGGTATCGCCGCTTACAAGGCCGCCGAAATACTTCGTGGTTTGCAACGTGCGGACTGCCTCGTAAGAGTCGCAATGACCCGTCGTGCCTGCGAGTTCGTTCAGCCACTTACCTTTCGAGCCCTTTCAGGTGAACACGTCATCGTTGATGATTACTCGCCCAATAATACGGATCCGATTGCTCACATCACGTTTTCTCAGACTATCGACCTCCTCGTCGTCGCGCCAGCAACAGCAAACATCATAGGCAAGTTTGCAAACGGAATAGCTGACGACTTTCTAACAACGACATATCTGGCGTGCACTGCGCCAATACTTGTGGCACCCGCAATGAATACGACGATGTGGGAGCATCCATCAACACAACGCAATCTTAAACAATTGAAAGCTGATGGTGTACATCTCATTGAGCCTGATGCTGGAGAAATGGCGTGTGGAACTATTGGTCCGGGTCGACTAAGTGAACCTGAGCGTATCGTTACGGCTGCCTTGGGGATCTTGGAGCGATCTCAGAAATCTGATCTGCGCGGAGAAAGAATTCTAATAACTGTCGGAGCGACGCGGGAGGATATCGATCCAGTTAGATTCATTTCGAACCGTTCGTCAGGCAAGATGGGGTTTGCGCTCGCTGCGGCTGCACAACAACGCGGCGCCTCCGTCATAGTGATCGCTGGTTCTACAACCGCTACTCAACCCTCAAGAATCAATGTTGTTCGAGTAACAACTGCGGATGAGATGGCCCAAGCGGTCGCTATCGAGCTTGAAGGGGCAACTGTTTTTATCGGTGCCGCTGCAGTCGCAGATTACCGACCATCACACCGAGCCGATCAAAAGATCAAAAAGCTTAATGAGGGGCTCACACTCGAGCTTGAACGTACGCCTGATATCCTTTCCCAGGTTGCAGCTACACGTAAGGAAGGAACGCTTGTTGTTGGATTTGCCGCAGAGTCGGAAAACTTATTACAGAATGCACAGTTGAAACTTCAAACAAAGAACCTAGATGCAATCGTTGCAAACGACATCACCCAGAGCGGCGCTGGATTTGACTCCGACACGAATGAGATTAAGATTCTCACACGCTCGAATGGTAACGTTATTGAGTTGCCCCTAATGTCGAAGGCTGATACAGCAAACCACATCCTGGACATGATTGTCCGACTTCGATCCGACAAAGCATCATCACGAACAGTCTCGAGTTCGTAAATCTACCTGAGCACAATCACGATGGATTCTCCTGATCTCCTCGATCTAATCACCGAAACGAAAAAACAGTTACTTCATCTACAAACGCTTGGAGTTGATGGAATCCAGCTGCCTGTAATTGAGACCTCTATACCCAAAGCGGTTCCGAAGTCTCCAATCCCGCAAGCGATAACGGTGAAACAGGAACCCGTAAGGCACGAGCCGTCTGTCCAAACTGTCAATCCGACCGTCAACAGTTTGTTTGGCGACATAGCACCTGCACCCGAAAAGATCGAAAGTTCGAAAGAAACATTTGAGCAGATTCATTTAGAAATCGGCGATTGCACCAGGTGTCCACTACACAGCGGTCGAACAACAATTGTTCACACTGAAGGAAACCGACAAGCACGTTTGATGTTTGTGGGTGAAGCGCCAGGTGCGGATGAGGACATTCAATCACGCCCCTTTGTCGGACGCGCTGGGCAGTTACTAACCAAAATCATCGAGGCAATCGGATTGAAACGAGAGGACGTATTAATTGGAAACGTCAATCGTTGCAGACCGCCAGGAAATCGTGCACCAACGCCTGAAGAAGCTTCAATTTGCAAACCTTTTCTACTTCGTGAGATCGCAGCCGTGCAGCCCGAAGTCATCGTCGTTCTGGGCAACACTGCAATGAAGAACCTGTTGAATACTCGGGAAGGTATAACCAAACTGCGTGGCACCTTTCAGGACCACAAAGGCATCAAGGTGATGCCGACTTTTCATCCGGCCTATCTGCTCCGCGATCCTTCAAAGAAGCGTGAGACCTGGGAAGACTTGAAGAAGGTCCGCGACTATCTCGACAGCAAAGCCAAAACTAAATAATTAGCTATTCGCGCCCGATGAAATTGCGTTAACTTCTCATCAGTGTCTAAAGATTTGGAATCTGCAACAACCATCGCTGTAGCACCCGCCACAAGTTCAGATCCTTTGTACGCCGAAGTAGCGGTTCCGTTACACGTCTCCAAAACTTTTATCTACCGCTTACCCGCAAACGCATCGGATGCCCAGCCGGGCGAACGCATCCTTGTACCACTTGGAAGGAGCATGGTTACCGGATACATCGTCGGTTTACTTACCGACCTTCCAACAGACCTGGGTCTTGTCGATGCCGAAATTAAGGATGCGGATCGCGTAATCGATGCCGTCCCAATCTGTACACCGGAGATACTCGAAATCACTCGTTGGGTTGCCGAGTACTATGCGTCACCGTTAGGGGAAGTAATTAAGTCAGCTCTTCCACCTGGCATTAGCCCTGATATCCAGGAAACGATTCGTATTACGGAAAGCGGAAAAACTCAACCGATAAATCAACAAACACTTGCGGGAAAGATCTTGACGCGATTATTGGAGACAGGTTTTTCAAAAAGAGATTCATTGGTCGATCTGGGAAGCGCAAGAGAGCTGGCAAAAGCACTTCGAGAGCTCGAGGAAAGCGATTTCATAGAACGCACACAGAGTCAAAGCTCTTCGTTTGTGAAACCTAAGCTCGTGCGATTTATCACTTTGAATAGGACGCCTCTACCGGAGGCACTGAATCAGAAGCTAACCCCTGCTCAGCAACGAGTCATCATGGTTTTGGACAACGATCGAGTCCTGCCTTTTCGAACACTTCTAAAAGAGGCAAACGTCGGAGCAACAACGGTAGCTACGTTACAGACAAAGGGCCTGTTGACAGTTTCCGTGCAGGCCGTTCGTCGCGATCCGTTCGACGGTGCCATTGACGACCCGGCAACAAACCACGTTCTCACGCAGGGTCAACAAGCTGTTCTCGATGAAGTCGAATCCGCACTTGAGAAGGGATTGTACGCCGCGTTTTTGCTTCATGGGGTAACGGGAAGCGGCAAAACTGAAGTCTACATCCGCGCGATGCAGACTGCCCTCGACCGCGGTAAATCCGCGATGATGTTGGTGCCCGAGATCGCCTTGACCCCCGTCTTCTCTCGACGATTGCGACAGAGCTTTGGCGAGGAGGTTGCAATCTTCCACTCGTCGTTACAGCGAGGCGAGCGCTTTGACGAGTGGACTCGTGTGAAGAATGGTGAAGCACGGATTGTAATTGGCACTCGCTCTGCAGTGTTCGCGCCAGTAAGAGACTTAGGTCTAATCGTGATTGACGAAGAACATGAGGCCAGTTATCGCCAACAAGACTCGCCTTACTACAGTGGACGAGACGCCGCTATCGTGCGTGCTCAAAAAGAGTCAGCAGTGGTTGTGCTCGGTTCAGCGACTCCATCCCTGGAATCATTTCAAAACGCCAAGAATGGAAAGTACAAATACCTGAGTTTGCCTGAACGTGTCGGTGCCAGGCCGATGGCTTCAGCGTCGATCATAGACATGCGAAACGTTTTTACGCGTCACGGCAAACCTCGCGTTTTTTCTGATGAACTGCTGGAAGCCATTCAGCAGACACATGACCGAAAAGAACAATCGATTATCCTGCTCAATCGTAGAGGTTATTCGAGTTTTGCGCTTTGTCGTTCATGCGGTGAAAGCGTTCAGTGTCCAAACTGCGACGTAACGCTTACCTATCATCGCGATGAGAGAGTGATGATTTGCCACTATTGCAACCATCGCGAACCGGTACTTTCCGTCTGTCCCAACTGCGGAAAGAACTACATCCAATACGTTGGCGAAGGCACTCAACAGCTTGAAGAAATGTTGAAGACGGAGTTTCCCGATTTGAGAGTTGCACGCATAGATCGCGACACAACATCGAACCGGAGACGCTTTGAAAAATCTCTTAAGGATTTCAGTGAGGGCAGCATCGATACACTCGTTGGTACTCAGATGTTAGCGAAGGGCCATGATTTCCCGAATGTGACGCTCGTGGGCGTGGTGAGTGTTGATGCGGGGCTCGCCCTTCCTGACTTTCGAGCGGCCGAGCGTACGTTCCAACTGATAACGCAGGTTGCGGGTCGTGCAGGCCGAGGAGATCGGCCCGGTAAGGTACTGATCCAAACCTACCATCCGCACCATTATGCTCTTCG
>Ga0157374_10005603_pt1 | contig 10577 bp, 13 predicted proteins | sample M25metaG_FD_115308 | JGI IMG/M metagenome (GOLD analysis project Ga0157374, IMG submission 115308) | Miscanthus rhizosphere microbial communities from Kellogg Biological Station, Michigan, USA - M2-5 metaG | ecosystem: Host-associated > Plants > Roots > Rhizosphere > Soil | place: USA: Michigan... | reverse complement strand
TCTGTCCCATTCCCTGCCTCAAACTCTCAGAATCCAATTTAAGAAATACCTTTCCATTCGATGAACCTGCCTTTGTCTACGTAAATGAACCTGAGGAAGTCAATAAATAACAAGTGACAAATGTCATTAATCAATATTTTAATAATACTCAACAATGAATTTAAGTGAAAGAATGGTATCCACGAGGAATCAGGTACAAACCTATTATAATTTGGATTCTCTGGCCAAACAAATTCCTCTTAAATCAATACAAGGCATTATAGTGTGTGAGGACAAGGACATACAAATCATTGCTCCTTCGGTTTGTCTTCATCAGGTTGATCAGGATTGTTTCGCTGGACTTGCTGTCGCAGTTGACTTATCAACTCAGGATTGGATTCTTGCATCCTCTGAGCGAACGCCTGTCCAGCCCTAATGAGTCCGTCTAACCCTCCTCCTCCAAGTCCTCCTGCGAGGTTTTCAAGTCCTGGAGGTAAACCAGAGGCTCCATTCCCTGGAGGAGGGTTTGCAGTGTCGGGTGGAGTTGTATTTGAAGCAGGAGGAGGACCACCACCCAATCCTCCCATCATGTTACTCATGAGGTTCTGCATGGCAGGGTCAGCCATGACCTGACTTGCCATCTGCATGAGGGCGGGATTCTGAAGGACAGATCCCAAGTCAAAGTTGCCAAGGCCTCCTGCGAGGGCAGCCAGAGGATCCTGTCTCTCCATTTCTCGTACCTTCTCTTCCGCGATCGAGAGGTTGTTGGCGTAGGATTCGTTGGAGGGGTCTAACTCAGTGGCCTTTTTGTAACAGTCTCTTGCTCTGTAGTGGTCGTTAAGTGAAGCATATGCTAATCCCATACGACCATAAGCTTTGCTGTAGTTTTCGTCGATTTCAATGGCACGTCTGCAGTCTTCGAGAGCAAAGGTATGATTGTTTAACTTGGAATAGGCAGCAGCCCTGTTTATATCGCAGACGGATTACAATTAGAAAGTGCACACGAAACACGAAACATAAAAAACAAAACTTCCTCCAACAAATTTTAAGAGGGAGACGAGTATATAGAAGACGAGTAAGTATGTAAATCCTTAAGATAAGGAGCAGAACAACAAACAGGTTCATCGAGACAATGTAAGTGCCAGTGAAGGAAACTCAGTCAAGGATAGAGAATCCATTAAAATACATGTTTCATTGAGTTTCATCATAAAAAGGAAGGGTATCAAGTAAGACATACCGATTACAGTAGAAGACAGCATTTCGACCATCCAACTGTATAGCTTTAGTGTAACACTTGAGAGCTTCGTCAAACTTTTCACTTTTCATTAGGTTGTTTCCCTGTGTCATAAGAGGTATGCGATCGATCATAACGGAGGTAGACATCATTAGCAAATTGTCGTTTCCTCCTTCTCCTCCTCCTTCACGATCGATTGATCAGAGACAATGAGCTCGTGTCTCAAGTGTCGTGATCTTGGTTTTTCTCACAAAAAGATACGTTACCTCGTTTTTGAATCCTTCGGCTTCAGCCTTTGCCTCTTGAGTCGTAGCAGCTTCCGGTTTCTCCTGATTCATATCAGACATGAGTATAACATGAGTATAACATGAGTACAATGAGTACAATGAGTATCTAATTCAGATAAATACCTTCATTGGTTCCCCTTCGATTGCAGTTGAAAAAATATCCAAGAGGGTCCTCGAGGGCAGGAGATGAGCATCACTAGAGCTCACATTGTAAGCCGATTCTAGGCATTGAATGGCAACTGTTGAGGATAAAACATGTCAGATACATAGCATGACTCATGATAAACTGACCCTCAAGGCTCTCCTTGGCATCATTAGAGAGGCTGGAGGAAGTGAGTTGGTCTCCAAAGAACTGGACGATGGAGGCGACCAATCTCTTTGTATTAGCCATTGTCTTGTCTGTGGTCTCACTCATTATAATCCGGTGATGAAATGTCTAGAAATTAGTGGTCAATAAAGACACGTATCAAGAGATGAATCGAGAAAACAGATGAGAGACATGAGGAGGGACAGGATAGAGGGAGCCAACAGATCAAACAACTTTATTTTTCGATAAATTTTTAGTTGAAATAAAATTCATTCTCGTGTTTTAATCCTCTTTTTTAATCCTCGTGTTTTAATCTTCATGGAGGTCGGTCTGCCATCGGGTTGCAAAGTATCTTCGGTAAATTATCGAGACGTACAAGGCCAGTAGTAGTAAAACAAACATGTCATCCAACAGTCCAAGGATTCCAAAGAAGGCTTCAGGAATCAAGTCAAGAGGAGAGACCAGATACATAATGGCTGCCACGAAACAGAGCACTATCCTGATCCTTAACATGTACACGACCCCTCCAAGGGTCACAAACTCGGAGGACAAGTGTCGTAAAATCGTTGGGAGGTCTCGAATGTAGTCTATCCATGGTCTGGGTTCCCCTGAAAACCTTCTGTTATAGTCGTTGATGGCATGAGACAACTGGAGCTGACAAGTGTCAGGAAACGGACGGAAACATGGAAGAAGAATTGCAACATGTCCACGACATACGGGACATCGGATGGCAGCAGTTCCAAGTCTCCAATCTCCGTGTCTCCAGTACTCAATGACACAAGAAGTACAGAAAATGTGTCCACAGTTGGTTTGAATAGGAAGTCGGCAGTCGTTTAGACAGATTGGACATGTCGTGCAAACAGTTGGAACAGATTCCGCAGGAGGTTCGATGGATTTCATTGCTCTATTTTTCTCTATAAAATGATGACAAGTGGATAGCAAGGTCGTTAAAATAAGAGCAGTGTCAAATCATGGAGACATGAAGATCACGAGGCATCTTTTTGTCAGAAAAACAAAGGCAGTCCTGCCGTCTGTTGTCTCTAATTAGACTTGTCATTATAATTAGTGTTTGTTCATTTAAATTTGTCGTGATAATTTGTTTAAGTCATTATTGCTGTTAATGTTAACTGAATGGTAATTCTCTTTGCATGTGAAACTTTCTTTGTAACACAATTGATTATTTGAATCCAAAGAAATTATACCGCGAAAGAAAAAGTAGACGAGTTTCTTCTTCAGACGGAAGTCTCGATGGTAATGGCAAGAGGAAGTCATTGATTAGCTTTAATTGTAATGGGAAGTTAGATATTCTCTTTGGTTACAGTTCATGAATATATTTAGCAGTCAAAGATGCTTTCTTTATTTCCAACGAAAAATGAGATAAAAATGGAATTAAGGCATGGAAACCGTATGGACAAGAATGTTTCGAAACTGTTCCGGTCTGTGGTCTGTAAAGTCGAGGGATTTCGTGGCCCTCTATCTCTATCTCTAAAAAGCAAGAAGAATGGATCCGTAGACAGAAGTGAAGATCCGTAGACTTGTTTGTAAGAAGCAAAGAAGTTGCGAAATAAATGCCTGAGATTCTGCGCTTCTTTTTGATGGATAGGCCAAGGAAAGGAACATTTGAGTCCAGGTTACATATGGATTTGTCATCATTTAATGAAACAATCGAGGAATTAATTAAGAACAGGAAGTGGAAGGTGTTAAGTAGACCCGTGAATTAATCCCTACGATAATTATAAACCGCACCCGACCTATTGATCTCTGTTTCTTTCTCTCATGACTTGATGTAAGAAGAACAAGACAAGAGAGGAGGTAGAGGCTGTCTCTCCCCTCCTTTCATTCCTCTTGTATTCCTCTCTGCCTCCTCCTCCTCCTCCTCTTCCTCTACAGAACCAGTATCGAAGAAGAAAAAGAGAAAGATAGACTGACTGCTTCTCTCTCTTGCTTTTCTCTGGAATGAATCTCTATCTTTAACAGGCCATTTATTGGATCCATCTCTACTTTTAGACCAATTAATTGTCACCGGCACTTGATGTCTCCAATAATAACTCAAGTTTATCATTAACAGCATCATCTACAAGTCATCATCATCACTCGAACTGTCAACATAACTGACAACACGAGTTATCCCTGACCCATTCCGTCCGAAACATCCAGTCGTAGACCGAACTTGATCACCTGACACAGTGACCACCATCACCCTGTCCATCCCTTTCACTTTCTAGACACGAATCATGATGGTGACCCCTTCCCAGTGACCCAGTCAATCGACACCACACGAGTCGAGCATGAATGGTCCTCCATCTGCCCATCCCTTTTTCGGACTAAATAGTGATGGCAGATCCAAGAGGCCTTCAGACCCCGGCCTCCCATCATCACATGTTGCACAGGGTAACTCAAAAAGACCACGAGTTCGAGACTACGTCGGCTCCAGAGGAAGTGCAGGTCCAAGACATCTCATGGTCGACTTTCCATCCCCGTCATCATCTCAACAGCAAAGACAACAATCACTTGCACAGACAGCCATGTCTGGCTTTCCCTTCTCAGGTCTGACACAACAGCACCTCTTAGCTCAAGTCATGGCAGGCAGCCCTGTTGTCCCTTCCTCTTCCCATACAAAGACATCCAGAGAACACAACTCAAACTGTGATAGAACTAAGTTCGAAGGCTCTAACAACACCAACAACCATTCGGATGACTCGGCAGCTCCACTGGATCTCTGTATGAAGAAGCCTTCCAGAGAAGACAACCATGATGTCTCCGGGACATCTTTAGACTTATCATTTGCCAGTAATAGACTCAATGACCTCAACAGGAGACTGAGTGAAGGCAGTGATGGATCCCTCAGTTCGTTTCCAAAGAAAAGGGGTCGAAAACCCAAATCCCTTCTCGCAGTTCCAGCCCCGTCCTCTGCACCTCTTCCTTCAACCTCTGCAGCCAATGACTCGAATAGACCTCGGAAGAGAGGAAGACCTCCACTCATGTCTCCTCCACCAAACATTGATGTTACTCCTTCATCTACTCCTTCTTCTTCAGGTAAATTTGGTTCTGCCACCACTGCCTTCGATGCAGATAAACTGGCCATGATCTCGAGTCAATTCCAAAGTGTACTCGCACAACAGCAGTTGGCAGCTGCTCAGGCTGCAGGATGGCCAGCATCTATTTTAGGAAATTTCATGCCAAATGCCATTCGAGACGTATTTGCCCACCACTTGTCCAACATCCAGGCCTCTCTGCCTCAGACTGCCTCTTCACGTCAAGATAAACAGCCACAGAAAACTGCTTCTCTTGCCGTCGACAACAATGACTCGGATTCTGGAGAAGATGACTTGGATGATTTCAAACCTGGAACTAATGAAGAGGACATTAGGATACCACTCAAAGTGGGCTGGAGAAGATACACCATCATCAACAGGGTGGGCAGCAGTGGAGTCAAAGGGACAGTGGTCTACATCTCTCCTGAAGGAAAGAAGCTGAGGACCCTCAACGACATCCAAAGGTACCTCAATAAATGTGGAGAAAAGAGGTATTCAAGGGATAATTTTAGTTTCAGTAGCAAATGGTTTGTTGGAGAGTTCAATCAGCCTTCAGAGGACAAGACTGGACATCGAATGTTAAGTGAGACAGACGTCATTAACATGGTTGACGACCTCAAACGAGCGAAACGAAGGAAACTTTTGTCTAAAAAGAAGTTGACTCCTCAACAACAACAGCAGAGAAGACAACAGGAAGATTCTTCTCAGGCTGGCCCTTCAAGACAACGAGCGAATGTCAATGAAGATCACAACTGGGCTCAGACTGCCCAGTTGTTACAGATGGCCAACATTCGAATGGATGAGTTAAAGATGATGGAAATGCTTCAAGAAATACAGAAGAACCAACAACAGAACCTCGAAGTCGAGCGAAGACGTGAGGAAGATGCCAAGAAGGCCGCGGCCAGAGCTCGTGAGATGGAGATGAAGAGACAGCAGGAGGAACAGCTCCAGAAGGAACAGGAACTTCAGAAGCGAAGGGAATAACAAATGCTGATTGAAATTGAAAGGGAACGAAAGAGACAGCACATGCTTATGGTCCGAAATATGGACCTCCACAGGAAACTGGAAGAACGAGAGAAACGAAGGGAAGAGATGATGGCCGAGAAGAGACTACAACAAGAGAAGAAGTTACAGAAAAAACGACTCGAAATGGAACTTCTCAAGGAACTCAAGAAACCGGTTGATGACATGAGACTTAAAGATCTCAAAGACCTTCCGACATTGAATCGAATCCCAGGACTTAAATTGCCTGCCAAGGCTTTCTCTGAAATTCTCATGGTCTTCGAGTTTCTCAACAACTTTGGAGAGACACTTGGTTTTGACATGGATTCCCTCCCTACACTTAACTCGATGCAGTTGGCCCTGCTCAACATGGAGGAGGCATCTGAGGAGGAACTTATTAATATCTTACAACACCTTCTTGTCTGTGCGATTGAAGATCCTGGTCTGCCAGGCAACTCACCAGTTGCTACTGTCATGGGACAGAAACTTAAAGATGTCCAGATCAACAGCTTCAATCTCTCTGAAGTCCTTCGCCTTTACTTCAAGGCATTCGTCGAACATGGACCATCTTCGGGACCAGAAGTCAAGATTTACAGGTGTCTTGAGCGCAACAAACCCTTCCTTTCACTGCCTCCTACGATTAAGGCCGAGATACTTGCTTTTTTGAGCAACGAATTGCTCTGTAACCAAGCCATTGTCAAGCAGTTGGAAGAGAACATTGAAACAGTTGCCACTCTTCGTAAAGACAAGTGGATTGTCGACTGTGACCTCAGGAGATTCAAGGGAATTAAAACTAAACGAGAAAAGAAGGCTGAAGAAGAGGCAGAAAAGGAAAAATTGAAGGAACAGACAAAGGAAGGAGAAGAGACTTCGGCAACTGATTCGAAACCAAACAAGAAAGAAGAAGTCAAGGAAGAAGAAGACTTTGTCAAGAAGATTGACTACGAAAGTGATCGTGAGTCTGGAGGGGAAGAAGAAAACGTACCTTCTCTATTGAACGACCAGGACGAAGAACCTGAGATGAGTAACGAGGAGGTTGACAAGAAGGTTGATAAGTTATCTCGTCAATGTACTCTGGTCACTAACAAACTCAACAAAGCAGTCAATGTAGTCCGTGTCACATGTCTGGGTCAGGACCGATTCAGGCGGAGATTCTGGGTTCTTCCTGCCACCGGAGGAGTCTTTGTTGAAGGCATGGAATCTGGAGAACCAGATGAGTTGCAGAACAACGAGCCCGGTGATGAGGAGGACGAGGAGGAGGAAGAGACGAAGATGATGGAGACTGTCAAGAAAGAAAAAAGCACGGCCAGTAACTCTATTAATGGCGACTCAATTACCATGAACGGAGTTTCTGAAGTTGATTCTGAACAAAACAGTCAAATGGAAGTTAAGTCTGAAGATTCTCAAACTAAACCAGACAAGAGAAATGGATTTGAGTCAACCACTGACACTCCTTTGGTCGCAACTGGTGTCTTTGATGGCAAAGAAGCAAATGGAGACAAATCCCCACCTCATGCTTCTCAAGGTCTTCCCTTCCCTCTCATTAATACTCCAAAGAAAAGCGATGGTAAACCATGGTTCAGTCTTTTGCCTCGAGAACCCTGTTCCCGTACAATCCTTAAGATTCCGTCCAAACATGAGCAGAGTCCAATCAACGGAGAAGTTGACTCGCAAGATAGTAAGAGTATGGACACTCGAACCATTGACACCGAAACCACAGTCGATCAGACACCAAAGACCATCCAAGATATCTTTATTCACTTGAATTCTGGAGGCAGTATTGATGCCAGTATCTTGGCTTCGATGGAGGAACTTGGGGATGTGTGTCCTTCCCTTCAAAAGAAGTTGGCTCAACAAAGAGAAGAACAACATGAGGAACCTAAGAAGATCCCACCAGACCATCAGTATGGTTGGTGGGTGACTGATTCCAACCAACTCAAGGGTCTTATGGACCTGCTTCACGAACGAGGAGTCAGAGAAAGATCACTTGTGAAACACATTCAGAAGTACCTTCCATACATCACTACCAAATGCAAGACTAATGCTGCGGAGTTTGATGTGACTGAACTTGACCGAAAGATCTATGAACAGTGTTCTTATGGTGCTCCAAGGGATACTGGAAGGTATTCGAAGGAGGTCGCCCTAAGAATTGATGTCTCTGTTATTGAAGAGATTGAAGCCCTTGAAGACAAGATATCAAGCTCAAGTATGCAGGTCAGAGGATGGAAACCTTCCCTCAAGATAGTCAATGATCCTAACATTAGTTTTAAGAGGAAACTGGCTTCTCTGGTTGAAGACGATGATGATAACTCTGTTGTCGCTAATGGTGTGGGAGAGGATTACAGTGAAGACGAGGAGGATGAAGATGAAGAGGATGAGGAAGAAAATGGCGATGAAGTAGACACACTTTGCTTCGCTAAAGAAAGACTTCTCTGTACAGAAGCCATGATTGAACGGAGATACTTGAAGCCACCCTTAGGATTCAAGAGCAATACCATTGTTGTCTCCTCTGGATCAACAGATGAAGTGGCAGAGAATGCTGCGGATGAAAATGCTCCTTCTGGTCTCCTTCGATGGAGAGATGCTGTTAGAGAATGTTCAACTACTGCTCAACTTGCCCTCCTGGTCAACTTCCTCGAGTCTTGCATTGCATGGGACAAGTCCATCATGAGGGCTGTAAGTATTTTCAAAGACATTGAGATTGAATTTCATGGAATTGTTCTAAACAGAGTTGCCAGTTCTGTTCGAGTGGAGAGAACGAAGCCCAGTTATTACTTTGCGACGGATGTGACAAAGGATATCACATGTACTGCTTCAAACCTAAGATGGAAGAGGTTCCCGATGGTGACTGGTTCTGTTTTGAGTGTCAGAACAAGGTATGTTTTTGTTGATTAATTTTACTTTAAAACTAACAAATTTCTCAACAGAACACCATCGATAAAGTCTGTATTGTTTGTGGAAAGAAAGGCAAACTATTAAACTGTGAAACATGCCCTAAAGTCTTCCACCCCAATTGTATTGACCCTCCCGTCTCAAAGTAAGTTTCATTTATTTCTTGTTCATTTGATTAACTTGTTTGAATCAGACCTCCTAAAGGCAAGTGGTCCTGTCACATATGTGTCCGTAAACCTAAGAAGATGTCAAAGTCCATGCCAAAGAGATCTGCTGCATCTTCTTCCTTTATTTCCTCTGACAAGACCCCTGCCAAAGAGATCCCTACTTCCACTCCAAATGCAACCCCTAAAGAGACCAAGAAGACTGCTCCTGCTTCCAAGAACAAGAAGGAGAAACAGAAGGTGGACAAGGAAGAGGTCGTGAGTCAGGAAAACGAAGAAGAGAAGGAAAAGGAGACACCTAAAGGCAAGAAAGAAAAAAAGAGTAAGGAACCCAAATCCAACAGTAAAAGGGATAAGGAAGCTTCTGAGATAAAGAACTGTGTCCTGCTCTTGAATGAGATGGTGCAGCATCAGGATTCCTGGCCTTTCAAGGCTCCTGTTAACACGAGGAAGTTCCCGACTTACAAATCGATTGTAAAGAAGCCGATGGACCTCCAGACAATGAAGAAGGCTCTCGATTCTGCTTCGTAAGTGTTTAACTGCCTGTTGCCATGATTACTAATGAATCTTGAACATCTTGAACAGATACAAGACTAGGAAAGAGTTTTATGAGGATGCCCTTCTCGTCTTCAAGAACTGCGAGGCCTTCAATGAAGACGAGTCTCCCGTTGGAGTAGCAGGCCATTCCCTGCGAGATTTCTTTGACCGAAGATGGAAGGAACTCTTTCACGAACAGAAGCCTTGAGTGTGACATTCCTCTCTTAAATATTTAGTGTATTTCAACTTAAAAATTGTTGTAGTATTTTTCTAAGACAAGACACCAAGACTGGAACCCAACTCAGAGTCAACAACACTTGTACAGGAGATGCCTTTGCTGTTTGCGAGTACTCTTGATCTATTCATTTCTCGAGCATTTTACACCCTCCCTAACATATTATTATAAGTAAATTATTACTTTCTCTCTAATATTATTTCAGGAATAAATCAATTTCCATTTGACTCTTGTCTTGAATCATTGAAACGAAAAGTCGACAAAATTCTGAGTAAAAACAGGGGGAGACACAATGCTGTGGATCAAGAATAAAGAGATTAAATAAAATGGATAACTTGGTGTCTAAAAGTGATCTGATCACGAAAAATCATTCCATTGATACTCAATTAAAGTAATTTCAATCCTTAAGTCATTCCATGGACAGGAAGTGACGATACAACACTTTGAGTATGGACTGACTGTAACCGCATTCATCCCTCTCTGCCTCTCGTTCCGAGAGAGAGCCTGCCTTAAGCATACTTACCTGGCTCTGAGTATGGCGTGGTCAAGAGGGCGCCGTCTCCGGGTCGAGGCCCTCTCATTGCACTTCGAATGGGGCTGAAGCCCGCCACTTCCTCAAACAGAGGTAGATGGGGAGTGTAATTTTTGGTAGCGGGGGTTGGCGTACGCGCCGCCCCTTCTTTTAATTAGAATCAAGAACACGACGCATTCAAACAGTTTGGTAGCCGGGGTTAACGTATCGCCGCCCCTTCTTTTAATCAGAATCAAAGACACGATCCATTCACGCGATATTTATTTAACGCCGACTACGGGTTCGTCTGGGGTTACAAGAGTCTGAGTTGGATTTGAGTCGTTTGAGTCATTTGGTTCGGTTACAGGGTTTTTGCTAAAATCATGGCTTGATT
>Ga0157374_10005602_pt1 | contig 10577 bp, 5 predicted proteins | sample M25metaG_FD_115308 | JGI IMG/M metagenome (GOLD analysis project Ga0157374, IMG submission 115308) | Miscanthus rhizosphere microbial communities from Kellogg Biological Station, Michigan, USA - M2-5 metaG | ecosystem: Host-associated > Plants > Roots > Rhizosphere > Soil | place: USA: Michigan... | reverse complement strand
CTTCCTCCGGATAGATCACGAGCTCGGTGGGCACGTTGAGCGCCTTCAACGCGTACCAGAACTCGTACCCCTGTGGTGTCGGCACTTCGGAATCGCGGTCGCCGTGCAGCACCAGCGTCGGCGTCTTGACCTTCTTGATGAACGTGATCGGCGACGAGCGCGAGTAGGCCTCCGGCTTCTCGTAGACCGATGCGCCGAAGAACGGAAGCATCCAGGTGTCGATCCGGTTCTGACCGTAGTAGCTCTGCCAGTTGGCGATGCCCGCGCCTGCCACCGCCGCCTTGAACCGCGTCGTCTGCGTGACCGCCCACATGGTCATGTAGCCGCCGTAGCTCCAGCCGATGATGCCGGTGCGATTGGGATCGATCGGCGCCGCCTTGACGGCCGCGTCGACGCCCGCCTCGATATCGCGCATGTCGCCGTAGCCGAAGTCGTTGATGTTCGCCTGCGTGAAGCCCTCGCCGTTGCCGTAGCTGCCGCGGGGATTCGGCAGGAGCACGAAATAACCGTTGGCCGGAAGCACGGCGTTCCAGCGCGTCGGCCAGACCGGAAAATTGGCCGCGGAAGGACCGCCGTGGACGGAGACCACGAGCGGATACTTCTTCGACGGATCGAAGTTCGCCGGATACATCAACCAGCCCTGCACGCGATATTTGTCGCTCGTCCAGTGCAGGCTCTTCACGTCACCCCAGAGCGGTTTGATCGACGCATTGATGTTCGATTGCGCGGTCCATGCGCCAATGGGTCCCGCATAGACCTCAGGTGCCTGCTGGAACGATTGCACCGCGGCGGCCGCTGCGTCTGCGTGCGACGCGATGGACGCGAGCGTCGCCTGTTTCTCCGGCGCCGACCACACCTTCGTCCGCGGTCCGCCGGCAGCGTCGACGGTGACGAACGCCGACATACCGTCCACGTACTCGTGGAAGATGAGGCGGCCGTCAGAACGCCACGCGAGCGCTCGCGCCGAACCCTCCAGGTTCGGCGTCACATTCTTCGCTTCGCCGGCCTCGAGCGGCCTGCCCTGAGCCTGTCGAACAGGAACGACGTACACGTCGCCGCCTGTCTGACCTTCGTCGCTCATGATGCCGTGAATGACGGCGATCGATCGGCCGTCGGGCGACCATCGCGGGCCCGCCAGCTGGAACGGCGGCTTCCAGACGGAGGTTGTGGCACCAGTGTCGGCCTGTACGACGTAGAGTTGCGCGATCCAGTAGTTGTTCGTCCCCGATCCTTCGACGGCTTCCGCCGCGAAAGCTTTTCCGTCAGGCGACCAGTCGTAGTCGTAGACGTACATGTTGGCCGGACTGACTTCGCGCAGCGTGCCGTTTGCCAGATCGACAAGGGCGATCCGCTGCTCCTCCACAACGTCGCCCACGACGCCCGCGTCGGGTTTGTAGGCGACGAGCGCGCCGGTGCCCTGCGTGGATCCGGCGACGAAGAGGATCGACAACTGCTTGCCATCCGGCGACCAGTGCGGCTGCGCGAGCTGCCCCTTCACGTTCGTGACGCGCCGGGCTGGAGCGCTGCCATCGAGATCGATCACGTAGATCTGCTGCTGACCCGGGCTGCCGCTGTCGGAAAGAAACGCGAGCGTGTGGCCGTCCGCCGCCCATGCCACGCCGTCTTCCTGGTGGGCGCTCCCGTCGCTCGATGCGCTCACGTGACGGACGTCGGTTGCCGGCGCGGCGATCGTGCGCACCTGGATCGCCGTCGTCTGGGCGCCGGCCGACACGTCCTCCACCCAGGCGACGCGGCGGCCGTCGGGCGAGATCGCGGTCTCGTGAATCGCACGAACGCGGTCCAACGTGTCCAGCAATCCGCCAATCGATCGGGCCGGCGCCTGAGACGCTCGAAGGCCGGCAGGCGAGGCGGAGGCCATCAAGGTGACGATGGCGATGGACAGGCCGAACATGCGAAGGCTCATGCGATCACTATAATCGGCAACCGTGATTGATGAACGGCGTCTCGCCCCGGAAGGCCGGCGCGGTGCGATCCGTTCAGGCGCGGCGCTCCTGTTCTTTGTCGCGGTCACGATCGTCATGACCTGGCCGCTCGCGGCCGGCCTGTCGCGCGATATACCCGGCGACTTCGGCGATCCGCTGTTCACGTCGTGGGTACTTTCGTGGGATGCGACGCATCTGGGCCGCGGCTGGTGGAGCGCGAACATCTTCGCGCCGCACCCCCTCACACTCGCGTACTCGGAGCACTTTCTGCCGCAGGCAATCCAGATCCTGCCGGTGTACGCCGTCACCGGGAACGCGATCCTCTGCTACAACCTGCTGTTTCTTTCCACGTTCGCGTTATCTGGTTTCGGGATGTTCCTTCTCGGCGTCGAGTTGACCGAGAGCACGGCCGCCGGAGTCGTGGCAGGGCTCGCCTTCGCGTTCGCGCCTTACCGCATCGCGAACATCCCTCACCTTCACGTGCTCTCCGCGGCGTGGATGCCGATTGTGCTCTTGGGCCTGCACCGGCACTACGCGACCGGGCGCACCGCTCCGTTGATCGGCGCGGCGGTCGCGTGGCTGGTGCAGAACCTGTCGTCCGGCTACTACTTCCTCTTCTTCACACCGATCGTGATCCTGTACATGGCCTGGGAGATCACGCGGCGCGGATTGTGGAACAACTCACGGATGCTTGTTCGAGCGGGCGCGGCGATTGGCATCGTGCTCGCGGCGACCGTCCCCTTCCTGCTGCCGTACGTCGAGCTGCGCCGGCTCGGATTCAGCGCGCGGTCACTCGCGGAAACGCGCCGGTTTTCCGCTGACGTGTACGCGTACTTCACGGCAGATCCCAACCTGCGGCTGTGGGGATCGATCGCGCAGGCGTGGCCGAAATCCGAGGGGCTGCTCTTTCCGGGTCTGACGATCGTCGTCCTCGCCGCGATTGGGGTTGGACACTCTTTTTCTCTGCGGTCTCGGCGTGTTCTGCGGTTCCTTCTGATCGTGGCAGCGGCGGCCGTCATCATCGCGCTGCTCCTCGGATTCTCGATCAGGCTGCCCGGCATCAAGATCACGAGCCTCTCGCGCGTGCTGCTCGTGTACCTGGTCGCTTCGGTCGCCGCGATGGCGGGATCGAAAAGTTTTCGGGAAACCGCGAGGCGATGGCTGTTGTCTCCCGCCGGTCTGTTCAGCGGGATCGTGTTGTTCTCGATCGTGATGTCCTTCGGCCCCGACATTCGCGCGAAGGGACGCGTGGTGGCGTCGCCCAACATCTACACGGTTTTCTTCGACTTCGCGCCCGGCTTCGACGGTGTCCGTGTGCCCGCGCGGTACGCCACGATCGGCACGCTGGGACTGGCGGCGCTGGCGGCGCTGGGCATCGGCGCGATCGATCGTCGTCGGCGTGGAGCCGTCAGCGTGGCCGCGGGGACGCTCATCCTGCTCGAAGCGATCGCCGTCCCGATTCCAATCAATCAGAACTCCACGCAGTACTCGCAGCCGGGCCTCGCGCCGCTGCCGGCATCGATTGCCATGGGTCCGGCAACGCCGGAGGTGTATGGGTTCGTGGCGACGCTGCCGGCGTCGGCGGTTCTCGTCGAGCTCCCTCTGGGCGAGCCCGCGTTCGACGTCCGGTACATGTTCTACTCGACGCGCCACTGGAGGAGGCTCGTCAACGGCTACAGCGGCGGCGCACCGCAGGACTACGGGACGCTGACCGAATCGCTGAAGGACGTCGCCACACGGCCCGACCGCGCATGGGAGACGGTCCTGCAATCCACCGCCACGCACGCCATCGTCCACGAAGCGTCGTATGCGAACGACGGCGGCCGACGGCTGAGCGACTGGTTGCGCAGCCGCGGCGCGCGCGAGGTCGCGTCGTTTGGGTCAGATAAGGTCTTCGCACTGCCGGGGCGCTGAAACGCTCGGCTAAAGCCTTCGCGCTCGTGGGCTGTGTTCGCTCGGCTAAAGCCTTCGCGCTACATCGAAGTTGAAGCGCCGTGCCGTCCGATGTAGGGCGAAGGCTTTAGCCGAGCCTGAACTTAGCGGAGCGCGAAGGCTTTAGCCGAGCGGCACCGTCGGCACCGTTCTTGATCTTCGATCTCTCAGGAGAGGCGCGAAGGTCCGAAGTCCGCTGTCGCGGAACCTTCTCGCAGACAACCGATGGCAGGTTTGGTCAGGCAGTGGGAGCAGCCAAAGAGTCGCTTCGGCGACCTCGTGGTCGTCGGCTTCCTGCTGATGCAGTGCCTGGACGCGGTCTTCACGTATGTGGGCGTCGCCCAGTGGGGACCCAGCATCGAAGCGAATCCGCTCATCAGCTCCGCCATGTCACTCGCTGGCGTCGCCGGCGCCCTGGGCGTCGCAAAAGGGGTGGCGATCGGATTCGGCATCCTGCTCCACCTGCGGCGGGTCCACACCCTGGTCGCGGTGCTGACGGCCGTCTACTTCGCCCTGGCGATTCTCCCCTGGACGACTTTGTTCTTCTTCACGAATCCTTAGTCCCCGCGGATTGCTCAGAATCGCAGGCCGGCGAACTCCTGGTCTTATACTGATGTTCGCCTGGGGCGAGACATTTAGAACCTGCGCCAGAGCTTTCGACGGAGGATTAACGGCCACTTATGCGGACCGATCCGCTCGATTACCTTTCTCGCGACCTCGACGCGCTCAAGCAACAGGGGCTCTACCGTCACCTTCGCATTCTCGATGGTGAGCAGAGCCACAAGAGCACGTTCGATCACCAACAGGTCGTCAACCTCTCCTCGAACAACTATCTCGGGCTCACGACCCATCCGAAACTGCGCGAGAAGGCGCTGGAGGCGGTGCGCCAGCTCGGCGTCGGCTCGGGCTCGGTCCGTTCGATTGCGGGCACCATGGACATCCACATGGAGCTCGAGAGGCGTCTGGCGGTTTTCAAGAAGACCGAAGCGGTTGTCGTGTTCCAAAGCGGCTTCGCCGCGAACGCAGGAACCGTCGCTGCCGTCCTATCAAAGGATGATGTGGTGATCTCCGACGAGCTCAACCACGCGAGCATCATCGACGGATCCCGGTTGAGCCGGGCGGCGATCAAGGTGTTTCCCCACAAGGATGTGGAGGCGGCGCGGAAGATCGTCAAGGAACTGCCGGCCGGTCAGCGCAAGCTGCTCATCACCGACGGCGTGTTCAGCATGGACGGCGATCTGGGTTCGCTGCCCGACCTCTGCGCGCTGGCGGAAGAATATGGCTGCATCATGATGGTCGACGATGCGCATGCGAGCGGCGTGTTCGGGGCCAACGGCCGGGGAACGATCGACCACTTCGGCATGCACGGCCGCGTGGACATCCAGGTCGGCACGCTCTCGAAGGCGATCGGCGCGCTCGGCGGCTATGTGGCCGGCAGCAAGGCGCTGATCGAGTTTCTGTACCATCGCGCGCGGCCGTTTCTCTTCTCCACTTCGCATCCGCCCGCCGTCGCCGCGGCCTGCATCGCGGCCGTCGACGTCCTCGAGCAGGAGCCGCAGATCATCGAGCGCCTCTGGGAAAACACGCGGTTCTTCAAGGCCGGCCTGAAATCGCTCGGGTTCAACACCGGTTTGAGCGAGAGCCCCATTACGCCGGTGATCGCCGGCGACGGCGCGCTCGCGATGAAGTTGTCGGATCGCTTGTTCCAGGAGGGCGTGTTCGCGCAGGGAATCGCGTTCCCGACCGTGGCGCGCGACAAGGCGCGCGTGCGCACCATTGTCACCGCCACGCACACCCGCGACGAGCTTCAGTTCGCGCTGGACGTGTTCGCCAAGGTCGGACGGGAGCTTGGACTCATCTAAAGTGAGAAGGTAGAAGTTAGAAGTTAGAAGTAAAAGGCAGAAGTTAGAAGTTGTGAACCACACCCATCGACCGTCGCGCCTGGCTGATTTCTTCGACAACTACACGAAGGATCTGACCGCCGAGGATTTCCAGCGGCTGTTCACGCGCGACGCCCGCGATGCGTACAAGTTCTTCACGCGCGGGCGCGATGCCGACGCCATGCAGCGGATGCCGTGGCACCGCCGCCTCATCGCCGAAGTCCGCATCCTGTTCCTCGCGTTTTCGATGAAACTGTCGCCGCCGCGCCGCATCGTGTTCGGCGCGGCCCTGGTGTTCGCGGTAATTGGCACGATCAACCTGTTCAGCGGCGTCGGCATCATCGAGATTGTGCGGCTGCCGTTTCTGGGCGGCGTCGGTGTGCCCGGCCCTCTCCTGCATGACGGCGCCTGGTCGCTGCTGTTTGCGTTCGCGCTGATGAATCTGCTGGTGCTGCTCGAAGTCGCCGACCGGCTATCGCTGAAAAACGATCTCGAGATCGCGCGCGACATCCAGCAGGCCATGCTGCCGAACGGTCTCTACACGGCTCCAGGCGTTGAGACGGTCGGCATGAGCCGGCCCGCCAACACCGTCGGCGGCGATTTCTACGACATCCTGCCGCTGGACGATGGGCGGCTCGTGATTACGCTGGGCGACGTGGCGGGAAAAGGAAGTCCGGCCGCGTTGCTGATGGCGCTGCTCCTCGCGATGCTCAGGACGCTCGTGGACGAAAAGCTGGAGCCGGCCGATCTGGTCACGCGCCTCAACGTCCAGGTCTGCCGCCACGCGCCGGGCAGCCGTTTCATCACGCTGTTCTACGCGGTGTTCGATCCGCGCACCGGATCGCTGACCTACGTCAGCGCGGGCCACATGCCGCCGCTCCTCCTGCGGGGCGACGGGAGCTGCGATCGTCTGACGGACGGCGGCATCTCGCTCTGCATGTTCGAACAGTCGACGTACACGACCGGGCACGTCGTCATTCAACCGGAAGATCTGTTCGCGGTGTACAGCGACGGCATCACCGAGGCGGAAAATCCCAAGGGCGTGCCGTTCGACGAGATCGGCCTCGAAACGGCGCTCAAAGCCAGCCAGCACGACGACAGTCTCTCCGCCGTCGGCGCCGCCGTCGTTCGTGCCGTGGAGCGCCATACCGACGAGCATAAGTTCGCCGACGATCTCACGATCCTCCTGCTTCGCCGCTGCGCCGCACCGGCTGCCGCCGGCGTCTAACCCGCGATCACGTCTGTAGGGCAGGGTCTTCAGGCCCTGCCGTGTGGGACAACCTGAAGGTCGTCCCCGACCCAGGCATTTTCGAGTGGTATCACGCGGGAACGACCGACTGGTATCAGATTCACTCTTATCGCAGCCGCGGATCCCGGATCCGAACAGCCGTAGATTCGTCCTGGCGGCGACGAAAAGGATGCGGCTCCATCGCGTACCCGTCCACCGGCGCTCTAAGATAGGAGCCTGACAGAGACCACGTGCTGAAAACGCATTGGATGACTGTCGTGCTGCTGGCGATCACCATGGGCGCAGCCGTGCCTGCGCGCGCCCAGGACGACGAGAGCCTGCAGCTCCTGATGCGGCGAATCGAGCGGGTGGTTCGCGCGGGCGACACGTCTGCCTTCTTCGCCATGCTGTCGGCCGGCGCCGACCGTCAGAAAGCGAGTGAGTTCGCGAGCAGCGAACTGATGCCCGGCGTCAATCGCAGCGTGGTGCAGGAGCGCGATCGCGCTCCCCTCGCGGGCGCGTCGGACAACGGCTACCGGATCATGCTCGACGTCATGGCCGAGTTCGGCTCGCGGGCGAGGATCGCCACGTGGCGCATCGACGTGAAACGTACCGGTGCAGCGGGCGCCGAGGACGAGTGGACCATCGCGGACGAAGAACGTGTTTCGTCGGTCGAGAGCATCTACCGTCTGACGCTGAACGCGACGAAACAGTACGCTGCTCACGATCTGAAAATCGCCGCGGAAGATCTCGACCTCACGCTCACGGAAGGATCGGTGTTCGTCGCGGAGATCGACGCGGGAGCGACGGCTGTCGTGCTCCTCGGCAAGGGGACGCTCAATTTTCACCCTGCCCCGGCGACGGAAAAGGGCCAGGTCAAGATTTTCTGTGGGAACGAGACGCTCGAGGCCCGCTTCGACACCGCGTACATCAGACTGAACCCTGGAGATTTCGAATCGTTCTTCAGCGAGTCGTCACTTCAAGCGGTGCCCGTGGACGCGCGGACCCTGAAGCGCGCGCAGGACGTGTTTCGCGAGGAATCGCCAAAGTCGTTCGTCATCGACCTGGGCGATCTCAGCCGCGATCCGTGGACGCTGCTGCCTGGTCAGGGCGACTTTCTTGCGGAGATGCGCACGCGCCGCTACGACACGCTGACCTACGCGCGCTCGGGCACCGAGGCCGAAGACATCACGCTCTTCGACCGCAAGCGTCATCACAACATCGCCATCTACGCATCGAAGGTCAAGCTGGCGCAGCGCGGGCCGACGTACAACGAAGACGACCTGGTCGACTACGACATCCTCGACTACGACATCGACGTCGCCGCGACACCAGACCGGCAATGGATCGACGGGCGCGTCCAGATTCGCCTGAAGGTCCGTTCCTACATCGTTGGAACGCTGACGTTCAGGCTGGCCGATTCGCTGGTGGTGCAATCGATCGTCAGCTATCAGTACGGGCGCCTGTTCGGCATCCGCGTGAAGAACCAGAACACGCTGGTCGTGAACCTGCCGACACCGCTCAGCCGCGACAACGAGTTGTCGCTCACGATCGCCTATGCCGGCCGTCTCGAACCGCAAACGCCCGATCGTGAAGCGCTCGCGCTGCCCGAACCAGGTCAACCGCCGCGATCCGAAGATCAGCCGCTCCTCATCACGCCGGAGGCGAGCGCGCTCTACAGCAGCCGCAGCTTCTGGTATCCGCAGGCCCCCGTCAGCGACTACGCGACCGCGCGCATCCGCATCTCGGTGCCGCCGGCCGTGGACTGCGTGGCCAGCGGCGAGCTGGATGCCGGCTTCCCGGCCATCCTCCCGGCGAAGGATCCAGCGCAAAACCGCAAAATCTATCTCTTCACGGCGACACAGCCGCTGCGATACCTCGCGTTCATCATGAGCCGCTTCTCGCGCGCCGAAACCGCGACCATCGGCTTTCCGGGCGATGGCCAGCCGGGCATTTCCGGAAAGAGATATCGAAGCCTCAATCTGTCGGTCGAAACCAACCCGCGCGAGGTGCAGCGCGGCCGCGAGATCGCGGATCGCGCGGCTGACATCGCCCTGTTCTACGAATCGTTGATCGGCGATTCGCCGTATTCGAGCTTCACCGTGGCCGTGGTCGAAAGCGATCTGCCCGGAGGACACAGTCCCGGCTATTTCGCGATGCTCAACCAGCCGCTGCCGACGTCGCCGCTCGTGTGGCGCAACGATCCGGCCGCGTTCAGCAACTATAACGACTTCTTCATCGCCCACGAGCTCGCGCATCAGTGGTGGGGCCAGGCCGTCGGCTGGCGCAACTATCACGAGCAGTGGCTCAGTGAGGGGTTCGCGCAGTATTTCGCCGCGCTGTACGCCCAGCATCAGAAGGGCGACGACGCGTTCGAGTCGATGCTGCGGCAGCTGCGAAAGTGGAGCATCGAAACCAGCGATCAGGGGCCGGTGTCTCTCGGATATCGGCTCGGCCACATCCGGGGCGAGAGCCGCGTGTTCCGCGCGCTCGTCTACAACAAGGGCGCCGCGGTGCTGCACATGCTCCGGCGGCTGGTCGGCGACGAGGAGTTCTTCCGGGGCCTGCGCCGTTTCTATCGGGAGTCGCGGTTCCGCAAGGTCGGCACCGACGACTTGCGCGTGGCGATGGAAAAGGAAAGCGGCAAAACGCTGAACCGCTTCTTCCAGCAATGGATCTTCGGCTCGACGATCCCGAAGGTGCGGGCCGGTTATCGCATCGACGGCACGGACGTCGTCGTGCGCGTTGAGCAGCTCGGCGAAGTATTCGACCTGCCCGTGACCATCACGCTGCAGTACTCGGATCGCAAGCCGGTGGACGTGCTCATTCCCGTCACCGAGCAGTCCGTCGAACGCCGGCTGCCGCTGGCAGGCACGCTCCGCGGCGTCGAGATCAGCAAGGACGATGGAATGGTGGCGGAGATCGTCAAGGGGAGTTGACGGCCGGATCACGAAAAGATCATCCGCGGATTGCGCGGATGACGCGATTGAATACCAGACGTCCGGCGCCGGCCGCGAAGCGGCCGGTCCGCGAGAGAAAGCGAACGGCGTGGATACGAGCCACCCAAACACTTCGGGCTCGTATCCACACCGTTCGCTTTTCTCTCGCAGCGCGGCTCCGCCGCGCCGCCGGACGGCGAAGGCTCTCATCAACGCATAGACAGCCGCGTCGCGCTGTCACAATCTGTGTAATCCGCGTAATCCGCGGATAAAAACCTCGGATAGGGCCTTTTATGCACAACCGCTTGCGCGCTCTTCGGTCCCTCGTGCATGTTGCCCTTCTCATCCTGCTGACGGCGGCCGCCGCTCAGGCGGACGAGATCAAGGTGATGACCTCAGGTGCGTTCACCGAGGCCTACCAGCAACTCGTCGAGCAGTTCCAGAAGGCGACGCGACACACGGTGGTCACGATGTACGGCGCGTCGATGGGGGGTGCGCAGGACTCGATCCCGGTTCGGCTCGATCGCGGTGAGCCGGTCGATGTGGTGATTGCCATCGACGCTGCGCTGGAGCCCCTTGTCAAGAAGGGACACATCGTTACGGCAAGCCGGGTCCAGCTGGCGCGGTCGATGATCGGGATCGCCGTGCAAAAGGG
>Ga0157374_10005599_pt1 | contig 10580 bp, 9 predicted proteins | sample M25metaG_FD_115308 | JGI IMG/M metagenome (GOLD analysis project Ga0157374, IMG submission 115308) | Miscanthus rhizosphere microbial communities from Kellogg Biological Station, Michigan, USA - M2-5 metaG | ecosystem: Host-associated > Plants > Roots > Rhizosphere > Soil | place: USA: Michigan... | reverse complement strand
TCAAAATAGCGTTCCAGAGATTTGAACATCGGCTACTCTCAGGAAAGCACAAGCACCGCAGGTCACAAAGTGATTTGTGCAGAGTTCGCTGGATTGCGGTCAGGCCGCGAGACTGCGCGCTTTGCGCGATCGCAGAATCCAATCCATCGATCCACCCTGAATGACGATCGAAAACACCACCACGAGATAAGTTGCGTCGACAATCCATGAGCGCCCCAGTGCTTCAGGCACCGACAGGGCCAGCGCAATCGAGAGCCCTCCTCGAAGGCCACCCCACGTGAGAACGAAGAGCGAGCTTTTGTGTTCTGGCTGGAAAAGCCCCACAATTCCCAGCAGCACGGCGACCACTCCAAAGCGCACCAGATTGACAGACCCGATGGCGCTCAACCCGGCGCGCACCGCGTCTGCGTTGAGCGAAATGGCCATGGCTTCAACTCCGAGGAGCACGAAGAGAACGCAATTCTGAATCTCGTCAATCAACTCCCAGAAGCGATCGATCTGCTCGTGCTCGATGCACTCTTCAGTCAGCCGGCGGTTAAAGTGGCGCAGCGCGATCCCCGCCACGACGGCCTCCAGTGGCGCGGAGAGACTCAGCCTGTCTGCGATGACATATCCGCCCAGTGCCAGCGATATCGTGAAGAGAATCCCGATCTGGTAGGAGTCAAGCATCCGCATCAGGCGCGATGTAATCCAAGCCGCGGCAATGCCGACCGCAACCGCGCCTCCTGCTTTTGCGATGAGCAGCGTCCCCACACTCCACGGCGTGGGCGCATTTCCGCGGGCAATCGCGAGCATTGTCAGAAACAGAACTGCGCCGATCCCGTCATTGAACAGCGACTCTCCCGCAAGTTGCGCTTCAATCCGCCGCGAAACACCGACGCGCCGCAGCATCTCGAGAACAGCAATGGGATCTGTTGGAGAAATCAGCGCCCCGAAGATAAAGCACTCCGTCCACGGCAGCCGGCCGCCGCTCAGCCAGTGCATGCTGATTGACACAAGAAGAAAGCAGATCGTCGTGCCGGCTATGGACAGCAATGATACCGTGAGCTTCTCACGCGCAAGATATTCGAGATCAAGTAGAAATGCGCCCGCGAACAGAAGCAGGGGCAGCATCCCGTGCAGGATGAGAGTCTCGAAATCGATCCGCTGCATCAGGTGCGCGGCCCATTGATGGATCCCCGGCACCCGCGACGCAACCACCATCAGCGAAGCCGACACCAGCACAGTCAGCATCATGGTGCCTATCGTGACGGGCAGCCGAAGCCAGCGCGCACTCAACAAACCGAATACGGCGGCCGTGAGGAAAAGCAGGCTGAGGATTTCGAGAGTGCTCATGCGCATTCAGCCGGTCACAGCAGCAAGATCGTGTTGGACCAGTCCATTCATCGTACAGAAGTAGCAAGCTGCACGTGGAGAAACCGAGTGTTGCTGAACCACGGTGCGGCTTGCGTGTTCTGGACCGATTGAAACCGAGACGCTACTAGAGCAGCTTAGCTGCATCTTTAGCGAAATAGGTGACGATAAAATCTGCCCCTGCGCGGCGGATACCGACCAGCGATTCGAGCATGGCACGATCGCGTTCCAGCCAGCCTTTTTCAAAGGCTGCGTGCAGCATTGAATATTCACCGGACACCTGGTACGCGCCCATCGGCACACCGAAACGCTCGCGCGCGGCATGCACCACGTCGAGGTAGGGCATCGCTGGCTTCATCAGGATCATGTCGGCGCCTTCAGCCAGATCGAGTTCAATCTCGCGCATAGCCTCGCGCAAGTTCGCTCCGTCCATCTGGTAGCTGCGTCGATCGCCAAATTGCGGTGCGGAATCCGCCGCCTCGCGGAAAGGCCCATAGAACGCCGACGCGAATTTCGAAGCATAGCTCAGGATCGGCGTATTGGAATTGCCGTCAGCATCGAGCGCACCGCGAATCGCCGCCACTCGGCCATCCATCATGTCGCTTGGCGCAACGATATCGGCACCCGCTCGCGCGAGACTGGCGCCGGTTTTTGCAAGGATCTCGAGCGAGGGGTCGTTATCGATTTCGTAATTGTCTCCGGATTGGTGGACGACGCCGCAGTGCCCGTGGCTTGTGTATTCGCAGAGGCAAACGTCCGCAATCAGCACCAGCTTTTTCCCCGCGGCGCTTTGCTTCAGCGCTCGCAAGGCACGCTGAACGATGCCGTTGTCATCCCAAGCACCGGTTGCTGTTTCGTCTTTGCTGTCGGGCAGTCCGAAGAGCAGTAGCCCGCCGATCCCCAAGGCGGCAGCCTCTTCAGCCTCGCGAGCGGCCTGGTCCACTGAGAGGTTGAACACCCCGGGCATCGAGCCGACAGGATTGCGAATGCCCTCCCCCGGGCAGATGAAAAGGGGGTAGATCAGGTCGCCGGGATTGAGAGTTGTTTCGCGAACCAGCGCGCGGAGCGATTCGGTACGGCGCAGTCGGCGCAGACGAATTTCCGGAAAGGGCATACTCAAATTGTATGCCACGCGCAAATGGCTTCCGTGTGACTTGCGGCATCCGTTGCAGGCGGATCCTGATCCGCGATCCGCCCGCACACAGAAGCTTGCGTCAGTCGTGGCCGTGATGATCGTCGTCGCCCCGGTCGCCGTCGGCCTCATAGGGCGACGTCAGCCAGGGCGTGAACTGCACGTTCGGTCCGGCAACGGTCGCACAACCGTGAGCGCCGGGGCCGTTGGGACACTTCCACCAGTTCTCAGTGGCGTCGATCGACCCCGCGCCAAGATTGTCCACCCCGATTCCCTTGCTGAAGTTGTTGAGGTGAACAATCATCTGCCCGGCAGGAGCCTTGAAGGCCACGTCCACCGCCTCGTCATCAATCACATTCTCAGCAACGATCGTACCCCACACCGGCGCCACACTGTAGAGATTGATTCCCGTTGTACCTGGCGTCGCAGCATCTGCGCCATCGGCAGCGTTGCCTGAGATGCGGTTGCCGACGATGACGTTGTCGTTGAGATTCACCGGCGGAGCCTTAGGCGCCCACGCATGGTTATGCATCGTCACGCCGGGCTGGCCGTTGTTGGTCAGCAAATTGTGAATCACCACGTTCCCGGAATTAGTAGTACCGGGAAAAGGAGCGAAGATGCCCACTCCAGCGCCTGCGCCCGGTTCCTGGTACCCATTATGATTCGAAATGTTTTCCGAGATCGTGTTGTTGGAAATTCCAAATGGCAGTGTCGCTGTTGGGATGACCGAAGTTGCCGGCGGGTGCGATGCAAACGTAATGCCGCAGTCGTACGGGTTGTCGTGAACGTTGTTCTCGCTGATCAGGTTGTTGTGGCTCGGCCCCGTCTCATCCGACGTGAGAATGCCGCCCGAGTTGTACCCGACGTCGTTGCGAATCACAGAAGCATGGTCGACGCCGATCAAGTGGATGCCCTCTCCGCAGTCTTCCCCCTCATTGGTTTCAAACGCGGGGATACCAGCGCATTCCCCGGCACTGATATTCAGCGCGCGATCGTTGTCGTGTACACGGTTGCCCAGAAGCGTCACGTCGCTGGCGTTGGCGACGAGAATCCCTTCGAAGTTCGCATTTTCAATTTCAAACCCTGAGATCAGCACGTTCGACACACCGGCGGCTGGCGCGGCCGACATTCCGTTGACGAAAATTCCGTTACTCAAACCGGCAGCGTCGATCACCGGTTTCCGGTGATCCCAGGCAACAAGCGAAAGAGGTTTGCTGATGACCACATCTTCCTTGTAGGTGCCTGATGCGACTCGGATCGTATCCCCGGCCGACGCAGCTGCAACAGCGGCTGAAATCGTCGATTTGCATCCGCCGGTTCCTGCCGGGTTTACGCAAAGAGTTGCTGCCATCAGGCCCGGGGCGGCGCACAACAGAAACGCAGATGCGGCAAAGGGAAGTGCGTTCGAACGCACAAAGAACGGGCTCATAGTTCTGGTATGAACCATCGGTGACCTCCAGTGATTTTGTTGTTTGCTCTTGAGCAGATTCGCTCTTGCTGATTTGCCCGCACGACGAGCCAGACGATCTTAGTCTGTGTGGTTGCACGCGTGCAATCAATTTTCTGAGACAGATCGTTGAATGTTGTGAGAACGCCCTGAAGATAAGGTGCGTCGACCGTCCGATAGAACCTGGACGTCAGGCCTTGCTCGTCAAGCTTCTCGACTGCGACAGACGGAAGTAACGCTGTGCCCTCGCCACGTCTTTCAAGATCTGTGCTCGCAATGCTTCCGTGGATGGCCATCGTATCTCGCCTCGCAGCCTGTGCATAAATTCGAGATAGAGCGGCGTGCTGTCGGAAATATCCACCGGCTCGAAATTCAGAATGTGCGTTTCGACCCCAAAGCCAACACCTTCGAACGTAGGGCGGTTGCCGACGTTCGTAACGGCCTGAAAGCAGCGTTCGCCGATCGTCAGCCGCGTGACATAAACGCCGAACCCGGGAAGCAGGCCGTCATACATAGCCAGATTCACCGTCGGAACCAGCAATTTCGAGCCATCCCCGCGACCCTTCGCGGGATTTGAATGCACACCGAAGACCCGGCCGAGCATCCATCGTGCACGACGCACATCTCCGGCCGCAATTGCGTTTCGAACGGCAGAGCTGGAAATTTCAAGATTGTGGACGCGCACCGCTTTGTGCACATCCACGCTGAATCCGAACTCTTCGCCAAAGGCGCGAAGCTCGTTCACGCCGGCTCTAGCTCCGTGGCCAAAGCGAAAGTTCGCGCCCTCGTGAATTCCACGGATGCCCAGGCGGCCTACGAGAATGTCGCGGACAAAATCACGTCCTGTCACACGCGAGAGCTCGGCATTGAACGGCAGAACGAAGATTGCGTCTACGCCGGTCCTCGCCATCAGCTCAATTCTCTGCGGCAGATGCGTCAGCAGCTTTGGGGCTTCCTTCGGGTAAAGCACCTGGGCCGGATGCGGGTCGAAGGTGATGACGACGGAGCGCATTTGTCGGCTCCGCGCTTCAGCAGCAGCAGATCTCAAAATCTCCTGATGCCCGAGATGAACGCCGTCAAAGTTGCCGATCGCCGCCACGCTTGGACCAAAGTCGGCCGGAATCTCGGCAAGAGATCGATATACTGGCACAGTCGCGATTTTTCCTTCCGTCATGCGCAACTGTCTCCCAATTCGATTGCGAAGTTCAGTCCGTCGTGGGCGAGGCGGATGTTTTCAGGAAGTTTCGAGTTTGTTTCCTCATGCCCGAGTTCGTGCGCGATATGGGTGAGCCACGTGTGCTTCGCGGCAATGCGCTGTGCCCACCCTACTGCCTGCTCAACCGTCGCATGGCTGGGATGAGGCTTGTGACGAAGCGCTGAGAGCACGACGTGATCGAGATCGCGAAGAAGCGCAAAGCTCTCTTCCGGAATATCGCTCACGTCGGTAAGGTAAGCTGTGCGCCCGAAGCGAAAGCCGCTGATCTGCTGATGTCCGTGTAGAACCGGGATCCGCCGAAAGTAAACTCCGAAAGCACACGTTGAGTCCCTGAGCGGCTCAATCTGAACGCGAGGACGGTTCGGGTACGTGGCATGCGGCGAGAAGGTGTAGTCGTAGACCCGGCGAAGCGTCTCTTCCGTCTCGGGCGATGCATACAGCGGAATCCGGCCACCTTCGCGGAAAACCGTGAAACTCAGCGGGCGAAGATCATCGAGACCGAAGATGTGGTCGGCATGGCCGTGCGTGTAGAAGACCGCGTCGACGCGTGTGAGCCTGTTTCGCAATGCCTGTTCGCGAAAGTCCGGGCCGGTATCGATGAGCACAACTCGTTCGCGGCCATCCTGCGGCCACTGAAGCAGAATGGAGGGCCGCAGACGGCGGTCATGCGGATTGGGCGACGTACATACGACACAATCACAACCGAGCGTGGGAACTCCCATGGAAGTCCCCGTGCCCAGAAATGTAAGCCGCCCCTCCATCGCCCTCAGTGCGCTTCAGGTTTTGGGGGCGGCGCCTGCACACCTTGGAGGGAGATCATCTTGCTGAGTTCAAGGAACGTCATGCGAAGTTCGAACAGCACGGTCTCAAGCATGCGCGCTTCATTGTCGTTCAGGTTGCCCTTGGTCTTTTCTTCCAGAACGCCGAGCAGGTCGATGCTCTGGCGGGCGCCGATAATGTCAACACGAGGGCGCTGGCCTTCTGGAGTTGCAGCACCCATCTGCATCAGCGCAGAAAGATAAAGCTGCTGAACGAGGTGCTCGAACTTGATGGGCGGCTGCGCTCCCATGGTGGGATTTTGCGCACGCATGAGATCTTCTACGCGCTGCGCGGAGGCCTCGTAGGCTGATTCCTGCTCGCGCATTTCTTCAGCACTGGGAAGGGGCGGCATCTCACCCGCCATTTCGTCCTCCGCGCCTATGTCGGCAGGCGATTCCGACCGCGGCGGTTTGGCTGCTTCCGGCTCGGCCGATTCCGTCTGAACAAGACGCGGCCCGGTGGCTCTCTGCTCCGGTTCCGGGGTAGGCGGGGGCGCCGCGGGTGTGGGCTGGGACGAGGGGATGTCCTGCTCCTCTTCCTTCTTCATTTTGCGGCGATCGATCACTTCGAATTTTGGCGTGTCGCTCATAATTCAGTTTCCGTCAATAACGATCATATAGGCCCAGCGGCGATTTATTGCAGCGCGGGCGGCTGGGCAAGAATTCTCGCGGTTCCCGCATTGTCTCCATAAGCGAATGGCTGATTCTTAACCTCAGCCTCCGTCCGGATCATCGCCAATGCAAATCGCCGGGCGCCGGACGCCAAAGGCAATTCCGCAGCACTGGTAATTTGTCCGGCCCCGGCGCCCTCCAGCAAAAGCTCCGTGCCGTGCTCGGGAACCGGCCCATCGAGCTCGACTTGGCGAAGATGCCGATGCACGTTCCCCCGGGAGCGGATCCGTTCGACAATCTCCTGGCCCAGGTAGCAGCCTTTGTTGAAATGCAGTGCGCGCATCTGAGAGGTTTCTTGGGGCAGGTCTTTTTCCGCAATGTCGATACCGTATGCAGGAATACCTTCGGCGATTCGAAATGCGTCAAGCGTCCCAACGCCCGCCGAAACGGCTCCTGCGGTGGAGAGCGCTCGCCACAGAAGAGTCAGCCCGGCTAGCGGAGTCCGAATCTCAAAGTGCTGGGCAAACGTGCCAAAGCTGCGGCGCGTAACAAGCTCAAATCCATTCCACTCGCATCGCACGCTCGTCATCGGTTCCGGAGGAATAGGCAATCCCATGCGGACCAGGACCTCGCTGGCTTTCGGTCCACTCAAGCCCACGGCAGTTTCGGCCGCAGCATCAAAGGGAACGAGTTCCACATCATCCATGATGATGAAGCGATCGAAATGGGCCATCAGCTTTTCATACTGATCAGTGGCCATCTCCAGTTCCAGTAACTCACCATTCCGCCACACCGTCAGATCGCCCTGAATGCGTCCCTGTGCATTGAGTACAAGATTCCACGCACCGCCGTTATCAGGGATGTCGTTCACCGTATTTGTGACCATTCCGCTCAACCACCGCAGGCGATCCTCGCCGCGAACCGCCACCCGCCGCATCCAACCCAAATCGTGTGCTGCGGCCCCGGTAGCCAAAGCCGCTGTTTCCACAGCTGGAGCGTCCAACTGTTGCGGAGTCATCGTTCCGCGGTACTCGATCAATTGAGCCTTATTGGCGCCGGAGTTCAGTTGGGCTGCGAGCGGAGTCAGAAGAGCGGAGACGACGAGATTCTCGGTCATAGGGGAGCTACGTGGGCCCTGGCGCACTTTTTGCTGTAATCTGTCGCGCCGTGACGCATCCTGATTATAGCCTTGGGAGTAGATACCTAGAACGGCAGCCCGTCAGTCCCCGAACCTTAAGGAGCAGGAATGAGCAAGTGGTTTCGAATTAGTAGTTTAGATCGGGGAATCCTGGCGCTAGCTGCGGTTCTTTTTCTCGCTGCCGATAGCGCTCGAGCGCAGTCCCCGGCCCCGCAGGCACCACCCGCTCCTCAGACTCCGCCCCCCGCCGGAAGACCCTCCGGATCCGGCACTCAAACTCCAGAGCAGGCAAAGCCCGATGCAACGTCCGCACCGGAAACTCACATCACGCCTGAACAAGCCAAGCAGCTTTTCGGCCTCGTAGACGAGCTGATCAAATTCTCATCGCAGGAGACCGGCCTGCCGATCAAAAGTCAGGTAAAACGACAGCTCACCACTCGAACCTCCGTCGAGAAGTACCTTAGAGAAAAATTTGAAGACGATGAAGATGCGAAGCGGATGCAGCGCAGCGAAATCGTTCTCAAGAAGTTCGGATTGCTCGATCGCGACTTCGATCTCAAGCCCTTTCTGCTCGACCTGCTGAAAGAGCAGATTGCCGCTTACTACGATCCGAAAGAGAAGATGATCAACATGCTCGATTGGGTCTCCATCGACGAGCAGAAATCAGTCCTTGCACATGAACTGACCCATGCACTGCAGGATCAGCACGTGAACCTCGATAAGTGGAGCGACCAGACTCCGTCTGACGTCTCCCGCACCTCGGCCGAAGACAGCGATCACCTTGCCAAAGACGAAATGGATACCGCGCGCGACGCCGTGACCGAAGGCCAGGCCACCGCGGTGATGACCGATAATATCCTGAAGCCGATGGGCAAAAGCCTCGTCGGCGATCCCGAGGTGGTAGAGCTTCTCAAGCAGAGAATGGCCGCCTCAGGAGATTCGCCAATTCTGGCGCGCGCTCCCCTGCTGCTCTCTGAGTCCCTTCTCTTCCCCTATCGCGAGGGCCTCAGCTTTGAACAGGACCTGTGGATGGATCGCGGCCAGGCAGCGGCTTTCACCGGCGCACTCGACCGTCCACCCTCCTCGACCTGGGAGATTCTGAATCCCCGCGAGTACGAACAGCAACACAAACCATCGGTTCCCTTCCTGCCGGATATCCACTCCTTGCTCGATGCGACCTACCGCCCATACGACATCGGTCAGGTCGGCGAACTCGACGTTCATATTCTCGCCAACTTGTTTGGCGGAGAGAAGGCCGCGCGAGACCTCACCCCAGCATGGGACGGCGGAATGTACTGGGCCGGTCAGCGGCTCGATGCGACACCCCAGGAACAGGCCACAACTAAGTCCATCGCATTCTTCTATCTCTCGGTCTGGAGGAACGAGAAATCCGCGCAGGCTTTCGCAAGTCTCTATGCTGACGAACTGGGTCGCAAATACTCCGGGCTCAAGGTCGACAACGCGGCAATGAAAGACGCCAGCCCAACCGAAGGCATCACGGAAAAGGTGTGGACGACCAAAGAAGGTCCGGTCGTCATCACTCAGAAGGGCAAGCTGGTATTTGTCGCAGAGAGCTTCGATCTGCCTGTGGCTCGGAAACTAGCCTTGATGATTCTCGAAACTCAGGGCAACGGCAATGGTTCCCTGCAGAGAGCATCTATAGCCCATCCCGGCGCGACCACAATAGCCGCTACGCAATCGGGTAGCTCCCCGCGGTCGGGTAGTTTGACAGGGCCGATGGTCCGCTTCATGTCGAGTTGCGGCGTAACCAAAGCGGTGGTGGACGCCGTTCTGCAGGGCACCCGGCACCTCAAGGACTAGACCTTCCGGTAACGCGCGAATCGCAGTTTCCTCTTGCATTTTCAGGGCAGATTCTGCTGTTCTGAAAGGGAATAATCTCCCAGCGGAGGGTGCGTATGAAAGCTGCCCCAATCATCGTGTGTTGTGCGATGGCTCTTGCCCGCACCGTATCGGGCCAGGCATTCGGAGAAGCCATTCAGATCAGCCAGCCCGCGCTGCACAGCACGGGCACAGCTACCTCTGTTCCCACCTCCCCGCTTTCCCGATCCGGTTTGCCCCAACAAGGCGGCGTGCAGGTGATGAACGATACTTATCGCGGTCAGGCCGATTGCCACTGCGCCAAGCCCCCGATGTTTCTGCCCAGCCCGAAGGATGTTGCTCCAGGAACGGTAGTGATCCTCAGCAGTCCAAATCCGAATGCCGTGATCTATTACACCGCTGAAGGATGGACGCCTACGGAGTCTTCCAGCAAGTACGAGACTCCCATCCCGATCATGGCAAACACCCGCATACAGGCGTTTGCCGTTGAGCCGGGAAAAGCGCCGAGTCCGATCGTGGCCGGCGATTACACCCTGAGCGGCGCACCGATGCCATTGCCGCCCGATGAAGCGATTAGTGGCTCGACCGTCCCCAAGGGCACGCCCATTCGTCTCCAGACTGGAAACCGGCTTACCTCGGAGACCGCGAACGTGGGTGATCACTTCTACGTGCTGCTCGATCAGAATCTGATTGTGAATGGCAAAATGATCGCCCGTCGCGGCATGTCGGTTGATGCTATCGTGACCGCGGTAAAGCCAGCCGGACAGAACGGCAGATCGGGCATGATTGTCTTTCGGCTAGCCGGTCTCTCAGCAAGCGGCGTGAACATCCCCCTCGAGGGGATTTACACACTGGTCGCGCCCGACATCGGTTCGCAGATCAATCACATCGCAGACAACAGCTTCGTGCATGTTGCCGGGCCTCTCCCTCCGGGTAATCAGGCAAAGATCGAACCGGGCATGATGCTGACAGCTTCGGTTGCAAGCGATGTCGCAGTGAGCCAATAGATCAGTCTTCGCAAAACG
>Ga0157374_10005598_pt1 | contig 10581 bp, 15 predicted proteins | sample M25metaG_FD_115308 | JGI IMG/M metagenome (GOLD analysis project Ga0157374, IMG submission 115308) | Miscanthus rhizosphere microbial communities from Kellogg Biological Station, Michigan, USA - M2-5 metaG | ecosystem: Host-associated > Plants > Roots > Rhizosphere > Soil | place: USA: Michigan... | reverse complement strand
CCGAGTCGCTAAACGACCCTTTCCATCGAAAGCTCCGACAGCTTCGTTGCCTCCACTCTCGCTTCGCTCGCTACCGGGTGGAGCGAACCAGCTCCCGTGCGGGAGTTGCACCAGCTGAAGTCCAGCGCCTTTCACGGCGCACTTTTTCCCCAAACTAACCTTGGCTCATTCTCTTGTAATCCCCACGGCTCAGTAGTAGTCAAACGGCACCGTTGCCTGGGTCGACTTTCCGTCGGTGGGGCGCATTACGGTGAGGGTAGACCCGCCGACATAAGGATCATTCGGAAGTGAGGGGTTCGCCACCAGATCCGAATAGGTGAACGTGAAGTCAATTTCGGTGTCAGTCCAGAGCTCGATCTTAATCGGCGACTTCACATAGAAATTAGTTCCTGCTACGGTACTTCCGCCGCTAAGAAACACACTTCCAATATGAATTCCGGGAGTTCCGAAGCCGCAGCCGTAAACCTTGTAGTGGCCCTCCGGCTGGATGGGTGTCGGGGCAATGCCAGTAATCAGAAACGCGTTCGCTTGAGCACACGATGGCTGTTGCGGAGGGGGCATAGGAGGCCATTGAACATACAAGCCCTCGTGACCTGTTGTGGTCCCATCACCGCGCATAACCACGAGTGTCACCGCGCAACACGACCCGTACGACGGGCCGAACTGAGACGGGCTTGGAAAGGTGACTGTTATGGAATTGTCACTCCAGCTGTTGATGTTCGTGCCGACGACAATCGGAAACCCAAAGTCATCACCTATCAAGTACACAGCATTCTTGGGTGCACCCGGCGCCGGGTTAACGGCTTGCGGCTGCTGTCTTGGGGGCGTCGGTGCTTTTGCGTTCGCTATGTTTCCAAACGAGCAGCCCGAAATCGTGTATTTGCCACTCGGCAAGAATGTGTTGTTGGACAAACCAGAAACACCCAGAATCCGGAATGATGAGTCTTGCCCGCACATGATGGCCGTCTGGATTCCCGTGGAAATTGGTGGCCCCGCGTTAGCGTGCGCCGCGGGAGAACTCCCCGAACTGGGCGGCGTGGAAACTGCTCCGGCGGGCAAGCGTGCCATCGCCGTTTCAGGCGAGCCCGCTTGGAAGCTCATGGTCTGGGCGGAACCGGGATTTGCGTTCGAAGTTGTCTGGATGGAGCTCGGGACTGCAGCGGGTGCTGCGGCCGCGCCGCTCGCGAGCATTCCCGGCTGCGGCGCGCCGGAGAGCATTCCAGTCTGACTGCTGGAAGACTTGAGCATAGTGCCGCCACTGTTAGCAACCGGCGTAACGTTACGGACCACATTGTTTGGCGGCAGTGATCCACGTGAGCCCATGCCTGCCGGAAACAGTTCAATATTCACGTTGAACGCTTGCCCGCCGCAGAACTCGATGAAAGAACCAAGAATTGTGGAGAGGGTAGACCTTGCCCGGCGGGTGTTGCAGTTTCCGGGCGGAATTGTGAACTGAGTTCCCGTGGAACCTGTCACTTTCGCTGGAGTTACCTGGGGCGAAAATGCTGAGGATTGGATTACATTCGCGCGAACTTCCAACGCCTCTCGCTCGGGCAACTGACCAAAACTGTAGTGACAGACCATCCATGGACCTTTACTGGTTGGACCGCTGTAATTTTGGTTACTAGTGGCGGAATTCAACTGCGGCGCAGACCAGACAGGCGTGGAACTATTCGAAGTTGCGAGCGTCGGCTGACTGTTGTTGCCCATATCAACGACCATTACTTGCAATCCCTGACAGGGCGTCGAGAGGTTGTACTGAACGAGGCTCGTGTCCCAGAGAATGTAGCCGTCAACGGTCCCGTTCTGTGGGACGCGCATGATGGTTTGCGTCGCCCGAGCGGCCGGAATCTGCTGCTGCGGTTGTGACGGCGCCTGATGCCTCTGCGGGCTGGGCGCGGTGATGTTTGGGTTCGGCGCGGGCACCGTTCGCGAAACTTGCGCCACAGTTGCCGCGCAGAGTGCGAAGGCCAATACGCTTACCAGTGACAATTCAAAAATACATTTGCGATTTCTTTTCGACATAACTTCCCCCTTTGTTGCGCTTGCATATGCTGGAATACCGTGGAAACGAGCTAGCGTCAAAGGAACTGGGAGTGAAACAGAAGTGACTAGCTAAGTCTCTGAAAGTGGGATGGTTTGGGGATTAGCTGACCCGTTTCAGATTGCGGCTTTGCTGAGTTGTACTAGGTCAATGGCACCGATCAAGATCATCACGCAGCGTGCGGCCAAGAGGCCCCGAAGAGCGTTACCGGTGATCCGAACGGGCTTGGAGGAGGATTCTGAACATTGTTGTCCGACAGTGGAACGCTCAAATGGAAGCTGCTCTTGCAATCCCAACTGCTGATAACAGGCAATAGCGCAAGCATGCGCTTTTTATTCGCCTTTGGAATCTGGGTGGACTACTTTGTGACACGACTCAGCAAACTCACGCGCTCATGAACAGCCTGGAGGTCTGCCGTTACGAGGTTTGCGTACTTCCGCACCGAGTTCGTTCCAACAGTTCGGGGCAGGGCGGAAGCGCCTTGGCAATGATTCTCCCCGCCAACTTGGCGGCGGGTGCATCTGGAGAGCTTCTATGCAATTCGTTTCCGTCGGCGAGCTTTTGTGGATTTCGTTGTCACAATGCTTCTCTCTGGAACAACTCGCTCCACCACGAACTCAGCCGGAGCAGTCCGCTCGACCACGATTTCCTGAACACGCGGTTCGGCCCCAAACAGCTGGGTCATGTATTCATCTTTGCATTGCACGGAGCAGAAATGGACGGCTAATGAGTGGAGAGTGTTGGTTCGATCCCATACCGACTGAATAGTGACTTCTCTTCGAGCAGAGACCGCTCCTACGGCTTCTGCCGCGTGACCAACGATCCACGCTTCATCCGGCTGCTTCACTGCCCCGCAGGTATCACACACAAACTGAATCATGAAAACTCCTCACGGGCTTTGACGAGGCATAAACCGGCACCGGTTGTGCGGGCCAAGCTGGAAATCGAGGCTTGTAGCCCGGGGAAGTAGCAGAATTGGTTCGCTTGAATACCGTCAAAATTCCGTAAGCTCGATTTCCTTGTTGCTCACGCAACGATCCTCAGGGGCGTGCCGTCGAAAACGTGGGCGCGGGATTTGTGGCGACATTGGCTGAAAGGCTTCTGCCCATTGCCTGCCCGGGCCTGTTCATTGCGGTGTGTCGCCTTGCTCTGCCCTGCTGATGCGATTCGAGTGCTTCGGGCGGATTCCAACTAGCTCCGAAGCGGCTATTCCGATGATGGACATCCAGATTAGGTGATTCTTTTGGACTGGGTCGCTCACGCGAATACTGAGAAAAGGATCGAACAGGAACTCCGCGAAAATCACAACTGCACCTACTGTGCCGAGTATCCCCGCTGCGCTACCGAATCGAAGCGCGACGAACAGAATCACGCAGAGGAACACCAGAGGCACAAAACCCTTATTGGGAACGGTGCGCACTACAAGGGTCAGCATGGTAGCTGCCAGTACACACAGTGATGTTCCCAAGACTCGCCTGCCCCACTCGCGATTCATCAAAAACATAAGGACTATATTGCACCACCAAGTCCATAAGGGCGGCGTAAAACCTTGTGTTTTTTTGCGAAAAAACTGAGTTCAGCGCCACATCCCACCAATAGCAAACCGCACAGGATAGCGTTCGAGCTAAACTTGATTCGGTGCCATTCCCTCGCTTCCAGCCGCTCGGCCTAGAACGTGTCCCTGCTGCTTTCTCCCACCCTGATTGGGTGTTTGAGATCAAGTGGGATGGCTTCCGGGCGCTCGTTTATTCCGACACCGACGGAGCGTGTCTGGTTTCGCGCAACGGGAACACGTTCAAGAGCTTCCCAGGTCTATGCGAGGGATTACGCCGTGACCTCAAGGGCCGCCGTTGCGTTCTCGATGGCGAGATCGTCTGCCTCAATTATGACGGCAAGCCACAGTTCCGCGACCTGCTGTTCCGACGCGCCGATCCTTTCTTCTACGCCTTCGATTTGCTTTGGGATGAGCACGCCTTGTCCGATGACGAGGAGGAGATGCGCAGATTTCGCAACGGCGAGGACGTTCGCTATCTCCCACTGATTGACCGCAAACTGCGGCTTCGTAGGGTTGTACCTAAGCTAGGCGAACGTCTCTTGTATTGCGATCATGTCGAGGTTGACGGGCAAGGTTTATTCCAGCTCGCTTGCCAGCACGACCTTGAAGGCATCGTTGCAAAGCGCAAAGGCGATCCGTATCTGCCGGAGCACGCGACGTGGTTGAAGATTCGCAACCGAAACTACTCTCAGTGGGTTGGGCGCGAGGAACTATTCGAGCGTGAGCGCAGCAGCGAACCAGATTTCGCGGCGTGGAGCAGTTGTGTTTTGGTGTGCGATGACGCGCAGGATGTCCACGCCGACGGAATCCAGGTCGATGGCTGCTGGCCACCATTGCGAAAGCTAGTCTTTCCGAATTGTTAATACTTTGCAGCGAGTCGAACCTTCAACGAATCCTTGGCATCAAACCGCGCTCAACAATGCCTTCAAGAAAAGTGCTTTCAGTCGGTAACAACCCGGAGCTTCTTTGGCTGCGAGAGGCCGTACTCCGCAGTGCCGGATTTGACGTGATGACAAGCCTTAATCTTGAGGACGGATTGGAAAGAATTGAAGGCGAAGATTGCGGCGTACTGCTGATGTGCTACTCTCTGCCGTTGCTCTCGCGCAAACGGCTGGCCGACACCTTCCGAGCGAACTGCCCTCAAGGTCGCATCGTCACGATCATGAATGAAAAAGGGGAGCCGGAGTTCGCGGATGTGGTTGTCTATGGTGTGGATGGGCCGGAAGCCCTGATTGAGGTAATCCACACGGCCCTAAGCCGAACGTTTAACTTGCCTCTCCAACTCTAGAGCCTTGCGAATCGTAGGCAAGGGCCAGCCTAGTAGCCCGAATTTCAGCCTCAAGTCGGTTGAGTTCCTCTCGCGTTCGCCTGTTTTCCATAAAATGAGCTGTCAATTTCAGGACGCGACGTTCGAGGAAGTCGATTGTTCATTTACCGAGTTGTGTACGGCGCACATCGGTCGGTCTTGCCCCCTAGGAGATTATCGGGAGCACATACCATCTGTGCTGTAGAGCGATTTTGCCCTGACACCCGGCAAATCTTTCATCTCACACGAATAGTTTTTTGTGAATGGCTGATGTTCACAGCATGCAAGTGGCTGTAGCTGCACTGTGTTTGGAGGTTGTGGGAGCTGGGCCTGATTCTTGCAATAAGAAAACATCGTTGTTGCGAAGGAGGCAGCTCTGCCCGATCCATTCCGGTTTGGACGTTCCCGATTGGAGGCGTCTCGCAATGCAAGGAGAAACGAAAGAACGTTGGATGGAACTTTGCGAACAAGCTGCGGTCGAGCAAGACGCTGACAAGCTGATGAAATTGATCCAAGAAATCACCCGAATGCTCGACGACAAGGATGAACGCTTGAAGCGTGCGCAGTCTATAGGGAGCAAGTGAACTCATGCTCCTTCATACCGCTGCTGCGATCATTCGGGTATTCCTAAACCTGCCCTGCTCCGAACGTGACAACGAGGGTAACTACTTCAAGGCCGATGAGCCGGTGTTCGCTGATGTTGTCTTTGGAGTGGATGTGCCGGAAGCTCTGATTGAGGCAATCCACACGGCTTAGGCCGAGCGTCTAACTTGCCCCTCAAATTCTAAAGCCTTCCGATAGTGGTCAAGAGCCAACTGGGCGGCACGAATTTCGGATTCAAGTCGGTTGCGCTCCGGTTGCGTTTGCGCGTTCTCCATAATGAGCCGACTTAGTGTTTGAACTCGACGTTCGAGAAAGTTGATGTGTTCTTTTACCGGGTGTTCCATGTCCACGTCCCGCGAAGGTATGTACCTCAAATGATACAAGCGCGGTCAAGCCCAGCTCCGCGTCTGCAAGCAAGCGCGAGGCAGGCAATGGGCAGAAGCCTCTTCAGCCAATGTCTCGCCAGAACCCCGCGCTCAAAGGTTTCGACGGGGCCGGGAAGAAATCGGTTGCGTGTGCAGCCCGCGAATTACCTTGTGCTGAACCGACCGCGCAAACTAGGGGGAGCCAACGTATTTCATCGAACAAGAGTCATTCCCCCACCCAAAGCTGAGCTGAACATCTGAAGCGACGCGCCTCTTCGCATTCGCAAAAGGCGTTCACCAGCGGCGTTCACGCCCCCGACTGCCACCTCTATCAAACCCGCTGTTCCTTCCCCCGCTGCGTTCCATTTTGGGGCGAGCTTCATTTACATTGAGCGTTCGGCCAGAGAACTGAGAGCCATTTAACTCGGCAATGGCTTTCTCCCCCTCCTCATTGTTCGTCATTTCCACGAACGCAAATCCACGAGACCTTCCGGTATCACGATCCGTCATCACCGACACTCGATCCACTTGGCCGAATTGTGCGAAAAGTTGACGAAGGTCATCTTCAGCAACGTGGAAATCGAGATTACCGACGAAGATGTTTTTCATAGAACCTCTACATGACGATCTGAATTTGAGCAGCAAATGCCGGGGGAGGCCAACCTCGGTTAGGGCGACCATCACAAACGCGGACAGAGTATAGCATTGCAGAACAAAGGCGATGTGGAGAGGCTCCGTGCGGACTTCTGCGCGGAGGATAGGGCTGAAGCGAGGGCCACGGCGCAAAGCAGTAACTTAGCTTTCATGCGCTCAGGTAGGACTGAAGGTGGGTGCCGTATCTGCTTTCGATTCGCTCCTGTTGGTGTGAGTTAAATGTGAATAACGTATGCAACCAGCGCAACTGATCTCGTTGCATACGTTTCACTTTGCACACAAAACAAAGGCACTTTCATTAATGGCAAACGAGTTGCTGGTTGAACCCGAAACGATTATGAGTCTGCTGCTCTAACCGTTGAGCTATGGGCCCTCAGCGACTCTGCTTATCATATAGGACGTGATTCCCGTCCTTGAAACTCCCGAAAGCGTCACCTTCGCTGTTAAGGTCCAACCGCGAGCACGCCGCAATGTCATAACCGGTGAACTGGGAGACGCGCTCAAAATCAGCCTCACTGCTCCTCCGCTGGATGGACGCGCGAATGAGGCGTGCATTGAGTTTTTCTCTCAGGCACTGGGCGTTCCCAAGTCCGCAGTGTCGATCGTCTCCGGTCAGACCCATCGGCGCAAACTCATCCGCGTGACCGGAATCACCGCCTCCGCGCTGCGCCAAAGGCTCGAACTCTAGTCATGGAAAAACCGCCAAGCCCCCAAGGTAGCCGCCCGGTGCGACTCGAGCGCGCGCAAGAGGCTTCCGGCGGAGTTGGCACTCACCGGCAAGAGCCAGTCGAGCCCGAATCCCCGCCAAGCGGGTAAAATGATGGCCCATGGATCTCGCTGCCATTCAATCTGCCCTAGCTGAGCGCAACATTGACGCCTGGCTTTTTTATGACCACCACCATCGCGATCCGATCGCCTATCACGTACTCGGGCTTCCCGAGCACCTCATGGTCACGCGCCGTTGGTACTATCTGGTGCCGGCGCACGGTGAACCCGAAAAGCTGGTCCACAAGATCGAAGCCGGACACCTCGACAGCCTCCCGGGAAAAAAGCGAACCTACGCGGCTTGGCAAGAACTGTTTGAAGGCCTCAAACAGATGCTTTCGCCCTATCGAGCGGTCGCGATGCAGTATTCGCCCAACAACGGCGTATTCACGATCTCACTCGTCGACGCCGGCACCGCTGAACTGATCCGTGGACTGGGAAAAGACATCGTGAGTTCAGGTGATCTGGTAGCAAAGTTTGAAGCCACCTGGACCGATGAGCAGATTCAGTCCCATTACGCGGCTCGTGATTCGGTCGACGCGATCACCGCGGCCGCATTCAAAGAAATCGGCCGCCGGGTGCGCAATGGCGGCACCAACGAATTTGAAATTCAGCAGTGGATCCTGGAAGCGTTCGGCCGCGAAAATCTTGTCGCTGGCGATCCGCCGGTGGTGGCGGTAAACGCCAATAGCGGGAATCCTCACTATGGACCGGATAAGGCCACCTGCGCTCCCCTACGCGAGGGCGATTTCGTGCTGCTCGACATTTGGGCAAAAAAGAACACGCCCAATGCCGTCTACTACGACATTACCTGGACCGGATTCGTAGGCCCCAAGCCTTCAGACCACTTGCAAGAAATCTTTCGCATCGTGCGGGAAGGCCGCGACGCGGGAATTCGGTTCGTGAAGCAGTCCATTGCTTCCGGTCAGCAGATCTGCGGCTGGGAGGTGGATCATCCCGTTCGTCAAAGCATCACCCAAGCCGGCTACGGGCAATACTTCGTACATCGCACCGGGCATTCGATTGGCACCGAAGTGCATGCCAACGGCGCCAACATCGACAACCTCGAGGTCCGCGACGAACGCCGCATTCTGCCGAATAGCTGCTTTTCCATCGAACCGGGTGTGTATCTGCCCGAATTCGGCGTGCGCAGCGAGATCAACATGCTCGTGCGCAGCAGCGGGGCTGAAGTAACTGGTAGAATGCAGACGGAACTGGTAATCATCTGAGATCGCGCTCAGCGCAGCATTCGGCATCTACTTCTATTCATGGCAGACTCACCATCACCCGCAAGACGAGAGGCAATCGCAACTCCTTCCGCCCAGACATCAACCATGGCTGTGCTCGCGCCCGCCATCGGCTGGCTCATTCCCGGTGCCGGGCACCTGATTCAAAAACGATGGATTCGCGGCCTGCTCATCATGGCATCGGTCGCGACCATGTTCGTGCTCGGCATGCTCATGGAAGGTCGGGTCTATAAACCGAACGGCGGCGACATTCTCGGCATTCTTGGTTTTATCGGCGACGTGGGAGCGGGAGGCATGTACATCGTGAGCCGCACACTCGAGCTGGGTCATACGGTCGTGGCCCACGCCACCGCTGATTACGGGACCAAGTTCATCATCGCTGCCGGTTTGCTGAATTTCATGAGCGTGGCCGATGCCTACCACATTGCAATCGGGAAGAAGCCCTGATGGACATCTCTCACTTCAACGCCGCTTTGATCTTCTCTACCTTTGCCTCGATCGTCTTCGGGATTACCCAGCGGAACACCCCGCGCGATATGGTGAACCACGGTCTTTACTGCTTCGCCATCTTCCTGGGGGGCCTGATCGCAGCCGGTTGGGTGATGTGGCTTCTGAGGCACTGAGAATCCATCTTTTCAGGTTTGGCGGATAACTTTTCTTTGGGCCCACATCGGGAACGGTCCGGAGGACTGGTTCAAATCCTGCCTTAGGTTGGGCAGGCTCTCTTCGCTTAGGGTTTCTTCGGAAGGCTGGGATTCACCCTTCCCACACAAATGCATCGAACACCCGCTTCGACTGAAAACCCAGACGCTGATAGAGCTCAACCGCTGGGCCGTTCGCCTCGGTCACGGTCAGCGACAATGCGGAGAACTTGCGCTGAGTCAGATTCCTGACACTTGCTGCCAGCAGGGCTTTCCCCAAACCAAACCCCCGGTACTCGGGCAGCACGCACACCTGGGTCACGTGCCCAGTGTCGTATCGAACCCTGGAACACAGGATCACACCTGCCAGGGTATGGGTTCTCTTGTGCACCGCCACAAAGGAGGATTCCGGATCAAAGGTCCCGCAGCCGGGAAATCGGATAATGTTGTTCAGAAACCGCAACGAGCCGCTCAGCGTCCGGTATTGATCGTTAATCTCCGAATCCACGTGACTGCGATAGGCCGCGGTAATCACGGACGCGGCGGGTTGATAGTCCTGTTCGGTCCACCGCCTGAGTTCGATCTCCGGGGTAAGCACCTTTTCGACGATGCGTGCTCCTGCCAGGGGCAAAGACATGAATAGGCGGGCGTGCTCACTGAACCCCTGGGAGATGAACGGCTGCGAGGCCACTCCGGTTTCATGGGCCAGCAACTGCGCTTCAATGCGATGGATTCCCGGAGACTGCTGCAGAGTTTCGATGACGTGCGTCAGCAGGCGAGCCTCGACCTGTTGCCGGCTGAGCCCGCCGTCCCCCTGGTTGACGAACAGGTCGCCGATCACGCCCTTGTTGCTCTCATAGACGAAGAACGAGTAGCCAAACACTTTCCCGCGCGAAACCGCCGCGTACCCCGGCAGGAACTTCGCATCCATATAGCGGAGAATCATCTCTGCCGAGCCGCTATAGTCCCAACAGAGCAAGTCGCCCCATACCTGGATCTCGTCCTCCAGCAGAGGGCGCAGATCGGCTGAAGTAAAGTGTCTTAGGTCGAGGACTTCCACGTTGCTCCCGGTATCCCGCCTTAGCGGCGGCAATCCTGAGTTTAGTGGGCAGGGTTAGGCTCAATCAAACTGCCGGAACAAGAAACGCTAACTTCCAACTCCGAGTGGGCTTAGGCGCATCTACTGAGCGAATTGTGCGTCGGCTTGATCGCCTGTAGAATAAGGGTGTATCGCGGATTGTGGGCTGTCTAGGTATGAGCAGCAACGGAAACGGTGTTTTCCACATTGGTGACCGGGTTGTCTACCCCAATCACGGTGTAGGAATCATCGAGCAGATCGGCAGCCGCACAATGGGCGCTCAGTCCGAGCGCTACTATCTCCTTAATATCAAGTCCAGCAAT
>Ga0157374_10005597_pt1 | contig 10582 bp, 12 predicted proteins | sample M25metaG_FD_115308 | JGI IMG/M metagenome (GOLD analysis project Ga0157374, IMG submission 115308) | Miscanthus rhizosphere microbial communities from Kellogg Biological Station, Michigan, USA - M2-5 metaG | ecosystem: Host-associated > Plants > Roots > Rhizosphere > Soil | place: USA: Michigan... | reverse complement strand
GGTGCTTGGGCAATTGTTATTTACGCCATTGCTTTCCGTGTTTTTCGTTGGGAATAAGCCTAAAAAGCCTGCTACAATATGCTAAGCATGGGTGGGCAAATAAAACTACGAAACTTACGACAACCTCGCTGGCTCAACCCAGTTGAAGCCATGTTTGCATCGCTCATTTTGGGCACCGGGCTGCTTGAGGCAGTTGTATTTTTGTTAGGCGTCGCGCAGGGCAATGTGCCGATTAGCTTTAAAATTATTGGTGCGTTGTACTTTGTATTGCCGTACGTTTTGTTGCAAACACGTATACGGGTTACGAGCGGTGCATCGTGGTGGTCGCTCAGGCGGTGGAACTTTTTGGTGTTTACGCTCAATGTACTGTTTTTGACGGTATTGCTATGGTATGGCACGGCTGGTGCCAATGGTATACTGGCGGTAATTATTGCAGCCGGGTTGCTATATAATGCACCAAAAATACACTTCCGTACGGTGCCGGTTCTTGATGTGCTGTGTGTAATTACGTACGTTTCCGGCCCATTTTTGTACGGGGTATTTGTAGCAGGTAATAGCGACTCGTGGTGGATTGCCGGATGGCTTACGGGGTGTGTGGTTGTCGCTGCCCACTACTTTATGCGTAAACTACCTGCGGTTGGTTTAGAAGCGCGAGAACGACTGGACGGCACGGTAGTCAGGCTTGGCATGGACCGCAGCATAAGTATAGCGCTTGGTTTGTATATAGCGGCGCTATTTTTGCCAATTATAGGGTATGGGTGGCACGGCGTTCCAGTAAGTGTGGCTTTGTTGTGGTATGTGGTGATTGCGTTGCAAGCAGTACCACTGCGGTTGGTGGCTGGTACTACGGGTTTGCAAAAGGTGTGGCGGGCAATATGGTTTGTAAGCTACCCGATCACCGCGCTTATTTTGGCGTATGCGGCTGTAGCATTGGCGCACATTCCCTAAAACGACAGAAAATGATATAATAAGTAATATATGAGCGACTTTTTGCAGCAGTTGCCGCGCCCTTTTTTTGTGTTGGCGCCCATGGACGACGTAACCGACACTGTGTTCCGCCAAATTGTTGCCGATTGCGCTCCGCCTGATGTATTTTTTACCGAGTTTGTAAATGTGGACGGTTTGCAAAGCCCGGGTCGGCCGCATTTACTAAAAAAGATCCGCAAAGATAGTGATAAAGAGCGGCCACTGATTGCACAAATTTGGGGCAAAAACACCGGGAATTACTACAAAACCGCCCAGGAATTAGTTGAGATGGGCTTCGATGGCATTGACATTAACATGGGCTGCCCGGCAAAACCAGTAGTGCAAAATGGTTGCTGTAGCGCCTTAATTGAAAACCGCCCGCTGGCGCTCGAAATTATAAAAGCTACCCAAGAAGGTGCGGCCAATAAGATCCCGGTGAGTGTAAAAACGCGCCTCGGTTTTAAGCAAGTTGACTTAACCTGGCACGAATTTTTGCTGCAACAAAACTTGAGCATGCTGACCATACACGGCCGTACGCAACGTGAAATGAGCGCTGTGCCTGCACATTGGGATTTGATCGGTGAAGTTAGCAAAATGCGTAGCACATTAGCGCCACAAACTATCTTAGTGGGCAATGGCGATGTAGAATCGCACGGGCAAGGCCGGGCACTGGCGACTCAATATGGTCTCGACGGCATCATGATTGGCCGTGGTATTTTTACTGACCCATTCGTGTTCAGCACCGAAAGCCCATGGCCAAATTACACGAAACAACAGCGTGTCGAGCTGTTCCGCAAGCATGTGACATTATTTGAAGAGACATGGGGTAATAGCCAGCCAATTGCACCGCTCAATAAATTCTGTAAGGTGTACATTAGCAATTTCGACGGAGCCAAGGAGTTGCGCGAACAGCTTATGGACTCGCAAAGCGCAAAAGAAACGCTCGATATCTTAAGCAAAGCATAACCTGTAGCCGGGATGTTTTGAATTAACAAAAAACACTTTTATAAGTGCTTATGTGCCATGAAATATCTGGTGGGCGACAAGGCTCACCTCTGGAACGACAGGTACCGCTTGCAAGCCCTCAAGCACCTCCTCGCCACGCTCCCAGATCCGACAACACCCGCGCCAGAGCCTGGGCTTCGGCCCAAGCATCGCGTAGCCAAGCGCCGGAAAGAAGACCAGGTCAAAGAACTCGTCGAGGCCTACAAGGCCGGTGCCACTGTCTACGAACTGGCCGACCGCTTTAGCGTCGAACGGCGAACCGTCAGCAAGATCCTCAAGCGCGAAGGAGTCGAAACCCGTTGGATTCGCCTCACCGAGGCAGACGTCGACGAAGCCGAACGCCTCTACGCCACAGGCCTCTCAACAGCCCACATCGCCAAGCACTTCGACGTAAGGCCCGATACTGTCCGCCTCCGACTACGGAAGCGTGGTGTCAAGATGCGCGGGCCGCACGAGCGGCTGTGAGATGAGCAACACGAAAAGTTTACATCATCTCAGTCAGAAGTGAAAAGTGTGTTCCAGTTTTCATATTCCGGAGCTATAATCTAACCAGATCAATGGGATCGTCGAGGGTCAAATTAAAGTGTGAATCTCCGACTCGAGCCTGCTGCATTGCGTTTTGCGACTGGCGGTAGGTTCGACCATCGGTAGTTCGGTAAGTGAACGAAAACGGCACAGATCCGCTAGGAGTTGGTGCTGTGAATATCTCAGGAGGCCAGGAAAGCTTCGATGCAAAGCTTTCAACCGGCAATCGGCGCATGAAGTTCATGCCTATCGATGACTCGACGCCAGCGATATTTACCGAAATCAGGTAGAGCCGGCGGCCCGATTTACTTGTGAAACCCGGGCCGGTAAATTGGCAAGCAGATCCATTTCCGTAGAGTTGGGCTCGCACCTCGGGCGGTATAGGCTGCGGGTTGCCATTGTTCACGGTCAGCCTTTCCACATTTCCACCGACCTGAACATTGTGCTCACCGCGAGCTTTAAGTTTGGTGTGGATTGCGCCCGCACCAATTCGTTTGCCAATCGACAGCCTAAGGCTCGGATTCTTAATATTAAAAAACACTTGAAACTCCTTTCGTTTCGTTATATAAAAAATAGCCCCATCTCTGGGGCTATCCTCTGAGATCTATTATACTCTCATCACATTTCGTTGTCAAGCTTAGCCAGTGCGATTAGTGCTAGCTATTATCTACGCCGCGTATCTGCTCAGCTTTTGCCAAACTCAACAGCGCTCGCGCCGCCTTGCGATAATCAGGCTCCGGCAGCACAACTGGGTATACGCGAATAGCAACATTTGTACGTTTCTTCGGGTGCCCTACTGGATTGGCTTTGCGGCCTGCATCTTCGTACGCAGCTTGTTTGAAATGCCGCAGTGCCTGGCCAGCTCGTTGCGGGAGACTTGGATCACTGCTCGAAACCTCTTTGCGGTGTTCGAGCAGATCTTGGTCAGGTTCATCATGTGTCGGCCAAAAGAATTTGTGGAGATCCCATTGCTCAGTAGGAGAAAGATAGCCATATACTATCTGGCTCTCATTCCAGTAGGCCTGGAGCCGGTAATGAATATGAATGTAGTCAGCGTTAGCGAGACGGGGCATCCAAGCCTCATTATGATCCACTAAAGCGAGTTCGCCAGCCCCAAACCATTTGCACCGTAGTTGGGCGCACAACACCGTCGGTACACTTCACCCCTGATGAAGCTAGGCCATAAACCATGTACCGACGCAACACAGGACAGTGAGTTGGAACTCTGTAACAGAGGCGTTCTGTCAACTTGCCGCGCCCCTCAATATGTACCGACAAAACAAAAGAGGTCATCACATGACTGTGATGACCTCTGGTACTGTGCAGTGAAACATGAAATTTGTTCATATCTGGTGGGGGCAGCTGGACTTGAACCAGCGACCAATCGGTTATGAGCCGACTGCTCTAACCACTGAGCTATGCCCCCATGTGACTTAAAATTGATACAATATGGTACCAACAGAGGTAATGATAGCATATTTTAGGCAAACAGGTATACTATAAATAGCTAATGAAAGCAAAAATCAAACAAACCTGGGCGAATTTAGAAAAATACACCGACCAACTGCAAGATGTGCGGGTGCTCGGCTTGTTGACTTTTATGGTGATCGTGGTGCTGATTGCCTGGAGCGGTGCCAATGCGATTGATACCAACTACGGCTTGCAGCGCCAAATCTCTCAGTTCGAGCAGCAAAATCAGGTCAAGGAATTGGCTAACACGAACCTGCAACTGCAAAACGAATATTTCAACTCCAGCCAGTATTTAGAATTGGCCGCCCGCCAGAATTTCGGTTTGGCGATGCCGGGCGAAACCGAGCTGATCGTTCCGACGACTGTGGCGTTAGCGCACACTGTAGACCTGCAAAACAGCGAACAGCAACAATCGGCAAAGACCAGTGCCAAGCAGCCAAGCTATCAGCGCAACTTCCAAGCCTGGATCAACTTTTTCTTGCACCGGCCAACAACGGTGAACCAAATCAACTGAGCCGCATGGCTTGACAAAATAAGCGAGGCATTGCTATACTTTACATGCTATCATTGTTACTTATCGCGGGATGGAGCAGCGGCAGCTCGCGTGGCTCATAACCACGAGGTCCCAGGTTCGAGTCCTGGTCCCGCAACCAAAATGATACCCAAAAAGGCTTCTTACGGAAGCCTTTTTGTTTAGTTCGGGTCAAATAAATAAAGCTTTCGCAAGTTTCATAAACCCGCGCGTTATAGCCTACAGACGTAGAATGATATGATTAGTTATATGCTAGGGATCATAGTAATTATCGTTTTTGTTATTAGTATCTTGGTTTATTTCAAGCTTGGTGAAGATAAACTCAGGCGATATAAAATGGTACTGGGTTTAGAAAAGGCTAACTTGGTCTATGCTGGCGATTATCAAAAAGTCAGGGACTTAATCCTTCCTACCCGGCGGACAGCTTTTGATAAAAGCGAACCAGTCATCTGGTTGTACAGACGCGGTACTACCGAGTTATTTTTGGGCGCTAACTGGAAAGGTGACATTCGGATTTGGCTGGAGCCACAAACGGTGCTGCAAGGCGTACATATTGTGTTGGATAGTGTCCTCAATAATTCAGCGCGTTCTAATCTAAAGAAGGACAAGTTACCGCAGCAGCAAGTCGAGTTAGAAGGCAACTTTTCAAAGCACTTTAAGCTTTATTGTAATGAAGGCCAGCAGGTGGTGGCTCTTCAAATCGTTGCGCCGGACATTATGGCCTACCTACTCGATAATTTGCTAGATGCTGACGTTGAGATTATCAATAACCAGGTAGCGATAGTAGTTAGAGGGGGCGCAAAGACACTCGATAGGCTAAAAGCTAGTATTGAGCTTGCCGCCCAGATAGAAAGGCTGGCTAGGGCTGCTACTAAAGTAACGCGGCTTTAGGCTGAAGTGCTTCCGTGCGCATAATTTGAACAAAGGGCTGTGGAAAACTCTTGTACAATTTGTTGTAAAACACACTTGCATTTAGACAATTGCAGCTGGTATTATTCTGATAAGTGGAGCAGCAACATTGACAAAACAGCGGAAGAATGTATAATATAAGTTGTTGTGATCACAAACAAACACTTTAAAATAAAAGTTTAAACAAAAAAAGGGGGCACTGCTATGACAGTGAAAGCCAAAACCAAGAGTGGGCTTGTGTTTGAATTGCTGCCAACCAGCAATAAGGGCATCTTAAAAATTGACAGCTTACTCGGTAAATTCTGAACTGTAGCGTAAAAGCAATGGTTCATTAACCGATTCACGTACACGCCTGAAGAGTATCGCGCTTTCAGGCGTGTTTTAAGTAAAGCGAAAGGTAAGACATGAGTTTACAAGATACATTCTATGTGATGGGCATTGTGTACATGAGTGTGATGCTCATTTTAAACGCAATCATTATTGGTGTAATTATTGCAATAAAAGTTAAGATTTCGGCCATCCAACGGCGTATTGAAGAACGCCTGCACACATTGACCGAGATGGCTGAATACGGCGAACGCGTCATAAGCAAGGCGCGCAGCATGATGAATAAACATCAGCACGATGATGATTAAACTTTTTAGCGTAATTAAAACACCCCTGGTATTGCCCTGGGGGTATTTTAATTTTAGGCGTAAGTTTAATACGCCGGGTATTACTTTTCAGGGTCTTCGTGATTAAGCTCGACGGGTTTTGCCTGGGTGTCGGAACCGACTTGCTGGCCACTGTAGCCTGACGCTTCGGCGGTACCGTTTTCGTAGGCGTCTTCCGGCTCAACTCCGTCGTCGGTCATGGGGTGGTCGGCAGGAACTTGCGGCTCGTCAGGCACATCGTTAGCTGGCCTGAATGGTGGATCGTTATCCTCGGAGAGCTTAATTTCATCGATGTCAGGGTTGAAGTAATCGTCTTTAGATTGCAATGGGTCGCCGCCGCCGGTACTATCGTTGTCCATAAAAACCTCCTTTATATGTTTTAGTATACGCTGCCTGGTTTAGAACCAAAAGTGCGGTGCTACCTCGACGAGGTTGGGTGTATTGAAGTAAACTCTTTAAAGGCTGGTATTAAAGCAGTAAAGATAAGTTTTTAGGTTACGAGGGAAGAATATATGACATTTGATGAATACCAACAGCAAGCTCTGACCACGGCAGAAAACGACTACGAACCGCTTATGGAAAAGACTATTTGGGCGATGGGTGTTGCCGGTGAAGCGGGTGAAGTCGTGGAAAAGTGGAAAAAGATCGTTGCTTATAAAGGGGGAGTCGTTTCTGAGGAAGACAAAGGGGAGCTGGCGAAGGAATTAGGCGACGTTGTGTGGTACATTGCGGTGCTTGCCCATAGCCTTGGCCTGACACTCGAAGAAGTCATGCAGGTCAACGTCGAAAAACTAGCTAGCAGGGCACAGCGAAACGTTATCCGAGGGGCAGGGGATAACCGCTGACCGTTTTTTAGACAGTTAAATAAATTCAAGTGCTTGTGGTAGCGGCGAGTGGACTTGAACCACCGACCCCAGGCTTATGAGTCCTGTGCTCTAACCAGCTGAGCTACGCCGCCATATATGTATTGAGCGCAAGGCACTGAAATACAAGGGCTAATATAGCATAATCTGCATCTGTTGGCTAGAGCGAAACGTGCTGCAAAAAGATGTATCGGAGAGTTATACGTGATTCCCACGCGACAGCAATATCGTACTTACTATAGACAACCTTGGCAAGCCGGAATTTTGGTCATTACCGGTAGCGAAGGTAATTTGCCGCGTAACTGCTATAATTACAGCATGAAACTTGACATAGCGCCAGGGAAGTATGTAGTGGCGGTATCGGGCGGTGTCGATTCGATGGTGCTTTTGCACATGCTTGCTAAACGGCCTGAACTGCAGTTAACAGTGGCGCATTTCGACCATGGCATACGGCCGGATTCTTACAAAGACCGCCAATTAGTTGAGGACGAGGCAACACGCATGGGCCTGAGTTTTGTGTATGAAACAGCCCGGCTCGGCTCAAACGCTAGCGAAGGCCAGGCCAGAAAAGCGCGCTATGCTTTTTTGCGCCATACAAAAGAGCAGGCGAGCGCCCATGCGGTTATCACCGCACACCACCAAGACGACATAATTGAAACCATGATATTAAATTTGCGTCGCGGCACTGGCCGAAAAGGGCTAAGCTCACTAAAGACAACAAATGACCTGATGCGGCCGCTGCTTAATTACACAAAAAGCGAACTGCAAATGTATGCTGAGCGCGAGGGTGTGCAGTGGCGCGAAGATAGTACCAACAACAATGAAAAGTATGCACGTAATTATGTGCGGCATACGGTAGTGCCTCAGCTTTCACCTGCCCAGCGCGCTAAACTATTGCATATATACGAGCAATCAGTGCAGCGAAATGAAGCAATCGACCAGTTGGTGCAGGAAGTTGCCGCAAACCTGTCCGAAGATAATGCTGTAGTTCGTAAAAAGTTCATCGCGTTGCCGCATGCCGTGGCACACGAAGTTATGACGCACTTGTTACGCCAGCGTAATGTTCGTAATTTGTCTCGTCAGGGAATTTCCCGTTTGGTCGTGGCGCTTAAAACTGGCCAGCCGCATACCACATATGACGTTGATAAAAACTGGATTTTCCTCTTGTCTAACAGAGATGCCAAGATAATTCCCCGATATCGTTCGTAAAAACCCTTAAACCGTGTATAATTACCTCGTATGGATAGTAAAAAAACCTTTCGACCTAATAATAAAAAGGGTGGGTCTGGCCGCCGCGGCTTCCGCAACGTCGGGTTCATCGCCCTGCTCGTCCTGTTTGCATTGATTGTTTTTGCAGCTTACGGGCAACCAAGCAGTACCAAAACCATCGACATCACCCAAGCCATTCAGCAGTCCAACCATGGTGACTATAAAAAGATTGAGGTGGGCGGTAACGAACTGCTTATTACTAAACAAGGCGACAGCCAGCCGAGCCTTAAAACCTATAAAGACCCCAATGGCTCGCTAAAAGATGAAGGCTTTAACACGTCTAAAGTGGACGTTTCGTATAAGGCCGAATCGCAATCTTCAACTTTGGAACAAGTTGGTTTTGCGGTACTGCCCGTGGTGCTTATCAGCGTCGTCTTATTTATTATGCTACGCAGCGCGCAAGGCCAGGGTAACCAGGCGCTTAGTTTTGGCAAGAGCCGCGCCCGGCTGTATGGCAACGAACGCGACAAAGTGACGTTTGGCAGTATCGCCGGTTCGGCTGAGGCCAAGCAAGACTTGCAAGAAGTTGTGGAATTTTTGAAATACCCTAAAAAGTTTGCATCGCTCGGCGCGCGTATTCCTAAAGGCGTGTTGTTGGTCGGCCCTCCCGGTACTGGCAAGACTATGCTGTCCCGTGCCGTAGCTGGCGAGGCGAATGTGCCATTCTTTAGTATTTCTGGTTCTGAATTTGTGGAAATGTTCGTAGGCGTCGGTGCTAGCCGCGTTCGTGATTTGTTCGCGAAAGCAAAAAAGAATGCCCCCTGTATCATTTTCGTAGATGAAATTGACGCCGTTGGGCGCCGCCGCGGCTCTGGTATGGGCGGCGGCCACGATGAGCGCGAGCAAACGCTCAACCAGATTTTAGTTGAAATGGATGGTTTTGACCAAGGCCAGAACGTGATCGTGCTGGCGGCAACTAACCGTGCTGATGTGCTTGACCCCGCACTTTTGCGCCCCGGCCGTTTTGACCGCCGTGTTGATATTGGTTTGCCCGACCGACCCGACCGCAAGGCTATTTTAGAAGTGCACTTTAAAAAGAAGCCGCTTGCCGGTCATGTTGACCTTGACGCTTTAGCTGCAAAGTCAGCTGGCTCATCTGGCGCTGACCTGGCTAATATTGCGAATGAATCAGCAATTATTGCCGCCCGTCTCAACCACAAAGAAATCAACAACGATGATGTTACTGCCGCTTTCGAACGTGTTGCCATTGGGCCAGAACGTAAGAGCAAAGTGATGAGCGAAAAAGAAAAAGAAGTGAGCGCTTACCACGAGGCCGTCCATGCTATTGTTGGCCATGTTCTGCCCGATAGTGATTTAGTACACAAAGTTACCATTATTCCGCGTGGCGGCACCGGCGGTGTGACATGGTTTATTCCACCTGAAGATAAAAGCTACCATTCAATCGTTGAATACAAAGATGTTTTGGCGCGTATGCTTGGCGGCCGCATTGCCGAAGAAGTCATTTATGGCCGCGACCACGTTACAACTGGTGCCGGCAGTGACTTGCAGAAAGCTGCGGAACTCGTCCGCGACATGATCGTCAACCAGGGCATGGGCGACAAGCTCCGTAACCAGGTATTCCATGTAGATGATGGTATGATGCTCGACAAGCTGGTACACGAACGCGACTACTCGGAAGATACCGCTAAAGTTATCGACCAAGAGGTTGAAAAGCTCGTGACCGAAGCCGCCACACGCGCCCGCGCTGTTGTTAAAGTTAACATCGATAAGCTCACGGCGCTTAAAGAAAAGCTACTCGAAAAAGAAACGGTTGAAGCTGACGAGGTTAAAGAAGTCTTCAAGGGTGCCAAAATGCCCGAAGCCGCTGCTTTATACTAAATAGCGACATATTAAAATCCACCTGGATGCACCAAATCCCGGTGGATTTTTTGTGCTGTAAAATTGCATTTTCGTTGCTCGTAACGGTAGCCGTGTTCTAGCAAAAAAGGTATACTAGCACCAGACCCCTCACCAAAATCGCTCATGCAGGAAAAAACCAAGGCAACACCCACAAAAAAGCGTATTTCCGTAGGAAGCGCCGCAACCCTGTTAATAGCCACTGCGCTTGTCGGACAGGTGTTGGGTTTTTTGCGTACCCGTTTGGTGAACGCTAACTTTGATACTCTGGGCCCGCAAAGTACCGATGCCTACTTTGCCGCGTTCACCATTCCAGACCTCTTCTTTTACACCTTAGCTGCCGGTGCTTTGGGGGTGGCGTTTATGCCGGTGTTAGCAGAGCGATTACACCACAGCAGCCGTAAAAGTATGTGGGAGCTTTCTTCGAGCTTGCTGAATTTGCTGGGCATTATCATGATAGCTGTCGCAGTAGTCATTTTTATATTTGCCCGTCCACTTATCAGCCACATTGTGGCGCCAAAACTGACCCCTCC
>Ga0157374_10005594_pt1 | contig 10585 bp, 7 predicted proteins | sample M25metaG_FD_115308 | JGI IMG/M metagenome (GOLD analysis project Ga0157374, IMG submission 115308) | Miscanthus rhizosphere microbial communities from Kellogg Biological Station, Michigan, USA - M2-5 metaG | ecosystem: Host-associated > Plants > Roots > Rhizosphere > Soil | place: USA: Michigan... | reverse complement strand
CTTATCATAGGATAGTCAATGGCTAGTACTTATCATAGGATAGTCAATGGCTAGTACTTATCATAGGATAGTCAATGGCTAGTACTTATCATGGGACAGTCAATGTCTAGAAGTTTGTTAAGTCTGGTGGATCCACTGGATCCTCCAGCCTTTTAAACCCCTCTCGACTTTTGAGTGATGTCTCTTGTTTGATTTGTTCTGCAACAGGATTGGATGGAATCACTGGTTTCCTCTCCTTCTCAATTGATCTAAATGAGAGTTAACAAGGAAGTCGTACAAAGAGATGGTCTCGGTTGTTAAGTTTTTGTCATAAACCCTGTGAGTATGCCTGCTTCATTGCTTTAACAGATTCACTGTCACTCACATATTTAATCTCTTGAATGACCATCCTTGTTTCGAGAGTGAGAGTGAAAGAAAGAAGTGTTAAGAAGAGGGTGGGAGTGAATGAAACGATTGAGAGGGAGATGGAGAGGGATATGAGAGAGAAAGAGGCAACAGTGACTCGACCGGAAACAGTCTATTCTTGAAGATCATTATTAGTTTCCCAGACACTATAACTACGGCTCTCAATTTTAGAGGACATTGGCATACGATTATCATGGAGCACTTACTGCGGTACATAAAAGGAACTGTACTCTCAAGTAACTGGACGTGTTTTCGAATGTGAAGAGCATTCAGTATTTATTATTAATGTTTATGTAGCATTAATTTTCATTAGAACAAGGCATTACATATTCTTTATGCCATCAGTTTCGAATATAAATATTGTCCTAAGTCTGTCAAGTATTTTTTACTTTACTTTTGGACCAGAATCACTGTTGTTTGTTGTTCTGGGTGTTTTATTTATACCTCTAAATTGTTTGAACAAATGACCATGTTTATGTCTGTGTTATTTGATTCCAGTCCAGAGATTACATGACAAGAATGACTACAGAGCAAGACAAAGGACTTGAGAGGAAAAGAGTACTAGAACAAGTGAAAGAACAAACTAAAGGACACTGACGTTGATGTGATTGCTCTTCGACAGGAAATTAAAAGCCACACATCATGGACTCCCTTCTTCCTCTTCCGTTCAATTCTTGCTTCATAGGATTCTGTTGAAACAAAGTAATAAACACAAGAAAAACATTACAGGTATACATTCAAGCATCTTGTCTTCTTTGCTGATCCCGTGAGTAATTACGGCTTCTCTTGAGTACTCATGAGTCATGATGAAGCACAAATTAAATCCCTTAACACTTGTGTTTCTTTCTCATGCTTTACCTTGTTTGCCCTCCATTTCCTTTGGTCTCACCTGTCTTTACATGGCCAGAGTTTCTTATTCTCCTTAAACAGCAGCTGGAAAGGCATTTTCCTGATGATTTTTGTTCGATGTTTAATGTCTCTCTTGATACTGAGATGTAACCAAAATTACTGGGTGTCTCCCATCACTTTCTATGCATGTTCTATGTATGTGACTCCTTGCCTTCCTTCTCCATCATTAATCACGATGAGCGGGAATGCAATGAAGGAAGAGAACAAATTTTCACAGGCTTGCTTTCTGTTCCTAAAAAGGATTACACATCAAAAATGACAAACACACACTGACAGAGTCGAAGGAGGGAAAGACAGATGCCAAGACTGGGAGGAGAACACAAGACTGATCACCAGGAAAGAAGAGAGAGAACAACATTAGCATTCGAACCAACTTGTGTTGCCTGAATCATCACTCTCTTATCATTGAGATTCACACACAATTTTCACTTTACTTTAGTTGCAGCTGCACAACAAAGTAGTGTGAAAAATACTAAAGACTAACACACCTCTGTAGTCTTGCTCACATCCGTGATTTCCATGAATCAATCTTAATGAGGATGGATTCTTGTGTCTCCATGAGTCGTATACATTTCATGCAGTCTAAGTCGAGACACTTTTCATCATCTCGTCTTGCCTCCCAATTCATGATCATCAAGAGAAACAGGAGGAGGCAAGTCTGTCATGGATTTATTACAACATAGTCATGAATTTTCAAGCAGGAGTGTAGATCAAATTTCGTGGAAGGAATCCTTTATATCTAAACCTCCAGGATAAGGTCGCTCATACATGCAATTACACTTGACTTGTTCTTTCCTTCAAATGTGTTTATTGTTTTTCAACCTTTTTCTGGTAGTCTTATCGACTTCGAAGGAGGAGGTGTAGTTTTAGTGAAAAAGCTTAGAAGCTTAGAACTCATTTTTACAAGACTGGTGTTCGATAAATGTTGGGTATACTAGTACTGGTGGTAATTCTAGTGGGGAAGAATAAGATATAAATCTCAAGTCGGTCTCGAAGGGTGAGAGAGATGATGACAGAGAACGGGGCTGAAATTGAATTGAATTCTTAGAGAGATAGTTTTGTATTCGTCTTCTTTGCTTTTGTTGTTGAGACTGAGAGAGTGATCCTAATGTTGAAGCTGCGAGGAATGCATGTCAAATTCTATTTTTCTTTTTCATTCATCCATGTTTCTTATGCATCAACTTTCTCTCATGTCAGTCTACAATTTCTCTCCTCCTCCTCCTCCTCCTCCTCAGGGTAAATGCCGTCTGAAAAGAATAGTGTTTTCTTTTCATCTTTTCTTTCTTTCACTCTCTTTACCCTCTAAATTCCCTTTTCCTTATCACCCTCTCCTTTGATTCATCCATGTCTTGTCTTCCTGAGACGATATTTACTTTCTTTCTGACCTGTATCTTGAAATTTGATTCCCTTCACTTTATGTTGGAGATGAGAAAACTCAATCTCATCCTTCTTTTCAAGTGTGCTTTACTCTTCATGACACGTCTGTATGTATTCTTTTCAGCTCAATTTTAAACTGATTCTTGATCCATCCTGATCAATGAATGTAAAGGGTTGAGTTAAGTGAAGATTCCTGTCTCATTAAACTCTTCTTCTTAAGAACATTTCGTGACAGATCTTCCCACAAACATTCTCATCCCTCCTTCAAAGTGTTAAACACTTTTTGGCCAAATCCTTCACTCCTTCTTCGACTCAACATAATTTTATTTTTGATTTTATTTTTGCTCTTCATCATTGTATTATGAGCATCTTTTACAGAACCCTTTCTGCTCTAACTCTTTGCAGAAAGAGTTAGAATCCTTTGATGAAGTTAGAAGACTGTCTGGTCTGGCTTGGTATTCTCTTTCATTTATTCTGTTGTAGCGGAAGTGAGTCAATCTCTTAGTTTCTTGAATAGTTTATCTTATGGAAGAAGAATGTTTTATCTTCTCGTTTTACACATACTTTCAAAAATGATCACTTCTTCCTTCCATCTTACTTTGAAACTTCGTTTCTTTAGAATAAAATGAGAGAAATGCCTGTATTATTAATGAGACCCATGTTCTTTCTCCATCTAAAGTTTTCTCTTTTATCTCCAGTCTACTCTGTGTTCCATGAACTGAATTAGAACTCTTTCTCTGTCGTCGACTCAAGACCCTGTGTCGACAGGGAATTTAAGAATCGAATGAAAAGAACACAACAAGGAAAGTGTGAGTAACAACTTTTTTAAAACAACTTTAAATTGCTTGGAATCACGAGAGAAATCAAAGAACAAGTACACAAAGATTGGACAGCAAGTGAAACAAGGGTTCACATTTGAAGGAGTTATGTCTCTAAAATGACATAACATGGTTCCTTCTCTTGTTTCTTTTCCTTTCGATAAGAAAACTTGAAAATCAATGCGAGATCACGACAACAAAAAGACATTTCCAGTTGAAAACTCTTGTTAGATCACGTAGGGAATAAACAAACATCACATATAGATAGTCAGAAGAACAAACCTGGTCATCATAAAGAAAATTGTATCATGAATACATCTTATGTTCATGTATAAAATGTACATGAGACTGTAAGAATAAAGTATGGAATTGCTAGCATGTTGTGTATATGCATACATATACGATACTTTAGTGAGATCATCTCCTTCCGTCTCTTGTTTCCTTTACAGTTTCCTTTACAGACTCAAAATTTGTGTTTTTGCTGCATCATTTGATACAACAGATCGGTTTTCAATCTGGTTCTACAACAGAATCACTCCCCATCACAACATAAAATGCTCCTCAATATGTTTGTCGTCATCACTTTGATACACCATCGTCATCGTCAGAGGAATTTGAAGAATAAAAGACATCTTCAAGTGATAGATAATCTGTTTTTAAAATAGAATAACTTGATGATGTGTTGGATCATCATTGCTTTTCGGTGTGAATTCATTTTAGTGGACTAATGAACCCTGTAAACAATATTCATTTATTATCAATTTTTCTATTTTGTTTATTTTCCCATTCATGTTCTTATACTAAGATATTGTTTAAATCAAGGTATTTTTAAACTTGGCATGTCTGAGCTAGACTTGTGGCACCACTTGTGACTGATAAGAGTTCTTTCACTTCTTTTACGAGATAAACACCTCCTCTTGAATCCCTTGGATGAGAAGATTGTTCTCACGGTCTAATGCAACCCGTTAGGCCTGGAATCGACGAGCCATCCACTTTGGAGATGAGGATTAGCTACTCGGAAGACAACAATGCAAAAGGACCTCGTCTTAAGATCGTAATGTTTATAGCTATCCATTTTATGTATCATTTTCGTGACTCGACTTTCATGGAAGAATGACTTGCATGATCCATTCCATCCAAAGCCCTTTTATTCTTATTCGCTGCAGGTAAGGTGCTTATATTCTTTACTTTTTGTATAACCATACATGTTCACGTCGACGAAGACATGGTTATGTGAGACCCTGCTTGAATGCTAACATGTCTTGTTGCTGCGAGCAATTGCTTTGAAATCGACTTCTTGGTGTCCCTGCCTCACTTGTGCTGGAGGTCAATTTGCTTCAATTTACTTGATTCCTTTCTAGTCTTGACTGCCATTTGCGTGCAGTCACTATACTTTGCAGGATATATGTTCTCCTTGAATGGATGGAGGTTTCTCTGGGTCTGCCCCATTGATTCCTTGTTCTTGTAGACTTGTCTGCTTTTCTGCTCCAAGACATGCCTTTGGAAGAAGAGCAGCAAATCTAGAAAGATTGACTCCAACTGGCTCTTTAATAATTAATTTTGATGATATTCCTGCCTCTATTCCTGCATCCATTCCTGCCTCCATTCTTGCCTCCGAAATATTGCAAGTGTCTGTTGTAGGATAAGATAAAGCATTTATTCTTGTTTCACATAAAGTCTCTTCATGTTCTTTCAGGCCAATTTCTGTTTTCACCCCAAGAAGAGGGCGAATAAAGTATGACTGGAGAGAACAGATGCACAAACTCATCCATTGATTAGTTTTTCATGTTTTTTCAAGTCATGTTGATGCCAAACGAGATAAGAATTGGAAGAGAAAGTTACTCAATTGACCTCGTGATTCGATTGACTGGGAAGAGGATCCTACAGACATGTTGTTTGAACAGAAATCTCGAAATATTTTATGACGTGACACTACATAATACTGTTGACACCAACTGCTCTTGTTGTTTTGATTTCATTTTTCTTGCTGTTTCATCCAAATCTCTTTGTTTGTGTGACTTTTGTTTTATTGCTTTGTATGTCGCGCTCATCTCAGGTTATGATACTTGTGTTTCTTGCGAACAAAGAAAGTGTTTTTCTTCCTGTTTGTTATCAGTGGACTCGTCTTGTTCGAGCAACTTGTGATTCGCGCATGTCTTGGCCGTCGAGTTCTTGTCGACTCGAAAGAACGGATGTGAACCTGCATCAGTTCACTGGCATCTCTGTCTGTGAGAGAAGTTATTCATCGTCTTTGATGCTGTTGGACTCCATACAAGTTACTCCCCTTTTCTTTTCACGAAACAATTTAAGTACATTATCTTGGACTCTTCATGGAATGATCGTATTAATGGTCAAGCAATTACTAGGTATGTTAATGACCTGAACCTATTATTCTATTAAATATGTACTGTTGGATAAAGTTTTCTCTGAATGACATTTCATGTTTTCACTTCAATATCGCTGTCCCCTCCTCATGCCGTACAGATGTCACTTGTCATGTCTAATAAGTGTGAATTTGTCATTATTCATGTCTAGGCAGTCAAAATTCCTGATTTAATGAAGTGACCAGCAGTAGCAGTCTTTTCAAGTGAATGTTTGCAGCAGATGTCCCTGTCACTCATGTCCCATGAGTTCTGTTCTAGACATAGACATGAATCTCTATTCTTAAGTTCTTTACTCAAAAAGATCATTTACTTGTAAGAGGTGTTTGCTGAGTCTTCTTTATCCATTTGATTCATTCAAAGTCTCTCAGGGAACCGACAAGAAAAATAGCAAGAGGCATCATCAGTCATGAGAGCTCAGTTGGTCTTGTGTTGGAATCTCTGCCTCAAGGACTGTCCTTCATTCGATTTCTTGTTGGAGATGATCTTGATCTTTCTCTTTATGTTGTGATTTCTTTTCTCTCCGTTTGTTACCATAATATAATGGTGCTAAGATGCTGCACAAGTGACATGAAATGAACACGAAATCATGATGATGATCATATTCTTGGGTTACAGAAGTGAATCACTCCCTCTCGAGTATATTCTTCCTTATTCTTAGTATCTGTCTAGTGATCCTCCCTCGTCCATCATCTCTTTTCCTTGGCCTCCTCCTACTCCTCCTACCAATAATTGTAGTGTTACTTTGTCTCTTGTGATTTGGAATATATAGCAGGAGAGAGAAAAAGTGTAGAGAAAGACTGGAAATGGAATGAATGAGAACAGGTCTTTTATTCGCTTCCTCTTTGTATCCTGTAGTTTCATTCTGTAAAGAGACTTCATTAACGAAGAAGCATCATCTTCATGATATTTTCTCATGATTTTTCGTAGAGAGACTTGCAGTACAAGAGAGAATGTCAATGGAAGAAGGAAAAATGGATCGCACTCTCGATCATCATGAGGATGCAGTAGAAGGAGGATTGATTTTTCATGAGAAAGATTTCCTGATGAGTCTTCTTCCTCATTCATTCATTGTCTTTGGAATCTTCTCTTGATTTTGCTCATCTTCTTCCTTCATAGACAGCTCGTCCCTCATGTTCTTTTGTTCTTTCTCTGCAGTTCTAGAGTACTGTCAATGTTCAAGAGAACACATTGATCATCTTTTAATGGCTAGACTGCATAGAACATTGAGATGGTGTCAAAGTTGAAGTGACAAGACAGTAGGCATGTTCCCTTATCAGACATTTATTTAAGTGGGTGTTTTTGAAGATAGATTTCCGAGGCAGGAAGATGCATTCCATCCTGACAGGCTAACAAAAGAAACAAAGTATGAGGTCTCAAGTTTCAAAAGACTGTCATTGAGGATCAAAGATATCTCTCGTAGTCTAATGCTTAAAGTTATACTAAATGCCAGTCTCGTAGTCTCTTGCATTCTTAGGACTTATTCATCTGTTCAATCTCGAATGTGATAGTTTCTTTCGTTTTGTCAGCCCTTTTGTCCCTCTCATTTCCTTTATTCGTTTCTTTGACTGTTCATTCACTCCGTTTTTCTTTGTCTTACTCTCGTTTGTGTACATGTCTTGTGTCCCTTCTTCACGAATGTTTCATGCTTGGATTCTTGTATGTCTTTTTGCGACACAAGGTTTCTTGGCTTTTTCTACAGTTGTTTCTTGAAGAGGACCCTGGAGTTGTGTAGTCACTTTCTTTGCTTGTTTTCTCAGTTGAGTCACATTCTCATTCGCACTCATTTGTAACATCTCTCTCTCTCTCGACACACTTCCTGAGTCACGAACTTGTTCTGAATGACTATGTCTTGTCCAACTTTTGTCTCAAGAAAAGCATGTTCACGGACCCCTTCTGTGTCTCTTTTTGTCTTAAATAGACCCACTTCCGTCCCCGAATATTGTTCTCGTTTTGGTATAGAAATCTTGAGAGAAAAGAGAGGAAAGAAGTCACCATCAAGACATGAAGACAAGGCAACAGAAAATGAAGGAGAGGCTGATGGCTTTCTTGGTGTCCACTTGTTCTCCTGTTAATACTTGTTTCTTTTTTGTTTCTCCCTCTTTTTTGTGTCATTCATTCTTTTGATCTGCTGATGCCGGACCAAAATCACCATTAACTTATTTCATTCTTGTTCTTCTCTTTTTCCTGTTTCCGTCTGCCTTGTGTGTTGGTTCTCGTCTTCAGACTCGTCGTAAATCTTGTACTGAAATGAACAAGTGAGCAAGACATCAAGTTAGAAGAAACAGATAACCGATATAAGAAACTGACTGTACATGAGAACGGAAATTGGATACGATTTTCATCATCGTCATCATCATCTTGTCTTCCTCAGTTGATGCCTTGAAAGAGGTCGACTCATGTTCCTTCAATATTTTTTGGTTCGTTTTTGCAGGGATTGTTTGCAACAACAAGTCATTTCCATTTGACTCCTTCCTTCCAATCTTTGTATTGACAACATATATCGACTCGAACATCTTGTTTAGTTGATCGAGTTTATACCTGCATCATGTCCTCTCTTCTTGGGCTCCTGTTTCATCTGCTTCTCCAACAACAACATACTCATCGGACACCTTCGTTGGGTGAGTCAGTCCCGTCGTTTAATCTTCATTTACTTTGATTTTCTTTATATGTACCTTTTTCTTACTGGTATTCACTTGAGGTTCCATTCGAGGGTTCTTGCCTGTCAAAGTGTCTTAATTAGACCTTGTCGTTGCCTTGCAATGAATGAGCTTCCGAAGACTTGTGTGCTCAGGATGTGAAGAAGAAAGAAGTCGGAGAAAAAGTACCTTCGTTGACTGAAATCAGCATCGAAAGAGAGACTGACTCGAGTTGAAGGCGGAATGAGAGAGACAAGCAATTAGATTACACTCCAGAGATGTTCTTGTTCTTTTTGCTCTGATTCTTTCTCAACCCTTTTAGTCTGTCTCTCCTGAGGCTCCATCAGTCAAGAAGATTTTTGCATGTTCTTTCTCATTTAGTTTTCTTTAAACTTGTTTTTTGTCTGCTTCACTAACTGTTGGATTCAATACTTGCTCTGTTTCATTCCCTCGAGTCTAAAGTCAATGAAAAGAGTTAGTGGATGAACCTGAAGAAAACGAATCAAATCTCTCGAGTTCTTTCGTCGACTTTTCCTTTTTAGCAGTCTTTTTTACTTACTCATGTCATCCCACCTCACCATCACTTTTACCATTGAGTTTACGAGAAAATGCCTTGTTTCTTTGCTTTTTCTCCTGCAACTCTGCTCTGTTGGTCTCTATGATTCCTCTCTGAGGACTCAAGATTTGAGGTCGTCAGAGACTTTAAAAGCAGTTGAACCAGTGCTCTTGTCGGTCTTTGACAGTGAACTCCACGTTTTCATCCTCTACTTCTCGAGTGTGTTTGTCGAACTGCACTTCTGTGTAAAATAAATTCTTTTCCTTCCAAATCAGCCAGGGATTTACTCTACATCACACTATTCTTGATTCCTTTCCTTTTCGTTGTCACAATGTTTACCTTGGAAAGATGTCTTCATCCTGTAACCTCTGTTAAGGCGAGATTGTATGGGAGATACTTTTCATAGACATAAAAGTGTCAGAGGAATAGCATACCAGTACCTACCTTCTCAACATGCATTGTAAGAACAAGGATGTGATGCGACAGAGATAAAGACTAGATTGCTCTTCTCTTTTTGTAGACTAAAAAGTGCAAGAAGTGTAGAAAAGGGAGGCAGATTCTCTCGACTGTAAGGCAGTTGTGTAATCGACTGAGTGATCCTGGAGGGAACATTAGACACCTTCAACAACAGTATTGTAGTAAAGAAGAGTTGCAAATGCTTGGGTTCAAGAAGTGGATGAAACTCGACTCTTTTTTGATGTGACATGTGCTTTCCTTTGCCTAACTATGCTTTGCAGTACATGATGTTTTGTGTAGGTGTCTTGTGATGAAGATGACATGATGGGAGGGGTGTATATTCATGTCTTCATCCCTTTTTGCGAACAAACTCGTTGACATGTAATATGAGAGGAAGATGAGCTTTTCATGTGAAGCAGAAAAGAGTCATTGTAGCCTGACAAGCAAGGATGGCAATGAAAGCCAAGTGAATGAAGAGATACATTTATGAGGGAGTCAGCGAACCAACATCAGACTGGAAGGTCAATACAGAGACCGATTGATTGATCAACATTTCTTCTTGCATGTCAGTCTACCAGGAATAACAACAAGAAGAATGTGCGAAGAAAATGGATTCTGAGGAGAAAACGTGTTTGGAAGGAAGACAAGAATCAAACAAATGAAGGAACCTTCTCTGTATTAGAGTACAAGTAGTAGTGGGGGTCTTGCAAGTCAATAGTCATAGCAACTCATGTGATTCCTCAGGGGTTTCTTGTTCTGTATCTTCTCGTCTGTCATTCCCTCTGTCTTGTCTTGGTTCCTGATGTCGGTGTGTCAGCCTCGAGTCTTGTTTAGCAGTGGACACCAGAGGTAATCTCTGTCACCTCTTGTTCATTCTTGACTACTTGACTTGTTTAAGAGGTTCTCTTGGAGAAGAATAGAAACGGAGTGACAGACAGACCGAGTTGATCGAACAAGAAAAACACCAGGAATTTGCTCTCGACTTGAAGACAGTGAACAAGAGAGACATGATAAAAAATAAGTAGTCGGAAGGAATCAATGGAT
>Ga0157374_10005592_pt1 | contig 10586 bp, 6 predicted proteins | sample M25metaG_FD_115308 | JGI IMG/M metagenome (GOLD analysis project Ga0157374, IMG submission 115308) | Miscanthus rhizosphere microbial communities from Kellogg Biological Station, Michigan, USA - M2-5 metaG | ecosystem: Host-associated > Plants > Roots > Rhizosphere > Soil | place: USA: Michigan... | reverse complement strand
TTGCCTTTACAATCGGCTGATTCTGATTTCACTTCCGCGCTAACCGTCAAGTCGTTCGTGGAAATTCTGCATTCGACATATCTGTCAATCCAAATCATCTTTCCCTTGCACTTCTACAGGACGCTGTGTATCTTGTTGTGTAGAAGTGACAGGGGGAGCATGACCTTCGAGCGCATTGACCTTCCACAGGGGACTCTCGATTTGCTGATCCTGAGGACTCTGGCCCTCGGCACCCAGCATGGATGGGCGATCTCGGAACGTGTCCAGCAGATGTCAAGTGACGTGCTGCAAATTCAGCAGGGTTCGCTGTATCCTGCTCTTCACCGTCTAGAGCGACGAGGCCTGCTAAAAGCTCATTGGGGAACCTCAGACAACAACCGTCGCGCGAAATACTACGAGCTATCAAAGAGCGGGATTAAGCAACTCGAATTAGAGAAGGACGCTTGGGCGAAAATGACGGCCGCCGTGGCGCAGGTGCTAGGGACCGCGCAGGAGGCTGGGAATGCTTAGCGACTTGAATTTTCGATTTCGTTCATTGTTCCGACGCAGAACCGTTGAGAACGAACTTGAACAGGAACTGCAATTCCACTTCGACCAACAATTGGAGAAGAATGTGCGAGCGGGCCTTTCCCCGCAGGAAGCCATGCTGCAAACTCGTCTTGAATTCGGAAATCTCGGCAAGATAAAAGAAGACTGTCGAGAATCGCGCGGCATTTCTCTTCTCGTGACCTCGGTTCAGGACATTCGATATACCGGACGGCAGCTAATCAGAACGCCCGTATTCACCGTTACCGTGCTGTTGACGCTGGCGTTGGGAATTGGTGCAAATGCCGCAATCTTCACGCTCGTGAATGCAGTTTTATTGAAAAAACTGCCAGTAGCCGATCCTGCGTCGTTAGTGCGCCTAGGCGATAACGATGATTGCTGCCAGGGCTCGGGCCTTCGGCGGAATGGCGATTATGCCATGTTCTCGACGGATGCTTATGAGCAGCTGAGAAAAAATGTACCCGAATTTGAAGAGCTTGCAGCTATGCAGGCCGGCTTCGCCGGCCGCCCGATTATTGCGCGGCGCGACGGCAGCCAGACAGGGGCGCGCTCGGCGATTGGCGAATTTGTCTCAGGCAATTATTTCAGCACGTTTGGGCTGCAGCCGCGGGTGGGCCGCCTGCTGATGGAATCTGACAATACCCAAGGCGCCCCCATGACGGCTGTGATGAGCTATGAGGCTTGGCAGAGAAATTGTGCCGGCGATGCCTCGGTGGTAGGAAGCACATTCTGGGTGAATACAAAGCCGGTGACAGTTGTTGGCATCGCGCCAGAGGGCTTTTACGGCGACCGGTTGAATATCACGCCACCGGAATTCTACCTGCCGATCGAGAGCATGCCGGAACTGCTAGGCGCCGCATTCGTTCACGATCCTGAAACGAATTGGCTCTACATTGTGGGGCGCATCAAGCCGGGCGTTGCGATAGCTCCACTCCAGGAGAAGGTGACTGGGGTGCTGCGTCAGGTACTTGCAACGTACAAGTATTTTTCATCGGAAGCCCGCAAGACAATGCTGACGAGGGTCCATATCGTGCTTACGCCAGGCGGCGCGGGGATACAGATAATGCAGGAAGGGTACGGATCTCAACTGCATCTGTTGATGGGAATTGCCGGTCTTGTTCTGTTGATTGCATGCGCCAACATTGCTAATCTTCTGCTGGTGCGTGGGATGGGGCGTCGTGCGGAAATCTCAATGCGCGCCGCGCTCGGAGCCATGCGTGGAAGAATTATTCGTCAACTGCTTACCGAAAGCATTGTGCTGGCCGGATTGGGCGGTATCGCCGGACTCGTCGTTGCCTACGTCGGAGCACGGATGCTATTGATGCTGGCGTTCCCGGGAGCCAAAAACATGCCCATCCACGCCGCCCCGTCAATCCAGGTTCTCGTGTTCGCGTTCGGGTTGTCGTTGCTGACCGGAATTCTGTTCGGCTTGGCACCGGCATGGATTGCGGCGCAGGCAGGGCCGATCGACGCAGTACGGAACAGCGTTCGAACTGCAACGACGGGAGCTTCCTTTCTGCAGCGTTCACTCGTGGTACTTCAGGTTGGGCTGTCGCTTGTTCTACTGGTGGGCGCAGGATTGTTTCTGCAGAGCCTGAAAAAACTCGAAAGCGTAGATCTCAAGTTGGAAGCAAAGAACCGGTATATCGTCCACATTAATCCTCAAGCGGCTGGCTATACGAATACTCAGTTGGAGACACTTGCCCGAACCATGGTGGACCGATTCCATGCGATTCCAGGCGTCTTGAAAGTGGGCATCGCTACGTATACGCCGATGGAAAACAACAACAACGGCTGGAGTGTTCAGGTGCAAGGGCAGCCTTTCAAGAATGTCCTAGCCTCCATCATCCACGCTAATGCCGAGTATTTCGACTCTGTTGGAACGCGCGTTCTTATGGGTCGCGGGATCAGTGTTCTCGACACTTCGACAGGAACACCTGTGGCAGTGGTCAACGAATCGTTTGTGAAGAAGCTGTTCTCGCCTGGCGAGAATCCTATTGGACATCACATCGGAGCGCCCGGGCCAGACTCTCCTGGAGATTTTGAAATTGTCGGAGTGGTGCAGGATACGGCCTATACCAGCGCGCGATTCAAGGATCACGTGATGTACTTCTTGCCGACGATGCAGCGGTCAATCAGTTCGAAGAAGCCTATTGAGAAAGATGACACGCTCTATCTGGGCGCGATGGTCGTCGAAACCGAACGACCGATGGATGACATGGAAAGAGTCGCCCGGACGACGCTTGCCGGTATCAATCCGAATCTGACGGTGGTGAAGTTTCAACGGTTCGAAGATCAGATTGCGGACCGGTTTACACAGGAGAGGATGACCTCGCGACTTTCTACACTGTTTGGCGCATTGGCGCTACTGCTTACCGTCATCGGCTTGTACGGCGTGACCGCGTATTCCGTTGTGCGGCGTACTCCGGAAATAGGTATCCGCATGGCGCTCGGTGCAGAGCGCGCAGGCGTGATCGCAATGGTGTTGAGGGGCGCGATGATTCAAGCCACAGTTGGGCTAGCGATCGGAATCCCAATTGCGCAGCTCTGCGTCCGATTTGTGAAGTCGCAGCTTTATGAGATCACAAGCGCAGACTTCAATGTGATGGCGAGCGCAATCGTGGCTCTGGCACTAGCGGCATTCGTTGCAGGAGTGATCCCGGCGCGACGTGCAGCATCCATAGACCCGGTGAGAGCGTTGAGAATGGAATAATGCAGTGGGATTTACTGCCTGGAACAGCGGCACCTGGGACGCTTGGCGCAGCTGATCTTGGTTGAAGTTCCGTGCTATCTCGGCATCGTATGCACTGAAGTGCCTGATGGTCAGATTGGGATCGTGGTAACAGCAATCGTTCTTCTCCTATGCTATACAAGCGAGAAGGATCGTTGACCGAAAGCGAGTGAAGAAGAATCCCCTGCACCAGGGTGAAATTACGGGCCGCTTCGAGGGTCGGACTGTCACCATCTTCCAATATGCATTCGATGTTTCTCGATGTATAACGACGCAACCCCGTCAAGCGGTCCGCACGTCTTGGGAAACACTGGCACATCGACAATTTCGATGAAAGTAGGAGTTAATCCGAAACAACTGATTGACAATACCGAATACTCATGATGTTCTACCTCAGTGCGTAATGTGCAAGATGATTTGACCTATACGCAAACTTGGAGGATCGGATGAAACTTCCGCTCTATTTGTTGACATTGGCTATCGGTATTACGCTGACCATTCACCTAGCAATGAACAGCAAAGTTGGAGTTGCACTTCAAAATCCTCGATTGGGAAACGCTTTTTTTTGGTGTGTCGGAGCTCTGACTGCGATTGCAATAGGGCTGCCGGGCTTCCGCCTGAAGGCCTTGAGTGCGCTAAGAGAAGTGAACCCACTTCTTCTTTTTGCAGGAGTGCTCGGCGCTTGTCTAGTTTTTGGAATTGCTTTTCTAATACCGCGCATCGGCGCAGCAAAACTGACACTGATTATGTTGGCCGGTCAAATACTGGGAGGGTTGGTCCTTTCCCATTTTGGATTGTTAGGTTCTCCACGAGAGCCTATATCGTTACGAATGGCGGTGGGAACGATCGTCATGTTTGCTGGAGTCTTGTTGACGATCATATGAGTGGCAGCGGATCCGCGAATTAATGATGATGGAAGGCTGGCTTTGTGGGCCATGGTGCAGTTGCCAATCGTGGATATAGTGCGAGCCAGCCTGTGCGGGATATCGACCTCATTGAGCGTACGATAAGTTGGGATCTGTTGAGCCCGTCAAGAGAAAATTGGTTGCGTCCTGAAAGACGTCATGTCGAAATAGACACTCAAACCTGCGGAACTTTCCCCGGCAGTGGTGCAACATTTGTGGCGCTTAAATCGAAATGGAGATGATCGTGCAAAGAATACTTTGGCAGTGCCCGATTGTTCTGCTTGTCACGTGTGTGGTATCGGCGCAAAATCCACATGCTCCTATTGCGGAAAGAATTGCGCACACTGATGCGGCGAGATTTCGCCACATGCCATCGGTGCACAATGGCGCAGGACCAATGGACTACATGCAACTCTCTGGTCCTCGAGATGCGCAGTCGGCGAAGTTCGAACTCGGAACAAATCTCTACTTTCTTCACCGCGGAATTATTCCCCCTGGCGGAGGCATCGGAGCGCATTTTCATAATCAATGCGAAGAAATGTTCATCATATTAGATGGTGAGGCGCAATTCACCATTGACGGTCGCACGTCCGTACTCAAGGGACCTGCGGGTGCGCCTGCGCGAATTGGTCATTCCCACGCGATTTACAACTCCTCAGCCAAGACGATCCAGTGGATGAATATCAACGTCGGCTTGGAGAAGGATTTTTACGACGCGTTTAACCTTGATGATTCGCGTGTTGGCGCTTCCGTAGATGCCGTCCCAACCTTCATCTCAATGCATCTCGACCGGGCACTTTTAACACCGGTTACGAACTTTAAAGGTGGAACAGGCACTGTGCAGTATCGCCGAGCCCTCAACCCCTCAGTATTCTATTCACCTTGGTCGTATGTAGATCATCTTCTTCTGCCTCCGGGTTCCTCAATCGGCCCAGATACACAGGCTGATATGAGCGAGGTCTACGTTGTCCTCGACGGCGACGGCTCGGTCACCCTCGGATCAGAGACGGCTCAAATTCACAAAGGAGATGCCGTACCTGCAAGCCTTGGTGAGAAACATGAATTCAGAAACTCAACCAGTGCTCCTTTGGAATTCATGGTGTTCGGAATCGCTCGCGATTTGGCCGCAAAGAAGGCCTATATGCTTTCGCCAGAAGGAACATTCGGAGTCGCCAGAGTAAGACGATAGAACTTCTGAAAACGAGGAACTCAGCTTCCGACTGACAGAATCTTTGCCAGCCCTGTTGGGCGATTCTGCGTATTGGCGACTCAGAATATCACCATAACTCAGCGCGCTGGTTTGCCTGAAAATTCGTGACAACGCGGGCAACACGGCTGGTATACTGTGCCGAAGTTTCTCGCCCTTCTTCCTCTGCTATGCCTACTTTTCGATTTGGAGAATTTGAGCTCAACGAGCAGACTCTTGAACTCCGTAAAAACGGCATGCTGATCAGAATTCAGCGGCAGCCGGCACGAGTTCTTGCGTTTCTCTTGAATCATCGCGGATCGCTTGTTACACGCGAGCAGATTAGGCTTGCCATTTGGGGCAAAGACACTTTCGTTGATTTCGAGCAGGGGCTGAACTTCTGTATTCGTCAGATTCGTCTCGCGCTCAACGATCAAGCTGAGGACCCTATCCACATTGAGACTCTTCCACGCCTGGGTTACCGCTTTATCGCGCAAATTGAAAAAAGTGTGGACCGAGAGCCAGCTCTAGTTCAAAAGCGAATTCGCATCGCACTGATTCCCATCGAAGACTTGTCCGGAAAGGCTGAGAAGTATTTCGCTGCCGGATTGACCGAAGACATGATCTCCGCTCTTTCACGCATCGATCCCAGCCGACTTCGAGTGACTGCCGTTCCTAAACTCGAAAACGGCAATGCGGCTGCGGGAGATTTGGATCGCCTTCAGCGCGATCTGGATCTGGATTTTCTGCTGCGCGGCTCGGTGCGCCGCTCGGGCGATAAATTACGCATCAGCGCACAGTTGCATGATCTGCGCGATAAGAGTGTCCTCTGGTCGGACACTTACGACCGCAACGTGGATGATCTGCTGGCCGTTCAAGAAGAAGTTTCTTATCGCGTGAGCCGATCCCTGGCATTAGAACTTCTTCCGGGAGCCACCGTCGGTTCCCGCAGATATTCCCGATCTTCCAACGCTTACGATCAGTATCTGAAAGGCCGCTTCTTCTGGCATAAGATGACGAGCGATGGAATTCGTCGCAGCATGATCTGTTTCAATGAGGCGTTAATGCTTGATCCAACCTTTGCGCCGGCATATGCGGGACTGGCAGACTGTTACGCCCAGATGGGTTCGATCCGAGTGGGTCAAATGAAGCCGCTCGAAGCACTTTCGGAGGCGCGCAGTTATCTGCAAAGAGCGTTGGAACTGGATGGGACGCTCGCCGAAGCGCACAGCACTCTTGCCCTAGTTAAGAGTTGGTACGACCTCGACTGGAAAGGAGCCGAACGGGAATTTCAATTGGCGCTCGAATTGGATTCCAGCCAGGTGACGGCTCTGATCTGGCAATCGCTCTTGTTCTCTGTCACCGGGAAACATCAGAAGGCAATCGGTTCGATGCAGCGTGCGCGCGAAATTGAACCGCTATCCGCAAGCGTCAATCTCTACCTCGGTGTGGCACAAACTCACGCCGGGCATTACGATCTTTCTCTTAGACAGATACGGCAGACCATCGATATGGACCCTGCTTATTACAGGTCCTATATGTTCCTGGGCAGGAACTTGAGCTGGCTACACCGATACGACGAGGCCATCGGCGCCTTTCAAAAAGCTGTTGAGCTTGCACCGGATAGCTTCGAGTCTCTTGCCCACTTAGGTGTAGCCCTGGCCGGAAAGGGTGACCGCGAAGGCGCACTCAACATTGCGAATGAAGTGAGAGCCGCCGAGGATAGATCAGAGCCTGCGATTCTCCTGGCATCTATCTATGCCAAGCTCGGACTTGAAACCGAGATGTACGATTGGCTGAAGCGGGCGGTTGAAGTGAAATCGACACCTGTTTATATTCCCGCACTCCACTCAGATTACGGTGCCGAATATTATCCGTACCGTACGGACCCGCGCTTTCAAACCTTCTTGGCATCAATCGGTCTATCGGATCGAGCACGTACCTAAGCCGCCGGTGGAATGTTCTGGTTGAAGCGGAAGAAATTGTCAGGATCATATTTCTTCTTAAGTATTGTGAGTGGCCCATAATTGACTCCATAGGAACCTTTCACGGCTGAAGGGCCTTCGTCTCCGAGGTAGTTTACATACGCGTCAGAAGCGCCTAACGCGGTCAGCGCGGACGCCAAACCTTGGGCCCAGTCGATGCATTTCTCAGCCATGTCCGTGTTGCTCCATCCAGCCATGATGTTAATGCTGTAGTGGACACGCCGAAGACCAAAGGCCGTTTTTGCGGCAGGTACTCGACTTGCTGCGCCGTGCATGTGCTCAATCACAACCTGTGACTCTTCTGTTGGCATTTGAGCCGCATGAGTGATAATCGTCTGAATTGCCTCGTCAGTCAGCTCGCGGAGAAATGGACATTTGAAGTAATAGTGCCGCCCCGCTGGAGCCGTGAAATCGAGCATCGTTTGAATCTCTGTGTATTTTTTCTCGCCCATCATGTCGGCAACGGGAGGAGCGGAGAGAAAGAAGCGCCTGCACGCCGCGTCACCATCTGCATTTCGCCCGCTGTGGCATGCGGCAACAGCCGCCATCGGATGGCCGTGTCCCACCAGCAACGCGGCATACGCGGTCAATTCATCCGGAGCCTCGAGGGTTAGGTCACGATACTGGCGTAGCAGATCGAAAGCCAGCGGCCTTGGATACAACACCACCCCTCCATGCACGGAACCAAGCTCATGCAGCTTGAATTCGATCGCAGTCACTATTCCGAAGTTGCCGCCGCCGCCGCGTATTGCCCAGAACAAATCCTCGTTTTGGGTTTCGCTGACTGACAAGAGGTCGCCGTCCGCGTTTACAAGATCCGCCGAAATTACGTTATCGCAGCTCAATCCGTGCTTTCCCATCAGCCAACCCAGCCCGCCGCCGAGAGTGAGTCCACAGACGCCGGTGGACGAGATTACGCCACCAGTCGTAGCGAGCGCGAATTTTTCTGTCATGAGATCAAATTCACCCCATGTTGCACCGCCCTGCACCAACGCCGTCTTCCGCCCGGCATCAATCTGAATGTCTTTCATCTTTGAAAGGTCGATCATCATTATCCCGTCAGCTACGGCTTTTCCGGCAACGCTGTGGCCGCCGCCCCGGACAGATGCGGCAATTCCACGCTCGCGGGCAAAGCGAACAGATTGGATTACATCCGCGCTGCAATTGGGCCGGACGATCACAGAAGGTCTACGGTCGATCATGCCGTTCCATACGCGGCGAGCCGAATCATATTCCTGATCATCTTGCGAAAGAATGGAGCAGCTTAGAACTTGCTGCAGCCCCGTCAGTTGCTTCTCGGAAATATCCCTGTTGTGAGCCATGGAAAAAGCGTACCAGCATTCCTCCCGAGGGAAACGAAGTTTCTATGAGTTATGCGAGCCGCCAACTCATCGTTAACTCATAGCCGGCTCATTGAATCCAGATGCGAAGTGCGGCAGACTCCGTTCCATGGCGTGACTCATTGGAGACGCCAAATCGAAATGGAGGAAGGCTCATGGCTTGCAAAAGGATTCTCCGAATTACCCTATCGATGTTAATGTTTGCACTCTCGTTCAACGCTTTGGCGCAGTGCGTAGTCCCAACGAAGGCCGTGAAACCGGCAGTCTGGAGTGGTTCGCATTTTGGCGGCCTACGCGCTTTGCGGGCAGCACTTCAAGACCGGGAAGAAGACGATCGCGGCCCATCGATAGTTGGGATGTGGCACGTGGTCTTTGTGGCGCAAACCATCAACGGGGATCCGGTCAACTTCGTGCTCGACGACGCAATCGCGGTTTGGCACAGCGATCGTACCGAGATCATGAACTCTTCGCGGCCGGCGCAGGACGGAAACTTCTGCCTCGGGGTTTGGGACAGGACCGGGAAGATGGCTTATTACCTAAACCACATTCCCTGGGCTGGAAACGACCCCGCGAACGCGCCCGGGGGAATCGGAAATCCCCAGGCCGGCGTTCAATTGACGGAAAAGGTCACACTCAATCCGGACGGGAATGGTTATGCCGGAACGTTCACACTCACCGCATATGCCGCAAACAAACAACCTGTGGCGTCATTCACGGGGGTGCTTGCGGCGACGCGGATTACGACAGGTACTTCCATCACGGAGCTGTTCTGACTCCTCCGGAATTGTCATTCTCCTTTCGGAAACAAGCTACGGAACTGAGAAGAAACAACCTGACAAGAAACAATCTTGGTGGCTTTGCTTTATACCTCGGCGCGCTGGTTCTGCTCGCGGGATGTAATGCGCTTCCCACCGCGGCGACTTCAACGGGAACCACTCCGCCAAAAGGCTGGTGCGATGGGGACAAGCCCAGCCAGGCCGCCGCGGCGAGATCGCGTTGCCGACGCACGAACGGTAACTATCTTCAGGGCGCGATGTCGATGATCGCGATACCTCTTTGCGACGGATTCTTCGACAGCTGGGCCGAGAACACGAGCCGTTGCCCATCCGGGGACCACACGGGGTGGCTTGCATTCAGGTCATTGAGCGCCACCTGCCGGAGCCCCGTGCCATCTGACTTGATGATGTACGCGCCGGCAAGTTGCTGCGGATTCCCGCGCGTCGACGTGAACGCGAGGCGTCGCCCGTCAGGTGAGCAGGAGGGGTTCCTCCCCTGCTGTAGGGGCGTTTCCAGGCTGCGAAGCTCTCCTGTGGAACCGAGGAGCCAGATCGCATTTGTAGCTCGTGCATAGCTCTGGCCGGCATTCATCTGTCCGGCAATCGCGAGCCAGTTTCCATCCGGTGACACAGCGGCCATCCCCGCAAGTATTTGCTCCCGGTGTGTCAGCATTTCAGCCGAATGACTGCGAAGATCGATACGCTTGATCGCTTGCGCGCCAACGTCCCTTACAACCATATGATCGCCATCCGGGTACCACGTTGGATAGAAGACGACCTCGGTGAGTCCCGTCAGTGCGAGCGCTCGGGCATGAGTCCCATCTGGATCGATGAGCCACACATCGCTGAACCCGTCTCCCGATGTGCCGGTAAAGGCAATTTGGTTGTTGCGTCGGGACCAGTCTGGCCGCGTGGCCGACACTGGTAAAGGCACGTTCGTCAGCGGGCGAGCAGCACCTCCCGCCGTCGGAACGATAAACAACTCCCAGTGCTTCCCACCATCTGTCGTTCGGCTGAACAGCACCGTTTGGCCATCGGGTGAGAAGCAGGGCCACTCGTCCGTCGCACTGAGATCCGACGTGATGAAGCGCGTCCCCTGCGTCACCTGCGCGGGTTG
>Ga0157374_10005591_pt1 | contig 10586 bp, 7 predicted proteins | sample M25metaG_FD_115308 | JGI IMG/M metagenome (GOLD analysis project Ga0157374, IMG submission 115308) | Miscanthus rhizosphere microbial communities from Kellogg Biological Station, Michigan, USA - M2-5 metaG | ecosystem: Host-associated > Plants > Roots > Rhizosphere > Soil | place: USA: Michigan... | reverse complement strand
GCCGGCATCGCCCAATCCGCCGGCAGCTCCGAGCCCGCCGGCATCGCCCAATCCTCCCGCATCGCCCAAGCCGCCGGCGTCGCCAAGCCCACCGGCGTCGCCTAAGCCGCCCGCGTCTCCAAGCCCGCCAGCATCGCCCAATCCGCCGGCGTCACCCGAAAGGTCGTTGAAGCCGACGTCCAGAGAAAATCCCAGGATATTGCGCCGGCTACCGATCTGTTGCAGGTTGAGATTCAGCCAGTCATTCGATCCTCTATTGAGGACGGTCTTCGCGCCGCTGAAGTTTGCGTCTTGAGGTATAGGTGTATCTGCCATTCCGTTTGCGTTCCAATCAATCGGATTGGTCGCGAGAGTTGTTCCGTCGACGCGTACGGAAGCGGCATCGGTACTCAGCAGAGGTGTACCGTCGCAATGCTTTGTTGCCGGCGACGTCCCGATCATCAGATCCAGGAAATCTCCGGTTGCGAGCGTGCCGAGAGGCGCATACCACCTGGGCATGTATGAGAGCAACGAAGGCGAATATCCCGGCGCAAGAGAAGGCAGGATGTTAAAGCCGCTGGACTCGCTCAAATTGGTTTCATCCAACTGCTCGAGCACCTGACCGGAATAATCGATGTGCGGGCTGCCATCGGGGAGAAGGAGGCCACGCACCTGGAACAAGTAACTCATGATGCTCTGATAATTCGGCTTGCAATTCGGCTCGGCAAGATCTCCGCCGTGCCCCAGCGCGAGGTTGTGTCCCAGCTCGTGCATCAACGTCGAGGCCTGAATAAAATCGCTGCCGACGGAGTTGTCCCACAGGCCGAGGGTGATCATCAGGTCGCCTCCGCCCACGTCGGAGACACCTGAGACGCTCCTCGGGACTCCGTTGCCGACCCCGAGGCCCCAATTTTTATAGGGGCCGCCGTCAGGGGCGGTGGTGTTGAAGGTAAATGTGGTCGGTGAGGCTCCCGGTCCGACGGCCAGGACGTTGTAGGCATTGAAGTTCAAGCCCGATCCCGCCGGCGCTCCGGAAACCGTAACTAGATTGCCGGCAGTCAGTCCATGAGGAACGGCAGTGGTCACGGTGGCGATCCCGCCTGAGACGCTGATAGACGTGAGGCTCGTATCGTTGACGATCCACTTCGGCAGAAACATCGTGTGAGCGGACACAACGTAGTGGAAGATATCTTTTCGAGTCGGATCGAAATGCGGGGGCAGAGCTGGGTCTCCATTCTTGCTGTTCTTCACCGCGCCGTTCTTGATGTAATCGAAGCCGGTCTTCCACCTGACGGTCCCCGGATAATCCGGAAAGATACACGTCGGGTCTGTCGCGTCGCATTTTATTGTTTCGTCAAGCATCTGTCCGCCGCCGATCGAACTGGCGACGCCGGTGGGTGGGAAGGGTAAAATGTAGCGATCACCGGTCTGATAATTGCTTCCCACGTCGAAATGAATGTTAATTCCCTGCTTGTTAAAGGCGTTGCCCACCAGGTCTAGAGCGGGCTGGGTCGGCAGGTGCGAATGCCCATTACCCGCCATGTAATCGATTTCGACGAAAATGTCCCGGACCGTCGGGTCCGATCCCAAGAAGGGCAGAGAGTTCCCATTGGGATCCTTCACAGGGTTCGCCGCGGTTGCGTTCTCCCACAGATCCAGCAAACCGTCCTTGTCCGTATCCTTAACCGTCGTGCTGAAAACGACCGTTGCCATCGACAGGCAATCCACGGAGCTTGGGCTACTCGGCCCGACCTGAGTTGTGATCGATTCCCCAAAGGCGGACGAACTCGGATTCGAATAGTTTCCGTCGTACTGAAGAAGGGAGCTTACATCGAACGTGAGATTATCCCAGGCAGTTCCCTGGGCTCCTTGAAACGCGTTGGTGGAGGCGACCCCCGGAACGGATTGGCTGTTGACGGTCAAAACATCTTGAAAATTCTTGTCGCCGTCGCCGACGATGTAGGTCATCTTGGCGGTTCCGGCGGCTGTGCCGGAGGATTGATAGAACCCTTTCACGGTTTGGCTGAACCCCGGGGACGGAGTCTGTTGATTGAAGGTGAATCCGCCGTCGTAGATGACGACAGATTTCAACGGTCGCTGGCCGTCCTGGTCATCCCGGTATACGACAACCAAGCTTGCTCCTTCGGTAAGGTAAGCTTGATTTCCCGTGCCGGGCGATTGAGTCCCGCCGCCGCCGGAATCCGGCAGAGATACGATTGTGAGGCCGGGACCTCCGTTCGCGGGGGTCAGGTCGACGTCGTTCACCAATCGCTGCGAAAGCGGCTGGCCGTTGGTGGCGGTTTTGATGGGCAAGAACCGGAGTACGTCCGCGCGGTAGACGTAGAGATTTTGCGCCCCATTCGTTGTGCCGTTCCCACCGCCCGAACTCCAGCACGCTAAAGGTGGAAGCGGGTCCGTTCCTGTCGGGGCGATCTGCTTGCCGACGATCGGATTTCCCCGAAAGGTCCCGCAACCTACGGCCCTCGCTAATGGAGGGTGCGCGGGATCGGTTGCCTGGCACCCCGGCGCGGGAAAGGGTGAACCAGTGGCCGTCAGTGACGGCGTCAGAGTTTCCCAATACAAGTACGCGGCTACAATGCCAGCGTCTTTAGGTACCAGACGATTGCCCATAGGATCGGCCATGTGGATCGTGCCGGTCGCGAAGCCATTCGAGCCCAGTCCCCGGAGTCCAACCCCTCCGACGGCGTAGTCGCCCGTCACGAAATAGTTCTTGAAGAAATTCAACGGACCGTCCTGGCCTGCCTGCGCGGACGGAACGCTGAGCGGCAGGAGCAAAAGGGAAATGAACAGTGCCCATCCTCGAAGTGTGATGTTGTTCAATAAAAGACAAGAGGTTGTCGATAACCGGGGACGCGCTCGCCTCTGCGGGTGAATCTGGAAAGCGGCCGAAAAATCACGAGTGGCACTGATGGGATTCATCGCTCCTCCAACTTAAACGTGGCTCGTTTGGATACTAATGCTCTACGCGCAGAAACACAAGGCCACAGCTCAGCACTTCCCCGCAGTGCGGCGGACCAACCTGGTCGGCTTGGAGACTGAGGTTCTTTGGGACTACCTAGTCCCACAATAAGTCGTGCGCTCCGTAGGTGTAATACGAATCGATTGGGTTTTACATGGCCGCCTCAGTCAGCCATTCGGGGTTGCGCATTAGTGAACCTTATCGCAAGTCACCCCGACATCGATGTTCGGTCTTGACAGAGACCGGAGATAACATCAGTGCTGTCAATAACCTGGAAAGATCTGCAAAGCCTTTATTCGTCGGTTCGACTCCTATCCGCGCCTCCAATAACTTCCCAGAAATCTCCTCCTAGCTTAAAAGGTTGACAGTTCCGTTAGATCATCGCTACTCACGGGCCGTGAATGTTCCGCTTGAACTGTTCGACATGTCAACTGGGCGATCACAGCCGCGAAACATTCTGAGCCAACCGCCGGCGTCTTTTCATCATGTCTCTGGAAATCCAGATATCGGGTTAGGAAAGAGGCCGACATGAAGTACCCGTCGATAGCCCGGCTGCCGCCGCCGGACCCCTCCGGAAAAATTTATAACTCCCTGGAGGACATAGCGTCCGAGCGTCACGACCTTCAGTACTTCGAGACGTTCTGTAATGTCGGTGCCGGCAAGGCGAACAGGTTTAACGGGAACATCAACTGGGTGTTGAAACCAGCACTTTCGGCTACGATACTGCCGGTGGCTCAAAGCAAAGCAGTCCGAGGCAAAGTTGCCGACCGGGTCTGGTCCGGCGAGGAGCGAAAACCTGGGTACTGAAAAGGTCGACAGGAAGATGTCCCGGGCTGGCTTCCGCGATTCAAAGGACGCCTCCCCCGCTGCGATTTCGGCTGCCGAAGTTCAGGAACAGGTGAACCACATCCTCGTCAGTCCTGAGTTCCGCCGCTCCACGCGTCTTCAGCGCTTTCTACGATTGGCTGTAGACCGCAGTCTTGCCGGTGAAATCGACCAGTTGAAGGAGTATATCGTTGGTCGAGAAGTCTTCGACCGCGGAGCTGACTACGATCCCAGTGTAGACTCGATCGTTCGGGTGGAGGCTCAACGACTACGAAGAAAGCTTCGCGAATACTACCATACTCATGGCCGCAAGGATCCAATCCTTATTACCTTCCAATTGGGTAGTTATGTACCGGCGTTTGCGCGAGTAGCTCATCCGGAGCCAAGCGTGTTATCCGCAGAGGCGGAGCGCGTGGTGATTCTGGCCCGGCCGAATCCTCGCACCGTGGCGGTGCTTCCCTTTTTGAACCTCAGTCCCGAACCGGAGCAGGAATATTTCTGCGACGGGATAACCGAGGACATCATCTGCGCGATCTCCTCCATTCCGAAGTTACAAGTGATCGGCCGGACCAGCCTGTTCGCTCTAAGGCGGATCGAGGATCCGCACGAAATCGGCATACGTTTGGGGGCCGGCACCATTATCGAGGGAACGGTTCGCAAAGCAGGGGAACTCATGCGAATTTCGGCCCGGATTAGCGATTCCCAAACCCGGCGCGTGCGGTGGTCTCAGGTGTTCGATCGCAAGACGAGCGATGTGTTCTCGATCGAAAATGAGATCGCTCGCTCCGTAGCCCACGCTCTGCGCGCCGTGTGGCAGCCGGAATGGATCCAGAAGGCCCCGAGCACGGAAGCGTATGTCCTTTACCTGAAGGGCAGGCAGGCTTGGAACCAGATGAGCCGGACGGGTTATCAATCCGCCATAGAGCACTTCAGCCAGGCGATTTCGCTGTATCCCGATTTTGCAGCGCCACATGCTGGGCTCGCGGATGCCTACACGTGGCTCGCGCTATGGGGGATGATGCGGCCCAGGGAGGCCTTGCTCAGAGGCAAGCACGCCGCTGTGGAGGCCGTACGGTTGGATCCAGCGTCAGCCCAAGCGCATTCGTCGCTAGCAGCGGCGAAGTTCTTCTTTGATTGGAACTGGACCGAGAGCATGGTGCTCTCGAAAAGAGCGCTTGAGCTGCAGCCCTGCTACCTGGATGGCCTTCAGATTTATGGAACCTGCCTGTTCTTCTTGGGACATTTCGAGGATGCTCAAGCATGTCTCGAAGCAGCGGTGCAATTGGATCCTCTGTCGTTCCGCATGAATCGCACCTTGGGAACTCTCTGTTATCTCCAAGGCCGCTCGAATGAAGCTGAGAGGTGGTTGGAAGCGGCCATCGCCCTCGAACCTGATTCCATGGAATCTCACTATTTGTTGGCGAGTCTGCGTCTTCAGCAGCGCAGATACGACGCTGCGCTTAGCGAGGCGCTGGAATGTCAAAAGGAACCGTCGGGCGCGCTCGGCTTGGGTATTTTAGGAGTAGCGCTGACGCGCAATGGCGACGAGGCTGGGGCCTTGTCTACTGTCAAACGTCTGGCGGAAATGTCCTCACTTGGCTACGTGGATCCGCTGGCGAGTGCGCTGGTTCACGTTGCTCTCGGTAACTTCGACTCGGCCCTCGACTGCCTCGGAAAGAGTTTGCTGGAACGTTCTCCTCACGCGCTACTTTTGAATGTAGACCCGCTGTTTGATGAGATTCGTTCTGATCCCCGATTTCAGAATCTGGTATCTTCTCTCAAGTTTCGCTGATTTGCGTCCAAGATTGCTGCGGAAAAGCTCACGCCAGAGCAACCGTGCATCGCGGCTGCGCATCTGCGGAGACCCTGCCCCGTTTCTTGTGATCCCCCATCGGACCGTAAACAATAGGGTTTTCCCGCAATTTTATGCACAGTACGGCTTGGCACGACTTCGCGGACCGGCAGTGAGCTAACGGTTAGCTCTCTGGTGCCGGTCGAGCCGATGCCGCATGCTGAAAGCACAGTGGCGAGGCGATGCGTGTTAGAGCCACGTTAAACAAGGCACTCTCTTCGGTATTTCCTCCGAATATCGGCGACGAGTTGACGATGTGACTCACAAGAGTGGTCTGGCGGTGACGTAACTTCAGAACAGCCCGAGACATTTTGCTTCATCAGTAGACATATTTTTTTGTGCCCGCGATGTTTCTCGCTGGGCATTCACCACAAATAAGGAAAGAGGTAACCGTAGTGAAGGTTTCGACCAGCAACGAGAGATACCCGCAGTCGAGTGAGAGGTTTTCACAGCGATCAATTCGCACGTTTTTATATATCGCGGCATTCTTTACCGCGCAGATGATGTGCTTCGCCGCGACCATCAGCGTGATTACGGCAGGTGCAACCGGAAATGGATCGACGGACGACACGGCAGCAATTCAGTTTGCCCTCAATTCGTCGGCAGCCGGCGACACACTGGTTTTTCCGGCGGGGACGTACCGCATTTCTTCGCACATTACGGTGCCTTCCAACCGAACGCTCCAAGGCCAGTCCGGGTCGATTATAAAGGGTTCTATTGGTGGTGCACTCTTGCAGGGTGTGTATGACAATACGCGCAATCTCACCATTGACGGACTGACGTTCGACGTGTCGGGAAGCTATAATGCGGACGGTATCCACGCCTGGACCGGCACGACCAACTCGCAAATTAGTTCCCATACGTTTACGACCATCTACGATGCAAGCCGCGTCGCTGGAGATGAATAAGTACTCGCTGCGGTAGTTCCTGCCGGATGTAAACAGAGGGCCGACGCATTTAGTGGATACGTCGGTTACCGATCCTGCAGTCACGTTCACCAACGGAGCGTAGCGGAGACGCCGAAGACGCAAGCCACGAAGATCTCGAAGCGCAGCTCCAATTGATCCTCTTCGTCTTCCCGGTTCCGGGAACACGGGCCGTCGTAATGGCAAAAACTAAGACCCCAAGGGGTTTGAGAAAGGCGATAAATCAAATGGCACGGCTCAACATCCCTTTGGATCCCGCAAAGACAGGGCGGGACGCAGCTTCGCTCGAAAGCAACTTGCGCCGGATGATCGTCGGTCAGGACGAGGCGATCCAGCAGATCGTGAACATCTATCAGATGAATCTGACCGGGATAAGCGCGCCGCGCCGTCCGATCGGCAACTTTCTATTCCTGGGGCCAACCGGATCTGGCAAGACGCGAATCGTCGAGGCGACCGCGGAGACCTTGCTCAAAAACCCGCGCGCGGTAATCAAAATCGACTGCGCGGAGTTCCAGCATAGCCATGAAATCGCGAAACTGATCGGCTCGCCTCCGGGATATCTGGGACACCGCGAGACCCATCCTCTACTTTCGCAGGAAGTTCTGAATCAGGACCACACCGATACCATCAAGCTCAGCTTTGTGCTTTTTGACGAGATCGAGAAGGCGTCAGACGCCGTGTGGAACCTGCTGCTCGGCATCATGGACAAAGCAACGCTGACACTAGGAGACAACCGCAAGGTGGATTTCTCTCGTGCGATGATCTTCATGACCAGCAATTTGGGCGCTTCGGAGATGAGTACCCTGATTCGCCCCCGCCTGGGGTTTCACGCCGCGGTAGCGCGTGAAAATACAGCCAATGGCACGGTGGACGGCGACATGGGTGGTAAGCTCGCCCGGAGCGGCATCGAAGCAGCGAGGCGCAAGTTTACGCCGGAGTTCATGAATCGACTCGACAAAATCGTCACCTTCCAGCCGCTCGGCAGCGCGGAGCTCAAGAAGATTCTCGAAATCGAACTGAATTTGCTTCAGCAGCGGCTCTTCAATATGTCCCATGGCCGTGCCTTTGTGTTCACAGTTTCGGATTCCGGCAAGGATTTCCTGCTCGGAGAGGGCACCGACCTGAAGTACGGTGCGCGTCATCTAAAACGCGCGATCGAGCGACTGCTGGTTCAGCCCATGGCGAACCTGATCGCAACCGACCAGGCGCGTGGTGGAGACTGGATCCGCGTGGATTACGATGACTCCGCCCACGCGCTGCGTTTCGCCCGCGAAGCCGAGGGGTTGCGGGTAGAGGATATGGCGCAGTTGGTGGATACCTTGGTCACCAATGCCGCGTTCACCAATGGACGCACAGCGGAGACGCCGAGGACGCAAGCCGCGAAGATCTCGAAGCGCACCTCCAGCTGATCCTCTTCGTCATCCGCATTTAACGTGATAGGCCGGTACTATCAATGTCCTGGGAAGGTCTGCAAACTTTTTTCGTCGGTTGACTTCGATCCACGTCTCCAACGCCGTAAGATCTTTTACCTCGGAAGGGGTTCGCTTGTGGGGCGGCCTTTCTGTTTCCGCCGGGCTTCTTCCAGACTGTCAAATACGGAGCGGCTGATGCGATATTCCACGGCATCGCCCGCTTTCGTGGGACGAGTTGTGACGCCAGGTTCCAACTCGGCGACCAGCTGATAATAGCGAGCCGCGGTGGGATAGTCGCGGCGTTCAATGGCGCACAGTGCCATCCCCTTGCAAGCTGCCACGGAGCGCGAGTTTATTTCGAGCAAGCGCTGCGAATATTTTTGGACGCGGGCCAGCTCGAACACTTCCATCGCCATGGCAATCATATTGGCGAGTGCTTCCTCAGCGTAGGGATCGATCGTGAGCAGCCGCTCATAATGTTTCTCGGCCTCATCAAAACGGCGCAGGCACTGCAGCGCCACGGCCTTGCCAAACAGCGCCTGCCGCCGCGAAGCTTCCGACCAGCATTTATCGAAGCACTCCAAGGCGGCGCCGAAACGCTGCAGGCGGAGCAAACAGTCCGCTAGACTGAGGCGAACTTGGTCGCGGTAGGGATCGAACTGAAGCACCGCTTCGAAGGCCTGTGCGGCGGCGGCCCAATGCTGCAAACGCTGCTGGCACAGACCGAGTTGGCCCTGCGCGTAGATATGGTCGGGCTCCTCGTCGATTACGGTGGAGTAACTTTCAGCGGCTTCCTGAATTCGTCCCAGTTCGAGTTCGAGATCGCCGCGCAGGATATAAAAATCGCTAGAAAATTCGACGGGGACGGAGAGCACAGCGAGCGCCTCCTGGACCCGGCCTTGCGCGCGCCATGCCAGAGCGGCCTGGAGCGGATCGTTCACTGCCCGTCGCGCAGCGCTCGCGCCCTTGCCGGATTGCTTCATGGGAGCGACGCCACGGCGGTGCGCGTGGCCCCTTTCTTGGTAAAGGTAAAGTGAAGGTCCTGAATCTTCGGCCGCTCTCCGGTATCGTCGAAAAAGCCGAACGCGCCGGAGATCAATTGCGTGTCGGTCCAAGAATCCACGGGTTTGCTTTGTAGCGAAAGCGTGAAGGTGGAGCCTATGGCAGCCATTTGAATCTGCACTAAGCCCGAATGGTTTCCGAGAGGAATCATCTTTCGCGAGTGCGGGCCCTCTACTCCGCCGAGCATGCTGAAGTGTTCCGCGGCCAAGACCATGTTGGGCGCGGGCTGTCGAAGGATGAGCCGCGTTGCATAGTAGTTGTTCTCATCGCGCGCGCGCAGGACCCAACCGGCGCTGTTTGCGCTAGGTACCCAAGAGAACTCAAGATTATAATCCGACTCGCCTCGCGAGGGCTGGTAGAGGAACAGCAATCTTCCCGGCGGCGAGGAGAAGCGATGAGACCACTCGATCAACTTAGGCGAAGAGGAGTCGGTGCCCGAGTATCCCAACAGCAGCAAACCCACTGCCAGGACAGCGACCGCAGCCAAGGCGATCTGCGGCCCAAAGCGCTGAAGAAACGTTTCTTCTGAGGCGAACTGCAAAAGCGGGGGCGCCGCATACTCGGCGGGCGCAGCGTCTTTGGCGCTCGCGGATTCGGCGGAAACAGGAGGCGGCGAGGGAGCGGGAAGGCGCTCCACTGGGGGTCCGGCCGGCGGCCGGATCATCTTGGGCATCACCGTTTTGGAGTCTCCACTCAAGGCTGCGGGCCGAGGGTTGCCGGAGATGAGGGAGCTATCGAGCACGGCCGGTGCCGGCTCGACACGCGCAGGGTCCGTTGAAGCCAGCGTCCTAACCGCGGGCGCGGGAGCCAAGCCAGTGGCGTGTTGAATGGGTAGCTCCGGTCTGACGTCCTGAACTGTGCTGCCGAGGTAAGTCCAAGTAACCGGGAAGCGAAACCACGCAATGTACTCGATCGCGTTCGGGCGAGCAAGCCGCAGCGGGGGTGGCCCCAATACGAAGCGAGACATAGCCGCCTTCACATTGACCACGATATCTACGGCCTCAGCCGATCATTGAACCGAATCCAAACTGACGATGCGGCTGCCAAAACGACAGCAGTCCTGCAAACCGTGCAATCGCTTCTCAGGCGGGAACCAGCCCCGCTGGAAGTCCGCGATAAAACCGGGGAAACTGCAACCTGATTTTGCCACAGCTAGCCTTCCGCTGCCAGAGAAAATTCTACGGAAATTCGAAATCAAGCGATCGTGGGATCGTGAAGATGATTCTCGCCCTTGGGTTGAGCCAAACGGCCAGGTTGAAAGTGTTTACATGTGTATTGAAGGATCTAAGTGTGGTAGTGATCCCGAGCCTCCGACGGCCGAAAGCGGCCGCGAAAACAGTATTCGACAGCTTTCTTTGGGACGATCGGCTTAATCCGCATCCACCACGCAGATATCGATGTTCGGTCTGACAGAGACCCGACAAAAGACCGGACAGTCAGGTATAACTTCAGTGCTTTCAATGGACTGGAAAGGTCTGCAAAACCTTTATTCGTCGGTTTGACTCCGATCCGCGCCTCCAACTTTTCCAAAATGTCCGATGGCTTTCGTC
>Ga0157374_10005590_pt1 | contig 10586 bp, 11 predicted proteins | sample M25metaG_FD_115308 | JGI IMG/M metagenome (GOLD analysis project Ga0157374, IMG submission 115308) | Miscanthus rhizosphere microbial communities from Kellogg Biological Station, Michigan, USA - M2-5 metaG | ecosystem: Host-associated > Plants > Roots > Rhizosphere > Soil | place: USA: Michigan... | reverse complement strand
ATGGTGGAGTAGAATTTCTCTTAGTGTTCACCTACCACGATTGATTCATTCGCGTTATTCTTGAAGCAAAACTCTTTTAGAATAAAGCTTCCACCGTTTGGAGATGTGATAATACTTCCCCATCCATAATGCCATAGACCTGCCGAATCTTTCACTCGAAAACCAAAATAACCTAGCCCACCTTTATTAAATTTTCCATAATTATACCCAATGTCCAAATCATAGATGAAACCTTGAGAATCAAAATAAATGCTACTTGTGGTTAGGGAATCGATTGTGTCCCCTTGCTTATATGAATTGAGCATACCTCTTTTTGGTAGTGTTACATCGAATTCATAATCAATTATACATTTTACTTGTACAACTAATGCATCGGAGGCCCTTATTGATTGATGATCCCCGGTACGAAAACCTGTAATAGGATTGATGTCGTTCGCAGAGCTAAAAATTACATCTGCCTGTCCATCGCCATTGACGTCGACACCGAATTGATTGCCGTCAATTCTCACCGTATCGTTAAATAATTTGTAGTTATATGTCTGATTATTTTGCGAGTCGCTATTAGAAATATTTTCTTTTTTGCAAGCGACAAAGCAAAAGGTAAGCAGCAAAAAGGCGTTATAAATAAATATTGTATTTAGTGTTTTCATTTTGAAAATATGAATTTGTTTTGAGATCGACAGATATTAAGTTAGTGTTATCTGAAAACAATGCCGAACCATTCGCTTGTCCCTTGCGATGTATAAGCTGTAACACCAACATGTTTCGAAAAATAAACACTTACACCTAATTCCCACAGTGAACTGTAATTATGGGTACCACTTATGCGGTTGTAATTAGAGTCGTAATATGAACTTACATATGATAAATTATATCCCAAGTTTCCCCAAACACTAAAATCATGGGTTTTTCCAAAGGAATACTTGTATGCAAAGAAAATGAATGTTCCGCCTGATCCTGGCGTACCTGAAAATGTATGATAAAAATCTATCCCTAATCCTAACTTACCGTGTCTATTGCCTGCGCCAAAATAAGTATATTCAATATCATAAAGTGTACCGCCATCATTAATGGCAAAGCTCAAAGATGGATCAAATATTTTCTGGACAGTATCAGTTTTACTTGCAGAGTTCAGCTGAGTGGTGTTAGCGGGCATAGCCTGTGCAATGCCGACCATTTGGGCGCCCAAATTTTGTTGAGGCTTTTTTACAGAATTATCTATATACTCTTTTAGCCCGTTTTTATAAATAATTAAAAAAACATCAACTTTATTTATGTTATAAGTGGGCCCATCCAGCATTTCAAATTTTTTATATTTTATTTGTGTATCAGTTATTTCCAATACTTTCGATTTGATTTCGGTTTTATCATTCTTTATAATTAAATCCTGGGCTTTTAAATTAGCCCAAAAGAGAATTAATAAAAAGATAAAACTTGTTTTTTTAACGATTGGTACAACGCCTTGATAAAAATTTATTGGATTGATGTGAGCTGCATTGATGTATATTAAGTTCATATAATAAGGTTTAGATTTTACATTTTTAATTACCATGGGATTGTTCTAAAAACTTAATCAAAACTAAATACCCACCAATCTCAAAAAAATACCCATTTATAGGTAGATAAATTCCTAATACTCTAATAAATTTTTATTTTAGAGGATTGGCAATCCCTTATCCAAAACCTTATGCCTGACCGAATCAATTTAATAAAACCGGAATTTGCTACCGCCGAAGCCAATAAGATATGGGGGAGGGCTATCAGCGAATCCACACCTGGTGAGTTAAGATTGGAGCTGGACCTGTATAAAAAGCTGCTGAATTTTTTCCAGGCAGGTGATTATTACTATTACATCTTTAATATAAGAAATTACCAAATCGAGTTCATTAGCAAAGAAGTCGAGGTAGTGCTGGGCTATCCTCAATCGGAAGTAACTGTTCAGTTTTTGATGGACAGAATGCATCCGGACGATCGCCCATGGTTTTTGAACTTTGAGAATAAAGCGATAGAGTTCCTTATCCAACTGCCTGTTGAAAAACTCATGAAATACAAAAGAAGATACGATTTCCGGTTGAAAAAAAACAGTGGCGAATATATCAGGATTTTACACCAGACGATGGTGATTGAACATGATGAAAACGGTGGTTTGCTCAGAATACTGGGCTTGCACACTGATATTACACATTTAAAGCCAGAAGGCAAGCCTGTATTCTCGATAATCGGTATGGATGGAGAGCCGTCCTATATCAATATTGATGTTGAAAAGGTGTTCGCAGTCAGTAATGAAATTTTGACACCAAGGGAAAAGCAGGTACTCACCTTAATGATAGAAGGAAAACTAAGCAAACAAATCGCCAACACATTGAATATAAGCAAGGAAACTGTTGACCGTCACCGAAAAAATATGCTGAATAAAACTTCACTAAATAATACCGGGGAATTAATCGCTAAGGCAATAAGACAGGGATGGATTTAAGCTAAAAGTTTTTTTATTTTCTCCCAAATCCGCTCATCCACCCAAACCCCCTCTTTCATACTTCTCTCACGCGTCCGTAAAGTATTTTCACCCGGATATAAAATATCCTGCCCTTCTTTCAGTGACCTGCTGCTTTTGGCATAGCTCAGAATTTGTTCAATTAATCCCTGATTTTTTATACCGATCGGTTTTATTGCGACGAATACTTGTGATACACCTGCTTCAGGACCCGCATTAGTAATTGCTGCGGTTGATCTTCCCTGGCTTAAAACTGTTGCCAGCAGGTCGAGTACCAGCGATAATCCGGAGCCTTTCCAGAATCCAACCGGTAATACCCGTCCTGATTCCAGTATGGCAGCAGGGTCTGTACTTAGTTTGCCTTCCTTATCATACCCACCGGGCAGCGGCAATTGCTCATTTTTTGATTTATATAAATTCAGTTTGCCGATAGCATATTGCGATATGGCCATATCTAATACTATGTGCCCTTCTTTCCGCGGCACTGCTATAATGAGCGGGTTATTTCCCAGTCGTGGATCGACACCACCCCAGGGGGGCATATTGGCGATGGTATTGGTAAATGAAATGCTGATCATCCCGGCTTCAGCCGCCTGCCAGCCGTAAGTGCCGCCGCGCATCCAGTGGTTGGTATTTTTGATGGCCACACAGCCAATGCCATTTTCATTCGCCAGTTCAATAGCCCGGTTCATGCAAAATTTCGCGTTCAGCATACCCGGTCCGTACTGGCCGTCCCATTGCTCCAGGCTGCCAAAGCCGCCGTCTTTTACCGGTTCGGCATCGGGTATCACATGCCCGTCCTTCACATATTGAATAAACGTCGGGAAACGGTTCAGTCCGTGGCTATGCACTCCATCACGGCTGTTTTTGGCGAATATCTGCGCGATCTGCCCGGCCTTGCTATCATTAAAACCATTGGAGAGCAGTACTCTTTTAAATTCGGATATCAGGGCATCAAACGGGACGAGCATTTTTTCCTGGTGTTGAGTTTTGGCAAGTTAATACTCACAGCTTAGAACTCATAACTTACACAACAATTTACCCCGGTACTAAAACCAATTTTTAAAAGTTATATAAGCGGGTGCGGCTATTGGGCCGGATTTCCTATTTTTGAGCCGATTCCATGAGAAAAAAGCTTTTGTTATTTGGTTTGATCTTCGGCACGCTGATCGTTTTTACGACAAGCTTTTCCTGCAAAAAAAATGATCAGAACTATTTGAATACCTTGCTCACTAACAATCACTGGCAGTTTGCCTCGCTGGTGGTAACTCAATATCATGGCGATACGACAATTTCCAGCGATACGATATTTGCCAATTGCAGTCTGGCCCAAAATTTCACCTTTAATACAAATGGTACTTGCACCTATACCGATTTTAGCTGTGTGGAACAATCCAGCACCGGGCATTGGGCATTCTCAAAAGACTATTTAAACCTGATGACGGACATGGCCTGTAAGGATACGCTTCATACCGACACAACCGTAAACGGCAGTTATGTGCCCTTTAAAAATGCGAAGATCGTCAACCTGGGTCAGTACTCCCTGGTACTCAAAACCGGCGACCTGCAGCAATTCTATGCCCCGGGCCAGCACCGTACTATCAATGTATTTGGCTTTGTGCGTGTAAAATCGCAATAAGCAGTTGTAAGGAAACAGCAAAATTCTATCTTTGGGTCGGTGTAAAAGCTGCTCAAACGTTTTGTTTTGCCAAACGTATAAATGGCCAACAAAACAGCTGTTCAGCAGTTATTTACAGGACTCTCAACACGTCGATGAAGAAAAGGATCGCTATTTTCGCTTCAGGTTCCGGTTCAAATGCCCAAAAGATCATGGAGCATTTTAAGCGCAACTCCGAGGCCGAGGTAGTGCTGATACTAACCAATAACCCCCAGGCCTACGTCCTGCAACGGGCTGATAACTTCGAGATCCCGTCCCATATTTTCTCTCGCCCCGAGTTTTACGACACCGACAATGTCATCCGTTTACTAAAAAACTTACAGGTCGATCTGATCGTTCTGGCCGGTTTCCTGTGGCTGGTGCCACCATCACTATTAAAAGCATTCCCTAATCGTATCATCAACCTGCATCCTGCGTTATTGCCCAAATTTGGCGGCAAGGGCATGTACGGAGACCATGTGCACAATGCCGTATTGGCGGCTAACGAAGAGGAATCAGGCATCACCATCCATTTCGTCAACGAACACTTCGACGAAGGCGAAATACTTCACCAGTCCCGTTTCAAGATCGAGCCCGGTGACACGCTTGAAATGTTGAAATTCAAAGGGCAGCAATTAGAGCACCAGAATTTCCCAAGGGTGATCGAGAGTTTGCTGAAGAAAATGAAAAGCTAAATCTTAGCCTACTGCTTAACTAATTTTATCGCACACCCTTCAATGCACATGCTCGGACCGAATGGACTCATGGTCAGTGTGTCGCTGCTGATAGTAGTTAAATAATTCTGATAAGTACTGTTATCCGCTTTTGTCATCCTGACTATTGAACTATCAGTTTTCAGGGTATAAGTTACGAAATCAGGAAATTCTGAACCCAACATCGTGCCGTCAGTTTGAAACGTAACATGGTAATTGCCGGTGGTTGGTACAAAATACATAGGTCCGCCCGAACTGATCATGTTTCCGATAACCTTCCATGTACCCGCAAGATGTTCGTTGGATACTGGGATCGGCACGCCCTTATGCTGGGTTGCAGCTTCTTTCTTGCAAGCCGAAACCGCAAGTACCACAGCGATTGATAAGATATAGATGATTCGTTTCATAACAGATATTTATAGGCTGGCCAATTATTCTTTAACAAAAGTCAGGTCAGGGGCACCCGTGCTATCACCGATATATAGCGTCAAAGTATCGTGCTTAATACTGAAAGCATAAGTCGCCTGGGTAATACCCGGTGAGCCGGTGTATTTTAAAGTCAGATCGTTGCCATTAACGCTGTAGCCCGTGCAATATTGAAAATAAGTTGATTGCACTTTACCCGGAGAAATGAACTGTATATATAGCGGCTCGCTCATATTTGTATTGGCCAGGTAAAAAATTTGAGTTGTGCGCCATTTGCCGGTAAGGGCATCGGTTTTTGCATCTTTTTTACATGAAAATGCTGATAGCAGCACGATAAGGGCCAGGATAATTTTCACCTTTCATAACATGGGGTTTTCTGTATTTACGCGGTAAACCAGGCTATTGCTACAATCGTATTCAACAATCTGCAATTTCGTAATATCTTTTTAATATTCCGTTAAAAAAACTGGTCTCTGACCTCCCATCTCTGATCTCTAATCATTACCTTTGCGGCTCAAAAAAACAGTGCCCATGAGTCAGTCCGTGCAAATAAAGAACGCCTTAATTTCAGTCTATTACAAAGATAACCTTGAACCGATCATACAAGAGCTGCACCGCCTGGGTGTAAACCTGTATTCAACCGGCGGAACGGAAACTTTTATCCGCAGTTTAGGGGCCGATGTAATAGCTGTGGAGGACCTGACCTCATACCCGTCCATATTGGGCGGACGTGTGAAGACGCTCCATCCAAAGGTGTTAGGCGGTCTACTGGGGCGCCGTGATCTGGCGGGCGATCAGCAGCAGATGGCACAATACGAAATTCCGGAGATCGACCTGGTTATCGTTGATCTTTATCCATTTGAAGAAACCGTAAAATCAGGCGCCGGGCAGGACGATGTGATCGAAAAGATCGACATCGGCGGTATTTCGCTTATCCGCGCAGCAGCCAAAAATTTTAAGGACGTGGTTATCGTCGCTTCAAAAGATGATTACACGGAATTGGACGGTATACTGAAGTCACAAAACGGCACAACTACTATCGAACAGCGCCGCAAATTCGCTCAGAAAGCGTTCAATACTACGTCGCACTACGATACTGCTATTTTTCAGTATTTCAACCAGGACGAGCAACTGCCTGTCTTCAAACAAAGCATACAAAAAAGCAGCGTACTGCGTTATGGCGAGAACCCGCACCAGCAAGGTGTTTTTTACGGCGACCTGGACGCGATGTTCAATAAACTGAATGGTAAGGAACTTTCCTATAACAACCTGGTGGACGTGGATGCAGCAGTTGCTTTGATCGATGAATTCACTGAACCAACCATTGCCATTTTAAAGCATACCAATGCCTGTGGCATCGCCAGTCGTTCTTTCATAAAAGAGGCCTGGATAGATGCTTTGGCTTGTGATCCGGTATCTGCTTTTGGCGGCGTAATTATTGCTAACGCCGAGATTGACGCAGCGACCGCTGAAGAAATGAACAAGCTGTTTTTCGAGGTGCTGATAGCGCCTGCTTACACCGATGAGGCAGTTACGATCCTGAAGTCGAAAAAGAACCGTATCATCCTGGTCCGTCAGCCGGTGGAATTACCTGTAAAGCAATTCAAGACTTTGCTGAACGGCGTCATCGAACAGGATAAAGACCTGGTGATTGAAGGGCCCGCACAAATGCGTTCGGTCACACAGAAACAACCAACGGAGCAGGAATTAAAAGATCTCCACTTTGCCAACAAAGTGGTAAAACATACCAAATCAAATACTATCGTATTTGCCAAAAACAGCCAGCTGATGGCCAGCGGCGTGGGCCAAACCTCGCGCGTGGATTCGCTGAAACAGGCTGTTATCAAGGCCAATAGCTTCGATTTCGACCTCAATGGCGCGGTTATGGCCTCCGATGCCTTCTTCCCGTTCAACGACTGCGTGGAACTGGCTGCGGAAGCCGGTATCACTGCTGTTCTGCAACCGGGCGGTTCGGTTAAGGACCAGGATTCCATCAGTATGGCCGACCAGAAAGGTATAGCTATGGTGATGACCGGTGTTCGCCATTTTAAGCATTAATTCATAGTTAAGAACAATAAGTTGGATTTTTATTCGCTTTTGTTAACAAGTATTGATGCTTTTCCGTATAATTTTTTCAACTTAGTAACTTGATTTTTTGAAGTAGCAGAACATGGGTTTATTCAACTTTTTTACGCAGGAAATAGCCATCGACTTGGGCACTGCGAATACCCTCATCATACATAATGACAAAGTTGTAGTGGACGAACCCTCGATCGTGGCGTTCGACCGCACTACGAATAAAGTCATTGCCATAGGCAGGCAGGCCATGCAGATGGAGGGCAAGACCCATGAGAACATCCGTACGGTTCGCCCATTGAAAGATGGCGTGATCGCCGACTTTAACGCGGCCGAGCACATGATCCGTGGTATGATCAAAATGATCAATAAAGGCAAAGGCTGGTTTTTCCCGTCATTGCGGATGGTAATTTGCATACCATCTGGTATAACCGAAGTTGAGAAACGCGCTGTGCGTGACTCGGCTGAGATCGCCGGCGCAAAAGAAGTTTACCTCATCCACGAACCGATGGCTGCAGCGGTAGGTATCGGCATAGATGTGGAAGAGCCAATGGGCAACATGATCATCGATATCGGCGGTGGTACTACCGAGATCGCGGTTATCGCGCTTTCGGGTATCGTATGCGACCAGTCGATCCGTGTAGCCGGTGATAACTTCGACTCCGATATTGTTCAATATATCCGCCGTCAGCATAACATCATGATCGGCGACCGTACCGCTGAAAAGATCAAAATTGAAGTAGGTGCGGCGCTACCTGAAATACCTGATCCACCAGCGGACTTTGCAGTACAGGGCCGCGACCTGATGACCGGTGTACCAAAGCAGATCATGGTATCTTATACCGAGATCGCTCATTGCTTAGATAAATCGATCTCCAAGATCGAGGAAGCTATCCTGAAGGCGCTGGAAATTACACCGCCGGAACTTTCGGCGGATATTTACCAAACGGGTATTTACCTCACAGGTGGCGGAGCTTTGCTGCGCGGCCTGGATAAGCGCGTTGCCGCCAAAACCAAACTGCCCGTTCACGTTGCCGAGGATCCGCTTCGCGCCGTAGTACGCGGCACCGGCACAGCGTTGAAAAATATTGGTAATTTTAAGTTCCTTATGCAGTAATTTCAATTTACGATTTACGATTTTAGATTGACGATTAGCCAGTTAAAATCGTAAATCGTAAATCTCAAATCGTAAATTTTCGAAATGCGTAACCTCCTGATTTTTATCACTAAGTACAACGCATTTTTCCTGTTCGTGATCTTCGAACTCATTGCGCTTACCATCTACATCAAATACAATTCGTTCCAGAAGGCCACTTTCGTGAGCTCGACTTCGGAGGTTACTGGTGCTATGTACACCCAGGTAAACGGTATGAAAGACTACCTGCACCTGAAGGACGTAAATGACAGCATTGCCAGGGAAAACGCCTTGCTGCGTAAACAATTGAAATCGTCGTTCTATACCGATACTGCTGTAAAGCATGAGATCACCGATTCGGTTTATAAGCAGCAATACACCTTCATCTCGGCAAAAGTTATCAACAACTCGGTGAACCGCAGTACTAACTACATCACCATCAACCGGGGCAGTAAACAGGGTGTAGCTAAGGGGATGGGGGTGATATGCAGCTCAGGGCTGGTAGGGAAGGTGATCTCGGTAGGCGAACATCTATCGCTGGTGCAATCGCTGCTGCATAAGGACTCACGTTTCAGCGCTATGCTGGCAAACAACAAAGAGATCGGTTACATAGAATGGAGCGACGATCTTGATCCGCGTAAAGGTATTTTGAAGGATGTTTCCAATAACGCACAGCCGAAGGTGGGCGAGCAGGTAGTCACTTCGCAATATTCCCTTTTCCCGGCAGGCATAGTGATAGGCAAGGTAAGCAATCTGCATACACGCCAGGGGGGCTATTCGCTGAACATGGAAGTAGCGCTTGCAGTCGATTTTAGCAAATTACAATACGTAAATGTGGTAGTGAACAAACTGGCACAGGAACAAGCGGGACTGGAGGCCCAGGAAAAGAAAGATGAGTAGGGCAATAATATTGAACCTCATCAGGTTCGTGGTGCTGGTTTTTTTGCAGGTGTTTTTGTTGAAGAACGTTACCCTGTATAACCTGTCGACGCCGTATTTCTATATCCTCTTTATCCTGCTGCTGCCGTTCGACACGCCGAACCTGCTGCTGTTCCCGCTGGCGTTTATCATGGGTATTACCATCGACGCTTTTTATGATACACCAGGCTTGCACGCTGCTTCCTGCGTGATACTGGCCTTTGTACGCATACTGTTCATCAGCATTACCGTGCAAAAAGAAGGCTTTGATAACGAACCCGAACCCACCATGAGCGTAATGGGCTTCCGCTGGTTTTTTACGTATGCGCTCATACTCACTTTATTCCATCATTTTTTCCTTTTCAACCTTGAAGTTTTCCGTTTTTCAGAAATACCTTACACATTGAGCCGTTTTGTTTTGAGTTCGATATTTACCGTATTTTTGATGCTGCTTACAGGGTTTTTGTTTTATAGAAGGAAAGAACGTACATGAATAAGTTTTTTGGGCGACGTTACATCATCTCCGCTATTTTCATTGTACTTATTCTTGTCCTCCTGGGACGCCTGTTTTATATCCAGGTTATTGATGATCGTTATCTCATTTATGCCCAAAGCAATGCCCGCCGGCCAATATACCTTAACCCCGCCCGAGGCCCTATCCTTGACCGCAACGGCAAAATATTGGTACAAAACCAGGCATTCTATGATATTACGGTAACGCCTAACCTGGTTAAGGTGCCTTTTGATACGGTTGAATTTTGCAAGTTGCTGAATATCGATAAAGAGGAGTTTGATAAGCGTATGGCCAAGGCGATCAAGTACTCCAGGACACAGCCCTACGTATTTGAGAAACAATTAACTCCCGAAGCATACGCCGGCATTGAAGAGCGTCTTTCGGAATTTCAGGGGTTCAATTCATCTACCCGTTACCTGCGTACTTACCCGGATTCAGTTGCGGCGCAGTTTTTAGGTTATATTGGTGAGGTTCATGATAATGATCTTAAAAAATCCGGCGGCTATTACCACCCCGGCGACTTCACAGGCGTTACAGGTGTTGAGCGTTCGTACGAAAGCGTTTTGCGCGGGCGGCGCGGTGTAAATTATACGCTGTTCGATTCGCGCGGAAGAGCACAGGGGAAGTACGCCAATGGCGCGCTGGACACGGCT
>Ga0157374_10005588_pt1 | contig 10587 bp, 15 predicted proteins | sample M25metaG_FD_115308 | JGI IMG/M metagenome (GOLD analysis project Ga0157374, IMG submission 115308) | Miscanthus rhizosphere microbial communities from Kellogg Biological Station, Michigan, USA - M2-5 metaG | ecosystem: Host-associated > Plants > Roots > Rhizosphere > Soil | place: USA: Michigan... | reverse complement strand
TTCACGGGATTGGCCAAAGTTGGAAAGTTTTTCTGGCAACAGATGACGAGGATTAGGTAGGAAGTTCGGTTGAGAAGTTTGAGATGTGAGATTTGAGATCTGAACTTTGTGCTTTGTGATCGATCTACAAGTTTAAGATCCGAGTACAAGGCATAAAGTTCAAAGCACAAAGCTTTAAGCTCAGCATTTAAATGAGAAAATTCGAAGACCTTCAGGTTGAACCATTCGATCGACAACCTGGCCAAGTTGATAAGAGACTTGAGCGCCTTAGCTGGCTCATGGACGATCTCTTCCGAGTTCCTGTACTCGGTTGGCGATTCGGACTTGATGCAATCATCGGACTGATTCCCGCCTTCGGAGATACTTCCACTTCCTTAGTTTCTTTGTACCTCCTTGCCTCTGCCGTACGCTATCGCGTTCCGAAGATCACCCTCTTGCGGATGGGACTTAACATTGCGATTGATTATGCGGTTGGTTCAGTCCCAGTCGTTGGCGACCTGTTTGATGCCTGGTGGAAGTCTAATCGGATGAACCTGGAGTTGCTGAAACGAAGAGCCCAGGTATCCGCAGCGGAAGCAAAAAAAGGAAGAGCCAGTGACTGGCTCTTTGTAAGTATAATTATTGGCGGTTTGGTTGTACTGGCGCTAGGAAGTGCAGTGCTTAGTGTTTTTCTGATGATTAAGGCGGGCCAATTCCTGAGTACGCTTGGCACTTGAACTGATTTAGTAGGGGCGGCACTCCGTGGCCGCCCCAGCTCCTCTTAATCGCTGATTACTCATTAATACCCGGCCACGGAGTTCCGCCCTACAAATTAAGGACTGCTCTAACTCGCAACCGCTGATTCTTCACTTGCCAGCAAACGCTCAATTGCTGACTTCAACATATCGAGTCCGCGTTCACCTGCAGCAAAACTCTTTAGTTTCCCTTCAGCATCGAACAGGTAATAGGCCGGCACATATCCCTGGTCGTTTTGAAACGCATCACGAAGTTTGTGTTCGTTGTCGACTGCTACGGGTTCAGTCAGCTTGTGCTGACTAATTTGATCGCGCACTTTCTCAACGTCAGTGTCCGCCTCGTAGCGAGGCATGTGCACCGCGATAACTCGCAACCCAAGATCCTTCATTTCATCCCGCCATTGAGCAACGCGCGGCAGATTGTCTTTGCAGATGCTGCAACTCACTGACCAAAAATGTATTAGTGTGGGATGCCCCGCCGCTTCAGCCTCAGCATGCGCCTGGGTCCCATTGAACCATTCAGTCGCCCCATCCAAGCCGGGCATCGGTGTTCCAATTCTCATCGGCATAACAGTTTCCTTATTGCCGATTTCCAATTGCCGATTGCCGATTTGAAAACGCAATCGGCAATCGGCAATCATCAATCGGCAATGTCTTAGTTCAGGGTCTTCTGTCCCGGCTTCCATTCAGCCTGGCAAAGTCCGCCCGTTTGAAGTGCTTGAATAACTCTCAACGTCTCTTCGGCTGAGCGGCCGACGTTCAAATCATGAACGACCTTGTAGCGAAGAACGCCTTCTGGATCGATCACGAAGAGTCCACGAAGTGCTATACCGCGACTTTCGATTAGAACACCATAGTCACTTGCAACCTTCTTCGTAGCATCGGCTGCGAGTGGGTACTTCAAATCTGCAACGCCGCCCTTGTCGCGTGGAGTATTCAACCAGGCACGGTGCGAAAATACTGAGTCGGTTGAAATGCCGATGACGTCGGCGCCAATTGCTTCGAAGTCCTGGTAGCGATCACTAAAAGTCGTCAGCTCGGTTGGGCAAACGAACGTGAAATCGAGTGGATAAAAAACCATCACGAGCCACTTGCCGCGATAGTCCGCCAGCTTAACGTTCTCGTTTAGCTTCTCAATGTTCTTGGTTGAGGCCATATCGAAATCCGGCGCCGGTTGGCCAACCATCGCCTTCTCTGCTACTGCTGTTGCTGCTACTGTCATGTATCCTCCAGATTAGTTGTTGAATTAAGACTGATTCTCCCTGCTCTAGCTCTTGCGACAATTGGCGCAAAGGCCTCTCAAGGTTAGATGTACTGATTCTGCTTTGAACTGCGACTTTCGCGCAGCCGCCTGCATCAACTGTGCTGTTTGCGGTAGATCGAAATCGACGAGTTTGCCACAGTCGTTACAAATAGCGTGATCGTGTCGATCGGTTTCGCGATCGTAGCGACTCGAGCTGTCGCCAAACTTGATTTCATGCACCAAGCCTGCATCTCTCAAATAGCGCAGTGAGTTGTAAACGGTTGCATAGCTGATGGAGGGCAGCCGTAGCTTTGCCGCCTCAAAAATCTCCCCGGCAGTTGGATGATCCTCGCGATTAAGAATCACCTGAAAAACTGCATCACGTTGCGGCGTGAGCTTGCGCACCTCTTGGTCAGCATTCTGTTTTTTCTGCTTGGCCTTCAATATGGATTTAGACTAATTCTAAATGATGTCGAATGTCAAGGAGGGGTGGCGGATTGCTGATTGCTGATTGCTGATTGCTGATTGCTTGGATCTCAGGTCAGGAAACAACAAATCGCCTCGGATTCAACGAGAAAATCAGCAATCAGCAATGATCAACTCTTTGGCACAGAGCCATCAGGCGTAATGGGATGTTGACGGGCAAACCCCACAATCTTGTCGACGTAATTTTCAAAGGGAGGGCAGTGCACTCCGTGAGCTTCTAGAAGCTCGTGCGATGTAGTTGTGTCGTAGGTCTGCTTGACGAAGAAATAGGGAACGCCATGATGAGGAAGTCCGGTGATCTTTGGTGAAGGCGGTAACATCAGGAAGAACTGCACCCAGGAAGGAGGCACCGTGACTCGTGAGCGGCCACCGTTGATCGACTTTGCAATCGCATTGAATAGTTGATGCGTTGTCAGTGGCCGTGGATCTGCTAGTTGGACCGTTTTACCAATTGCCTTATCGTCAAACGCCAGCGTAGTCATTGCGTCTACAGCGTAGTCGACAGGAACGAGATTCAAACAGACTTCGTGGTTGCCGATGTTTAATTTCGACAGACCAGTGGGCCAAAGCAGCAAATAGAAAATCAGATAGTAAACGCCGTCATACTTCACTGTCTCACCGGTTTGTGAATCACCGCAAACAACAGATGGACGATGTATTGTCACCGGAAAGTCTGTCTTTAAAGCCTCGACTTCAAGTTCAGCCAGGTATTTCGATTCTTCATAGAAGTTGCGAAAGCCGGCCTCGTGCCGTAGCTCCGTTTCAAGAATTCGGCCTTCCCTCTTGCCGGCTACGTAACAAGTTGAAACGTGATGGAAGTGACGAAGATGGGGAAGCGAGCGAATCAGTTGGTTAAGGTTTCGCGTGCCCTCAACGTTTATTTTCATTGCCAATTCGCGCACAACGCCCAGGTCGTAAATTGCGGCAAGATGGAAGACCCGTGTTGTCTCCGAACTCACCAACTCCCGATCCGTCTCAGAGAGTCCGAGGCCCGGCAGACTGATGTCTCCCTCAACAAGACTAAAGTCTGCAATTGATCTGCCCGATGACGAAGCGATGTCGGCAATTTCATCTTTAGCACGAGAGAGCAGAGCAGGTTGCACTAACAAGATAAACTTTGCAGGTGATCTAGCCAGTCGCTCAATTAAGCGATTGGCGATAAATCCGGGAAAGCCTGTTATGAAAAACGTTTCACGATTGTCCATGAATTCAATCAGTTTTGAACGTGCGACCAGTAGACAACAAGCGCCACACACCAACATTTGAAAAGCCGTCGTGGAGTATAATTCAGCTCCTTCGTTCCACAGCTATCACTACATATTGAAAGAAAGGTCCGCAAGCATGAAGCTCTGTATGTTCGGACGGGTCTCATTCTAGCTCTCATTCTTTCACTGGTTACGTCCCCTATCGTACTTGCTCAACAAAACTTCGAATGTAATGTTCGAGTCACACTCCTGCAGGTTAACGACGTATACCAATTCACGCCTGTGGATCTCGGAACGCGCGGTGGCATTGGTCGCGTTCTCACGTTGCGCAAGACGATCCAAAGCCAGAATCCAAATACTCTCTTTCTGCTCGCGGGCGACACAATCTCTCCCTCGGGCTCGACTATGCCACCTTTGGAAATCACGAATTCGACTTTGGGCCCGATGTGCTCAGGGAACGAATGAAAGAGTCAAAGTTTGGCTGGTTGCTGCAAACGTATTCGAAAAGTCGACCGGAAAGACCTTCGGATCTGCAAGCTTTCGTCATCCGTGAATTTGATGGTGTGAAGATCGCATCTTTGGCCTCACGCTGCCGGAAACAAGGATCACCTCGAGCCCTGGACCTGACGTCGATTTTCTAAGTCCTTGTCAGACGTCTAAAGCTATGGTGACAGCGATCCACAATCAGGGCGCCAAAATAGTCATTGCGCTCACTCACCTTTCGATGCGTGAAGACAAGGAGGTTGCCCGTTGTGCGAACGTTGATCCGATCATAGGCGGGCATGAGCACACTGCTCGAGTCGTCTGCGGGCAGGGCGCCAATCTTCAAAATGACAGCGAATGCTCGTGAGTTGGGTCGAATCGATCTCAACATTTCAAAGATTGTTCAACTAAAGGTGAACGGGCAACCGGTTTCGCCGTCGAGAAAATACTCATTAGCCACTACAACCTTCGTCGCTTTGGATGGCGGTGATGGATATGCGATGTTGAAGGATGGGCCTGTACTTACGACTCCCGATTCGAACTCCACTTGATTCCGATGCACTCAGACGAGCTCTAATAGGAAGAGCAATTGCTCCCAAGATTGAAGGGCGCATCCAGCCGTTAGACAAATCACCTGCAACGCGCACAGAATGCGAATAGAAAGTTCTGGTGAGGCCCCAACATTCGATTAAGATATTAGGCAATTGGCTACAGCCCAGAGGGTTTCATGTTCGAAGACAATGCTTCATCAGGCAAACGTTTCCTCGCAAAACAGCTTTTTCACGAAGCATACGAAGCCCAGCGTGCCGAGGATTATGCTCAGGCCATTGAACTCTATAAGCGATCAATAGAAGTACACCCAACTGCAGAAGCACACACCTTTCTTGGTTGGGTCTACAGTTTTCAAAGTCGCTATGACGAAGCCATTGCGGAATGCCTCGAAGCAATAAGGGTCGATGAGACACTGGGCAATCCCTACAACGACATTGGTAGCTACCTACTGGCGCAGGGTGATGCTTACGGTTCTGTGCGTTGGTTCAAACGGGCGTTGCTGGCTCCGCGATACGAGTCCTACGCATTTCCTCATTTCAACCTCGGACGGGTCTACGAAAGCCGCAAGAAATACATGGACGCAGCCAGGCACTATGGACTGGCCTGGGAGCAGAACCCGAGCTTCACTGAGGCAGCCATAGCTCTGCGCCGCGTGCAAGGAAAACTGAACTAGCGTATTTCAGATCGCAGATCTCGGATTTCAACCTGTGTCCGATATGCTTTAGCTTGTCGTGGGGGTCTCTCAGAAAACAACGATTTTGATTTCGACCGACAAGCTAAAGCATATCGGACAATAATCTGCGATCTGAAATCCCTTAGGCTGTTGTAATGATCGGCGTCTTGATTCCCTTTTCATCGACCGCTACATAAATCACTTCAGCTTCAGTGACACGCACGCGTTCGCTCTTTCCGAGACGTTCAACTTCAACTATCACGCGGACTGTAATTGATGTAGTTCCGACGTTGATTGTTTCAGCGTAAAAGCTAACCAGATCTCCGACGAAGACTGGTTTGTGAAAAATAACCTCTTTCATTGCCACCGTCACAAACCGTTCCATCTTGGTGTGCCGGTGAGCTTGAATGGCGCCGGCAGTGTCGATATAGCTAAGGATGACTCCACCGAAAATCGTACCGCGCGAGTTTGTGTCACGGGGAAGAAGAGTGATGCGGATGGCCGGGTCAGTATAGTCGCTCATACCGCTATTCTAATCATTGGCAATTCTCGATTGCTACGTGTCAGTACCACGTCAGTGCGTAGGAACAAATCAAACCACCCGGTGTCTAACCGTCAGTCTCCTTCCGAGTAGTCAACTAATCACAGGAAAGGTCGTGACGTTATGGTTATTCTCCTGGCTGTCTATAACTCTGTCTGTTTGATCGCCTCTATTCAGGAAACACAAACTGACTTCAATGATCTCGGCAAACTGTTGCTCGGGGGAGTCGTGGCTGCGATTGTGTTTGCGGTTGCGTTTACGTTCGTACGGTTGCGATTGCGTGAGAAAAATCCGGAACCTTCTTCGAACTTCATCAGCATCAGTGCGCCGCGGGAAGAAAAAGAAAACGGGTGACTACTTGTTGAGTTGATGGTTTCAATTTCGGATTTCGGGATTGCGAATTTCGAATTTCGATACGTTCTCAAATCCGCAATCCGAATTTCTAATTTCGAAATTTTAGATTTGCGCGCTGACCCAGTCGTAAATCGCCGTCTTAAGTTCATCGAGGTGGCCTTCAAAAAAGTGGCCAGTCCCCGAAATGACTACTAGCTTGATCGGAACTGTATCGCTAATTCTGTTAACCAGGGCACGCAGTTCTTCAACATCACCGAATTCATCGCGGTCGCCGTGAACAAGAAGTAATGGCTTGCGACAATCTTTGAGGAAATCAAAGTCGTACTTGCTAAGAGGAGTGCCAATACTAATCAAGAGTTTTACTCGCTCATCATTACTACCGATCTCCATACCCATCCTGGCGCCAAATGAAAACCCGCACACGGTGATCGACTGGTCCGGATAGTTTTGTGCGAGGTAATCAAGACCTGCTTTGACGTCCTCGACTTCGCCATTACCAAAATCGTGAACTCCGGAGCTTTGGCCCACGCCGCGGAAATTAATCCGCAACGTAGTGAGACCCGCATCGTTCAACCCGGCCGCTGCTCGAAAGACGACTTTGTTATGCATCGTTCCGCCGCCGAGTGGATGCGGATGAAGTACCAAAGCAACTCCTTTCGCCGGCAGGTCACGGGGTTCCTTTAGAATTGCCTCGAGCTGGCCATGCGACACCGGGATAAATAGATTGCCTGCTGGATACATCGTCTATCTGGACACCTCGCATCGTTTGAGCTAAATTAACTTCACTCCCACTTTTACAATCTGTGACTTTATCGACCCGGCAACACATTGTTGAGTCGAGATCAGCATTGCCCAGTCCCCCTTATTCTTGTTCAGCCGTCAATTGTCTGAACCCCTTGATAGTAGACAACACAAACAATTCCCCCAATAGCTCGCCAGACGCTAAACCACTATACAGAAAGTTTGCGCAAGGTCGTTCCGCACTTGTCGTCGATGATGTCGCCGACGTCACTGAATTGCTTTCAGTTCTGCTAACCTATGCCGGATATGAGGTCGTGACTGCACCTTCGGCTCGTGCTGCATTAGAAGTCGCACGCAACCGGCGCTTTGACGTGATAATCTCTGACATCGGAATGCCTGAAATGAACGGTTATCAACTCGCGCGCGAGTTAAGAACATTACCAGGTTATGAAACGGTGCCAATGGTCGCTGTGACAGGCTATTCGATGTTTGACGATAAACAGCGTTCACTCAATGCGGGCTTCAATGCTCACCTTACCAAGCCGATTATTCCAAAAGTCTTACTCGATTTGATTGAACAACTGTAAGTCGAGAAACAGTTGAAAACCTCCGACACACTCTCACGACTAAAGTCAGAACCAGTTCTTCGCATTATCCAGTTCCTAATTGGCATCGTCGCCATTGGAGTGATCTTCTGGCAACTTCAATTTTCTACCTCGGCAATCTGCTGTGGCGACTTCGACGGTTATTACCATGTTAAGTGGACGCGCATTCTTTGGGACTCGATCAGGAGTCATTCTTTTGTCCCGTCTTTTCCATGGCTGCCGCTGACAACGCTCAATCCCAGGCAGTACGTTGACCATCATTTTCTTTTCCACATCTTTCTAATTCCGTTCACGCGGTCGGAAGATCCAAGGCTGGGAGCGAAAATCTCTTCCGCGCTCTTCGGTGGACTCGCCGTGGCTTCCTGTTACTGGTTGCTAATACGTTACAGAATTCGTTACGTACTTGTCTGGCTCGTAGCACTGCTCGCCTGTTCCGCTCCATTTCTGTTTCGGCTAAACATGGCCAAGGCGCCTCCGTTCGCCATTATCTACCTGGTAATCGCAATCTATCTGTTCTTTCAAAAAAAGTATTGGCCGCTATTCATCGAGGCATTTTTATTTACCGAAACGTACGATGTGTTTCCGCTCTTGATACTTGCCACACTGATCTGGGTCGCAGTTGTAGGATGGACAGAACGACGATTGGAGTGGCGCCCGATCATGTGGATTACGCTCGGCGTGTTTGCCGGACTCGTCATCAATCCCTACTTTCCGAAAAATCTGGATCTGATTTATGAACACGCAAGGATCAAACTCACGCCTTCGGACTACAACACAAAGGTCGGGGGAGAGTGGTATCCATATGATTCATGGGAGTTCCTCGCCAATTCAGTAGTCGCATGTGTGGCAATGGTGATCGGGTACATAGCCTTAGACCCGGGTGAGAGGAAACGTGGACACCATTCACTCTTCTTTGCGATTTTCACCACGCTACTGCTCGTCCTAATGGCGCGCTGGAGAAGGATGGCTGAGTATTGGCCGCCGTTCGCAGTAATGTTTGCTGCTTTCTCGCTGCAACCATGGTTTGAAGGAACTCGATCGATTCTCGGTCGATTACCCCATGACATCATGGAGGAGTTAAAACCATTCTTTGATCGCGAAAGCATCACTACGTCCGAAGAGACGGGACTTCAATTCACAATCAAGACGGTTGCGGTTGCGGTCATCGCGGTAGTTCTTGGTGTTGCCTTGTTCTTTAATTTGCTCGCAAGCAGGAAAGAAATTAAACAGAGCGAACGACACGATTTCTACAAACGGGGCGCGGAGTGGTTGTACCAGCACGTGCCGGCTGGACACATCATCTTTAATACAGACTGGGACGATTTTCCTCGTTTGTTTTATTACGACTCCAATCACTACTACGTCTCCGGACTGGATCCCAGTTATCTCTATGACAAGAACCCCGAGTTGTCAGAACTCTACGAACGTATAACCTTGGGCAAAGAAGAGGACCCGGGTCCGCTGATTCGCGATCGCTTTGGTGCTACCTATGTCTTCTCTGATAATGAACATCACGATTTCTTCGCTAATGCGCGAGCGAGTGGTTGGTTTGATATTGTCTACGAGGATGAACAGTGCACCATCTTCCGCATCCGGGATGAAAAACTGTTACCGCTTGAAATGAAGGAAAGCGACCCGGCCGAAACAACTCCTGACGGTGGTAATCGGCCCTAGATGAGGTTTATATGAGGGGTAACCTGAGAAGATCGATCGTTGGTTTAGCTCTTGTAGTGTGCTTTGGTTTGATTGGCGGCGGTTGCCATAAACGTGTGGCTGAAAACACCGCGCAGGATCAACCATCTGCGTCCCCGAAGCCTGCATCGTCTCCGCTAGTCGGTTTTGCTGCGGATCTGCAATTCATCAAGAACGGGCAGTACACATACGTCTATGTTTTTTCTCGGAAGGATGGAAAACCTCTGAATGCGGAGGACGGACAATTTCTAAGGACTAACGCACCACAGATGGTCGACTGGGTCAAAACAGACGAGGGCAAAAAAGTTATTGGAGGTACGAACTTCAACCTCGCCGAAGGGAATCTTGGTTTGCTACAGAAGAAATTTGTTGTCGAGGATTATTCCGGAAAATAGATCGTCGTGCTGGTTGTGATCTCAGGGCTCCAATATAAGCTTCCCAAAATTCCCACGGTCTTCAATCACCTCATGAGCCTGTCGCGCTTCTGACAGCGGCAATACCCGGTCGATCACTGCACGAATCTTTCCGTCTCTCACGAACTTCATCGCCTCGAGCAACTCGGCCTTCGAACCCATAAAGGATCCAAGTATCGTTAAGTGGCGATAAAAGACTTGCCTCAGATCAGTTTGAGCGTCGAAGCCGCTCGTTGCGCCACACGTCACCAAGCGTCCATTGTTTTTCAACGAACTGATTGAACCCGGCCACGTCGCTGAACCCGTATGTTCGAAAACGACATCAACCCCGCGACGTTCCGTTAGACGTCTTACTTCTTTCGGCCAGTCGGCACGTGTGTAGTTGATCGTCTCATCAGCACCAAGTTCACGAGCCTTCTCCAACTTTTCCTCTGAGCTTGCAGTAGTAATAACGCGTGCACCTCTCAACTTGGCGATCTGAATTCCGATAGAGCCAACTCCACTGCCTGCTGCATGAACCAACACCTCTTCACCTGGCTGAACATTCGCGCGCGTCACAAGCATGTGCCACGCAGTGACTGTAACCAGTGGTAGCGCGGCTGCTTCGTCCCAACTTAAGTTCTGGGGCTTAGGAAAAACGTTTACTCCCGGCACTGCAACAAACTCAGCATAACCTCCGTTGCGCCTGTAACCGATCATGTCGTATTCGCGACACAGGTTATCTCGTCCACTCAGGCACGCTTCACAGTGACTACAGGAAACGCCGGGTTGGACCATCACCTCTTCTCCGGGCTTTATCCAGGTGACCAACTCTCCCACTTCATGAACGATGCCAGCGATATCGTTTCCAAGGATGTGCGGCAGA
>Ga0157374_10005587_pt1 | contig 10589 bp, 8 predicted proteins | sample M25metaG_FD_115308 | JGI IMG/M metagenome (GOLD analysis project Ga0157374, IMG submission 115308) | Miscanthus rhizosphere microbial communities from Kellogg Biological Station, Michigan, USA - M2-5 metaG | ecosystem: Host-associated > Plants > Roots > Rhizosphere > Soil | place: USA: Michigan... | reverse complement strand
TCCAAATCAGACAGCTACGCATGTAGAACTGGCCAGCAATGGCGTGCGGACGGGTGTTCGATGCCCCCCGGCTCCACCAAGAACGACAACCTACGCCAGTGAAAGACCTCTGGCGTAGGTTCCCCTCCGCGGGCTGTGCAGCTATGTCCGGTTGACCCGCAGGCCGATCCGCCATGCTCCCGCTTTATGCCGAGCTGCATTGCCGCAGCAACTTCAGTTTCCTCACCGGCGCGTCGCACCCTGAGGAACTGGTCGAGCGTGCGCAGGCACTCGGCTACAGCGCGGTCGCGATCACCGACGAATGCTCGATGGCCGGGGCGGTTCGTGCCCACGTCGAGGCACAGAGGCTGAAGTTCCGCCTCATCCTCGGCAGCGAGATGCGGCTTACCTTGCCCGATAGCGAAGCCACGCCGCATGCGCGGCTCGTGTTGCTGGCGCAATCGCGCCGAGGCTACGGCAATCTCTCGCACTGGATCACCGTGGCGCGCCGCCGTGCGCCCAAGGGGCAGTATCTCGCGCACCCCGGCGATGTCGAAGGTCAGGTGCCCAACGCGCCCACGCTCACCGGCCTGCCGGGCTGTCTGGCGTTGCTGGTGCCCGATGCATCGCAGCCTGTCGAGCAGATCCGTGCCCACGCTGCATGGCTCAAGCGCTGGTTTGCCGATCGGGCGGCGATCGCCGTCGAGATGTTGCTTCGTGCGGACGACGATGACCTCGTCGAGCGCATTCGCCGCGTGTCGGCCGAGGCCGGCTTGCCCATTGTCGCGGCGAGCGACGTGCTGATGCATCTGCGTTCGCGCAAGCCCCTGCAAGACACGCTCACCGCGACGCGTTTGAGCATGCCCTTGCCGCAATGCGGCTTCCAACTCGCGTCCAACGCCGAACAGCATCTGCGCTCGCGCGCTCGGCTGGCAAGCCTGTACGACGCGGCGTGGCTCCAGAACTCGCTCGACTTCGCGGCGCGGTGCAACTTCTCGCTCAGCGAGTTGAAGTACGAGTACCCCCATGAAATCGTGCCGCCGGGCGAGACACCCGAGAGCCATCTTCGCAAGCTTGTATTGGCGGGCGTGCCAAAGCGGTTTCCCCAAGGCTTGCCGCAAGAGGTGAAGCAGCAGATCGAGCACGAGTTGGCCTTGATCCACCGGCTGGGCTATGAGCCATATTTCCTCACCGTCGCCGATATCGTGCGCTGGGCACGCTCGCGCGGCATCCTGTGCCAAGGGCGCGGCAGCGCGGCCAATTCGGTCGTGTGCTTCTGCCTCGAAGTGACCGAGGTCGATCCCGAGCGGGCGTCGCTTCTCTTCGAGCGATTCATCAGCGCCGAACGCAACGAGCCGCCCGACATCGACATCGACTTCGAGCACCAGCGGCGCGAAGAGGTCATCCAGTACATCTACGGCAAGTACGGCCGGCACCGCGCGGCGCTCACTGCCGTGGTTATCAGCTATCGGCCGCGCTCAGCGGTGCGCGATGTGGGCCGCGCGTTGGGCATCGATCTGCAGCGCATCGATGCGGTGGCCAAGGGCCAGCATTGGTTCGACGGTCGGAGCGTCAGCGCCGAGCGCCTTCGCGAGAGCGGCTTCGATCCCGATGCGCCCATTACCCGCCTCTGGATGGAGCTCACGCAGCAGCTCATCGGTTTTCCGCGGCACTTGTCGCAGCACCCCGGCGGCTTCGTCATCGCGCGCGATCAGATCGAGCAGCTCGTGCCGGTCGAGAACGCCGCGATGGACGGCCGCAGCGTGGTCCAGTGGGACAAGGACGATCTCGACGCGCTCGGCCTCATCAAGGTCGATCTGCTGGCGCTGGGCATGCTGAGCGCAATGCGGCGTTCGTTCGAATTCATCGGCCACAAGCTCGGCCGCCCGTTCGAGATGCAAGAGATACCCGATGGCGATGCGCCCACCTTCGCCATGATCTGCCAGGCCGATACCGTCGGCGTGTTCCAGATCGAAAGCCGCGCGCAGATGAGCATGCTGCCGCGCCTGAAGCCACGCTGCTACTACGACCTCGTGGTGCAGGTGGCGATCGTGCGGCCCGGCCCGATCCAGGGCGGCATGGTGCATCCGTACCTGCGCAACCGGAATGTGTCCGACGAGAAGATCGCCTACCCCGCAGCCTTGAAGCCGGCACTTGCGCGCACCAAGGGCGTTCCGATCTTCCAGGAGCAGGTGATGCAGATCGCGATGATCGCGGCTGACTTCACGCCCGGCGAGGCCGATCAATTGCGCCGTGCCATGGCCGCATGGAAGCGAAAGGGCGGCCTCGGCCCGTTCCATGATCGGCTGGTCAATCGCATGGTCGAGAAGGGCTACGAACGCGATTTCGCCGAGAGCATCTTTCGGCAGATCCAGGGCTTCGGCGAATACGGTTTTCCCGAAAGCCATGCCGCCGGTTTCGCGCTGCTGGCTTACTGCAGCAGCTGGATCAAGCGCCACCACCCCGACGCCTTTTTGGCGGGCCTGCTCAACAGCCAGCCGATGGGGTTTTATGCGCCGGCCCAATTGGTGCGCGATGCACGTGAGCACGGCGTCGAGGTGCGGCCTGTCGACGTTACCGTGAGCGCGTGGGAATGCGTGCTCGAAGGCGAGCCGCCCGCGTCGCCGTCATCTGCAGTGCATGCCCCGCTTCGCGCGGTGAGGCTGGGGCTCAACCGTGTGAGTGGCCTGTCGCAAGTGGCGGCAGAACGCATCGTTGCCGCGCGTGCGACGCAGGCCTTCGATGGTGTCGAGGATCTTGCCCGGCGCGCGGACCTGCATGCCCACGAACTGCGGGTGGTGGCCGAGGCGAGCGCCTTGCAAGCTCTCACGGGGCATCGCCACCAGGCGGCGTGGGCGGTCGCGGGCATCGACACCCGAGCCACGCCGATGCTGCAGGTTACGCGCGTCCACGAAGTGCCGGCTTGGCTCGATGCGCCTGATGAGGTCGAGGACACGCTGGCCGACTACCGTGCGCTGGGCCTCACGCTGGGCCGCCATCCGCTTGCGCTGCTGCGCGAGGAGCTGTCGCGCTACAAGGTCTTGACGGCACTCGAGCTGCGTCAATGCCCCGACGGCCGACTCGCCCGAGCGAGCGGGCTGGTTACGCACCGCCAGCAGCCGGGCACGGCCAAGGGCACGGTGTTCGTGACGATCGAAGACGAAACGGGCGCGACCAACGTCATCGTCTGGCCTGCTGTGGTGGCATCTCAGCGCCGGCCCTTGCTCAACGCACGGCTGCTCACCGTGTATGGGCGCTGGCAGCGGCAAGGCGAGGTGACGCACCTCGTGGCGATGAAGCTGGTGGATCACTCGGCCTTGCTCAATGGCTTGGCCGCCAGGAGCCGGGACTTCAGGTGAGCGGTGGCGTCGGACACGTGGCACCGAATGGCGACGCGCTCGACACGCGAGGAAGAAAGCCCAGGCCGGCGCAAGCCCGGGCTTTCCTAGCGGGCCTCAACCCTTGCGTTCTTGCGCGTCGTGCTTTTGCTGGAAGATCTTCTTGCTCTGCCGGTTCTCTTTGCGCTGAACCCGCTTTTGCTCCAAGGCACTCACGTGACCGTCGCGGCCGGCGGCTGCTTCAGTGCGGTCGACGCGAGCTTGGCCGCGCTCCAGCTTGGCGACTTCATGATTCGTCAGCGAACCGTTCTGGATGCCGCCTTCGACGCGCTTTTGCTGCTCGACGTTGCGTTGCACGTCTGCTTGCATGCGCTTGGAAGATGCCGACTGCGGATTGCCCTTCACGTCGTTGTGCTTGGCCGCGTAGATGTCTTGGCTGGTTTTGTCCTGAGCGGCTTTGAGGCGCGCCTGCTCGGCCGGAGTGATCTTCCCGTCTTTCAGCTCCTTGGCCTGCAGGTGATCGACCTTGGCCTCGTCGCGCTGCAGCTTCGCGGCTTCTTGCGTGCTGAGGCTGCCGTCTTTGAGGCCGCTCTCGATGCGCTGGTCCTGCTTGACGTCGCGTGCCACCGTGGACGCCGCCGTTTGTGCGAATGCGCCGACGCTGGCGCCGATGAAGACTGCCGAGATGATCAACGTGCGTTTCATGAATGTGTTCCTGTGAAGGTGTGAATCGAATCGAAGGATCGGCGGGCCCGTGCCTCCCGAAACGAGCCCCGGGGGAGCGCCGTTGACGGCCAGTGTGTGAAGATTCATTTCGGTGCCGTGTCTCGCCGTTCGGGCATCCCCGCCATCCCCGACCCTTCATTCCCCCTTCATCCGATCCGTCCCTACCTCAACGACATGCTCTTTCTGCTTTCGCCAGCCAAAAGCCTCGACTACGACACGCCAGCGCCCGCGGTGGCGACCACGCGTCCCTTGTTCATCGGCCAATCCGCACAACTCATTGCGTTGCTCAAGGAGCGCAGCCCCGCGCAGATCGCCGAGCTGATGGACTTGTCGCCGGCATTGGCCGAACTCAACGCCGAACGCTACGCTGCGTGGTCGACCCGCTTCACTGCGAAGAACAGCAAGCCCGCGCTGTTCGCCTTCAACGGCGACGTTTACGACGGCCTTGATGCCAAGACCCTGGACGACGAGGCCATCGCCTGGGCGCAGCAGCACCTGGTCATCCTCTCGGGGCTGTACGGCGTGCTGCGTCCGCTCGACAAGTTGCAGCCCTACCGACTGGAAATGGGCACATCGCTGCCCAATCCACGCGGCGCCAACCTCTACGACTTTTGGGGCGACGCCATCGCACAACATCTCAATGCGCGACTTGCGGTCGATGCCTCGCCGGTCATCGTGAACCTGGCGTCACAGGAATACTTCCGTGCGGCCGGCCGCAAGGCGCTCAAAGGCCGAGTGATCGAATGCGTGTTCGAAGACTGGAAGAGCGGGCGCTACAAGGTCATCAGCTTCTTTGCCAAAAAGGCGCGCGGGATGATGGCGCGCTACGCGATCGAGCACCGCATCGCGACGCCGCATGCGTTGCAAGGATTCCGCGTCGACGGTTATGCATTCGATGCCACTGCGTCTGGCTCCGATCGGCTGGTTTTTCGGCGACGCGCTGCCGATTGATCTGCAACGAATTGCAGTGCCGGACACAAGCCTTGACCGCTCGCGTTCATCCGGCAAAATCGCCCGCATGACTCAGCTGATCACCCCCGAGTTGCGCAAATGGATCGTCGAGCAGACATCGGCGGGCCAGCCCGCGGACGCCGTGTTGAAGTCGATGATCGCCAGCGGCTGGGACGAAGAAGTTGCAGCCAATGCGCTCGAAGAGACGCTGCGCAACTACCTCGTCGAACATGCCAACGCCAACGATTTGCCCGTGCCTGTCGTCGTGCCTGAGCCGATGCAGACCGAAAGCGATGTGGTCTTGCAAGCCGGTGATCGGGAAGTGCACGTGATCGCCAGCCTGAGAAGCCCGCGCGTAGTGGTCTTGAGCGGCTTGCTGACGGACGACGAATGCGACGAGATGGTCGACCTCGCGCGCGAACGGCTGGCCCGTTCGGAGACTGTCAAGCTCGACACGGGCGCCAGCGAGGTCAACGAGGCGCGCACCAGTGAAGGCATGTTCTTCATGCGCGGCGAGAACGCCGTGTGCAAGCGCATCGAGGCGCGCATTGCGGCCTTGACGCAATGGCCGGTGGAAAACGGCGAAGGGCTGCAGGTGCTGCGTTACCTGCCGGGCGCGGAATACAAGCCGCACTATGACTACTTCGACCCGGACCAACCGGGCACGCCTGCCATCCTCAAGCGCGGCGGTCAGCGCGTCGCCTCGCTGGTGATGTACCTCAACACGCCCAGGCGCGGCGGGTCCACCGTGTTCCCCGATATTCGCTTCGACGTCGGCCCGATCAAAGGCAATGCGGTCTTCTTCAGCTATGACAGGCCACATCCCATGACCCGTTCGCTGCATGGCGGATCGCCGGTGATCGAAGGCGAGAAGTGGGTTGCCACGAAGTGGCTGCGCGAAGGGCGCTTCGAGTGAACGACGGGGCGGAAGGCGACGTGTCCCTTCCGCTTGCGGGCATTCGTGTCATCGATCTCACCCGCTTGTTGCCCGGACCACTGGCGACTCGGCGGCTGGCGGAGTGGGGCGCCGATGTCCTGAAGATCGAAGGGCCGGCCGACCAAGGGCGGGCTGATGGCGCGCGTCTCATGAACCGCACGGCGGACGACCTTCTCGAAGACCGGCCCGGCCTGATGTTTCGCCTGCTCAACGAGGGCAAGGCGCTGCGCGAACTGGATCTGAGCGAGTCTTCCGGGCGCAACGCGTTGATCGAGCTTGCCCGTTCGGCCGACGTGTTGATCGAAGGCTTCCGCCCCGGCGTGATGCAGCGTCTCGGGCTGGGCTGGGATGAACTGCATGCGGTCAACCCGCGCCTGGTCATGTGTGCCATCACCGGCTACGGGCAGAGCGGGCCGTGGTCGCAGCGTGCGGGCCACGACATCAACTACATCGCGATGGCGGGCGTGCTCGAGCAGATCGCCACGCCCGATGGGGTCATCGCCGTGCCCAACTTCCAGATTGCCGACCTTCTGGGCGGGACGCAGGCTGCCTTGTCGGGCGTGCTCGCCGCCCTTGTGGGGGCGCAACGCACGGGCGTTGGTCGCTTCGTCGATGTGTCGATGGTGCACGAGGTGCTGCGCCATCACGTGCTCGCCGTGGCTCAGTTGGAAGCCACGGGCCGCGTGCCGGGCCCTGGGCGCGACTTGTTGTCCGGTGGCGCGCCTTGCTACGGCCTGTACCGCACTGGCGACGGCAGGCACTTGGCGGTCGGCGCGCTGGAGCTGAAATTCTGGCAAGCCTTGTGCGAGGCGGTCGGTCGCCCGCAATGGGCCAGCCGGCATTGGTCGCTGGGCGAGACGCCGGGAAGCGAGGCTGCGCTGGCGTTGCGCAGCGAACTGGCTGCAGTGTTCACCGCCCGTCCGCTGGTGCACTGGGAGGCGCTTTTCGACTGTGTCGACTGCTGCGTTACTCCCGTGCTCCGGCTCGACGAGACCCATGCACATCCGCTGTTTCGTGCCTGAAAATTCTTGTCAACCGGCGGTTGGCAGATGGCGTTGTTGCCTGCGAGCTATCGGCTCTTTCCCTTTGAACCCTAGGAGATTCTCATGAGCAAATTCATCGCCGCCCTGATCGCTGCCACCTTCTCGTTGGGCGCTTTCGCCCAGACCGCCGCTGCCCCGGCCGCCGCCGACAAGCCGGCTGTCGCCGCTTCCGCTGCTGAGAAGCCGGCTCCCAAGAAGGCGGCCACCAAGGCCAAGAAGGCCAAGAAGGCCAAGAAGGCTGCCAGCGCTGCCTGATACCTCTGATCGGTACACCGCCTCGCTTCATGCAAGGTGGTTCAAACCATCAAAAAACCCGGCCTTGGCCGGGTTTTTTTAGGGGTCGTCAGGTCGTTCTCAAGCCCGAGCGCGTCCGGGCGGATCGTCCCGGTTGGCAAACGGCCGATTGCGCTCAATGCGCCGCCACTTGCGCTGGTCCCAGGTCTGCGGGCCTTCGAGCGGCCAATGCTCGATCAGGGGCGAGAGGTCGCTTCGCGGCACGCGGGTGAAACTGGGGCCGGATGACAGGCGCATCCACCACCGTGCGCGGCGCAGGCGCATCGGCAGGGGTGCCTTGGCTTGCTGGGCCCAGAAGACACACCCCCGCGCCGCCCAATAGTCGACCCGCTCGAAGCACACCCGACCTGCAAAGCCCGTGTCGGCGGGGAAGATCAGGCAGTCGTCGTGCGTCTCGACCGTCGCATAGCGCAGATCGCCGGGAGATTCGCCGCTGCCCTCGTAGACGAACACGATGCGCTCGATCTGGCTTGCGCTGACGCGGTCGATTTCCGAATCGTCGCGGTAAACGACGATGTCCTGCCCCTGCCAAGCGGTACGCCACGAATTGCTCATCGCCGATGAAACCTCCAATCTGCGACGGTAGCGCGCCCACGCGCACAGGGATGTGTCAAGTCGCGACTGAATGCAAGCAATCATGAACGGCAGCGACCGCGCCAGCGCACGCCGTACCGCTTTTCTGCCGGGTCGATTCAGCGCTTGCCCTGGGTCAGTCGCGGCAGCGGCTTGCCGGACCGCTGGCTGCTCTCACCGCGGGTGTTGCCTGAATGCGGTTGCGCGGGCCGTGGCGCAGCCGGCGGGTTGTGGCGGGATGTCGCCGTCTTGGCTGGTGCAGGCGCGTTCGCGCCGTGTGCCGCTCGAGGCTGCGACGCGGGCCGGCTGTCCGAGCGCCCATCACGCCCGCCTCGCGCCGGCGACGGTGTGTTCCCGCCGCCATGGCGCGCGCCATGGCCCGCACCGCCGCCCGATCGGCGACCGCCGCGGCTGGCGCCGGCGCCAGCGCCAATCACCATGCGGCCGAGCACGATCGGCTCGGGCTTCTCATTGGGCAGCGGCCCGAAGCCGGGCACGATCTCCTTGGGAATCTCGCGCTTGATGAGTTTTTCGATGTCGCGAAGGAAGCCGTCTTCGTCGACGCAGACCAGCGAGATCGCCTCACCCTGCGCACCTGCACGACCGGTGCGGCCGATGCGGTGCACGTAGTCTTCCGGCACATTGGGCAGCTCGAAGTTCACCACGTGCGGCAGCTGGTCGATGTCGATGCCGCGCGCCGCGATGTCGGTGGCGACCAGCACGCGCAGTTCGCCACTCTTGAAGTCGGCCAGCGCCTTGGTGCGCGCGCCCTGGCTCTTGTTGCCGTGGATGGCCATGGCGCTCACCTCGTTCTTCACCAGATGCTCGACCAGCCGGTTCGCGCCGTGCTTCATGCGCGTGAAGACCAGTACCTGGTGCCAGTCATTGGCCTTGATGAGGTGGGTGAGGAGATCCTTCTTCATCTCGCGGCCCACGGGGTGGACCTTCTGCGCGATGGTGTCGGCAGTCTGGTTGCGTCGCGCGACTTCGATCAGCGCCGGCTTGTTGAGCAAACGGTCGGCAAGCGTCTTGATCTCGTCGCTGAAGGTCGCGGAAAACAGCAGGCTCTGCTTTTGGGCCGGCACGATCGCCAGCACCTTCTTGATGTCGTGGATGAAGCCCATGTCGAGCATGCGATCGGCTTCGTCGAGGACGAAGATCTCGACGTGGCTCAGGTCCACGGTGCGTTGCTGGTGATGATCGAGGAGGCGGCCCGGCGTGGCGACCAGGATGTCGACGCCCTTGCGCAGCTTGTCGATCTGCGGCTGCATACCGACGCCGCCGAACATCACCATCGAGGTGAGCTTCAGGTACTTGCCGTAGGTCCGAACGCTCTCCTCGACTTGCGCGGCGAGTTCGCGGGTGGGCGTGAGGATGAGCGCCCGAATTGGAAGGCGGCCGCGGGCGTCGCGAACCGCGGGCTTGGATGCCAGGCGATGCAGCATCGGAAGCGTGAAGCCGGCGGTCTTGCCGGTCCCGGTCTGCGCACCGGCGAGAAGGTCGCCGCCCGACAGCACGGCAGGAATGGCTTGCGCCTGGATGGGAGTGGGGTTCGTGTAGCCCTGTTCGTGCACGGCACGCAGCAGCGGCTCGGCGAGGCCGAGAGAGTCAAAAGACATGGAGTTCCAACGGGGATCGGCCCGTCGCTCGGGGTCCGAGCGCCAGTCGCAGGCAGAAGGTGGGTGGCCGCGAGGGCCAGGTGTCGAAATGACGGCAGCTCAGTGACTGGTGACTGCGCTGGTGCGGCGATTGTACTGACCGGCCGCCGGCCTGCCGCACGAAGAAGCCCCTGGTTCGACGGGTTGTTCACGCGCGCTCTCGCCGGACAGGACGGCGGCGGCTCATCTGTCAGTCTTGCAGCGGGGGCATGGGTTGCAGCGACAATAGCGCGACAGGCTCCCGCGTTCTGCGGGCCGCGCCGCCCCCTTTCGAAGCTCACACCGCCACAGGACCAAGCATGGCTCAGTACGTATTAGCGAAACAATTGCCCGCCTTCGGGGGCCTCCGTCCGCTCCGCTCCCGGAGGGCCCTGTAACCATGGCGCAATATGTTTTCACGATGAACCGCGTGGGCAAGATCGTTCCGCCCAAGCGCCAGATCCTCAAGAACATTTCGCTCAGCTTCTTCCCGGGCGCCAAGATCGGCGTGCTGGGCTTGAACGGCTCGGGCAAGAGCACCCTGCTCAAGATCATGGCCGGCATGGACAAGGACATCGAAGGCGAAGCCGTGCCGATGCCCGGCCTGAAGATCGGCTACCTGCCCCAGGAGCCGCAGCTTGACCCCGACCAGACCGTGCGGCACGCGGTGGAGCAGGGCATCGGCGGCGTGCTGGCGGCCAAGGCGCGGCTCGAGCAGGTCTACGCCGAGTACGCGGAGCCCGACGCCGACTTCGACAAGCTGGCCGCGGAGCAAGCTGAGCTGGAAGCCGTCATCGCCGCCGCCGGTTCGGAAAACACCGACCTGCAGCTCGAACTCGCGGCCGACGCGCTGCGCCTGCCGCCGTGGGACGCGCAGATCGGCGTTCTCTCGGGCGGCGAAAAGCGCCGCGTCGCGCTGTGCCGCCTGCTGCTCTCGAAGCCGGACATGCTGCTGCTCGACGAGCCGACCAACCACCTTGACGCCGAATCGGTCGATTGGCTGGAGCAGTTCCTGCAGCGCTATCCCGGCACTGTGGTGGCCATCACCCACGATCGCTACTTCCTCGACAACGCTGCCGAATGGATCCTCGAGCTCGACCGCGGTTACGGC
>Ga0157374_10005586_pt1 | contig 10591 bp, 12 predicted proteins | sample M25metaG_FD_115308 | JGI IMG/M metagenome (GOLD analysis project Ga0157374, IMG submission 115308) | Miscanthus rhizosphere microbial communities from Kellogg Biological Station, Michigan, USA - M2-5 metaG | ecosystem: Host-associated > Plants > Roots > Rhizosphere > Soil | place: USA: Michigan... | reverse complement strand
TGCGAGGGGCTGGCTGGCGCAGAGCTTGTCGTCGACGACCTTGTTGTTCTCGTCTACGCAGCGTTGCATCTCCGGCTTGCGGCAGCCGGTGGTCATGCTGAGGGCGAGAGAGGCGAGCAGCGGAGCAGTGACTTTCGCGGAGCGTTTCATCGTCGGGTACGGCGAGACCTATTCTAGGGGCTGGCTGGCGTTCGCGCAGAAGTTTGTGACGGGGCCAGGGGAGACCCTCCCCCGCCTTATTTTGGCTAAATGATCAAAGTAAAGGAGTTAGCTTGGTACCTCCGCTCAAGGTCCCGTCGCGAAGCAGAAGCCTGGCCTGCGCGAGGGTCTGCTTTTCTTTTTGTCTGTAGTTCTATTTTAGAAAATCGAGGGGAATTAATCGGCGCTTTAGGTGCGATTGTTTCCTCTACCGGAAGCTGTTTTGTTTGTGGTGGTTGTGAATAGCGGAGAGGAGAAAAGCGATTTGCGGGGGCTTGACAGCGTTAACCGAGGACGGTTTCACCCTGTTCTTTCGATTGCAGCCAGCGAAAGAACAGGGTTGCTGCGAACGCTCCCGCAATTTGAGAGAGGACAAAACCGGCGACGTCGAGTGGACGAATTCCAGCGAAGCTATTGGTCATTGCCCGGGCCAGGGTGACCGCCGGATTGGCGAATGAAGTTGACGATGTGAACCAATATGCCGCAGTGATGTACGCCCCGACGGCATAGGGTATGGCCGCGGGCCGCGGGCGACCGCATCCCCAAATGACGGTAAGCAGGCCGAAGGTTGCGACGAACTCGCTGAATAGCTGGGCCGGACCGTTGCGCGCGTGGGTTGAGGCGAGAAAGAGAGTTTCGCCGAACATCAGGTGGGCGACGGCCACTCCGGCAACCGCACCGATCACCTGCGCAGCGATGTAGGGCGGGACATCCCGCCAGGCGGTTTCACCCTGCCATGCATCGGCGAGGGTGACGGCTGGATTGAAGTGGGCACCGGAGACAGGGCCAAAGGCGAGGATTAGCGCGACGAGGGCGGCTCCGGTTGCGATGGAGTTGGCCAGCAGAGCGATGGCGATATTGCCCGCGGCCAGTCTCTCCGCCATGATGCCGGAACCGACTACGGCTGCCAGAAGAAATGTCGTGCCCATGAGTTCGGCCATTACGCGGCGCGTGAGTGCGGGCCTCATTGTTGTCCAATCTGCCTGAGTTTTTCCTGGAGGGTAATTTTCTCCAGTGTGGCTATCGGGAGGGCGAGAAAGAGGGAGATTCTGCGTTCGAGGATGAGAAAGGCATCGTGGAAGGCTCGCGCGATTTCTTCGGGGGTGCCTTTTACGGCAGCGGGATCAGGGACGCCCCAGTGGGCGGTGATCGGTTGTCCGGGCCAGTAGGGGCAGGTTTCGTTGGCGGCGTTATCGCAGACGGTGAAGACGAAGTTGAGTTCTGGAGCGTTGAGCTGGGCGAACTCGTCCCAGGACTTGCTTCGCAAGCCCTGAGTGGAGATGCCGGCGGATTCGAGTTGCTTCAGCGCTTCAGGGCGGGGTGCGCCGGTGGGATGGCTGCCGGCGCTGTAGGCGACGAAGCGGTCTTTGCCCTTATGGTTGAGGATCGCCTCGGCCAGAATGGAGCGCGCGGAGTTTCCTGTGCAGAGGAAGAGAACGTTATAGGGCTTGGTCATGTTGGCCGAGTCTTTCATTATTTTTAGGAGCAGCAACCAGGCGCGCAGCACGGGGCGGCAGGCTTGGTTGCCCGGACGAAGGCGCTCATGAACTTACCTTCGACGTGCGGGGCGACGGCATCGACGTTAATTCCGGCTTCGGTGAGGAACTGGCGCGCATCTTCGATGTTGTAGACACGGGTAGGTTCGAGCGAGATGTCGCTGAACCCGGCAGCGGCGAGCTTGCTTTGATAGTCCTTCTCTTCGAGAGCGCCGGCGATGCAGCCCACCCAGAGGAGCATGCTGTTGCGAACCTCGGGGTGGACCTCGCCGCGAACGACGACGTCGGAGACGGCGAAGCGACCGCCGGGCTTGAGGACGCGGAAGGCTTCGCGCAGGACGCGGTCTTTATCGGCGGAGAGGTTGATGACGCAGTTGGAGATGATGACGTCGACTGAGTTGTCAGGCAGGGGAATATTTTCGATCTCACCCTTGAGGAATTCGACGTTTTCGACGGCCGCCTTGCGTTGGTTCTCGCGGGCTAGGGCGAGCATGTCGTCGGTCATGTCGAGCCCGTAGGCCTTGCCGGTGGGTCCGACTCGTTTTGCCGAGAGAAGCACATCGATGCCACCGCCGGAGCCTAGGTCAAGGACGACTTCACCGGGTTTGAGGTCGATGAGGGCGGTGGGATTTCCGCAGCCGAGAGAAGCGAGTACGGCATTTTCCGGCAGAGTTGCCGTCTGAGATTCAGCGTAAAGGTCTTTGGTGATGGGGTCGCAGCAGCTGAGGCCGGGGTTGCAGCAGGCGACGGAGCCGGATTGCTGAACAGAGCGTGCGGCGGCTCCGTACTTGTCCTGGACCTTGTTCTGGACGAGGGTTTTGGTATTGCTCGTGGTTGGCATGCGCTTCACCTCACATTCGTTTATGCAAATATATTGACGTCGTTACATATTTGTCAAAACGAATATGTAGATATAATCGGAGCATGGCTCGCAGCACCAAACCTTTTGATATGGCGCGACTGTTTGCGGCGCTTGCCGATCCGACGCGGCTTCGGCTGCTGAATCTGATGGCCGGTCGCGAGGTTTGCGTGTGCTACTTCGTGGAGATACTGAAGCTGGGGCAACCGAAGATTTCGCGGCATCTGGCGTATTTGCGGAGCGCGGGGATTGTGAGCGCTCGTCGCGATGGGAAGTGGATGCACTACAGCATCCAGTTGCCGGAGGATGGGGCTGCGAGGGCGATTCTGGAGACCGTGCTGGGAAGCTTCGCAGAGAACGGCGAGATGCAGAGGGACCTGTCGCGGTTGGACCGTGCGTGTTGCGAGCCGCAGAGGCTGGTTGCGCTGCAGGGGGCGCCGGTGCCGGCGTCGGTGTGAAGTCCGTTCGGACTTAGTGCTTGTGGTCGGTTGCGGTGCGCTCTTCGATGAGGGTGCAGTGGAGCACAGGAGTCTTGCGAACAGCGGAGCTGAGTTTGCCGTCGAAGAAGTCACAGGAGAGGATGTTGTCCGGGTTTGTGCGGCGGGCGGAGTAGACGTTGACGTTGAGAAGGACAGAGCCCTTGATCCACTCGAGGCGGCGGAGGTCGACTTTTTTGCCGGTGATGCGGACGAGGCCTTCGGCTCCGATGACCTCGCGGTTTTCGGTACCGAGGTCGATGGTACCGATCTGGTTGGCGCGGTTTTCGGCGGAGGGAAGGGGTTCGCCCGTGTAGTAGGCGGAGACGACGATGCCTTCGCGGGTTGTTTTGAGGCGCTCGGCGGCGAGGTCGGAGAGTGTGATGCGGACGTCAAAGGCGAAGATGATGGGCTGGTCTTGCTGCTGTGCGGGGGCGAGTGGGGTGAGGAGGAGGGTGGTGGCGGCCGCGATGAGGCGGTGGAGGTGCATGTGGGAATTGTATGGCTGGCTTTCTAAGAAACAACCTCGATTAACCTTCTTGGCACCAAGAGCGACGATGCATCATGGTTAGAATTAGGAACCCGCACCTCAATAGGTGGATGGCTGATTGTGTAATTTGTTTCGTAAGCGGTATTGTCGCCCTGACGTACTTCAATCTTAGGGATGGAGATTCCTACCACAATCATGCGGGAGGATTGTTTGCAGCCCTTTTGTCTGTCTCTGTATTTGTCTACGCCTTAGTTGATTTGCTTCGGACTTACCGCCGCGCCAGACAATGGAGAAGAGATCAGGTCTGATGCTGGCTTGAAATGCTTATACCTTAAAAACGCTTGTCGCCACTGATACAGCGCGCCTAGATGTGGGCACTGGGCGGCCTCTTCCCAATTGTTCGAATACGGCCACCCCTGACAGCAGCTCGCTCTGTTGTGCCGCAGAACGCTCAGTGAACCTTCTCAGCCGGTATCGGTTTCATGTTTGCCGGGGCACCTACCGGGTGTATTTCGGCATGCGTATCTTCCTTTAATGTCACCAGGAACTCGAATCCATCCCCGACGGTAACGTGCAATGCACTCCCTTCCATCACGGTCTTTGTGATCGGTGCGGGCATACTGTCATCAGTGGGATCGGCCTTACTTAGATACCCTTGGTCGTCCAGGGCAATTTTGGACCCGGTAACAGATCCGCTGAAGCCAGTACCGTCCTGGGTCAGAATCATCGTGCTGAAACTCCGTCCCTTGAACATCCAGTGCCAGGTTCCGGCGAATGCCTGCGAGTTGTTAGAGGAGCCGGAAGATGCATGCAGGCTGGTTGCACGCGCGAGCATGGCGCCGGAGCCGAAGGTGATACTCGCTGCCAATGCCAGTGCAACGAGGCCCACGCGTGATAACGAATTTCTCTTTTCAGTTAATTTCATGATTCGGTCCTCCAGGTTGTCACCGTCGAAGATACTTAGCCCCATTGTGTTGGCATGGGAAGCATGCAAACACAATGACGCTAGCCGTAAGAGCGTTTGCGCATACAAACGCCGCTTTCCAAGCCGGACAGCGGCGTACTCATCGCAGGCGAGCTCACGTGTCTGCGAAACCTTCGATAACAGGTAGCGAATGCCTGGGTGCCAGAACACAGGCAGAGTGAGAACTTCACACAGGACGTGAACCAGAAAATCTCTCCGCTGAATGTGGGCGTATTCGTGTGCAATTACAGCCGAGAGGTCATGTTCGCCAAGGCGTGGCGTCAGATTGCTCGGCAGCACGATGACAGGACGAAACACGCCTACAGTGACGGGGACTTCGATCGTTGTGGATTCCAGCAGGGTTACCGGATGCGAAGCTGATTTTAACCACGCGGGTATCACGGCTTGAACAGCGGGCGAAAGTGGCGAGGCCTCTTTGCGCAACCGATGAACGCGATAGCTGCCGCGGCTGAGGTGAATCAGCTGGTAAAGAGCTATCAGTCCCCATATCGCAACGATCGCGCTTTGCACTCCGGGGCCAAACTCGAGCGAATTGCGTGCACTGGAATGGTCTTCCCAGGGCCAGAAGCTACGCTTTGGAGGCCCTGTCTGCTGCTGCGTTTCCTGCGATGAACTCTTCGTTGCCACCGATACGCGCGTGCGCCAGAACGTATTCGTTACTGGAGCAGCCAGACACAGGAGCAGAACGCCGAGATAGAAAGAATGCTGGTACCTCGCTCTCGCTTTCCCGACGAATGGAGAGAGAGCCGCCGCGATGACGGCAAACAGTCCGATCTGCAGGATTGCATTGAACAGCAAACTGAACAGGACTTCCCGAATCGCGCTCATTCCGCATCCTCCTCTCCGTTTTCATCTGCCTCCAGTTTTTCCTGCAGCTCTGCGAGCTTCTTCGAATCGAGGTGCTTGGTGCGCACTAAAGTGAGGAGCAGGTCGTCCACCGAGCCGTGAAACACCTTCTGCAGGACATCTTTGATGGCGTGCGAATCAGCTGCTTCCTGAGAGACCACAGCGCTATATTCGAATGCCCGCCCGACGAGTTTCCTCTTCACTTTGCCTTTGCGGTGCAGAACATTAAGCGTCGTCTGAACTGTGGTGTAGGCCAGTTGAGGTTCGCCTACCAAACCCTGAAGGACCTTCTGGACATTTCCGGGCCCTTCATCCCAGAGCACGCGCATGATACGTCGCTCTAATGGGGTCAAGACTTTTGTCGTTTTTGCCATCACCATCTCCTATACGCATAGGAGACTAGAATAAGGATCTTGAATTTGTCAACTATATATATAGGAGATAATTTGAACCAAACCATGAGTGGTTTTGGTCGTCGGCCTCTTGTTGAACTGTAGCGCTTCGAAATGTCTCCCGGCTCTGAACTTTGCACTTCAGGGATTACCGCATGGTTTTGTCGGTCCGCGCTGTCATTTGCCAGTCACTTATGGTGGGCATTTTTGCTCTGTCCCTTTCACCGTCGAATGCACAGCAACTGGGCCATTACATCGGCGGCTTCACCGGTCTTGAAAACGGCTCCAGCCCGCCGCCGGGCCTCTATGCAGCCGCATTTGGTCTGGTTGAGCTTATTAACTCCATCAAAGGTCCGAATGGCAACACGGTTCTCAAGCCGGACATAACGTTGGCGGAGTCGTTGCCGCTTATAGCGTAGTCACGCAGAAGAAGATTCTCGGTGGAGACTACGGGGTCGCTTTCATGGTTCCCGTGCTCAACACCCGGTTTAATTCCCAACATCGTCTCTAGTCTCGTTGATCGTTTTCCGCCATCACGGTAATGGAGGTGAGGCGAGGTAGCGTACAAGGCTATCCAAATTGTCTCCGGTGATTTTCTTTTCATAGGAGGACACAGGATTAGTATTGCCTGAGCCAGCGGTTGCATGGTGATTAACGATGGCCGCTCTTATCTGGTCCGCAGTACGTCGCTTGCCTATTCCATTCAGCGACGGCCCTGTGGATCCTCCCTCTTGATCGATGCGATGGCATGTGAGGCAACCGTTGTCGGCAATGATGCGCTTCGCGCGTTCAACATCGGTGGGAGTCTTTGTCGCGGGATCATTTGAGGTCGCAGAAGGTGCGGTCGATTGTTTCGCCTCAGCCGGATCAGGCTTCTTCAATGCGAAATAGGTATCCAGGTAGAGGACGACGTTATCGAGATCTTCCTTCGTGCCGTCAGTACCACGAGCGGCCATCTCGTCGACACTCTTTCTCCAGTTCTCTGGAGTCTTCTTGATGGCGATAACCATATCGGCGCCGTGACAGGCAGTGCAATTGTGCACAAATTCCGCTTTCCCCTTGCCATCAGGCAGAGCCTGACCAAAGGCCTGATGGGACGTGCATAGGCCGAACGGAAGCGCGATGGCTACCACGAGCACTGCTAAGAGTTTGAGGTTCATATCGTCATCCCTCTCACAGGTTGTGCTCTTACTTCGCCGTGAGGCGGACGAGACGCCCCGATTTCGCATCCTCGATCAGCCACAGCGCTCCGTCCGCAGCCTCTTCCACGTCGCGGACTCTGAAGCCCATGTCCCAACGCTCGGCCATTTGCGCTCCTCCTTTGCCATCGAAGGTAAAGCGGAGAAGCGCTTTCGATACCAGGCCGCTGGCAAAGGCCGAACCGTTCCACTGCTGGAACATGGCGCCCTTGTAAAACATGAGATTGCCCGGTGCGATGACCGGATCCCAATAGATAACGGGCTTGGCCAAGTCAGCGCGCGTGTCCGGATTGGGGATAGGAACACCGTTGTAGTTTTTGCCATAGGAAACCAGCGGCCAACCATAGTTCTTGGTGGGCTCGATCAGGTTCAACTCATCGCCGCCGCGCGGACCATGTTCAAGCTCCCATAACCGTCCGTCCGGCGCAAAGGCCAGACCGTAGGGAGTGCGGAGTCCGCTGACCCATGTCTCCGATGGCGTCAGGTTAGTGCCGGGAAAGGAATACGTTTTTACGACTGGGGCAGTCTTTGCCGCTTCGGTGTCCGAAGGCGGATCGATGACGGGCACAGTGGCCGTCCCTGTTTTGCCAGCCATAGGATTACCGGGGGCCGGTTTGCCGTCGAGCGTCAGGCGCAGGATCTTACCGAGTGGTTGGTTGGGATCCTGGGCTGGAGTCATGCGTTGCCGGTCGCCTACGGAGAGGAAGAGGTACTTACTGTCCGGAGAGAAGGCTACCTCTGCGCCGAACTGTCCTCCCTTGCCCCTCTCGCCGTCGCGCCATATGACCTTGAGTCCATCGAGGCTCGCTGCATCCTTGTCTATCTTCAGTTTGGCTCGGGCGAGCGCGAGACTCGAACCGTCTTCACCCGGCTCTGAATAGGTGAGGTAGACATAGTGGTCTTTGGCATAGTGCGGCGAGACATAGACGCCCAGCATTCCGCCCTGACCCCTCCAGAGAACGGGTGGGATGTTCGCAACGGTTGTCTTTTCTCCTTGCTGAGTGACCAGCCACAGACCACCCACCTTCTCCGTGATGAGCATTCGCCCGTCGGGCAGGAAAGCGATCTTCCAGGGCAGGTTAAATGTCGCGACCTGGTTCACATTGAACGGCAGGTTCGGGTCAGACTTCTGATCGCCCGCGTTGACCTGTGCATATACGCCTGTCGTGCCCATGGCGAGGAACAGCCCCGCGGTTACCAAATGCTTCATCCTATTTTTCCTTTTATCGATATAGAGAGTGGAACATCCGCTGATCTTGCTTACTTAGACGCATGTGGGAGCGATCTTTTCTCAGTTCTAGAGTATCGTGTCTGACACTTCTCACAAGCCGACTTGTGAGGACCTTGTCTTGATTCGTGGCAGACGCAACCGAAGGAAGTCAACTTAGAGTCCAAGTCCGATCGATCAACGGGATGAATCTCAAACTGAGATCCGCAGCACGACCAACGTCATGTCATCATGCTGCGGCGCGCCAGCTGCAAAGGCGTCGGCCGCACGAAACAAGCGTTGCATCAGCTCCGCGGCGTTCAGGTCCGCGTGCGCTTGCGCCTCGGCGATCATCCGGTCTTCACCCCACTCGTCTTCTGCGGCGTTCATGGCTTCGCTGATGCCGTCAGTAAAGGCCAGCAGAATATCGCCGGGGAGTAGGTGAAGCATCTGCTGCTTATAGGCCGCGCCGGCAAGCAGTCCGACGACGGGGCCACCGTCTGCCAGACGAATCACTTGCCAGGCGCCGTCCTCCTTGCGCAGCACCGCAGGAGGATTGTGTCCGCCATTCACGTAGTGCAACGTGCGCGAGTCGCAGTCCAGTTCGGCGTAGAAGAACGTGGCATAGCGGTTGGAGTCGGACGCGTCGTAGAGAAGGCGGTTGACATTGGCCATCTTGGTCCCCACATCGCCCGCGCCACTCAGTGCTTGACCGCGCAGGCTGGCGTGAAGGCTTGCCATCAACAGCGCGGCCGAGACGCCCTTGCCACTGATGTCACCAATCGCGATACCCAGCCGGTCGCAGCCGTGCGCCGTTGTTCGGCTGGCGGAAGAGATGCTTTCGTCGGGCGCATGTCCTGCTTCGGCCAGCGAGCCATCGCGGATGGAGATGAGGTCGTAGTAGTCGCCGCCGACGGCCTGGGCAGGTCTGCAGTGCGCGGCCATCTCTACACCCGCAACGTTGGGGAACGTCTGCGGGAACAATCGCTCCTGCACCGCGCGGGCAATCTCGATTTCACGTTCCATCTTGGCACGCGACAGAGCCTCTTCGGTCAGCGTGGGAATAAGCTTGTAGACGTTGACGAGTATGCCCAACGGCAAAGCCTGCGTGCTGCTCAGCGCAAATGTGCGTGGCAGCGCACCGTTCGCGAAAAAGCGTTTGCCTTTGCCCAGCACGATAGGATTGACCAGCAAAACCAGCTCGTCAGCCAGCCCGTGCTCAAGCAGGACGGAAGTCAGCGTCAAGCTGCCCGCGAGAACGAGGTCCGGGCCTTTCGTGGCCTTGATGCGACGAACGCTATCCACGAGGTCCGGTCCGATGGCCTCGAACGGGCCCCATTCCAGACTCTCTGGTCTGTGAGTTATGACGTATTTCGTCGCCGCATTCAGGCGGTCCGCTATCGGACTTTTCGGCGCTTTCGGCCAGTAACTCGCCCACACGTCGTAGGTGCGGCGGCCCAACAGCACGTCGAAGGTCTTGCCGTACATCTCGGTGACTATCTGCAACCCGGCAGGCGAGCGAAACGGCGCGGTCCAGTCGCCGTATGGGAAATCGTCCTCCGGACCGCTGCTGATCTGTACGACGCCATCGAGCGAGATGTGCTCGATGATTTTGAGTTTGCGCATCTTGAGATCGTATCAATGGCCGCTTTGAGTCTTCGCGAGGGACAACTTCGGACCGAATGAACGACGAGCAAGAGCCGCGGACAATAGTTCGACGAGGCTGTCACCGCCAAACGCGACAAGTGACAGATTGTGCGAACCGGATGCAGCGAACAACGAGACAGCAGATTCGACCAGCAACCAAAGTATCGTGATGCCTTGCAACAAAACGTACTCGCCATCTGATTTCTGGGTTGACGTACATCCTTAGCGGCTGCGCATCGAAGGACATAGTTGAACTCTACAGGCGGCGGTCCGGTGATTTCTCTCCACAAACGCGCTTGTGTTGAGTAATGTCCGGTTGATCGGCAATCCGGACATTTCAACGCGAGACTTCCGTATTGCCGTGATGCGCCAATTTCCGTGATAGCCGGCCGCCGAAGGTGCCCGATGCCTCGATTTGAAGTCTTCTCCAATACGACCCTGATTGGATATTCCGAACTGGAGGGCGGTGATCCGCCGATGGGAGTCGCTATGGGTAGGTTCCTTCCGCTGCCCGCCTATGAGGCAATACCGCCGATGGTCGTGTCGGCTCGGAACGGTTTACAAACGCACCTCGCGTTCACTGTGCGTGCTGCGGATGGTCACCCTATTCCGGCGCAGGGAGGCGTTCAAATTAACGACTACTCAGTAGAACTGGGTCCCGAAGGTATCGAAGTCGAGGTCTTGGGTATCGGTTATCCGGTATACGAGGAGTTGTTCCCAGGACGCCACGCGGAATATGCCGCTGGATTCCGAAAAACGGAGTAGGGTCCGGTTTGCCGGTGACACGGCAAGAATG
>Ga0157374_10005583_pt1 | contig 10593 bp, 9 predicted proteins | sample M25metaG_FD_115308 | JGI IMG/M metagenome (GOLD analysis project Ga0157374, IMG submission 115308) | Miscanthus rhizosphere microbial communities from Kellogg Biological Station, Michigan, USA - M2-5 metaG | ecosystem: Host-associated > Plants > Roots > Rhizosphere > Soil | place: USA: Michigan... | reverse complement strand
CTAAAAACCGCGCAGACCGTGTGCTATGAAATACTGCGCGAAATATTGCGTGCCGCGCGCCAGTTCGAAGCGAAGGAATATCGTATTCTGGCTTCTCAAAAAGTCGTCGACCTTTTCCTCGAAGAAGAGTCGCAAAGCTTAACAATGTTGTCGGACTTCATCGGCAAACCCATCTCATTGCAAGTAGAGTCGCAATATATGCAGGAACAATATGATGTGGTGCTGGCGTGAAAACGATAGAGGCAGCCAACCAAATAATGCTTAAAAAATTCTATTTATCATCGCGATCATTTAATCGGAGATAAAACGATATGGATGAAGATAGCAAGGCATGTCCCGTATGCGGGGAAACGATCAAAAAGGTGGCGATCAAATGTCGCTTCTGCAATACCGATTTGATTGCTTTCGTACAAGAGCAAGAGGCAGAAGTCGAGAAGCTATTGTTCGTTGGTAGACCCGCAATTTTTTACAGCGCCGGACAATTCGCTTTAGTGTTAATGACCTTAGGACTCGCGTATATCCATTTTTGGATCAAGAGCAATTCGACGCGATATGAAATCACCACCCAACGAATCCGGATCGAAGAAGGGTTTGCCTCTACCGTACAAGACAATATCGAGCTTTTTCGCATTGAACATTTTGAAATCTACAGACCCATAGGAATGCGCGTCATAGGACAGTGCGAGCTTTATCTCAGTTCGTCGGACCCGAATATTCCCACCATTAAAATATACGGTATCCCGGAACTGGAAAAACTTGCGGACGTGTTGCGCGAATGCTCACTGCGCGAACGGAAAAGAAGACGTATTACAACGCTGGTTCAAGCGTGAGCGTCTAGATTGCCATGTGGGCACACAAAACTTAGAGCGGATTTACTGGTGTAGACAACAACGGGACCGCCCGCTCTAAGTATCGAGTATTGAGCGGATCTATCGAGTCAATACAAGCACAGTCGAAAATCAGCCCTGCTCAAATGTCGTACTCAAATTACGCGGCCGCTGCCTCTGGCTCGGAGAGCTTAATTCGCGCCATCAATCGAGCCATCATATCGCGCTGCTTTAAAAGTTCCACCGATTCTTCTTTTAAACTCGCGAGCCGCTCATTGATCGATGCCGAGTTTTGGTTGATCTTGGTCAAGTTATCTAACCGTTGCTGTAATTGCGCTTTGTGATCGCGCAATTGGTTTTCGAGTGGCGATGTAACCATACGCATCCAGCGATCGCATTCCTCGCCAGTACGCAAAAAGGTTTGCCGTGCCTCGGCAACTAAGCTGTCGTAAAACTTACGGATCAAGAATCTCTTTTCAGTCATCACATTGACTGGGTCTTTGCAAAATGCCTCGGTCTCTTTGGCCAACAAACGCAAACTCAACCGATACGTTTCTAAATTCAAAACCGGTAAATCAACAACGGGGAAATTAAACTTTTTTTCGAACGTGTGATAAGCCCGTTTCATAACGCTATGCATATCTTCAGCCATTTTTTGTATCCGATTAAATTCTTTATTAATCGACTCGAATACATTATTCATGGAGTGATGCAAACCCATGGTCGTCCAACTTTCGGTTAGCTCTTGACGGCTACGATTGAGCAACTCATCGATTCGGTTCTGATTCAACCGCTCCATCAATGCCAGCCGCTTTCCATGGAATGCCGTGCGGATCGTCTTATAACCGATCAATGCCGCGTTGTACTCTTCTTTGTCGTGGTTAATCTTGCGCCAGAGCCGCGCGATCATATCCTTGCTTTTGCCCGTGATATCGGTCAATTCCGTAATAGCCGTGTGATTCGCCTTGATCTTCGCGTCGATCGATGCGCCACTACTCGACATCATCGCGCCGATTTCACTCATTACCGAATTGCGAAGGATCTCACGCCTCGCGGGAATGATGTCATGAGCAAGAATGGATTCGAGTTTATGAATCCCGCTTTTTTCGACGAGATCAGCATCGCCGCGAATTTTACCGACTAACGCTTTTTGCGCCGATATAGTCAGTACTCGTTCAAGGGGCAGATCAAGCAATTTAGCTGTCGCATCGCGCTGCCGTTCGATTGAGCGGCGAATATCATCCCACGGTTTCAATTCATCCCAAGTGAGATCGATTTTGTTGAGCACTGCGATGCGCAATGCAACATTGTCCTTCACATAACGTTGCCACAACTCCATATCGGAGCGCGTCACTCCCGTATCAACTCCTAAAATGAAAAATGCCGCATGGGCTGCCGGCAACGTCGCCAATGTCAATTCAGGCTCAAGTCCCAACGCATTCAATCCAGGCGTATCGAGAATGGTAAGACCACGACTCAGCAATGGATGAGGATAGTTGATCATCGCGTAACGCCATGCCGGAATCTCGATCTTATCTTTCGGCCCAAGGTTCGGCGATGCGTTAGTCTCGCCTTCCATCATGCCCATCATGCGGGCTTCCATGACGTAAACCTTTTTGGAATCGGCTAACGCCTTCATAGCTTCGGCCATATCCTTGGCCGAACTCAGATTGAGTCGAATCGTGCTCCACTCCACCGGCATGGTTTTCAATTGCGCAATGGATTCTTGCCGATAACGGGTTTCAATGGGTAAAAGCCGGATATACGGCTCTTCGTTCGGATCATGGAAGATTTCCGTCGGGCACATCGTAGTGCGCCCGATATCCGACGGCAGAAGCCGTTGTTGATAATCGGCGAAAAACAACGAATTGATGAGCTCCGTTTTGCCGCGGGAAAATTCGGCGATGAATGCCAGCATCAACCGGCCGTGCTTGAGATCCTCGGTCAAATCGTAGAAACGAATCGACTGCTGCATATCGAGCTGATTCGTTGCCTCTAGCCACTCGCGATATTCGTTAACCGCAGTAACTAAATCCTGCTTCCACGCGTTGTAGCGGGCAATTTCAGATTCCAGCGGATTTACCATATGGGCATTTCCTTATCCCGCAAAAGAGATCATTCGCATCGCCGTCCCTTCCAATGCATGCACTGGAATCTGTATCAGTTGACAAAGCACCATAACCACCAGCGGCGACAAATCCACACCGCCGAGCGTGGGCAAAATCCGCTGAACGGGACGCAAAAAGGGCCGAGTCAGCGCAGCGAACACGGGCTGGACAGGATTGTAGGGGTTAATCCAGCTAAGAACCGCTTGCGCTAGGATAGCGAAAAACAGCAAGTTAATGCTAAATTCGATGAGCTTAACGAAAGCCAAAAACGCCATCGCGGAAAACACGATCGGTCCGCCCGTTGATAAATTGGCGCCCATCACCGCGACAAACAGCAATAGCAGCACAATCTCCATCAACCATGCCCAAAGCAGCGACGCCATATCCACTCCATTCAAACCCGGTATGAGCTTGCGCAATGGGCGAACGGCGAAATCAGTAATCGCAATTACAAAATTACTAATTGGATTGCGAGCGGGTACGCGCATCAACTGTAGATAAAAGCGTAACAGCGCCGGGTAAACAAATACGAACTCAATCGTTTGCAATAAAAAATAGGCGGCTTGAGAAAGCATCAGGCGGACGCTCCGAACTCGTCTCCCAACTCACGCGACCGAACTTGAGCTGCATGCAACGCAGCGATCATATGACGTTTTATTTCTCTGGCTTCCATTTCATTAAGTGCGCGTTCGGTGGTGCCGCCTTTAGAGGTCACGCGAGCTCGCAAGGTTTCCGGCGGCTCGACGCTTTCTGCTGCCAGTTTCCCCGCGCCGACTAATGTTTGAATGCTAAGAATCCGGCTAACATCGGCCGACAATCCCATCGATTGCCCCGCCATTTGCATGGCCTCCAAAAAGTAAAAGACATAGGCAGGGCCGCTGCCGGATAAAGCGGTGACAGCATCTAGCTGATTTTCGTCGTCGAGCCAAACCGATTGTCCGACGGCATCAAGCAGGCGCTGTGCCGATCGACGACCGTTTTCGGTAACTTCCGGTAGTGCATACAGCCCAGCAACGCCGGCTCGAACCAATGCAGGTGTATTAGGCATCGCGCGAACAATATTGCGATATCCGCCCAGCCATCGCGATAAATCGGAAGTGCGAATGCCTGCCGCAATGGTTAGAACGAGTTGATGGGTAATGCTTGGGTATAAAGCCTTCGCCACAGCGACCATTTGTTGCGGTTTTACCGCAAGAATCAAGACATCGCTTTCTATGGCAGGCGCCTCGAATGCCGCGTGCGTAAGAACGCCAAAATCCTTATTAAGCCGCTCACGTGCAGATTCAAGAACGTCGACGGCCTGAATATCAGTGGTTGCAACACCGCGCGCAATCATTCCGCCGATCATCGCAGCGGCCATATTGCCGCCGCCGATAAACAAAATCCTCATGCATTAGTCCTTAAAGGGCTATCGTAAAAAACCACGGGAAAGCCGGTAGCATTATCTATTCCAATAGCTGCTGCCGCCCACGAAAAGAGGTCGAGAAATCCTAAGTGTAGTCCATGTCCGGAGGCTGCCGCACCTCAGCGGATTCAATGCCCGCCGGGCTGACGCTCGCCGAAAATAGCCGTTCCTATCCGCACCATCGTCGCCCCTTCAAAAATCGCCGCGTCCATATCATGGGACATGCCCATGGACAAAGTATCTATTTGCAACCCAGCCGCGACCAAATGATCAAACAAGGCTTTCATTGATTGAAACTGACGCCGTTGGTCGGATTCATTCAATTCCGGATGTCCGATGGTCATCAACCCGCGTAAACGCAAACCAGGCAAACCGGCGACCACATTACAAAGCGCCTCCGCATCTGCCGGAGAAACACCGCTTTTAGTCGCCTCGTTACTTATATTTATCTGCACACAAACATTAAGCGGCGGCATCGATGCCGGCCGCGACTCCGAAAGCCGCCGAGCGATTTTTTCTCTATCGACTGATTGCACCCATGCAAAAGATTCGGCGATAGGTTTGGTTTTATTGCTTTGTACAGGCCCAATGAAATGCCATTCGATCGGCAAGTCCCGTAATTGAGCCATTTTTTCAATGGCCTCTTGCAAATAATTCTCGGCAAAACAATGCTGACCGGCAAGATAAGCATCTCTTATCAACTCGGCCACTTGCCCCTTGCTTACCGCCAATAATTCAACTTGTTTAGCAGTCTTTGGTAAAACCTCACAAATATGTGATTTCACGGCTTGCAAGTTGGTTGCTATTCTGCTCATAATTTCTCTTAACAGGCGGCCACAACCTCAGGGATTATAATGGAAATTGCGGAACTGCTAGCGTTCACGGTCAAGAACAAAGCATCTGACCTTCATCTATCCGCCGGCCTGCCGCCTATGATTCGCGTGCATGGCGACGTGCGCCGAATAAACGTTCCCGCTCTAGAGCACGCCGAAGTTCACGGCATGGTCTACGACATCATGAACGACAGCCAACGGAAGTACTACGAAGAAAATCTCGAATGCGATTTTTCTTTCGAACTTCCTAATCTGGCTCGCTTCCGCGTCAATGCCTTCGTGCAACAGCGAGGCGCCGGGGCAGTTATGCGGACCATCCCGTCGAAAGTGCTGTCGCTGGAACAACTAAATACGCCAAAGATCTTCGCGGAGATCGCCACAAGACCACGCGGCTTGGTGCTCGTGACCGGACCAACCGGCTCAGGCAAATCCACCACGCTGGCCGCGATCATCAACCACATCAACGAAAACGACTTCGGCCATATTCTGACCGTCGAAGACCCAATCGAATTCGTGCATGACAGTAAAAAATGTCTGGTTAACCAGCGCGAGGTCGGCCCCCATACACTGTCATTTGCGAACGCATTGCGCTCCGCATTGCGTGAAGACCCGGACATTATCCTGGTTGGTGAAATGCGCGACTTGGAAACAATCCGATTAGCGCTGACTGCGGCCGAAACGGGTCACTTGGTATTCGGTACGTTGCATACCAGCTCCGCAGCGAAAACCATCGATCGTATCATCGACGTATTCCCCGCTGCGGAAAAAGAAATGGTTCGCGCCATGTTGTCCGAATCGTTACAGGCAGTCATTTCACAAACGCTATTAAAAACAAAAGACGGTCAAGGACGCGTTGCGGCACATGAAATCATGATTGGTACGCCCGCAATCCGAAATCTGATTCGCGAAGCCAAAGTCGCCCAGATGTATTCCTCCATTCAGATGGGGCAAGCGATGGGCATGCAAACACTGGATCAGTGTCTGCAAGACTTAGTTAAACGTAACATCGTCTCCGTAGGAGAGGCTCGACTGCGCGCTGTGACAAAAGAAAACTTTGCCGGCTAGTTGATCAAGTAATTGAATGTGAATCGGTAGCAAATAGGAGTTAGCATGGAACGAGAACAGGCGCAGAAATTCATGCATGAACTATTGCGCGTGATGTTATCGCGCAAAGCGTCGGACTTGTTCATCACTGCCGGCTTTCCCCCTGCCATCAAAGTTGACGGCAAAGTTACTCCCGTATCGAATCAAACGCTGACGCCGCAGCACACGGTCGAATTGACTAACGGCATCATGAACGAGAAGCAGCAGCAGGAATTCGAAGCGACACAAGAGTGTAATTTCGCCCTCCATGTGCCCAGTATCGGACGCTTCCGCGTGAATGCCTTCGTGCAACAGCAACGAGTCGGCATGGTACTGAGAACGATTACGACCCAGATACCCAAATTCGAAGATCTCGGCTTACCGCCGGTCTTGAAAGAAGTGGCGATGACCAAGCGCGGCTTGGTCATCTTTGTAGGCGCCACGGGTTCCGGCAAATCTACTTCTCTTGCTTCATTGATCGGCTATCGCAACGAAAACAGCCAGGGACACATCATTACCATCGAAGATCCGGTGGAATATGTGCACGAGCACAGGAATTGCATCATTACTCAGCGCGAAGTCGGTGTCGATACCGATAACTGGTTCGCAGCGTTGAAGAACACCTTGCGGCAAGCGCTCGATGTCATTCTCATCGGCGAGATCCGCGACCGCAATACGATGGAATATGCCATCGCCTTCGCGGAAACAGGCCATCTATGCATGTCCACCTTGCATGCTAACAGCGCCAACCAGGCTCTGGACCGGATTATCAACTTCTTCCCTGAAGATAGACGGCCGCAATTGCTGATGGACTTGTCGCTGAACCTGAAAGCTTTTGTCTCGCAACGACTGATACCCAAAAAAGGCGGCGTCGGTCGAACCGCAGCAGTGGAAATCTTGCTTAACTCACCATTTATCTCCGACTTAGTATTCAAAGGCGAAGTACACCAAATCAAAGAAGTGATGGCCAAGTCTCGCGAACTCGGCATGCAGACCTTTGACCAGCATTTGTTCGATCTCTACGAAGAGGGCATCATCAGTTATGAAGACGCATTACGCAATGCCGATTCGGTGAACGATCTGCGACTACGCATTAAGTTGGATAGTAAGCAAAGCAAAGACCGCGATTTGACCTCAGGTCTCGATCACCTGGAAATCCTTAAGTAACATCAACCCAACCAATAGACTTCTTTCGAAACCGCATCGAGCGGCCCCAGCAGATTACGAAAGAAGTCTAGTAGCGCAGATTACGACTCCACCTGATCCGAGCCACTTTGTTTTCTTGCGCTTCCCGCGATCATTCGATATTCGAATAAACGACATTCCAACGGCCCATTGAAAAGCGGCGTGCGTCTCGACGCCTGCAATCGAATGAGCTTGGCTAAACGCAAATCGGCCGTAAAGAAAAACGCTTGCCAACCGGCGAATCGCCGCTTCAAGACATCGCCCAATTGCGGATATAGTTTGGCCAATTCCTCTTGTTCGCCGATACGCACACCATAGGGCGGGTTAGTAAGCCAAATACCCGATGACGTTGGTGGACTTGCCTCAAGCACGTTCACCTGTTTTAATTCGATCGCCTCCTCGATGCCCAGAAACGTCGCATTCATGCGGGTTAATTTCAACGTATCGCCATATAAATCGGAACCGTAAATAGGCAAACGATGGGGTGCTTGCCGCTTCGCTTCTGCTTCGTCTTTTATTTTTTTCCAGACGTCGGATTGAAAATTACGCAATCTCTCGAATCCGAAAGAGCGATCAAGGCCAGGCGCGATATCGAGGGAAATTTGCGCAGCTTCCAGTAGAAAAGTGCCGCTACCGCACATGGGATCGTATAAGGGAATGCCCGGCTTCCATCCGGCCAATCGCAGAATACCGGCAGCCAAATTTTCCTTGAGCGGCGCATCGGTCGCAGCGGGACGTTGCCCTCGCCTAAACAGCGCTTCGCCGGATGTGTCGAGGTAAATTGTTACCGTCGTTTCATCGAGAAATGCAAAGATACGAACATCAGGATCCCGCGTATCGACACTCGGACGCTCGTTTTTGCGTAAGCGAAAATGATCGCAAACAGCGTCCTTGATACGCAGCGTAATAAAATCCAGACTACGCAAAGGACATTTACGAGCGTTAACCGATACTACGATGGTTTTATGGACATCGAACCAATCGGTCCAAGGAAGCGCTGCCGCCGCTTTGTAGACATCGTCTTCGCTGCGATAGGGCGCTTTAGCAACTTGCCATAACACGCGGCTGGCGATCCGGCATAACAGATTGACGCGATAACACAGTGCAAAGTCGCCGCGGAAGGCAACGCCTGCCTCCGTGACGGTAATATTCGCTGCACCGAGTTCCGTAAGTTCATCCGCTAAAACCTGCTCTAGGCCACGCGGACAGGGGGAAAAGAATTGTTCAGTCATCGTGCTAGGATAACATCCCCGGCAAGGGGGAGGCGATGAACAAGGGGATGGAATCGTCTAGGATTATCAAAAATCCCGTGATTTTAAGAGGTAAAACGATAAAGAACCGTCTTTTATGATGCTCGGGAACTACAGGTAATCGATTGGGTATTTCGTAAACCTTTATAGGCGAATCCATGAACGCTGCGACCTTTCTCGATCGCAAAGCCCTAGCCTTCTTGCTGCTGGCAGTCTTTGCCGCAGGTTGCACTCGCAATGAAGCAGCCGGTTATCAAGGTTATGTAGAGGCCGAATTTGTGCGGATTGCGGCGCCTTTTGCCGGCACATTGGAAAAGCTACAGGTCAAACGCGGAGAAAACATTGCCGCCGGCGCACCGCTATTCGTTCTTGAGCAAGCGAATGAAGCGGCCGGGAGGCATGAAGCGGAAGAGCGGCTACGGGCCGAAGAAGCCAAGCTGGAAAATTTGAAGTCCGGCAAACGTCCTGCGGAGCTCGACGTCATCAAGGCACAGTTAGCACAAGCGGTTGTCGCGGAGCGGTTATCGGCCGCTGAGTTAAAGCGCGATCAGAAATTGTTGATTGACGGTTTCATTTCCCATGAGAAGCTAGATACCAGCGTTACGAATAATCGCAAAGATCAAGCCCGCATTGCCGAGTTAACTAATCAATTGAAAGCCGCGCGACTCCCGGGCCGAGTTGATGAGATCCGCGCGCAAATGGCCGAAGTGGATGCCGCCCGTGCCCAACTCGAACAACAAACATGGCGGCTGGAACAAAAAACATCCTCCACCAGCAAAGCCGGTTTGGTATTCGATACGCTTTACACCGAGGGTGAATGGGTTCCGGCCGGTAGTCCGGTGATCAGCTTGTTACCACCCGGCAATATCAAGCTGCGCTTCTTCGTGCCGGAAACAATCGTCGGCGGCCTAGCTCAGGGCAATAGTGTGGAAGCGCGTTGTGATGGTTGCGCTACGCCGATGACAGGAAAGATCAGTTATATCTCACCGCAACCGGAATTTACGCCGCCCGTTATTTACAGCACGGAAAGCCGAACTAAACTGGTTTTTCTTATCGAAGCCAAATTCGATGAGAAAGACGCTATGCGATTGCATCCCGGTCAACCGATGGATGTGCGTCTGCCGTGAATACATCCACCAGCGATACCACAGCAGCCTTCGCAATCGATGTGCGCGGCTTGAACAAACACTTCGGTGAAAAACATGTGGTCCGTGATCTATCGCTGCAAGTAAAGCAAGGCGAAATTTTTGGTTTCCTCGGTCCTAATGGGAGTGGTAAAACCACTTCCATTCGCATGATGTGCGGCTTGCTGACACCGGATAGCGGCGAAGGGACTTGCCTAGGATTCGATATTATTCGGCAAAGCGCCGAAGTAAAACGCCGCGTCGGTTATATGACGCAACGTTTTTCGCTGTGGGAAGATTTAACCATTCGCGAAAATCTCGACTTCGTCGCGCGGCTTTATGGCATGACGAATCGCCGCGAAGCAATCGATCAATGCTTAGAAAATCTGGGGCTCTCCACGCGCGGCAATCAATTGGCAGGCACATTATCCGGCGGCTGGAAACAGCGGCTGGCATTGGCGGCGTGCATGCTGCATGAACCTTCATTATTGCTACTCGATGAACCCACCGCCGGCGTCGACCCGAAAGCACGTCGCGATTTTTGGGAAGAGATCCATCGCCTCGCAGCCCGCGGCATATCGGTATTGGTGAGCACCCATTACATGGATGAAGCGGAACGTTGTCATAAATTGGCCTATATCGCCTATGGTCGCTTGCTCGCGCAAGGAACTGCCGAAGAAGTAATTGCCAGTCAAAAACTCACCACCTGGATTGTAAGCGGCAATAATTTGACTGCCCTCGCAGATCGGCTACGTCATGCGCCGGGAGTCGATCAAAT
>Ga0157374_10005581_pt1 | contig 10593 bp, 4 predicted proteins | sample M25metaG_FD_115308 | JGI IMG/M metagenome (GOLD analysis project Ga0157374, IMG submission 115308) | Miscanthus rhizosphere microbial communities from Kellogg Biological Station, Michigan, USA - M2-5 metaG | ecosystem: Host-associated > Plants > Roots > Rhizosphere > Soil | place: USA: Michigan... | reverse complement strand
TGACACCCGAACGCCGTGTCAGATCATGCACCCTTTGCACAAGTTCTACTGGCAGCGTAAAACGCTCTACTGAACCGTTTGACGACTGATAAGTTAGTCTAGCACGATCCGTCGGGAGGTCTATTACCGGCGGCGCTTCTAAAAGACGCTTCTTCCAATATTGGAGCTTCTCATCAAAACCTGCAGCAGTCAGCCATTTCTGTTGCCAGACAGCATAGTCCGCATATTGAATGGGCGGCGCAGGTAAGTCAATGTCGACACTCGATAGCCCTGATCGGTATAGCGTTGAAAGCTCCTCTAAAATGACCTCTATCGACCAAGCGTCGGCAGCAATATGGTGAACGGTGAACAACAATACGCAATCGTTCTCGCTCACGCGAACCAAAGTCGCTCTGAACAATGGTCCGGAGGCAAGGTCAAAAGGACGCTGCAATTCCTGGCCCACGATTCGATCAAGTTCTTGCTTCACTTCTGGTGACGCAGACAAATTAAGCGTAGTCAGGGACACTCGAATACTTGATGAGATAACCTGTCCAAGCTCATTCCCTGCTACGGCCACCGTAGTGCGAAGCGCCTCGTGCCTGTCCACCAGGCTCTGTAAGCTGCTTTCCAAGGAATTTACGTCTAGCTCCCCTGTAATGCGAAAAGCAACGGGGATGTTATAGGTGGGTTTGCCAGGATCTAATTGATCTAACAGCCACATGCGCTTTTGGGAGGACGACAATGGCAAAAACGTAGAACGATCAACGGGACTGATCGTGTCCAGCTTAATGCTATATTTAGGACGACCAGCCAGAAGCCTGCCGAGCCCTGCGACCGTTGGGCTTTCGAAGATCGACCGTAAGGGTAGATCAACCCGGAAAACATCCCTTAGACGTGGAACCATCCTTGTGGCAAGCAGTGAATGCCCACCGAGCTCAAAAAAGTTGTCGTTAACGCCAACCCTCTCGACTCCAAGTAAGTTCTCCCACAGGCCGCAAATGATCTCTTCTTCCGGAGTTTTCGGGCAGACAAAGTCGGCGCTTCTATCGCCATGGTCATTGGGATCTGGGAGAGCCTTAATATCTACTTTACCGTTGGGGTTCAGGGGCATACGGAGCAAATACTGGTACAATGATGGCGTCATGTAGGCAGGCAATCGGTCGCTTAACCAACGTCGTATGTCCGCAGTAACGATGGAGGCGTCATCGTCCAAAACCACGTAAGCCGCCAACCGCTTATCTCCCGCCGTGTCCTCGTAGTCGATGACCACTGCTTCTCTAACTGCCGGATGCCGAAGCAATTCAGCTTCAATTTCGCCCAATTCGACTCGGAAGCCACGGATCTTTACCTGGCTATCCATGCGGCCAATAAACTCAAGGTTTCCGTTCGGCAGCCAGCGGGCAAGATCTCCTGTGTGATACAGTCGAGATCCAGGATCGCCACTATGGGGATTGTCGACAAAGCGCTCCGCCGTTAACACAGGCTGATTGATGTATCCCTCGCCTACGCAATCGCCTGTAATGCACAACTGCCCCACAACTCCGATCGGCGCTAGTTGCAAATATTTATCCAAAACGAACAATTGAGCGTTAGGGATGGGCCGTCCAAGAGGTATGCGCGTTTCACCGGAAAGATCGCTCTCTGTTAATCGATGGAAGGCAACCACGTCCGTGCATTCGGTTGGTCCATAACTATTCACAATGTCCGCTCGAAACTCGGGCGAGTTCACCCATTTAGATAGCCTGTTTGCCTCAATCGGTTCGCCGCCTAGAATGAGAGCGCGGATCGTGCGAAGAGCATCAAGGCCCAACGTGCCAGCTTCGGCCACCAGAGGATAGCACGCGCTTGGAGTGCAGTTAAGCACCGTAATTTTATACTCTGAAATGGTGCGAACTATGAGACTAGGGTCATAGTGCTCGAACGCGCACAGGCAAAGACATCCACCAGTAACCAATGGGGCCAGAATGTTCTTCTGGGTTAGGTCGAAGCCAAAGGAGCTCACCAGAAGAACCTTATCTTCAACATCAATTTGAAATTCGTCAATATACCAGCGGATCAAATTGGTCAAGCCGCGATGTCGCACTCCCGATCCCTTAGGCCGTCCGGTAGAGCCCGATGTGTAAATGACATACGCCAGGTTCTCGGGTGACACCAAGTCATTTACGTTTTCCGTGCTCTCGCCTTCAATTAAACTCCACTGTGAGTCCAAGCAGATTGCTTTTCCTCCCCGACTAGTTACCTTGGGAAGAAACTTCCTCTGCGTGAGCAGTACGGCCGCGGATGCATCGCTGAGCATGAATGCAATCCGCTCGTCTGGATAGTCCGGGTCGATAGGCACATAAGCGCCGCCGGCTTTTAGCACACCAAGCAGCCCTATCACCATCTCGAGTGACCGATCCACGCAAATTCCTACCAACACGCCCGGTCCAATCCCCATCGCGCGCAGGTAATGTGCTAACTGATTTGAGCGTTCGTGGAGCTCGGCATACGTTAGCGCGCATCCCTCACACAGAACGGCAATTGCATCGGGCGTACGCGCGACTTGCCGTTCGAAAAGTCTATGAATGCATGTGTCGTCATAGAACTTGACTGTGTCGTTGAACTCGTACAAGATCTTCCGGCATTCGTCTTCAGCTAAAATCGGCAGGACTGCCAGCAAACTGTCCGGAGCGGCAACCACGCCATGTGCGAGGGCCTTAAAGTGGTCCGTAAATCGTATAACTGTTTGCTCGTCGTACAGATCGGGGGCATATTCACAAACGATAGAAAGGCCATCTTCGCTCTGGTTGATAATAAGTGAGAGATCGAACTTTGCTGGCATTTCCAGGAAATTATCTACTAACTCGACATCGAGATCACCTAACTCAAAGTGTCCTTGGCGGGCATTCTGCAGATTAATCGCAACCTGAACTATCGGAGAACGACCCCCGCGTCGATCGGGATACAGTTCTTTGACAAGGCGGTGGAATGGAGTTGATTGATGAACATTCGCTTCCGCCACTATTCCGTGGACATCACGAACATATTGCCTGAACGTAGAATTGGCCTTTACTTCCGTGCGGATAGGCAACAGATTCACAAAGCATCCAATAATGTCTCGAGATTCCCTAAAAGTTCGACTGCTAACCGGCACTCCAGTTATAACTTCCGACGCACCTGAATAGCGGGAAAGAAGTAAGTGAAATATTGCTAACAGTGTGGAAAAGAGTGAAACATGTTCCGCTTTGCTCAAGCTTTGCAAAGCATTGGTTTGGTCCGAATCCAGGCGAAAAGCGATCAATTTCCCCTTACTGCTGTCTTCGTTCAACAGGGAGGATCGCATGGGAAGATGAACAACGGGCAGGTCTGCTGACAATTTGTGCAACCAGAATTGAAGGTCCTCTTCGCTCTCTTTGGAGTTCATCCAGGCAGTACAATCTAAAAACTGTAAAGGGAGATCGCTCTGAGGTGTTTCCCGGTTAGTAGTTGCCGCGCTGTAAGCGTGGCTCAATTCGTTCATCAGAATCGGGAAGGATAGATCATCAAAGATTATATGGTGAGCGGTAAACCAGAATAGATGATCTTCGACACCGATTTCTGCTATTTGAAACCGAACAAGAGGCCCCTCTTCCAGATCGAACGGCATGTGGGCTTCCGCAGTACTCAGACAGATGATCGCCGCTTCAGCGTCTTTCTGATCCGAAGTTTTAAGATCGACAACGGGAACTTGAATCTCGAGGTGGTTATCAACAACCTGCTGCAACTGCTCCCCGTCCATATGGAACGTGGTTCGAAGAGACTCATTCCGGTCTACAACGGCCTGAAGCCCTCTTTTAAATGAGCCTATGTCGAGTTTGCCTTTAAGACGCAAGAGCTTCGAAATATTGTAGGCTGCACTTTTAGGATCTAGTTGATAGAAAAACCAGAACGAATATTGCGAACTTGCAGCCGGACATATGGTACGTTCTGTGCGCGGCAGCTTAGGAATGCGACCTGTAGATTTTGTGGAACCTCGCCCCTCTAGGATGCTTTTTAAGAGAGTGCGGTTCGTTCCGACTGTCATATCCAATCTATTGGGCTGGTCGGTCATAAAGAGGTTCAGATCAGAATGCGTTAAGAAGAGAAGGACATAGCTGCAATAATGAGGTCTGCAGTCGCGCTAAGGTTGTTGCATTGCGCATGCTCCACAACTGCATCGGCCAGAGCAGCGACTGTCGGCTTCCCTATAAACGCCCAAAGCACGGCCTCGTCGCATTGAAAGAACTCCTGCAACAGCATCGCGACATCCGCAGCCTTCATGGAGTCACCGCCCAACTCGAAGAAGTTATCGTGAATTTCGACAGTTTCCAATTCGAGAACCTGAGCAACCACGTTTACGAGAACGATTTCCAGAGAATTTCTTGGTTCACTTGATTGGCCGGAATTACTCATCGCCTATGCAAATGCCTCTAGAACATCGCTAAGTTCGCCCTTCATGTCTTTATCAGGCGAAAAGTCTTGCGGCTTGGCATCGGTATTGTCAGCAAGCAGCAGCACAGCGCCAATAAATGCGCCTGCAATAATATTGACAACGTCTCGGTCAATGTAGCCAAACGGCGTGTCCATTAGGCTCGCCATAATGATTCCCGTCCATCCAGCCAAATACCCCCAGGCGACCGCGGTACTTCTCGCATTAAGTGCTCTGCCCACAAACCAGCAAAACATCAGCAAGAGCATCGCGGCGCCAATTCCGCCTTCACACATCCATAGCAACAACAAACTGCATGGATGAAGCATGGTGATCTGATGAAGATGTGGAAAATGCCCGCTGAATGCTGGTAAGGAAAGCCTGGCGGCCCCAATCCCGGTGAGCCAATGGTGCTTAAAAACATCAAATCCAGATGACCAAAGAAGCCTGCGGCCTTGCCATGAACCATCCGCAGAGGTCTGGTTCACTAAACCATTAGTCCGAATCCGCACGGTCAATGCAACAAGGGCTGTGAAGAACACGACGACCACGCCAACGCCCCTTTTGTCCTTGGCTAACTTCGTGGTGAGCCAGATCAGAGCCACGGCAGCGGAAACCATACCCCAACGATACCATGTTAGAGTGAGGGCCAACATGATCAGTCCACCACAAACGCCCCAAAGGCAACGCAGAATTCTTATCTTTGTAGTTTGGCTCAGCACGACCGCAAGAGGCAAACCAAATAGCAAAACCGGATACAGAACCATCGGATTGCCATACGTACCTGAAGCACGGGAGACTGTGCCTGAAATAAAACTATGCGAATTTGTTAGCGCGTAACAAATGGCATACCCTGCTTGAAGAGAAACCACCGTCGTAATAACACGCGCTAGGAGAACACCATCGTTACAAACGAGCGCAGCGAAATATCCTAATCCAACAGTGATAAGTATCGTGAGACATCTCGCGCTTTGCGGCGAATCTTGTATGCCGAAAAAGCTCCATGCCATATAGAAAACGCAATAAATAGCGGTGAGCAACCATACAACTCGACCATTGAAAGAATTCTTAACGCTGCGCCAATATGTAATCCATATCGTTAATAATGACGTCAGTACAAGGAGCTTTCCCACAAGTCCACCGTAAACAACCGAAGCGATGACCGAGTTTAGCTCTAGAGGCTCAACGCTCCCCAGAAACGTACCCGGCAGCAAATCGCTTACAAGCCAAACGGCTACCGAAAAACGCATTACGTCGATTGTAAAATTGGGACCCGTACGAAGATCTAAACCTTTAATCAAGCTACTTCCGATTTACCTGAACTGATAAGGGGAGCCCTTTCAGAATGCGGTTCCTGTGGGTGTTTGAGACATGACGGACGCCGTGGGTCGCAATGACCTCTGCTAACTCTCGTATCTCTGGGGCGATGTCAGTTTGGTTGCCCCAATCAACGTGGGCGGCAACTTCAGTCGCCTGCTTGTTGAGCGCTTGACTTTGAAACGATTTGCTTCGCATTTCTTTCGCAGCGGTCCGCAGACTACAGCCGCGCTCAACTGCAACTGCTTGAATGGCGTCTTTACGACTAGCCGGATTCGATTTATCCAATTTGATTAATCCGCATTTCGAATACTTATTAAACAACGAGATGAATTACTACAGAAACATGGGATCCAAAATTGATCTCGTTGTCTAAGTGAAGAGTCGTGAAAAAATTGAACCCACTAGCGTGGCTTGCTGTGAAGGAAAGAGCATCGCCTTCTGTGCTCGTCGGATTAAGGTGCGGCTTGCACTATCCTTTGAATGTTGGAGGGCTACTAACGCGACTTTGGGTGTACGGAGATCGAGGCTCTTTGCATTGTCGCAGGTCTGTTGTCGATCGCATTCGGAGCTCTAAGTTGCCCGCGAATTTAAAGCACGAACGCGCATCTTTATGCGTTCAGCTAAACGAAAGTACATCTAACGTCTGCTTATTATGCAAGATGCATCTAGAAATTTCAAGACATATCGAATGAATCCCCTATAAAGCAAGGCTGTTTTTATAAAACTCAAAATACTCGTGAGTCAGTAGTTGTCTCAGATTGAACTACGGACCTGGTGTCAATAAGAACATATTGCGGGACTTGTCCTGTGGCCGAAATACTCCTATAATTTGGCCGCGGTCATTGATTGCATATGCCGATGTGGAGCCTTCCATTTGATCCCGCATATCGTCATCTGCTGCCATAAGCGATGTCAGATCTCGCATACCGTGAGCACTATCCCAAAGGAAAGCTTTCGAGTCTTCAAAGTTATTTATGTCACCAGAAAAGCTGGCGCCAACAACTTGCCCAAAATTATTAATGTAGTAGGCTCGAGATTTCTCGTCATCTTCAAATTTTCCGAGATTGTACATCACGCCATTTTGCCATAAGAAAGCTGTGACAGTTCCGTCGTTGTGCTGAGCAGAACCTACAACCTGACCGTTATCATTTATACAGAATGCCTTGCTTACGGTTCCGCCAGCAAACGTGCCGATGTCATCAGCCTTGCCGTCCTTCCAAACCGCCGCATGCGTCTGGTTATTGTTGGTAAGAAGCCAACCCGATACCTCGCCATGGTTATTAATGTGCGTGGCTCGGCCGGCCTTGTAGCCTACAGGAACTTCAAGCTGAGTAACATGCCCGTGTTCCCACAAAAAGGGAACAGCTGGTAGAGTAAGATCATTTTGATTGTCGTATGCAACAGGGCTTAATGCATAACCAACAACTTGTTTCTTGTTGTTGATTCCCTGGGCAATAAGAACCGTGTATCCCGGAAGACTACCGAGATGCGTTACTACATTTCCTTCGAGATCCACAATCTTGCCGACGCCCGCTACTTGACCACTGTCGTTTATGGCAAATGGCTGATCCATATGCGGAATCGGCATAGTTATTCGACCATCAAGCCAAAGGAAAGACTGTGAACTAGTCTGGATCCATCCAACTATCATCCCATAGTTATTGATACTGCCAGCGTGCTCTTGGTCTCCCGGTGGAGTAGGAAGTGGCCTGAGTATGTATTTTTTCACAGCTACTGGTATGGTAGGGGGTTGGCTCAAGACAGTTGTGAAAGGAGCCCCTTCATACTTCGAAAAGCCGGATTCCACATGAGAAGCATATGGTCCTACTAGGTCAGACGGCGCATCAAAAATTTCAATTCCATTGGAAGCCGCTACATCGACAACCCCAACGTATTCCACCACTATCGTTCCGTCTCCTGCCGTGCGCGTCGTAAACGTCTCTATAACTGCTTTGTCGGCTGAGCCCGCAGCCCCTACGATGTCAAAGTTTGTCAGCACATGCACTTTGTTTATGGAGACGTTGAAGATCCGCTGGCCTGGTACCGTCCATGCGTTTTCCGAAAAATGTAAACGCACCAGGTATGTTTTGTTTGGCGAGAGGTTTGGTATCGTGTATACAAAGTTTCCGAGGCGCGATGTCTGGTAGATAGCCTGCGGGGCGGGATCGATTACGCCAGAAGTGTCGACCGTATTGAGGGTGCCGTATACGCGCGACGTTCCGTGGTAAAAGGCGTCCGCCGAGAAATTACCGGCAGCATCGCCGCCCGTATGGATGGCTACCAAGGGAGTAGGATTGATAGGCGCATCTGGAGTAACCTTGGAAGACTTGTCCGCATCGGCTTTCGCCTTGCCTCCCTGAGTCCTTGTCATGGAGACAATTCGCTCTCTTTTGAGAACCCATCCAGCCTTTGTGTTTATCCAGAAATCGCGGCAGATTTGATCGACGATATCGCCTGACCTCACTGCATATTGGATGTCGACTACAACCGTGGCTTCCCTGGCGTTGGCGGCTAGTTGAAAGTCTGAAATCCGGTGCGTCTCGCTTGTTACAACTGAGCCACCGGACAACTGAGCGCTGGCCTCGACATCCGCCAACGAATGGAACTTACCTTCAGCGTCGATCGCCGTGAACGACTTATCGTATCTTGTGAACGTCGCGACAACCTTGCCCCGTTCGATGTCCTCATCATAAGCGCTATATTGGCGATCAATAGTGCTCTTCAAATCCACCGCGGCATTTGCTAAATTCGGGTGCAGGTCAGCAACGACAAAACAACCAAAGGTTAGCAAGCAACCAGATAGTATCGCTAGCTTACTCATATTGTGCAATCCCACAATTCAAAACGCCAAGCAAAAAAGACAAGATGGCATTTCTCTGTATCCATGCTGCCCCTAATGGAGACCTTATTTAAGCACAGGTGTACTTAAGTCGTGCTATGAGCAATTCATGCAATAAGGCGGAGTGGATGTAGATCATACAGGGCTAAAGGTCAACGTAACTTGGGTACCGCCATTAAGAGTCATGTTGCCGGTTCCTGCAGCCTCTGAACCACTCTGATCCTGATGGTCCGTGGCGCTCTTGGCCGTCGGACCGGTGGATATTTGAGAGGGAGGAAGCCATTTGACATGCCCGTCAGCAGCGAGCCAGTTCGCGCCATTGGTGTGGCGTGAGGCGCCACCGTACCCAGCGCGCCCGCCCAGTGCCGCACCAGTTGCAAGTCGAGCATCTGTCGGAGGTGTGGTTGAGGTGTCTGGACCACCCCAGCGAGAATGGATCTCCGTGTAACCATCGCCACAAGCGGATACGTAGAAACCTTGAGTGGTCGCAACGTGAAAGTCGAGGGTGTTTTCCAGGGGATCCGCGATATCCACAGCCGCCCCAGTTATCTCAAATAATAAAACGGTGATCGAGGGCGATTGCACACTGGCAAGTGCAATTGCTGGCGAAAAACTCGCACCTGTCACGAGATCCTGGTTCATCGCGTAGGATACAGGCAAGAAATTACCCTGGGCTACAGTCGTGTCGTCTGGGCAGGAATAAAGGCTACCGTTCTTGACATAAGGATAGATCCGACACCCCCACGTTTGAGGCCCCTGATAACAACCAGGAAGGAACTTTTCATCATTGTCCTGAGCGTACTGAATAATTCCTAGACCAAGCTGCCTCAAATTACTAGTACAGGTCGTCTGCCGCGCTTTTTCGCGAACCCGCGCAAAAACGGGAAACAATATCGCAGCAATAATCGCTATAACCGCTATCACTACGAGCAATTCGATCAGAGTAAATCCTCGCGCCTGGTCGCCAACAACCTTCAATTACGGACCTCCTGATCAACGATGGGGAATGACCCACATGCTCAGCCTAGAGTATTACAAGGCTCTTGGACATCGTCACCTAGGCTGATGAGCTATTGGATCATATAAACCTGCAAAGCTTATTGAACAGACGTCAATAAAATTGCTTATCCGACCATGCTCTACAGGCCTCAAACAATACTTTACTTGTAATAGTAGCAGAGTATTCTTTGGACCGATTTTACCGGACCAATATCCAAAATGTCAAGAAAGTTTCAATTTTATGGTAGTTATATTTACGAGGAAAACGATAACACCAGCAATACAGAATTACCCAAGCCAAACAGAATCATCTGCTGGACAAAAGTTCGACCATCAATATCAAAGCAATCTATTGTTGCCGTGTTGCTCATCCCCATGTTGAGGACAACAGATTATTATGTATACTACATGCGCACTCAAACCTGCTGAAGCTAGATATAACACCATTCAACTTCAATCAATAGCTAAGAAGTTCTCACAATCGGCGACGCGTCATGTTCATCTATATTACCGATAAGCATAGGCAAGCCGAGACGAGATGTGCCTATTTAGGGGTAAAGTAACACCGCTTAGTTAGGCGAAAAATGGACGGTTCGACGCAGTACTTTTCAGAGTAAATCGAAAGGCCTAAGATGGGAAAACGACCGCTTCCTTCGCATCGAAGAGGTCAGGGGTTCGAACCCCCTAAGCTCCACCATTTCCCCTCCTGTGATCCACTGCACTGCTGTAAAATGTCCGGATTTGGCTCTTTTTATGCCTTTTCGGCTAACGCGTTCATGACGAAATAATTGCTTGTTCAGCGGTCAATCGTCGCCAGGATCCAATCGGCGTAGCGGTTGCCTGAGATCGTTCCTGACGCCAGAGCGTCATCGAGCTTCTGCATTTCAGTCGCATCGAGTCGGATAGCCCCAGCGGCAACATTCTCTTCCAGATAGCCCACGCGCTTAGTGCCGGGGATAGGTACGATATCGTCGCCCTTGTGCAGCAGCCGCGAAAGCGCAATCTGTGCAGGCTTGACATTTCGGGC
>Ga0157374_10005580_pt1 | contig 10593 bp, 13 predicted proteins | sample M25metaG_FD_115308 | JGI IMG/M metagenome (GOLD analysis project Ga0157374, IMG submission 115308) | Miscanthus rhizosphere microbial communities from Kellogg Biological Station, Michigan, USA - M2-5 metaG | ecosystem: Host-associated > Plants > Roots > Rhizosphere > Soil | place: USA: Michigan... | reverse complement strand
GGCTCGGCGGGATTCTTCGCCTTCACCTGCGACATGACTTGCTCAATGTAGTCGCCCGAAATCCTTGTTTCGGACGGCGTCAACGTGCCTGCGCTCATAACGATAGCCTCCTCATATTTTTTTGTATTATGGCTTCCATCATCTTCTGCGTCGTGCAACTTCGTGTGTTCGGAATGCTTCCTCTTGCCTTGTTCACTCCTTCGGACTGCGACGCCACATAGGTAGCGCCGGATTCCAGTCGTGTACCTCTTTTTGAAAATTGCGCGGAGTGTTCAGAGTCGAAACGCCTGCCAGCCCCTGGCCGTCTTCTGGACGGACAATCTCGGCCACATAAGCGTCAATCCGCGATTTCAACGCATGGTCCATTAGGCACTCGATCAGCTTCGAGCGGCGGACTTGGCCGTGTCCCTCGCACAAAGGGCATTTCAACTGATCTTGATTTTCAGGCATGATTTGCGTTCCTCATCGGGGGTTGGGAACCCGAGGGCAGCCGGACAAACGGCAGCCCACTCGCCATTAAACGATGTAGAAAAGGGTCCAGCCGTGATTCGAGTCACCGGTGGAAGTGAGGTGCCTCACACAAATATCCAAAGCGCAGCTCATGTGGGCCAGAGCCCAGAGCCCAAAGCCCAGAGCCTGATTCATTTGACAACGCCGTCAATTGAATAGAAAATTTGTCAGCAGTGGGGTTTTACACCATGCAACGCTGGCGTTGGGCGCTTCTCATTTTCGAGTTGTTTCTGTTCGCCCTCATCCTGATCTTGCCTCAGGTTGAATTGCCGGAGACTGCATTCCAGGGTGGAACCGCTCCCGTCGTAATCAAGGCCAGAATTTCTTCACCGGCGCCGGCAACGGTCCTGTTGCCGCTCGGCCTACTCTTGTTCGCTCAGTCGTGGGAATCGAACTCCGAGCGAACCGAGGCCCCTGCTGGCCCGGACTCTCATTCCCGTCTCTCTCTTCTGTGCACGCTTCTTTGCTAACGCGGTCAGCCGACTGATTTATTTTGCTCAGGTTTGGCTCCGCGAGGGGCGTGCCTCATGAAACTGGGGTCCGCGGGGCCCGGAGCAGCCGGCCGGTTGATGCGCATCCTGTGGACACACTGCGCGACTGAATCCGGCTGCTCCGTTCTAAAAAATGACACAAATGGGAAGTCCCGCAAACCCTCGCGAAAACACGTTAGCGATGCGCCAGGATTGACGCTCCCTCGGACAGTACTTTCTCCGGCCTAGCGAGCCCTTGCCAGCACCAGCGTTACATCATCCGGCTGCTCGTTATCGCCGATCCAGTCCTCCACCGCACTCGTCACAATCTCGGTGATGCGCGCCAGCGGCAGATGCCGGTTGTCGTTCACGAGTTCGATCAGCCGCTCTTCTCCAAACTCACCGTAATCGTTTTCCGGTTCCGTCACACCATCGCTGTACGCGATGAAAATTTCTCCCGGCTTCAGTTTGATGGACGACTCGTCAAACGTGAGATTGTCGAACAGGCCTACTACTGTTCCGCCCTGCTCCAACCGTCGCACCGATCCACCCTCTCCCAGAATCAGCGGAGGCAGATGCCCGCCATTGCTGTACGTAAGCTGGCGCGACGAACCTTCATACACTGCCAGAAACAACGTCGCGTACTTCTCTGTCGGAGTGCTCGCATACAACTGGTGATTCAGCAGTGACAGCAATGCGCCAGGGGATGCTTCCGCGCCATTCAACGTCGCCGCCGCCAGCATCACATCGGAACCCGTCGCGGCCCCCACCGTCATGCTCTCCCGCAACATCGGCATGCCTTCCAGGCTATACGCGCGCACTGCAGAGTGGATGGTTGCCATCAGCAGCGCCGCCGAAATACCCTTCCCGCTCACGTCGCCCACTGCCAAAATCATTTTCTCCGAATTCACCGCCAGGAAATCGTAATAGTCTCCGCTCACCGTTCGCGCCGGACGGCAGAACCCGTGCACCTCTAGCGATTCCAGTTGCGTGATTTCCCTGGGATAAAGCTGCGCCTGCACTTCCTGCGCGATCACCAGTTCATTTTCCAGTCGCTGTTTTTCTTTCTGCTCAAGGATCAGCCGCTCCAGCGAGGAAGTCATCGAGTTGAACGAGTTCGCGAGCGTCGCCAACTGGTCGTCGGACTTCACCGCTATCCGATGACTAAAATCTCCGCGATTGATATGAGTGGTCGCGTTGTAGAGCTGCGCGACCGCCCCGGTGATCGAGCGTGTCAGCCGCGTTCCCACAATCAGCGCGATTGCCTCGATAATGGCCAGTACGATCGCTACCACAATCAGAACGTACTCTACGGCCTGCGCAAATTTTCCGAGTGCCGCAAAAAGCCGCTCATACAACACGGACGGCCGCGTCTGTACGCGCACCAACGCTCCCGCTGGTTCCCGTTCTCCGCTGTTCCAGTCCAGCACCGGGAGGGGCGCCGGGAAAGTGATTTCCTGATCAAGAAACGTACTGGCTGCCGGTACGGTGCCGGCCGTGAACGCGGGTTTCAGCGGCGCCGATTCCTGCTCGATGACCATCCCTTTTCCATCCGCCCCGCGGTGCATGGTCAGCGTCTGCGGCTTTTTGTCGGGAGCATCGGCTGTCCCTGAACTGGGCGAGGACGTCGTTGAAGGACTCTGTTCAGGCACCGGGCGTCGCGGGTCGATTCCTGTGCTGTACAGCGTCAGCTCACCCAGGTTTTGCGAAATTTTATCGACCATCGTTTGGTCAATGGCTTCGCTCGACACCACGTGGATCGCTTGCGAACCCACCGGCAGCACTGTACTCGCGCGCATATATAGCTTGTCGCCATCGCGCACGATTCCCCTCATCTTGTCGGCCGCTTGCGGAGTGAGTTCGAACAAAACGCCTCCGGCGGCGCCCGAACACAATCCAAGAGACTTTCCCTGGTACCACGCACACACTTCGCGATGTCCCCACTCGGGTCGCTGCGTTCGCAGAACCGCGAGCGATTCGGCCTTCGGCGCTTTCCCGGCATGGATTTCCGCCGCCAGTTCTCCTGCCAGCGCTTCATTCACGGACGCCATGCTGCGCAGGTGTGCATCAATTTCTGAGGTCACCACGAAACTGGCAAATTGTCCCGCGAAGAGGTAGATCGTGATGAACGCCATTGCCACCAGCAGGACGACTGGGATGACCCCGATAAACATGTAGGTGACAATCAGCCGGTTTCGCAGCCGCCACAACATGTGCTGCCGGATCCAGCGAATGGCCAGCAGCAGAAAAAAAACAATTGCCAGCAGACTAAGAAACGACACCCAGCCCGACAGACTATCGGCAAGCCAGGCGACCTTCACCAGCGGCAGGATCTTCTGAAGGATGAGGAGAAGAATGGCAAGTCCGAGCACGAACCACGCCCCGCGCGCCAGACGAGACGCAGGCCACAGCCCCTTCATGTACAACTCATGCCGCAGCTTGACGAGCCAGAACTTCATCGAATTCGCCGATTATAGGACACCACGAAGAAAGCCTTACTTCGCGAGCTCAGCGCGCCTCCGCGACCTTTGCGGTTAACGATCTTTCTTCGTTCTGTCCCTGCCCTCTGTAGTTACAAGTCTTTCGCTATATCTCCGGATACAAATCGAAAAACGCCTCCAAGCTCGTCTTCAATTGCTTTTCGATATCTTCCTTGCTGCCCTCGAGCACGTGCATCGTCACCCGAGCGTCGCGTCCACTCTTCAGTTTGACCTCGGCTGCTCCCACTTCCGCCAGGTCATCCGACGGGAACAAGCGCATTCCATAGACTAACGTGAGGTTTGCCATCAGCCCATTCTACTTGCACTTGAACGACTTGATGCACCGCAGTCTCCGCCGCCCGCGCAGATGTTAAAATCCTCGGCGTGTTCTCAGCAAAAACTCTGTTCCTCGTGTCCCTTGCCCTGACGGCCGGAGTGTTCGCGCAAGAGCCCCAGGTGAAGGTGAACATGCTCAACGTTTGCTCCCCCTCGGCCGACGATCAAAAAGAAATCGCCGCCGCCCTCGCCAAAATTCCACGCCAGCCGCAGTTCGCTTCCGATTTCGAAGTGTCTCGCGGCCGTTCGACTCTTTCGGACACGCCAGACTTTCTGAAGATGGGCGCCGCCGCCCAGGTGTCCCCCGAGGTTGCAACTTCGAGCTATGTCCGCGTCCGCCGCGAATTTGCTGCCAAATCGCCCTTCGCCACCGTCCAATATTCCTTCAGCCAGGACGCCAAAAATCTGGTGGAGACCCTGGTCCTGCGCCTGCGCGATCCCAAAGACCTGATGCAAGTCTCGATCGAAGACAACGCATCCGCCGTCACCACCCCGGCCGCCATGCTCTCGACCAATACCCCGGTCTCGCGCGTGAAACTCGAGCGCTTCGGGAAGTCATCGGTCGTCCTCGCGAGATGCCAGGGCTCTGAAGGCGCCCCCCCGCCCGACCAGAGCGCGTACGAACCTCTTTTCAGGAGCGCAACCTCGATCATGTCCGACTATCGCGGCCTCTTGAACGCTCGCACCATGGTGCCGGACGAATTGACCCGCGTCAGAGCTGCTCACGCGACACGGAACAAGTCGGTTGCAACACCGAACAAAGCGCCCGGAACTACTAAAAAAGACGGCAGTCAACCATGACGTCCGCAGCCAGCGACTGCTTCCGGCGACCGCCGTCTGATTACCAGCTGAATCTAAATCGAACTTCATCAATCTAATAAAACGTATCCTATGGACACTCGCAACGTCGTCATCATCGGTTCCGGATGTGCCGGACATACCGCCGCCCTTTATTCAGCGCGCGCCAACCTGAAGCCGCTTGTCGTCGAAGGTCACGAGCCCGGCGGGCAGCTTTCCCTCACCACGCTCGTCGAAAATTTTCCGGGATTCCCCGATGGCGTCCAGGGCCCCGAGCTGATCGAGAACATGCGCAAGCAGGCGTCCCGCTTCGGCGCCGAGTACCGTACCGGACACATCGTGAAAGCCGATCTCAGCCAGCACCCCTTTGCCCTCACCATGGGCAAGGAAACAATTCACACAAAATCCCTCATCATCGCGAGCGGCGCTTCCGCGCGCTGGCTCGGCCTTCCCAACGAACAGGCGCTCATCGGCCACGGCGTCTCCTCCTGCGCCACCTGCGACGGGTTCTTCTTCAGCGGCAAGGAAATCGTCGTCATCGGCGGCGGCGACTCCGCCATGGAAGAAGCAACTTTCCTTACCCGCTTCGCCAGTAAAGTCACGCTCATCCATCGCCGCGACGAATTCCGCGCGTCGAAAATCATGCTCGATCGCGCCCAGGCCAATCCGAAAATCGCGTTCCTTACCAACACCGTTGTCGACGATGTCCTCGACGTCAGCAAGCAGGAAGTCACCGCACTTCGCCTCCGCAACACGAAGACCGGAGAAAGCTGGGAATTCCCGACCAGCGCCATGTTCCTCGGCATCGGTCACATCCCGAACGCAAAGATCTTTGAGGGCCAGCTCGACACCGACGCCGACGGATACCTCGTCACCCAGAAAAACGTCTTCACCAAAGTCCCGGGTGTTTATGCCTGCGGCGACGTGCAGGACCGCCGTTATCGCCAGGCCATCACCGCCGCCGGATCAGGCTGCATGGCCGCTCTCGAAGCCGAAAAATTTCTGGAAGAGAACGAGCATTAAACGAACCCGGCAACGAACCCAATCTCTGAATCCGTGCTCTAACCATTCGCGTCTAAGACCGTGTCGTGTTCCGCACGAGGATGTCTCCTATGGCACGGTAACGAACAGGAGAAAGTCATGGCACAGCAATGCTCGCACCTCAATCAGATTCACAAAGTCAAACCCAGTGGCACTGGTTGCAAAGAATGTCTTGAAATGGGAGACACCTGGGTCCACCTGCGCCTCTGCCTCACTTGCGGTCACGTGGGGTGTTGCGACTCTTCAAAAAACAAACACGCCAGCGCTCACTACCGCCACGAAAAACATCCCATCGTCCGATCCTTCGAGCCAGGCGAAAACTGGATGTGGTGCTACGCCGACGAAGTCTTCATGGAGTAGTGACTAATGAAGTAACGGAAGTTAGACGAGCGCAGCACTCTGCCAATGAAAAAATCCAGCCGCAAGCCCGCTACCAAACTAGACCAGATCCGCGCCCGTCTTCGTGAGTCGGCGCCGCTTCTTCCGATCGCCGAGCACCTCGGATTCCACATCACAGCCGTGAAGCCGGGCCGCGTCACCATCGAACTCGACGTTCGCCCGCATCACGCCAACGCCATCGGCACGCTCCACGGAGGCGTTCTCTGCGACATCGCCGACGCAGCCATGGCCCTCTCGCACGCCACCAACATTGCGGCCGACGAAACCTTCACCACTCTCGAACTCAAAATCAATTTCCTGAAGCCTGTCTGGAAGGGCAAACTCCGCGCCGAAGGAAAAGTCATCAAACAAGGACGCACCATCGGCCTAACGGAGTGCGACGTTTTCGACGAACAGAAAAGCCTGGTAGCCCACGCCACCAGCACCTGCATGACCCTCCGCGGCGAGGAAGCCAAAGGCCGCTAGATCGGCTGCTGGCAACTCTCACTGTCATCCCGAGCGAAGTGAGGCGTTAGCCGAACGCAGTCGAGGAACCTAGCGTTCGCATGCGGCGCCACAGGCCGGGACGGGTTACCCACTCTGTCGTGGACGACGGACAGCGGACGACGGACAGCGACATTAAAGAGCCAGCACTCTCGCCCGTTCACGCGAACTCAACGTCTCACACGCCGTCCGCAACACCAGCCTCGGTGCCTTCACACGAATCTTCATCAGAAACGGAACGCACCGCTTCGCGTCGAACTTCGCCGTCTCGCGCAGCAGCCACCCCAAGCCCTTCTGCACGATGTCATCGTCATCCTGCAAAAGCATCCCCGACAACTTCACAATTTCCAGAAAGAACTTCTTCTTCCGCGCACCTCGAATCAATGCGACACAAGCCGCCCGGCGCCGCCATCGGTTCCGCGACCTCGCCCAGCGAAACACCTTCTGCACACGCGCCGGCTCAGCCGCCACCATCGGAGAAATAAGATAGTGCACCAGCGCATCATGATCAGCCCAGCTTGTCACGCGATCCAACCACGATTCGAACAATCGAAATTCGGCGTCGCCGAAATCCGCCACCGGCTTCCCGAGCAAGAACACGGCGAAGTTCTTTTCGTCCAAAATTTCGCCAGCAAAGAGCTTGTCCGACACCTGCACCAGAAAGCCGACGCCGAGTTCTTTCACAATCGTCCGCCGGAAGCGCACCGCAACTTTGCGCAGCTCCGCGGTGTACCAACCGCGCGATTGCACTTCTTCTTTAAAGAACTTTTGAACGTCGGCGGAATGCGGAGCCGATCCGCCATCTTTCAGAACCCGCCGAATGTGCGCCGCGATATAAGAGGGAGTAAGTTTGCGTCGAGGCATAGAGAGCTTCGAGCTACGCGTCAAGCGCCACGAGCTACCAAACGCAGAAAGCGGACGACGGAAGACGGACGACCGACGACGGGCAGCGGATGACTAGGCCGTTACTTCTTTCCCCACGGTCCGGTCATAAATCCACAACGCCACCGCCGTCGCCACTCCGACAGCAGTCACCGCCCACCACATGCGGGCGGGCTGATGCGTGACTTCTCCGAAGTGGTGGAGCAGCTTACCACCAAACCATCCGCCGATCAGTGATCCAATCCCAATCGGCAGGAACGCAAATCCCATATACGTCCCCTGCTGCTCCTTGGGCGCCAGCCGCGAAATGTATTCGTAATAGCGCGGCGCCTGGATGATCTCTCCCATCGCCAGCACGAACAGGGATAGCACCGCTCCCCAGACTGTCGGCCGAAACGCCAGAATCAGCCATGACAGGGAAGTGATCAGCGTTCCCACGATGACAGCCTGAAATGCAGGCAGCCGCTTCGTCAGCGCATTCACAGCGACGGTGAACAGGATCACAGTCAATCCGTCCGTCACCAGGATCTTCTCCACATCCGCGGTCGAATTAATGTACTGGCTGATGTAAACGGGTAAGCTGATGTACTGCTGCCAGAACACGACCCAATAACCCGTGAACAGCACCAGAAACCACATGAACTTGCTGATGCCTGCGAGCGCGAGCGCCACCAATGGAACCCACAGCCACCAGGGAAACGTAACCGGATAGAGAACTTGAATGAGCAGCAACACCAGTGCAATCCCGACCACGGGCAAGACTAGCCTTGCCTTTCCGAGTACAACGCAAAAGTTCCGAGCGACCTCCCCAATCGATGGCGGCGGTGCATCATCCAGCTTGCGCGGCTCGCGGAAAAACAAAATCACTACGAAAAACATCGCGAGCACGCCCAGCGCAACAACTCGATAGACGCTTTCAACACCCAGGTTGCGATGCGACCACGATGCGAACAACGGTCCCAGCGCCCCGCCGATATTCACCATCGTGTAATAAATCGAGTAGCCGATCGAACGGACGTTTTCTTTCGACGCGCGTGCAGTCGTGCCCACGACACAAGGCTTGACCAGCGCCACCCCAAGCGCCGGCAGCATGAGAATGAGGCCGACGAACAACGCCGGCGGCAGAACATTTCGCACCGGAGCCAGCCAGGGCGCCGCAATCGAGCCAATCAGGAAATACGCGAGGGCCAAAATCAAGTAGGCCAGTGACAGCGCTCGCCGGAACCCCATGCGGTCAGCCGCTGCCCCTCCAAAGATCGCGAGAAACCACACCATTCCGCCGAAGATTCCGGTCAGCGTCCCGGTCTGCTCCGCTGAAAAATTTAGTTTCCCCTGCAGATAAAGCGCGAGCGAAGCGAACGCCCCGTAATAGGCCAGCCGCTCGAAAATCTCCGTGATGTTCGCAATCCAGAACGGACGCTCAAACCCCGTGCGCACTTCCTGCAGTCGTTGAGAAAAACTCAATCGTCACTCTCCCGCTTTGTCAGACTTCCGATTGTCAATTTTCAATTGGAAACTAAGGCATCTCCCAAGACCGTGCGACTCTCCATTTCGGAATGCGTCATCCCGAAGACCGCGCGTACTCTCCAGCGCGGCGAGGGATCTGGCGTGGAACGGCCAACTGCCAACGGCCATCTGCTAAAACCCTAATCGCTTCCGCACGTCCTCGGCCGACACACCCACCACCCGCACCACTTTGTTCCGGCTCGTCAGTCCGGCAGCAATACTAACGGACGCCCTCGGCACCTTCAAAAGCTTCGCAAAGAACTCAGTGCACGCCGCATTCGCCTTGCCGTCGACCGGAGGCGCCGTGAGCGCAACCTTCAGCCCCTCGCCCACCTCGCCGGTAATCGCGTTCTTTTTCGCGCGCGGATGCACCTTGACCGCAAAGCTTACACAGCCTGGCGATTCTGCAATCTTGATCAAGCATTCCGTCCAAACGAAAACGCGCTCTCGATGGCAAGCAATCCAAGAATCACCAGCAACTGCGGATTGGCCAGGGTATTCGCTTTGCCGATGCTGATCGCGAGGCTCGCGACAAAAATCACCATCACCACATTGGCGGCCACGCAAAACATTCGCAGGCCCGAAACGGAATACCCGTTACGAATCCGCAGCCAGTTCAGCATCGCAGTGAAGAGCAACGCAAGGCCTGTCCCGAAGATCCAGATACGGCCGGTGTACTCGCGCGGTACCAGCCAGCACTCAACAACGGCAAGCAAGAACAGTCCGCCAGCACAAACCCGATCGAGACGTCTCAAAGCCAAGCTTTCCTTCGTGTCCTTAGTGGTTCAGAGCTTTACCCCGTGTAACCCGTGCCGTCTGTGGTTAAGCTTTTGATCTCAACCCGAAAATCGCGCTTCCCACCCGCACGCAAGTCGACCCTTCCTCGATCGCCACCTCGAAATCATGCGACATGCCCATCGACAGCACGCCCATATCGACGTGTGCAATCGCTCGCGAGGCAATTTGACTGCGAATTTCATGCAAGTGAAGGAAATACGGGCGCGCACCCTCAGGATCTTCCGTCAACGGAGGAACTGTCATCAAGCCACGGACAGAGATGTTCTCGAGTGGAGGCAACGCGGCCAGGAGCGCGTCGAGTTCTCCCGAATCCGGCGCGATGCCAGATTTCGTCTCTTCTCCACCCATATTGATTTCGATCAGCACATCCACGTTCTTGCCCGCCGCCCGCGCCGCCGCATCCACCCGCTCGGCGAGTTTCACTGAATCGATCGAATCGACCGCGCCAAATAACTCCACCGCCTTGGCCGCCTTGTTCGACTGCAGATGTCCGATCATGTGCCATTCGGCGCCGTCGAGATCGCGGACGGCCTCGAATTTCCCCGCGAACTCCTGCACGCGGTTCTCCCCAAATACGCGAATCCCAGCGGCATGCGCTTCTCTGATGGCGTCAGGCGGGAATGTCTTTGTGACCGCCATCAGCGTGACTTCATCGGGATTACGCCCGGCCCGCCGCGCCGCCGCAGCCATCCGCTCGCGAATCCGCGCAATATTCTCCGCAATTCCCATCGCTCAAACCAAAAAACAAACCACGAACGACACAAAGTATCACGAAGGAATTCGTGTCGATCAAACGCCTTCCTTCGTGCGACTTCGTGCCCTTCGTGGTTAACGCTCTTGCCCTTAGCCGACGACCAACGACCAACGACCGACGACTGCTGTTACATGAT
>Ga0157374_10005576_pt1 | contig 10599 bp, 1 predicted proteins | sample M25metaG_FD_115308 | JGI IMG/M metagenome (GOLD analysis project Ga0157374, IMG submission 115308) | Miscanthus rhizosphere microbial communities from Kellogg Biological Station, Michigan, USA - M2-5 metaG | ecosystem: Host-associated > Plants > Roots > Rhizosphere > Soil | place: USA: Michigan... | reverse complement strand
GATTTCCTTGTCGGCGAACTTGCCAACCGTCGCACGCAGCACGGCAAGGCAGCCGGTGGCTTCGTCGTTCCGCATCAAGGGAACGAAAAGTGCGGATCGATAGCCGAGCGCAAGAGCGAGTTGCGGCATGCGCTGAAATTGCTCCGCCCCCTCAACGGTGTCGGCGACACAAATCGTGCGCGACTCCAGGATGCACGGTCCCGCGCCGCTGCCGCGATCCAGCGGCCACGGCTTCATCGCGCCGCCCTTTCCGGCGTCGGTGCCGTCACTCGCAAACGCGACGGTTTCGATCATGTCGCCGCGCGGCATCGCAAGGGCTACCGCTTTGCCGCCCAGTAATCGTTGGCAGCTCTGCACAATGGCTTCAAAAACCGGCTGCACGTTCGTCGGCGATTGGCTGATGACTTTGAGGATGTCCGCCGTCGCCGTCTGGCGCTCGAGGGCCTCCTGCGTCTCGTCGAACAGCAGCACGTTCTCGAGCGTCGTGCCGAGCGTGGCGCCGATCGTCGTCAGCGCCTGCAGATCGGCGTCGCCGAACGCGTGCTCGCGTTCGTGATTCTCGATGACGATGATGCCGAGAACGCCGCGCGCGCCCCGAATCGGCGCGCCTATTATCGACAGGCACCAGTCGGTGCCGGGCGAAGCGGCGCCAATGCCTGCCGCGATCTGCTCGTCGCGGGTACCAAAATAAGAGCCGATCCCTTCGTACAAAAGCCGTGTCAACGGCTTGTTCGTCGCGCGTACCTTGATCGGCGGGCCCTTCGGCAAATGCCGACCATGCTCGACCGAGTAGAGCTGCACGACCGTGTCGGCCTTCGGGTCCCACCAGCGTATCGAGAGGTCTTCACTGCCGAACATCTGCCGCAGCGTGTCGCCGACGAGATCGACGATCGCCTGGAAGCCGAGCTTCGCGGCCATCGCCTGCTGAATGCGATTGATCAGCGCCAGCTCGGCGGCGAGCTGATCCGCGCGCGACGTTGCTTTCGATTTCTTGACGATTGGTCTCTTCGCAGGCGTCTTTTTCGTGGCCGGTTGCGTCGCGACGGTCGTTTTAGCGGCGCCTCGCGAGACGGGTTTCTTCACGATCGCTCGTCTCGCAACGCCGCTCCGCGATGTTGCGACCCTCGCGGAGGCTGCGATGCCTGGCGGCCTTGCCGGCTTCGTCTTTCTCGCGCGCGGCGTCGCGGCCACGATCAACTGTCCTTGCGAGCGGCGACGCCGTGCAGCGCCTGCACGAGTTGTTCGACGCGAATCGGCTTCGTCAGGTAATCGTCCATCCCGGCCGCGAGGCACAACTCGCGATCGCCTTGCATGGCATTCGCAGTCATGGCGACGATGCGCGGGCGTTGCGAAACCGGCCAGCGTTGCGTAATCCGGCGCGACGCCTCGAGCCCATCCATCTCGGGCATCTGCACGTCCATCAGCACGACGTCATACGGTTGCCGTTCGATCGACTCGATCGCCTCGATGCCGTTCGAGGCGAGATCGGCTCGATAGCCCATCTGCTGCAAAATGCGCATCGCGAGCTTCTGATTCACGACGTTGTCCTCGGCCAGGAGAATGCGCAGCGGATGCCGCGTTGCCATTTCCGGATCGAGGCGGGCCTTGACGGGCTCTGCCGACCGTTTCGGTGCATCGTCGCGCGCAAGCAGGCCCGCTAACGTATCGAAGAGCTGCGACTGGCGAAGCGGCTTCGCGAGCGTGCCGTCGAAAAGACCGTCGCTCGCTTCGCGACGGCCGAGCGAGCTGAACAGCACGAGAGGCATCGCGGGGCGCACCGCACGCATGCGCCGCGCGAGCTCGAGCCCGTCGATCCCCGGCATGTGCATATCCAGGACGGCGACGTCGAACGTCTCGCCATTTGCAAGCCACGTCAGTGCGGTGTCGGGCGATTCGGTTTCGCGCGGCACCATGCCCCATTTGCCGGTCTGCAACGCAAGAACGCGCCGGTTCGTCGCGTTGTCGTCGACGACGAGCATCCGCTTGCCTGCGAGGAGCGGCTGTTGCCCGACGAAATCGCGGCGACTCGTGACCGGGAGTTCCGCACGTCGTGCGCGCAGCGTGAACAGGAACGTCGAGCCGAGCCCCGGCCCTCCGCTCTCGGCCCACATGCGGCCGCCCATCAGCTCCGCAAGCCGCTTGCTGATCGCAAGTCCGAGGCCCGTGCCGCCATACTTGCGCGTCGTCGATGAATCCGCTTGCGAGAACGACTGAAACAGCCGGCTCATCGCGTCCGCATTGATGCCGATGCCGGTATCGCGGACGGCAAACGTCAACTCGACGTCGTTGTTCGATGTTGCGCGGCTGCTGACGTTCAGCACGACCTCGCCATGTTCGGTGAACTTCACGGCGTTCGACAAGAGATTCAGCAACACCTGCCGCAGTCGCGTCACGTCGCCATTGATCGCGGCAGGTACGTCGCCGTCGAACAGGTACGCGATGTCGAGGTGCTTTTCGGCGGCGCGCGCGCTGACGAGATCGAGCGCCGATTCGACGCATTCGCGGACGTCGAACGGCTGCGACTCGATGTCCATCCGGCCGGCTTCGATTTTCGAGAAGTCGAGGATATCGTTGATGATCGTCAGCAGCGCATCGCCGGAATCGCGAATCGTCGTCACATAGTCGTGCTGCTCGGTGTTGAGCGGCGTGTCGAGCAACAGTCCGCTCATGCCCAGTACGGCATTCATCGGCGTGCGAATTTCGTGACTCATTGTCGCGAGGAACGAGCTCTTCGCCTCGTTGGCGGTTTCGGCGGCGGCACGCGCTTCCTGCGCTTCCTGGAACAACCGCGCGTTTTGCAGCGCAACGCCGACGTTCGCCGCGATCGTGCCGAGCAGCCGCTCGTCGTTCGGGCCATACGCGTTTTCGACCCGCGTGCTCTGCACGCTGATCACGCCGATCGTCGTGTCGGCGACGCGGATCGGGACGCCGAGATATGAACGTGCGCGCTTGCCGGTCACCGTCTCGCCAAGGTGCAGGACTTCCCGGTCGGCCTCCCGGTTGATGATCAGTGGCTTCCCCGATTCGATGATCCGGCTGGTAAGCCCTTCGCCATACGGCAGCGGGTCCAGGACATCACCGTGCTGGTAAGGGAAGTAGATCCGGCTGTCCTTGCGCTCGAGCAGCGCGACGTACGCGATATCGGCATCGAAAAGTCGCCGCACCTCGCCGCCGACCAGGTCGAGCAGCGATGCGACGTCGAGCTTTTCCGATAATTGCTGTGAAACGGTATTGACGGTGTCGAGCTCGGCGGCGCGCTGCTGCGATTCGGCGAACAGTCGTGCGTTCTCGATCGCTACCGTCGCCTGCCGCGACAGGCCGACGAGAAACGCGAGATCGCTGTCCTTGAACGGCTCCCCCGCCGTGCGCCAGACGGCCATCACACCCTTTACCGCATCATTCGCCGTCAGCGGCGCGACCATCAGCCGCTCGTGCTCCGACTTGTCGGTGCCGGCGATCTGGACACCGCGCGAATCGGCGCCGGTGTCGTTGATGAATTCTGCGCGGCCGCTCTGCACGAGGTTGCCGATGATGCCGACACCGGCCTCGATCGTCGTGTTCTGCAGGACCTCGGCAATATCGCCGATGGCGACGATCGCGCGATAAGTGCGGCCATCGGCCTGCGGCAGGAAGATCGCGCTGTTGTCGGCGTTGAGAAGGTCCTTCGCGTGGTGGGCGATGCGATCCATCACCGTCGGCAGGTCGAGCGTCGACGAGATGTCGCGGCCGACCTCGGCAAGCGCTGCCGCCTCGCGCGTACGGCGCTGCGTCTCGTCGAAGAGACGCGCGTTCTCGAGCGCGACGCTCATGCTGTTGGCGAGGGTCTGCAACAGGCGAACGTCCGATGCGCTGTAGGCGTTCTCCCGCTCCATGTCCATAAGGTTGATCAACCCGCGCGCCTGATCGCCGGCCACGAGCGGCACGTAGAGCGCCGACTTCTGCATTTGCGTACCGGGGAGCAGGGAACTGCCGTATCGCGTCACGGCCTCCACCATCTTCTCGTTGATCAGCACCGTTTCGCCGGTACGAAGCACGTGAGCGGCGAATCCCGTGTCGCCGAGCGGGGCCGAGGGGATGTCGATACGCTTGCCCCCCTCGCAGGTATACGGATAGTGGATGAGGCCGGTCTGTGCATCGTGGATGCGGATGCCGAGGTCGGCCTGATCGAAGATTTCGCGGATCTTGTCGCCGACCGCGTCGTAGATGCCCTGCATGCTGAGCTCGGCGGCGAGCGCTGCCTGCACGCTGTTGATGATGGCGAGCTCGGCGGCGCGCTGCTCGCTCTCCTTGAACAGCCGCTGCGTCTCGTTGAACAGCCGCGCGTTCTCGAGCGCGCTGCCAAGTGATGCGGATACCGTCGACACGAGCCGCACATCCGACTCGCTGAACGCGTTCTCGCGCTCGTAGTTCTCGATGCTGACGTCTCCGAGGAACCGATCGCCGCTGAAGATCGGCACCGACAGCATGGACTTGCTCCGGTCCGTACCCTCGAACACCACCATATTGGCGCGGACGTAATCCTCCGCGTCGTTCAGCAGCAGTGGCGAGCGGGTCCGGCGAATCTGGTCGTAGACGCCGCCGGGCGTCGGCGGGCGGGGGTCCACGTGCAGCCGCGTGCCGTGCTCGTAGATGTACATGAAGTGGACCAGATTGGCGTTCTCGTCATACCACGTGATCGCGAGCTCCGGTGTCGAGAACACCTCGCGCAGCTTGTCGCCGACAACGTCGATGATCGCCTGGAAGTCGAGCTCCGCCGCAAGACCCTGCTGAACCGAGTTGATGACGGCGAGCTCGGCTGCGCGCTGCTCGGTTTCCTTCAATAGCCGCTGCGTCTCGTCGAAGAGCCGCGCGTTCTCGAGCGCGACACCTGTGCTGGCGGCCACCGTGCTCAAGAGGCGGATCTCGGGGGCGCCGAAAACGTTCTCGCGCTCGAAGTTCTCGATGTCGATCGTGCCGAGCACGCGATCGCTGCCGAGGATCGGCACGCGCACCATCGACAGCGCGTGGTCCGTGCCCGGCACTACGGCGATCCCGCGAGCGGTCATTTCGGTCACGGAATTCAGCACCAGCGGCTCGCGCGTCTGGGAGATCTCTTTCCAGGTAGCGACCGACGATGCGTTCATCGGTGCGATCGCCAGGCGGTTGCCGTGCTCGTAGACGTAGAGGAAATGCAGCAGGTCGGGACCTGTCTCGTGCCAGATGATGCCGATATTGTCGGTGTCGAACACTTCGCGCAGCTTGTCGCCGACGAGATCGACGATCGCCTGGAAGTCGAGCTCCGCGGCCATCCCTTCCTGAATGCGATTGATGACGGCGAGCTCGGCGTTGCGCTGCTCGGTCTCTTTCAGCAGACGCTGCGTTTCGTCGAACAACCGCGCGTTCTCGAGTGCGACGCCCATGCTCGCCGCAACCGTCTCGAGCAGTCGAATTTCGGCGTCGCCGAACGCGTGCTCGCGCTCGTGGTTTTCGAGTTGCACCCGGCCGAGCACGCGGTCGCTGGCGATGATCTGCACGTTGACGTAGGAAAGGCTCTGGTCGGTGCCTTCCATCGCCCCATGCCCGTCTGCGATTTGTTCTTCGGCCGTGTGGTACACGAGCGGGCCACGTCGCGTCCGCTGGAACTCCACGAGCGGGACGGGTGGGATGTCGAGCCGCTTCCCGTGCTCGTATGCGTAGATGTTGTTGAACGTTTCGGCGTCGTAGTCGATCCACGCGATGCCGAGGTCGCCGGTCTTGAACACGTCGCGCAGCTTGTCGCCGACGAGATCGACGATGCCCCTGAAGTCGAGGGATCCGGCCATCCCTTGCTGGATGCTGTTGATGACCGCGAGCTCGGCGTTGCGCTGCTCGGTCTCCTTCAAGAGGCGCTGCGTTTCGTCGAACAGGCGGGCGTTCTCGAGCGCCACGCCCATGCTGGCAGCCACTGTGCTCAGCAAACGTATCTCCGACTCGCCGAACGCGTTCTCGCGCTCGAAGTTCTCGATGTCGATCGTACCGAGCACGCGATCGCTGCCGACGATCGGCACGCGCACGATGCAGAGCGCCTGATCGGTCCCTGGCAACGATTTGAGGCCGCGCGCAAGCATTGCGTCCTTCGAGTTCGCCAGGAATGGCTGACGCGTCCGCGATATCTCGGCCCACGGTCCATTGGGCAAAGGTTTTGACGGAGCAATCGACAAGCGCTTGCCATGCTCGAATACATAGAGCGAGTGCAGCAGGTCGGTGTCCGCGTCGTGCCATACGATGCCGATGTCACCGGTATCGAACACTTCGCGCAGCTTGTCGCCGACGAGATCGACAATCGCCTGGAAGTCGAGCTCGGCCGCCATCCCTTCCTGAATCCGGTTGATGACCGACAGCTCCGCCGCGCGTTGCTCGGTTTCCTTCAGGAGGCGCTGTGTTTCGTCGAAGAGCCGCGCGTTCTCGAACGCGACGGAGAGGCTGCCGGCAAGCGTGATCATCAAACGGAAATCCGCATCGCTGAAAGCATGCTCGCGATCGATGTTCTGAATCGAGATTACGCCACGCGCCTCGTCGCCGACAATCAGCGGTACCCAGATGCCGGACTTCGTCACTTCGCCGCCGCCGACGGTCGTCGAGCCAACTTCCGCGGCGCGCTCCAACAGATGTTCGTTGATCATGAGCGGCTTACGCGTCTTCACGACGTGAGCGCTGAATCCGCCTTCCCCGAGCGGTGACGGCGGCTCGTGCTGCCGAACACCCGCTTCGATGATGTAAGGGAAACTTGCAACGCCGTTCCGATCCAGCGTCAGTATCGCGACGGCTTGCGCACTGAACGTGTCCCGGACCTTGTCGCCGACGAGGTCGAATATCGCCTGGATGTCGAGTTGCGCGGCGAGCCCCGACTGCACGCTGTTGATGATCGCGAGCTCGTTCGCCCGCTGCTCGAGCAGTGCATTGGAGGTCGCCAGCTCGTTCGTGCGCTGCGCGACCTTCTGCTCGAGATCCATCGACCACTGCGCGTTGTCGAGCGCAACGGCGGCCTGACCCGCGAGGAGCTCGAGCATGTCGCGGTCGGTGTCGTCGAATCGGCCGAAGAGGCCGTCCATGTCCACATACAAATAACCAAGCACGCGCCCCTGGACAACCAGCGGTGCAACGATGCGCGATCGTTGGCGTAGCGGGGTTGCGCGCGCTGGCGTGTAGGAGACCTGGGCGGCACGCGTGCTCGCGGCGTGCGAAAGATAGGGCTCGATCGCGTGTAGCAGTTTTTGCGCGTCCTCGCCGTGCGGGACGAGCGCGTCCGACAGTTCACGGCGGCCATTGCGCTCGAGCACGAGCAGTACGCGCTCACCGCCCGACAATTCGGTCGCTTCCTCGACAATGAAACGGCGTATGTCCTCGACCGTGCGAAGCGCATTGAGTCGCAGGCCGGTGTCGGCGAGACGCTTGAATGGCTCGCGGACGTTGGACTCGATGGCAAGATGCGCGCGGATTCGCTCGCGCGGGAGCTTGCGCTTGGTCGCATCGTCGACCCATGCGGCGATGATTGCGCGATTGGTCGCATCCTTGTTCAGATAGCTTCGACGAAGGCCCTCGTCGCGCACGCTGGCGATGCCTTCCAGCAGCATCGCATGCGCCCGTTCGAGTGCGGCACGTGCGTTATCCTTTTGGCCATTGGCGGCGAGCGCACGGGCATGCGTCCACCATAGTTCCTGCACGGAACAGTCTTCGGTCGGCGCGAACTTCTGTTGACGATGCAACGACGTCGCCTTGGTGGTCGCGCGCAGCGCCGCCTTCGCGTCGCCCGTCGCGAGTGCGACCGTGCCCATCATCGAGTGGATGACCGCTTGGAGGAGGTTAGCTCCCTGCGCGAGCTCGAGCGATTTCCGCAGCCGACGGGCAGCGGCGCTGCAGTCGCCTGTCAAGAGCTCGACTTGCGCCGTGTACATCTCGAGTCCACTCTCCAACCTGCGGTCCGCGAGGCTTGCAAGCTGAAGTCGAAACTCGCCAAGAAGTGCGCGAGCCGCATCGATCTCGTGAAGTTTTATTTCGCAGCCAATCTGATTGCCGAGCGCATAGGCGAGCAGTCCGCTCAAGTCGTTTGACCGGGCAACGGCGACCACCTCCTGCTGCATGCGACGCGCGCGTCGATAGAGGCCGAGTCGCTCGAAAAATGTCGCGACGTTGCCGACCATCATTGCGCGCTGGTTGACGTCACCCGCGCGCTCGAAGGCGTCGATCGCCTCCTGTCCCAGTCGCATTGCATTGGCATGATCGGCATCGAACTGCATCTGCATGTTCAGCGCATTGCCGATGCCGTAGAAGTCTCCGGCGGCGCGGGCGCACTCGAGCGCGATACTCACCGACGCACGCGCCTCGTCGATGCGACCCGCCATCAGGTGAACGAGTGCGTTGACCCAGCGCGCGTGACCCAGTCCGACGCCATCGCCAAGCGCCTCGAACAGCTTGATCGCGCGCAATGACATCGAAAGCGCATCGTCGTGCTTTCCGATGCGCGCCTGAGCTTCGGCCAGCAAACTGACGCTGGTCGCCTCGAGCGCACGGTCTCCGGTTTTCCGGACCGCCTCGACGGCCTTCGTCGCTTCGGCGAGCGCGCGCCGGTTATCGCGCCGCATATGAAAGCGCGCGCTGCCGTTCCGTGCGCGAACCTTCAAAGCTGACGGACCGTTGCGTGCCAGCATGGCCATCGCATCGACGTCCAAGCTCGCATCGCTCGTTCGCGCGAGCGCAATGTGCGATTCCAGTCGAAGCTCGTGCAGCGCGAAACGCGTTCCGATATCGAGGTCGCGATCATCGAGCGACTCCGATGTACGTTCGATGAGATCGGCATGCCTGCCGGTGCGGGTCAGCGCTTTCAGTGCGATCAGATCCACCGCTGCGGACGGCACGGTCGCCTGCCGGCGGCGACGGGGAGCGCCGGTCTTGTCCGCCTTAGCCATTCACGATCATCCCAAATAGATGTGCTGGACTCATCGACGTTGACTACAGATGCATGACGCAGCGCCCGCGACGCGATTGGGTCCGCGGAGTTTTCGCGCCGCGACGGCCGCGCAAGTCTACAAGAGGCGTCTCTGAAGCGCGATGGCGAGCAGCCCGTCGGCAGGGGTACCGGCGAGATGACGAACCAGATTGATACAAGGCGGTCTCTTTGGGACCGCATTGTCCGAGGTCTACTTGACCCGCATTCCTGGTGTGGCGCCGTCGTCTGGCGCGAGCAGGTAGATGCCGGGCCCGTCGCCCGACGCCGCAAGCACCATCCCTTGGGAAACGCCAAAGCGCATCTTGCGCGGCGCAAGATTGGCAACCATCGGCGTCAGCCGGCCCACGAGATCGGCGGGGGCGTAAGCTGACTTGATTCCCGCGAACACGGTGCGGTGTACAGGCTCACCGACGTCCAGCGTCAATTTGACGAGCTTGTCGGTGCCGTCGACGGCGTCCGCCGCGACGATTCGCGCGATGCGAAGATCGACCTTGGTGAAGTCGTCGATCGAGATCGTTGCCGAGGTACCGGTCGACGAGGCGTCCTTGTCAGCCGGGGTGCCCGCATCTGCGGCCCCGGTTTTCGATTTCGCGGGAGCGTTCGATGCCGCGGCTGGTGAAATGGTTTGCACCGGAGCGATATCCAGCAGCGCGTCCATTTGCTTCGGCTCGATGCGCGTCATCAGGTGGCTGTAACGGTTGACTCGCTTCGGGACTCCGGTTGCGTCGCTCCAGACGAAATCGCGCTCGAGCCCGAACAGTTCGCGGGCGACGCGCACGGCGACGCGCGGCAGCACCGGTGCCAGGATGACCGACAGCAGCTGGAATCCGTATAACGCCTGCGAGCACGCGGTCTGCAATCGATCGCGCTGCGCCGGGTCTTTCGCAAGCACCCACGGCTGCGCCGCATCGAATGCTTCGTTGATGCGATCGGCGACGCGCATCGCGTCGCGCAGAACCTTGCCGAATTCGCGTGCATCGTAATTCGCGCGCGCCGCTTCGGCTTCGAGGGCGGCCGATGCCAGACGCGTCCGCGCTTCATCCGCGGATTCCGAGGGCGTTGCGAGCGCGCCGTCGAAGTAGCGCGAGATGAAGCTCGACGCGCGGCTCGCGATGTTCACGTACTTGCCGATCAGGTCGCTGTTGACGCGCGTGATGAAGTCATCGGGACCGAAGTCGACGTCCTCGACGTGACTGTTCAGCTTCGCCGCGAGGTAGTAACGCAGCCATTCGGGATCGAGGCCAAGATCCATGTAGCGCTGCGGAGACACGCCGGTACCGCGCGACTTCGACATCTTCGCGCCGCCGGACATGATCAGGAAGCCGTGAACGAAGACATTTGTCGGCGTCTTGCGATGCGAAAAGTGCAGCATCGCCGGCCAGAACAGCGTATGAAAATAGACGATGTCCTTGCCGATGAAGTGATACTGCTCGACGGTGGGATCGGCGATGAATGCGTCGAACGTGCGCGCGTCGCCTAATGCTTTCGCCGCGCCCGAATCGAAGTGCTTCTTCAATGCGGCCAGATAGCCGATCGGCGCGTCGAGCCACACGTAGAAATATTTCGGCGGCCGGCCTTCGGGCTGGTCGGGGACCTCGATGCCGAAGTACGGCGGATCGCGCGAAATGTCCCAG
>Ga0157374_10005569_pt1 | contig 10606 bp, 7 predicted proteins | sample M25metaG_FD_115308 | JGI IMG/M metagenome (GOLD analysis project Ga0157374, IMG submission 115308) | Miscanthus rhizosphere microbial communities from Kellogg Biological Station, Michigan, USA - M2-5 metaG | ecosystem: Host-associated > Plants > Roots > Rhizosphere > Soil | place: USA: Michigan... | reverse complement strand
CATCCAAGCCGCTGTCTTTGCGGATGCGATACGAAGATGCTCACATCCGGACAGGAGCAGTTGGCCTCTTCGTCATACACTGAAATTGACATGGAACTCACCGGACTCTCCTTCATTGGTACCGAACGTGGCTCTCGCAATGGCTCCAGCTTCCAGGCGTTCTCCCCTAACACTGGCGAGCCGATCCAGCCAGTTTTTCGATCGGCCACATTGCAGGAACTCGATCGCGCCGCACAGCTCGCCGCCGAAGCCTTCCCCATATACTCACAAACCGCGGGAAAGGCCCGCGCAGCTTTTCTCCGTCGCATCGCAGAAGGATTCGAATCTCATCGCGACGAATTGGCGCAACGCGCCCATCTCGAGACCGCACTCCCGCTCCCCCGTCTTACCGGGGAAGTCACTCGCACCGCTAACCAGTTCCGCATGTTCGCATCCGTCGTCGAAGACGGCTCGTGGGTAAAGGCCCGCATCGATCCCGCCCTTCCCGATCGTCAGCCTCTCCCCCGCCCCGATCTCCGTTCCATGCTTCGCGCCCTCGGCCCTGTCGTCGTCTTCGGCGCCAGCAACTTCCCCCTCGCATTCTCTGTCGGCGGCGGAGACACCGCATCCGCACTCGCTGCCGGATGCCCCGTAATCGTCAAAGCCCATGCGGCACACCCGGGGACCGGCGAAATCGCTGCCCGCATCATCGTCGACGCCGTCGTTGCTGAATCCCTCCCGGCCGGCACCTTCTCCATGCTCTTCGGAGCGGGCGTCGAGATCGGTGCTGCGCTCGTCAAGCATCCGCACGTTCGCGCCGTCGGATTCACTGGATCACTCCGTGCAGGCCGCGCCCTTATGGACGCAGCCGCCTCTCGCCCCGATCCCATACCGTGTTTCACTGAGATGTCCAGCGGCAACCCGGTCTTCATTCTTCCCGGTGCTCTCCGTAAAGGTCCGGCAGCTCTCGCTCAGGGTTTATTCGGATCCTTCACCCTCGGCGCCGGACAGTTCTGCACCAAGCCTGGAGCCGTTTTTGTCGCTGAATCTCCTCAGGCGCTCAAGTTCCGTGACGAACTTGAATTGCTCGTGAAGCAATCTCAACCCTTCACGCTGCTCACCGGCGGAATCGCCCGCGAATACGATCGCGCTTCAATCGCCCGCGCAACCCAGACCTCAGTCGTGGAATCGCCATCATCGTCAGAACATGAAGACAGTGCCGCGCCATTTCATGCACAAGCCCGCCTGTTCACCACCACCCTGGACGAGCTCATCCAGCAGCCCGACCTCGCCGACGAAATCTTCGGCCCAGACACGCTCATCGTCCGCTGCGGAGAGACTAAGGACTACCTCGCTGCAGCGCGATCTCTCTGCGGCCACCTCACCGCTACTATATTCGGCGATGAAGACGACCTCGCCGCGAACCGGGAACTCATCCACATCCTCGAGCAGAAAGCTGGCCGCCTGATCTTCAATGGTTTTCCCACCGGCGTCGAAGTCGGTCACGCCATGGTCCACGGCGGTCCCTATCCTGCCACCTCCGATTCGCGCTTCACCTCCGTTGGCAGCCTCGCTGTCTATCGCTTCGCACGCCCTGTCTGCTTCCAGAACTTCCCACAATCGACGCTGCCTCCTGAACTTCAGGACGCAAATCCGCTGAACATCCACCGCCTCCGCGACGGCAAGCCCGAAGCACCCACCCACTGAGGAACCATGCGCACCGCCGCAGAGCTCGTCGCCGCAGGAAAAGATGCGCGAGTTCATCTGCGCTTTGAAGACGCACGCCGCCTCTACCGAGAAGCCGCGGTAGTCTACCTCACTGAAAAGGACTTGCTCGCCTACGCGCACTCCATCCGGCACATAGCCGATATGTACCTGGAAGAGTCGAACCACTCTGCCGCCGGACCGCTATACGAAGAGGCACTGGTGCTCTACCGCAACAGTCTCGAAACTCGGCTCCTCGATCTCGCGAACACCGTACGCCCCTCCGCTCTCCTACACGAGCAACTAGGCAACATCGAAACAGCTCGCACGCTCTGGCAAGAAGCACGCAATCTCTATGCCTCGCTCAGAATCGAAGCTGGCATGCAGGAATGCGATCGGCACATCTCCGCGTTAAGCCTCACGTCGTAGTCCATAAACCTGGGTACCCTTTGGAGACGGAACGCAGTTTGGTACGCTTGTCGCGTGCCCAATTCCAACCCCGGGATCTACGTTGAGATTCTGATCCATCAGCCCCTCGAACGAATCTGGCAGCTCACTCAGAATCCCGCTCTCCATCAACGCTGGGACCTGCGATTCACCGGCATTCAATATCTTCCGCGTGAGAATTCATCCGAGCCCCAAAAGTTCCTCTACGAGACCCGAATCGGCTTTGGCCTCGCAATCAAAGGTACCGGCGAAAGCGTCGGCGAACGCATCGTCGAAACAGGCGGCGCAACCTCGTCCCTGAAGTTCGCCTCAGACGATTCCATATCTCTGATACGCGAGGGTTCCGGCTATTGGTGCTACGTTCCCGCTCACGACGGCCTTCGTTTCTTCACTTGGTACGACTATCGTGTCCGCTTCGGCATTCTCGGCCGCTTCATCGATCGAATCGCTTTCCGTCCTCTCATTGGCTGGGCCACCGCATGGAGTTTCGACCGCCTCCGTCTCTGGGCCGAAAACGATCAGTCGCCCGAGTCATCGATCAGCTACGCCGTCCTCCACGCAATCGCTCGATTGACCATCGCCTTCGTCTGGATCTGGCACGGCCTGGTTCCCAAACTGATCTTCAATCACTTGGATGAGCGCGCATTGCTTGCGCAGGCCCGACTCCCGCTTCACCTCCTTCCCTGGATCGGCGCGCTCGAGATCGCCTTCGGTCTGATCGTTCTCGCCGCATGGAACCGCCGCCTCGTATTCCTGGGCAACATTTTCCTCATGTTCATCGCAATAGGAGTCGTCGCAATTCACTCTCCGGCTTACCTCTTCGCAGCATTCAACCCAGTCACGCTAAATCTCGCCGTCGTCGCGATCTCCATCATTGGCTGGATCGCTGCGCGGCATCTACCGTCTGCGCGCCGCTGCCTGCGAAGACCACCCGAAGGAGAAGCATGATCTCCATTTATCAGCAGGTCCTCGACTCCGATTTTCAGAAGCTTCATCCCCAGATTCAGCGTCGCTTCGGATTTCACTCAGGCAGTGGCCTTGCCGCCGTCGGCACCGGAATAATGGACGAGATCTGGCATGGCGCACTCTACACCCTGCCATTCCTCTACATCGGAACTTGGCGAAGCATCATGTTTCCCGAGCAGGGCCGCAACGTCCCCTTCACGATTCAGAACTACGCATATCGCGATCCCCTCGGTCGCGAGACCGTCACCTGGGTGCGCACCTTCTCCACCACCAGGCGTCGCCGTTTCGACGCCTACATGGTCTATAGCAAAAAACGCAACTGCATCGTCGACTATCTCGGCACTCATCAGCATCTCGCCGTCGATCTCGAGCTCAGCATTTCTCCCAACGGCGGCCTCCGCCTCGTCTCCGGCGCACAGCGATTCTATGAGGGCTCAATCGCCTTTCCGTTTCCCTTGCTGTTTTCCGGAGTCGCAAACGTCTGCGAATGGTATGACGACGCAGAGGGATGCTTCCGCATCGAAGTCAACGCCTCGAACCGCACCTGGGGACCGCTCTTCGGCTACAAAGGGAATTTCCAGGTCGAGTGGCTCCCGGTCCCACTCAACCCAGTCCCCGCAGACATTCTCCCCCACCGAGTGGAGGGTAGAGATTGAGTCAAACCAAATAGCTGGTAGGTAGAAGCTAGAGGCTGCTTCTAGAGCACTCTCGCCAGCCAGTGTCCCGTATGCGAGTGCAGATTCCGCGCGATCTGCTCGGGCGTTCCCTCGGCGACAATCATTCCACCACCTTCGCCGCCTTCTGGTCCAAGATCGATCACCCAGTCCGCTGACTTGATCACATCCAGGTTGTGCTCAATGACTATCAGCGACCCGCCGCCATCGATCAGCTTGCGAAACGCAGTCAACAGCTTCGATACATCATCGAAATGCAGACCAGTCGTAGGTTCATCCAGGATGTAGAGCACTCGGCTCGCCTGCGAAGGCTTGGCGGTCGCATTTGCCGAGCGCACCTGCGCCAGATGAGCAGCCAGTTTCACGCGCTGTGCTTCGCCGCCCGAAAGCGTCGTCGCCGACTGTCCGAGTCGCAGGTAGCCGAGGCCTACCTCATCCAGCACCGCCAGCTTCTCCAGCAACCGCGTCTGTCCCGTGAAGAAGCGCAGAGCCTCCTTCACCGTCATCTGCAGCACTTCGTGGATGTTCTTGCCCTTGTACTGGACCTCAAGCACGCGCGCCTGGTAGCGAGTACCGTTGCAGTCCTCGCACGGTAGCTCCACGTCGGCCAGAAACTGCATCTCGACCGTAACCGTTCCATCGCCCTCGCACGTATTGCAGCGCCCGCCCGGCACGTTGAACGAGAAGTGCCCCGGCGTCAGGCTCAGTTTCTTCGCGTCTGGCTGCGCTGCAAACAGTTCGCGAACAAGATCGAATCCCTTGATATACGTGATCGGATTTGACCGCGGCGTTCTCCCAATCGGCGTCTGGTCGACAAGCACCACATCATTCAGTCGCTCCACGCCCGTCAGCGAACGAAACACACCCGACGGATCTCCGCCATCCGTCTGCCCCAGTGCTCGCGCCACCGCGCGATAAAGCACCTGGTGCACCAGCGTCGACTTGCCCGAACCTGACACGCCTGTGATCGCTACCAGCATGCCTAGAGGAATCTCCACGTTCACCCCGTGCAGATTGTTAGCCTCCGCTCCCTTCAGCACCAGCTTCTCGCGTCCCCGCTCGCGCCTTCGCGTTGGCACTGGAATTGCAATTTTTCCCGATAGATATTTGCCTGTCAGCGAATTGGGATTCGCCTCGATCTCCGCCAGCACACCATCCGCCAAAATCTTGCCACCGAACTCGCCCGCACCCGGCCCCAGGTCCAGCAGATAATCTGCTGCTCGTAACACATCGGAATCGTGCTCCACTACGACAATCGTGTTTCCCAGATCCCGCAGTTCTTTTAAAATTCGAATCAGCCGGTCCGTGTCCCGTGTGTGCAGCCCGATCGAGGGTTCATCCAGCACATACAATGTGCCAACGAGATGCGATCCCAGCGAAGTCGCAAGTTGAATCCGTTGCGCCTCCCCGCCCGACAGCGTTGAAGCCAGCCGATCCAGCGTCAGATATTCGAGCCCCACAGCATCCAAAAAGCTCAACCGCTGCCGAACCTCTTCCAGAATCGGTCCGGCAATCTCCTCCTGCATCGAAGTCAACTTCACCTTCACAAAGAAATCGTTCGCCTTCGCAATCGTCAGCGCCGATGCCTGGCAAATGTTCAGCTCCCCGTACCCCGGCGCTTGGATGCGAACCGCCCTCGCTTCGGCCCTCAGCCTCTGCCCACGGCACTCAGGACACTCCGCGTAGCCGCGATACTTACTCAACATCACACGCACATGCAGCTTGTATTTCTTTCGCTCCATCGCTGCAAAGAAACCGTGTACACCCTCGAATCCACCTTTGCCGCGCAGTACAACTTCTCGCCCCGCCTCGCTCATCTCGCGCCACGGCACGTCCATCGGGATTCCAAGCCCCCCGGCTTGCTTCTTCAGATCCGTGAACCACGATCGGTTCTTCGGCCGGTTCCACGGATCGATCGCGCCTTCATTCAGACTCAGTCCCTTGTCTGGGATCACAAGATTCAGATCGTAGTCGACAGTGTTCCCAAAACCCTGGCATCGCGGACATGCGCCAAACGGATTATTGAAGCTGAAAAGCCGTGGCTCCGGCTCCCTGCCTGGCCGATGGCAATTCGTACACAGGTAATCACCCGAGAACCGGCGCTGAATACGTTCCGCGCCCTCTTCGCGTGGCACCACTTCGAAAATCACCTCACTGCCTTCGCGGTATGCGGTTTCCGCCGCATCCACAATCCGCGCGCGGTTCTCCGCATTCACCACGATCCGATCCAGCAGCACATAGACCGGCTGCGAAAAGTCCACGTCGATCAAAGACTCCGGCGTAGAAAACTCGTAGATCTGACCGTTCTGATACAGGCGATTGAACCCCGAGCCGCGTAACTCCAGCAGCCGCGCCTTCATCGCCTCGCTCACCGGTTCGGCGACAACAGCAACAGGGAGCGCGCTCGACTTCCCGGCAGTCTTCGCCGCTCCCTTCGCACGCTTCACCGGCTTCGTTGCGGCAGGTTCCGCCGCCGGCGTCCCGTGCTTCACCGGGAAGAGCGCATGCAGCCGCGTTCCTTCACCCAGTCCCAGCACCGCGTCCGCCACCTCGTCGATTGAGTCCCGCTTCACCAGCCCATCGCAGTAGATGCAGTGCACCTCGCCGCAGCGCGCATAAAGGAGCCGTAGGTAGTCGTAGATCTCCGTAGCCGTCGCCACGGTCGATCGAGGGTTGCGCGTGGTGTTCTTTTGCTTGATCGCGATCGCCGGCGCCAGTCCGTCGATCTCATCCACATCCGGCTTTTCGATTCGCTCCAGAAACTGCCGCGCGTATGCCGACAGCGATTCCACGTAACGCCTTTGCCCTTCTGCGTAGATCGTGTCGAATGCAAGGGAGCTCTTCCCCGATCCCGACACCCCACTGACCACCGTCAGCTTGCCGTGCGGAATCTCGCAGGAAATATTCTTCAAATTGTGGGTCCGCGCGCCGCGGATGACGATCGCGTCGTTCGATGAACTCAAAGGGAAGACACCGGAATAATGAATTGTTACGGCGGCGAGACAGAGCCCTCAGAGAGGCCCGGAGCGCAACCGTCCATCCTTCATTATAAGGCGCGGGAGCGCCCGGCATCACGCAGACAATCGCTGCGATAACAGGTCTCCGTCAAGAAATGTAGGCTGCTTCAAAAAAAAGGAAAGTTGTCGCGCGCCACTCGCTGTCTTTGTTTCAGCATTCCCGGCGTTCTTCAGATCCCGGGCGGGCGCGCTCACGCTAGAGAACCACAGAAAAGCTAGGCAGCCAAAGCCGAACCCGCGCGGATGGTGGAAGCGGCGAGTGCCGGTAAAGAAGAGTATTGCGGTTCAGCCATCATGTTGTCCTCGCGATTCAGGATAGCCGACAAACTCATCAGCACTTCTGAAGCACACGCGGGACATTGATTGGCGTTATTTCCAATCGCGTTGCAATCCTGACAAAGGTACGCACTAGCGAGCGGGAAATGCTGGAGCATCAGGTACGAATCAACATCGCCCGATCTTCTTGAAGCGGTGGAAAGCATAATTGTCACCTGGTGTTCTGGGGATTTGCAGGGCCTTGAAGCGCCCGGCATGTACTGATGAAAGGATGCCCCAGTCGAGGCCAAAGATGCTCTCCACTTAAGTGATTCGGGGCTCACGAAAGAGGCAATTTGGGGGTTACTCGCCCTGTCTCATCAGTTACTTGAGGGCTAGTGACGCATCGCACAAAGTCCATTACTAAAGTCGTAATACCACTTCCAACTCTAAGTAGATTCCGGCCTTACAGACCAATTTCTTGACAGAAAGTATTTACGGCGACCGCGACCCAGGTAACCACACCATCCTGGGACACGGACCGCCACGAATCTACTTTGTAAACGGCTTTTGCATATTGTCGAACTCGTGTTCACGCTCGATTCCCTTATGGGCCAGCTTGTCGGCCTCACGCTCCGCCCGCTCCCGCTCGTCTGGTACCGGGTTGATGCGCTTATCCGTGTGAGTCGGCTCCGGACGATCCGGCACATTCATGTTCTGAGGGTTCGTGTCTACCATGCTTTTCCTCCCAGCCGTCTTCGATGCAAACTCTCGATTCCAAAGATGCACAGGAGGTCCTGTTTCCCACCTCGGCTTTTGAGGACATGAGGCCAGAGTTGCGATTCATGTCACGTTCTCAACCGGCGCGAGATTGAGACGTTTGGCTCGGACTCGTCCGTGCCGGAAAGATCAACTCATACCGTCCCTCTACGTCAGCCGATTCGTCGCCGCGACTCGCCCATACCAGAGACCTGAATCTTTGATCGTCCGCTTCTGGTCCCGATAGTCGACATAGATCAGCCCGTACCGCTCTGTGTGCCCATTCGCCCATTCAAAATTGTCGATCAGGCTCCATGCGTGGAACGAACGCACCTTCGCGCCATCCTTGATCGCCCGCGCAAGCTCCGACAGTTCCTGCTGGAACCATGCGATCCTCCGCATATCCGGCACTCGCCCATTCTCCTTCTCAAACGGAGCATCGAGATACCCGCATCCGCTCTCCGTGATCTCAATAATCGGGTGATCGTACTCGCGCGAGATTTGCATCACCAGGTCATAAATTCCCCGAGGCCAAACCTCCAGCCCCGACTCCGTCAGCGGTCCCTCCGTCGGCATCTCCGCGCGGAATCTCGTGTAAGGATCGCGCCCGGTCGCAGGATCGGCCTCAATCTCCGTCCCGCTGAAGCCTCCGCCGCTGAATGCCTGAACCTTGCTCGCGTCCGATACATGGCGCCGCGTGTAATAGTGGAAGCCCACCCAGTCGAGCGGCGCATGCATCGTCTCCTCATCGCCCGATTTAAACCCCATCTTGTCCAGCGGCGCCTCTCCAACAAACGCTTTCGGATAGCGCCCGTGCATCGCAGCTTCCAGCAGGAAAACATTGTTCATCGCGTGATATCGTGCAGCCGCCGACCGGTCGGCTTCAGAATCCGTCTTCGGATACGCCGGACACATTCCGTATGCACTGCCCACCGTAGCCTTCGAAGACGCTGCCTTGATCGACCGAAGCGCCTGCCCCTGCGCCAATGTCAGTGTGTGAATCGCTTTCAGGAAGTCATCGAAATTCGCACGCCCCGGCGGAAATGCACCCACGCCATATCCCATGTATGCCACCGACCACGGCATGTTGAACGGCGCCCAGATGGTAATTCGGTCCCCGAGATGCTTCGCCAGGATGCCCGCATAGTCGGCGTAGTAACCAGCCAGATCGCGATTCGGCCAGCCTCCCTTTTCTTCTAGCGCCTGCGGCAGATCCCAGTGATAGATCGTGCAAAACGGTCGCAGGCCATTCTTCAGCATTTCGTCTACGAACCGGCTGTAGTGATCGACGCCTTTCATGTTCGGTGCGCCCGTTCCCGAGGGCTGAATCCGCGGCCACGAAATCGAAAACCGATAGCTCTTCTGGTTCAGCTTTTTCGCCAGCCCCATGTCCTGCGCGTACAAGTGGTACTGATCGCACGCGACATCCGCGTTCGTCCCGCCCTTTACCTTCCCCGGCGTATGAGTAAACCGATCCCATATCGACTCGCCCTTGCCGTCCTCGTTCCACCCTCCTTCAACCTGAAAGGCAGCCGTCGCCGTTCCCCACAGAAATCCCTCCGGAAAACGCGCAGCCTCAATCTCGCTCTCGGCGATTGCTCCTGGAACCTGCCCACCGGCCGCACCCGCAGCTTGCGTCCCTCTGTGAGTCTCCGCATTCAAAATGCGCTCACTCACCAATGCTCCGCCCGCAGCCGCCAAAGAACTACCAAGAAATGCACGCCGATCCATGTTTTCCTCCCCAGCGCTGCCAACCTAACATCCGCCAAACTTAGTAGTCAATCGTTTCACTGACTTTCGGTCCTTGGGTCACTGACATGTTGATCGAGGGCCCGCACCAAAGGCCGAAGCTCATCTGACTACCGGTCTAGCGGTCCGTCTAACTCTCAACCGATAAACTTGTATCGAGGTACCTGTGCGTCTCATCACCATCTTTTGTGCTCTTATCTGCCTGACAGCCCGCGTCGTACTTCACGCACAGCAGCCGCAAAAGCCTGCTCCCGAATCCGCGCCATCCGCCGCGGAAGCCTCGAATGCCAACCCTGACCTCACCGACGCCGAGGCCTCCATCTCCACTTCCGACTGGAAGACCGCCTCCACCAAACTGGACGCCTACCTGCTCGCTCACGCCAATGACGCCCGGGCCCTCTTCGACGCTGGATACGTTGCCGATCACCAGGACCAGCTTGATCGCGCCGCTGGTTTCTACCGGCGAGCCATCGAGGTCAATCCAAACTCCTTTGAGTCCCACCTCGGCCTCGGACTGCTTCTCGCCCGCGTGGGCAAGCGCGATGAAGCCCACGCCGAGTTGATTGCCGCCACCACCCTCGATCCGCGCGCCGCCGGTCCGGAACTGAAAGCCCGAGCATGGCGCGCTCTCGCACAGCTCGACAAGCCCGGCCCAAACGGGGAAGGCAATGCCAATGTCGCATCAAACGAACTGCTCGAGGCCCTCAAGATCACCCCGGAAACCGCCTCCGACACGCTGCTCGCGGCCGACCTCGCAGAAGCCGCAGGCAATCACGATTCCGCCGAAGCTGCTTATCGTCGCGTCCTTGCCGCAGATCCTAAATCTGTGGCCGCCGGCTCTGGCCTTGCACACGTTCTGATCGGACGCAAACAATTCCCTGAAGCTGAGAAACTAGTTCGCGGAGCCCTGAGGCAGGAGCCTGAAAACCCCGTTCTCAATGCCCAACTGGCCACCGTGCTGGCTGCGCAGAACGACGCTGGAGCTCTGCCGCTCCTTCAAAAGCTCCACGCTGCTCATCCCGAAAATACCGACATCACCACCATGCTGGCTGACGT
>Ga0157374_10005568_pt1 | contig 10607 bp, 9 predicted proteins | sample M25metaG_FD_115308 | JGI IMG/M metagenome (GOLD analysis project Ga0157374, IMG submission 115308) | Miscanthus rhizosphere microbial communities from Kellogg Biological Station, Michigan, USA - M2-5 metaG | ecosystem: Host-associated > Plants > Roots > Rhizosphere > Soil | place: USA: Michigan... | reverse complement strand
GTGATCGCCGGGAAATAGTCACCGTTCGGCGCGGTGCGGATCAGTCGCGGCGCCTGCAGTCCTTGCGCATACAACGCCACTTTGAAACCTGGTTTGGTTTTCGGCATCGCACCGTCGGGCCGCTTCACCAAATGCGCGCTGTTGTTGGACGATTGCGTCGCGTAGGGTTTCGGCAGATCGCCGACGGTGATCTTGCGCAGCGTGCCGGGCGATTCGTAGCGATAGTCGGTGAACGGAGCATTCGGCGATGCGGCGGCCGCTGCCGGTTTCTCGGCAGGACTCGGCGCATTGCCCGACTGCAGCAAGCGCACGAAATCGACGAGTTGCCAGCGTTGCGTATCGGGCAGGGACTGCCACGTCGGCATGCCGTTTTCAGGACTGCCGTGTGTGATGAACCAGAACAATTCGCCGTCGCTGGCTTTTTTCGCGGCGTCGGAGTTCAGCGCCGGACCGTCGACCGCGCCTTCGCCCCTGTTGCCGTGGCAGCCTGAACAGTTCTTGTCGTAAAGCGCGGCGCCGGCTTTGGCGCCGTCGGCGGCGTTGGTCGGGTTCTTGGTGTCTTTCGCGGCCGCCGGCGCGTCGTGGAATGACTGCGCCAGCGCGATCGATGCGGCTATGCCCGCAACGAAAGCGAAAACCGTCCGTAACCGCAGCATGGCCAACCTCCGAGTTGTCGACCTTTCGATTGTCTGTTCGGCGCTGTTTAACGTCGAATGAATTTACTTACATCAAAAGTCGGCGGAGCCCGGCACGCGCGGGTAGGGGATCGCATCGCGGATGTTGGCGAGGCCGCAGGTGTAGACGACCAGACGCTCGAAGCCCAGACCGAATCCGGCGTGGGGCACGGTGCCGTAGCGGCGGAAATCGCGATACCACTGATAGTGCGCCGGATCGAGGTTGAACTGTTGCATGCGGCGATCGAGATAGTCGAGCCGTTCCTCGCGCTGCGATCCGCCGATGATCTCGCCGATGCCGGGCGCGAGCACATCCATCGCGGCGACGGTTTTGCCGTCATCGTTGAGGCGCATGTAGAACGCCTTGATCTTCTCTGGATAGTTCATCACGACGACCGGACGGCCGACGTGCTTCTCGGTGAGATAGCGCTCGTGTTCGGTCTGCAAATCGTGGCCCCATTCGACCGGATAATCGAACTTCTGGCCGGACTTCTTCAGGATCTCGATCGCATCCGTGTAGTCGATGCGCTCGAACGGCGCGTCGATGAACGCTTCCAGGCGCGAGATGACCGTCTTCTCCTGACGCTCGGCGAAAAACTTCATGTCGTCCATGCGTTCGTCGAGCACCGCCTTGAAGATGTATTTGAGGAAATCTTCGGCGAGGGTGGCGTTGTCGTTCAGATCGGCGAACGCGATTTCCGGTTCGATCATCCAGAACTCGGCGAGATGGCGCGTCGTGTTCGAGTTCTCGGCGCGGAACGTCGGACCGAACGTGTAGACCTTGCTCAGGCTCAGGCAATAGCCTTCGACGTTGAGCTGTCCGGAGACGGTGAGGTAGGTTTCCTTGCCGAAGAAATCCTTGTGGAAATCAATATTGCCCTTGTCGTCGCGCGGCAGGTTGACCATGTCGAGCGTCGAGACGCGGAACATTTGTCCCGCACCTTCGGCATCCGAGGCGGTGATGATCGGCGTGTTGATCCAGAAGAATCCGCGCTCGTGGAAATAGCGGTGGATCGCCTTGGCGACGCAGTCGCGCACGCGCGCGACGGCGCCGAAAGTATTCGTGCGCGGACGCAGGTGCGCCACTTCGCGCAGATATTCCATCGTGTGCGCTTTGGGCTGGATCGGATAGGTTTCCGGATCGTCGACCCAGCCGACGACCTCGACCTTGCTGGCCTGGATCTCGAACGACTGGCCCTTGCCCTGCGACTTCACCAAGGTACCCGTCGCGATCACCGCGCAGCCGGCGGTCAGCCGGGCGATTTCGTCCGCGTAATTGGTCAGCGAGTTCTGCGCCACGACCTGGATCGGATCGAAGCATGATCCGTCGCTGACGTTGACGAACGACAGGCCAGCTTTCGAGTCGCGCCGCGTGCGCACCCAGCCGCGCACGGTCACTTCGTTGTTTTCGGGAATCGAACCGGAAAGCGCCTGAGCTACGCTGACGACCGCCATTGCCTTGAAACCTCTGCCAAAAATGACCAAATAAGCGGGGAATGATAACGGAATCGACCGGCGCAAGCCTGCTAGACTAAACCCATGAACATCCGGATGACCCCCGCAGCGCGCGAGCGTATGCACACCTTCCTCGCCGGTGAAGCGAATGCCGTCGGCGTGCGTTTCGGCGTGCGCAAGACGGGCTGCTCCGGCTACTCGTACACGATGGACGTCGCCAACGACGTGAAACCGAACGACACCGTCGTCGAGCAGGACGGGCTCAAACTGATCGTCGACGCGAAAAGCGCGCCGCTGATCGACGGCACCGAAATCGACTTCGCGCGACACGGCCTCAACTCGACCTTCGTGTTCCGCAATCCGAATTCGTCTGGCGAGTGCGGTTGCGGCGAAAGCTTCCACGTCGAATCCGCTGCGTGAGCGTCTCCGGCGTAAGCGAGCCGGTGGCGGTGCCGGTCAACAATATCGTCCGCATTGAGCCCGTGAACGCCGAGCCTGACAACCGGCCGCATCTTACGATTGCTCCAATCCCCTGATTCCCCTATAATTTGCGGTTCCCTCACCGGGAACACCTTGCCCCAGCCGTCACGGCGGGGCTGCCGCGCGGAATTCGCCGCCGGTATCCACAAGGAGCAAAATCGATGCGTCATTACGAGATCGTGTTTCTGGTCCACCCTGACCAGAGCGAGCAGGTGCCCGCGATGATCGAGCGCTACAAGGCGCTGATCGAGAACGACAAGGGCAAGATCCACCGTCTGGAAGACTGGGGCCGCCGCCAGCTGGCGTACCCGATCGACAACCTGGCCAAGGCGCACTACGTGCTCATGAACATCGAGTGCGAAGCGAACGTTTTGCAGGAACTCGAGTCCGGCTTCCGCTTCAACGACGCGGTGCTGCGCCATCTGATCCTGGTCCGCGACAACGCGGTCACCGATCAGTCGTTCATCCTCAAGAACAAGGATGACAAGGGCGGCCGCCGGCGTGACGAAGACGGCTTCGGTTTCGGTGCCGACGACGACGAACCGCGCCGCGAGCGCGCGCCGCGCGAAGATCGCGCTCCTCGCGACTTTGCGCCGCGTGAAGCCGCGCCGCCGAAGTCCGCCGAGTAACCACCCAGAATTCGGAGATATCCCATGTCCAAGTTTTTCCGCCGCAAGAAGTTCTGCCGTTTCACGGCCGAGAAAGCCACCGAGATCGATTACAAGGATCTCAACACGCTGCGCCAATACATCACCGAAACCGGCAAGATCGTGCCGAGCCGCATCACCGGCACCAAGGCCCGCTATCAGCGCATGCTGACGCAGGCGATCCTGCGCGCGCGTTTCCTCGCGCTGCTGCCGTTCACCGACGGCCACTAAGTTTTTTCAAACCTCCTCGGACAACTGAGGTCAGCTGCGCGGACTTGATTCCACGTCCGCGCTAACGAACTGGAGAACATCATGGAATTGGTACTGCTGCAAAAAGTCAAGAATCTCGGTAACTTGGGCGACAAAGTTCGCGTGAAACCGGGATACGGCCGCAACTTCCTGATCCCGCAGGGTCAGGCCGTGCCGGCCACCGCGTCCAACGTAGCCGAGTTCGAAAAGCGTCGCTCCGAATACGAAGCGAAGGCCAACGACGTGATGACGGCCGCCGAAGCGCGCAAGGCCGCGCTCGAAGGCGCCGCCGTCACCATCAAGGCGAATGCGTCGGCTGAGGGCAAGTTGTTCGGGTCGGTCGGTCCGCGCGATATCGCCGATGCGTTCAGCGCCGCCGGCAAGCCGCTCAACAAGAGTGAAGTGGTGATGGGCGAAGGTCCGATCCGCCACACCGGCGAGTTCGAAGTGCAGGTCCATCTGCACGCCGACGTGCACACGATGGTGAAAGTGACCGTCGCCGCCGACGAATAAGTTCTCAAAAAGTCACAGGCAAAAAAACGGGCGCTTCGGCGTCCGTTTTTTTATGCGCGCAGGAGTGGCGAATCCCATCCGGCTCTCGGCGCGAAGCGCTTGCCATATTTTGCATTGAGCGCATCGAGCGACGCCTTGATCTTGTCGGCGCCTTCGCTGCGGATGTACTGGATCGGACCGCCGCGAAACGGCGCGAAGCCGGTGCCGAAGATCACGCCGGCATCGAGCAGGTCGGCGTCGTCGACGACGCCGTCGTGCAGACACGAAACCGATTCGTTCAACATCGGCAGGATCATGCGGTCGGTGATGTCGTCCGGGGCGTGGTAGTTCGGATCGACTTCGGGTTTCACCGGCCTGCCGTTCTCCCACTTGTAGATGCCTTCGCCGGTTTTCTTGCCGAGTTTTTTCGCGGCGACGAGTTCGTCGAGTCCGTCCGGAATCTCCAGTCCGAGGAACGGGCCGAGTTCCTTGCCGACCGATTGCGCGACATCGAGCCCGACCGTATCGGCCAGTTCGATCGGCCCCATCGGCATGCCGAATTTCTTGGCGGCCTTGTCGAGCGCCGGGCCGGGAATGCCTTCCCTGTACATGCGCATCGATTCGAGCAGGTAGGGCATGAGGATGCGGTTGACCAGGAATCCCGGCGTGCCTTTTACCGGCACCGGCAGCTTGTCGATGGCTTTGCAGAAGGCGAGCGCGCGTTTCTCGATGTTCGCATCGAGCTTGTCCTGACGCACGATCTCGACGAGCGGCATCTGCGCGACCGGATTGAAGTAATGCAGTCCGAGGAAACGCTGTGATGATTTCACCGCCGTGCGCAGTTCGTCGAGCGGGATGCTCGACGTGTTCGTCGCCAGCAGCGCGTCGGCTTTCAACGACGGTTCGCTCTTGCGATACAAATCTTCCTTCGCTTCCTTGTTCTCGTAGATCGCTTCGATGAGCAGGTCGGCGGTGGCGATGCCTTTGCCTTCGACGTCCGCCTTCAGTCGATCCGAAACCGGCTTGATGCGCTCCGGTGTTTTCAGGCGCTTCTTGAACATGTCCTGCGCACGATCGAGCGCGGGCTGGATGTACTTCATCTCGCGATCCTGCAGCGTCACGTCGAAACCGCGGTAAGCGCACCATGCGGCGATGTCGCCGCCCATGACACCCGCGCCGATCACGTGCACGTGCGTGATGTTGGCGTCGACACCGGCGCCAAGTCCCTTCAAACGTTCCTGCAGAAAATAGACGCGAATGAGATTGCGCGCCGTCGGCGTCGCCGCAAGCTTCGCGACGGAACGTGCTTCGAGTTTCAGACGCTGGGTGACGCTCGGTCCACCGCGCCGCCACACTTCGATCAGCGCGAACGGTGCCGGGTAGTGGTCCGGCCGCGCCTTTGCCGCCGTCTGCTTGCGCACGATCGGCGCCAGGATCTGCCGCACCGGCCAGATATTCGTCGCCCAACCTTTCAAGCGCTGCACAAGCGGCCGTTTGGAGGGATGACGGATCATTTCTTTCGCCGTCTCGACCAGCAATTCCGGCGAGGTCAGTTTGTCGACGATGCCGAGCGATTTAGCCTGCTCCGCGCCGATGGATTTGCCGGTCAGCATCAACTGCAGCGCTTCCGGCGCACCGATCAGGCGCGGCAACCGCGCCGTGCCGCCCCAGCCCGGATGAATGCCGAGCATCACTTCAGGCAAGCCGATTTTCGTGCTCGGATCGCGCGTCGCCACGCGGTAGCGGCAGGCGAGCGCCATCTCGGTGCCGCCGCCCATGCAGAAACCGTGGATGGCGGCAACCGTCGGACAGCGCAATCGCGACAGGTTCTGGAACACGCGCTGGCCGAACTGGATGTTCGCTAGCACCGAACCGCTCTTCTCGTACGTCTCGAACTCGTGGATGTCGGCGCCGGCGACGAAGCCTTTTGCCTTGCCCGAGCGGATCACCACGCCCTTGGGCGGTTCGATGGTCAGGCGTTCGACGATCTGCTCGAGTTCCTCGAGCGTGGTGTGGTTGAAGGCGTTGACCGAGGTGTCGGCGCGGTCGATGGTCAGGATGACGATGCCGTCGACCTGGGTTTCGGCTTTCCAGTTGGAGAATCGCAGTCCTTCGAACATGGCCAGCCTCGCGCGTGGTATTCAGTGGCTATAATCGCACTTATGATCGGCGCTAGCCGATATTTGGGTCAAATGCATGGCCGGGGAGCCTGCCTGGATGGAGTGGTCAGGGGCGTGATCGCGTGAACACATCAGCCGCCGTCGCCGACGTCTTCGTCACCCCGAAGCTGTTCGATCGCATCGTGCAGTCGCCGCACAACTTAATCGCCATCGACACGGCGCATGCCGTCGACGTGGTCGCGCAGTTCCGGCTGCTGGCGCTGCGCACCGGTCAGTCGGTCTATTACTGGAAGGACGACGCCGGCATCACCAGCCTGCGCGAGCGCGACGTGCGCGTGCCGGGCTCCAAGCGCGTGACCGATGCGCTGCGCTACATCCTGCAGAGCATGCAGTTCGGCATTTATCTTTTCACCGATTACCAGGAACACCTGCGCGCGCCGAACATCGGACTGCTGCGCCAGATCGCACGCAACAAATCGGGCAACGGACGCAAGGTCGTGTTTATCGGCGAAGAAGTACTTCTGCCGGAAGGACTCGACGCGTTGACCGACCGCATCAGCCATACCAACGAATCGACCGGCAAACCCCGTCTGCGCGACGGCCGCTGGGTGACCTGATGGCCGACGAGGCGAGCCAGAGTTCAGTTCTCATCGTCACCACGCAGCGCGACGACCGCCGCGTGCTGTTCGATACGCTGGACTCGCAGAATTTCGAAGCCGTCTATACGGCCAAAGATCTGCCGCAGGCGATGTCGTTCCTGCAGCAGGATCCGCAGATCGACGTAGTCGTGCTCGAATTCATCGGCGACGCGCAGGAATCGGTCGCGTTCTGCGCGCAGCTCAAAGGCGACAAGCGTCTGGCTGAAGTGCCGGTGATCGGCATCACAGCGGCCGAGCCGGCGCAGCGCAAATGGGACTGGTCGCACGTGCCGCCCGGCGTGGTCGATTGGCTGCGCAGTCCGGTGGAATCCAACGAAGTGCTCGGCCGCGTGCGTGCCGTGCTCGCTGCGCGCAAGCATGGCAAATCCGCGCCGGCAGCGCCGTCTGCGCCTTCAGCCGACAAATATCTTTTTGCGTTCGAGAGCAATCTCGACGAGATCGTCGTGTCCGATCCGAAGACGGGCAACATCATCGACGCGAACACCACCTTCGAACAGCGCGCCGGTTTTTCGCGCGCGCAGCTGATCGGTCAGCCGCTTGACGGCATCGATCTCACGCACAGCCGCCAGCAGCGCTCCGGGCTGCTCGCGCAACTCGCGCGCGAGGGCAGTGTGCGTTTCCGTTGCCGGCGCGCGAGTGGCGACGGCCGCTCGGTGCTGATGGATGCGCACATGCGGCTCGTCGTGCAGCAGGGAAGGCTGCTGCATGTGACCACGTTCCGCGAACCCGCCGACACCGGCAAATATCAGGCAGCACTCGGCCTCGTCGCCGCGGCATCGGAATGCCACGGCGGCGACGAAGGCCTCAACCAGCTCGTCAAGCTTCTGTGCGAATGGCTGGAACTCGATTTCGCCATGATGATTTCGGCGCGCCCGGAACAGGACGTCGAAGCGCAGCCGCTGCTCACTTTCCATCGCGCCAGCCAGCCGCAGGAAGCGCCGGACCCGCTCAAACAGCCGACGCTGAAACGCATCCTCGACGGCGAACGCATCATCATCGGCGAGCGTGCCTGGAACGAAGTTCAGCAGGATCAGTTCCTCGCTTTTTTCCGCTATGAGATGTTCGTCGGCATTCCGCTCGGCGACGAACGGCGCAACACACTGGGCGCGATCCTGCTCGGACGCCGCCGTCCGCTGGCGACGGACACGTTCGTCGTCGAACCGTTGCGCATGATCGCCGGCCGCCTCGCGCTCGAACTGGAATTGCGCCGCGCGCGCGAACAGGGGCGTGCGAAGGGTTTGCAGGATGCGTTGACCGGTTTGCCGAATCGCCTGCTGTTCAACGACCGTCTCGAACTGACCATCAAGGAAGCGCATCGAACCGGCGAAATGTTCGCGGTGCTGTTCGTCGACCTCGACCGTTTCAAGAACATCAACGATTCGCTCGGACATTCCATCGGCGATCAGGTACTGGTGGCGGTGGCCAAGCGCCTGCGCGGCAGCGTGCGTGCGTCGGATACGGTTGCGCGCTACGCGGGCGACGAGTTCACCATGATCCTGCGCCACATCGTCCAGCGCGACGACGTGATGCGCATCGCCGAAAAAATCGTGCGCGTGATGGAAGTGCCGCTCACGCTCGACGACGGTTCCGAGCTACACATGACGGCCAGCATCGGCGTGAGTTTCTATCCGGACGACGCGACCAGTGCCGAGCGTCTGCTCAAACACGCCGATGTCGCGATGTACAGCGCGAAAGGTCTCGGCCGCAATAATTTTCAGTCGTATGTCGCGGTGCCGGAAGAATCGCACCAGCAGCGACTCGCCCTCGAAGCGAAGCTTCGTCTCGCCGAAAAGAACGGCGAACTGCGCGTCTATTATCAGCCGCAGGTCGAGACGGAGAGCGAAGACATCTCCGGCATGGAAGCGCTGATCCGCTGGGAGCATCCGGAACTGGGCATGATCAGCCCGGGATTTTTCATTCCGCTCGCCGAAGAAAACGGTCTGATCATCCCGATCGGCGAATGGGTGCTGCGCACCGCCTGCGCCGATGCCAAACGCTGGCAGGATCGCTTCGGTCTGAACCTGCGCATCAGCGTCAACCTTTCGGCGGTGCAGTTGCGCCAGCAGAATCTGGTGCAGGTGGTGCAACAGGCACTCATCGATACGGCGCTGGAAGCGACCTTGCTCGATCTGGAAGTGACCGAGAGCATCAACGTCAAATCCATCCCGAACCTGATGGAAACTCTGCAAGGGATCCGCGAGCTCGGCTGCAAGATCTCGATCGACGACTTCGGCACCGGCCAGTCCTCGCTCGACTACATCAAGCGCTTTCCGGCCGACCGCATCAAGATCGACCAGACCTTCGTGCGCAACATTGGGGTCGACCCCGACGACGAAGCCATCGTGCGCGCCACCATCGGCATGGCGCACAGCCTGAACCGCGCGGTGGTCGCCGAGGGCGTGGAAATCGAAGAACACCTCGATTTCCTGCGCGCCCAGGGCTGTGAGGAGCTGCAGGGTTATCTGTTCTGTCGCCCATTGCCCGCCGCCAGCTTCGAAAACCTGCTGGTCGAGCGCGAAAAGGTCTTCAATCGCGTGCCGTCGGCCGAAGCGCTGCCCTGATCGGCCTGCGCCGATTCGTTCATAATGGGTCAACGGAAATTGAACTTATTGCCGGCCGCCGCTGTCTCTTAGCGCGGCTTGACCGGCCGCCAGCGAATGGAGTGCAGGGCCGGATGGCCGAACAAGATTTGGATCAGGCTCTCGTCGAGCGTGTACAGAAGGGGGATCAACGCGCGTTCGATTTGCTGGTGCGCAAATACCAGCAGAAGATCATCGCGGTGATCTCCCGTTACATAAATGACTGGAGCGAATGCCAGGACGTCGCGCAGGAATCGTTCATCCGCGCCTACCGCGCGATGGCGAACTTTCGGGGCGATAGTCAGTTCTATACGTGGATGTACAAGATCGCCATCAACACCGCCAAGAACTACCTCGTTTCCCAGAATCGTCGCCCGCCGACCGACGACATCGCCATCGACGATGCCGTCCTGCTGGACGGCGGCACCCGCCTGAAAGAGCGCGCCACCCCGGAGCGCGAACTTTTACGTCAGGAAATTGAACAAACCGTGTTCGAGACGGTCGAAGCATTGCCGGAAGACCTCAAGATGGCTATTACGCTTCGCGAAGTCGACGGTTTGAGTTACGAGGAAATCGCAGAAAAAATGAATTGTCCCATCGGCACCGTTCGTTCCCGCATTTTCCGAGCGCGCGATGCCATCGATCAGAAATTGCGTCCTTTGTTGTCCGACGAAACGTCGGCGGTGAAAGGACCGAAGGCATCGGAATCATGAACAACGAGTCGAGCAAAGAACAATTATCCGCGCTGATGGACGGCGAACTGTCGCGCGACGAAACCCGCTTCCTGATGCGCCGGCTCGACGCCGATGCGCAACTGGCGAAGACGTGGTCGAACTACCAGCTCGCCAGCGACGTGCTGAAGAAGCGCTTCGCCACGCCGATGCGCGCGGATTTTGCCGCGTCGGTCATGCAGGCGATCGTCATCGATGAGCAGCCGGCGGCTTCGCGCGGCGGCTGGATGCGCTGGGCAGGCGGCGGCGCCATCGCCGCGGCGGTCGCCGTGTTCGCGCTGACCAGCACGCAGCGGCTCGACGACGCCGCGCCGCAACAGCAGCCAGTGCTGGCCTCGACCTCGTCGCCGATCACCACCGGACCGAGCACGCCGGCCATCGAGAAACAGCTCACCACTGGAATTCTGCCGGCCTATTCGCCGCTGGATTACCCGACGGCGGCGAGCTACGCCCAGTACCAGCCGGTTTATCCGCCGATGATGAATGCGCGTCCGCCGCAGATCAGCTGTCTGTACGTGACG
>Ga0157374_10005567_pt1 | contig 10607 bp, 12 predicted proteins | sample M25metaG_FD_115308 | JGI IMG/M metagenome (GOLD analysis project Ga0157374, IMG submission 115308) | Miscanthus rhizosphere microbial communities from Kellogg Biological Station, Michigan, USA - M2-5 metaG | ecosystem: Host-associated > Plants > Roots > Rhizosphere > Soil | place: USA: Michigan... | reverse complement strand
TTCGGCATCTATCTCCACGATGTGCCGGAGGCCGAGAAACCGATGTTCCTGAAGGACGACCGCTGGATCAGCAACGGCTGCATCCGCCTTCAGGATGCGGACCGGCTGGCCAAATGGGCGTTCGGAAGCATCCCGCAGCCGAGCGGCAAGCCTGATCAGCATGTCGATGTGCCCAACCCGATCCCGGTCTATATCACCTACTTCACCGTCGCCGCGTCAGCGGACGGAGTGACTTTCCGCCCGGATCGCTACAACCGCGACGCGCCGTTGCTTTCGCGGGTAAAACTCACTCCCGACAAGATCGCCGACGCCGGTCACTGATTGTCCTGGGAGCTGTCGTCGCTGGGGGGTTGCGGCGGCTCTGCTTCCGAACGCCCGCAGCTGCATTTGCGGTGCTTGGATTGCGGGGCTGCGGTGGTCGCGAATTCGGCCGGGGTGAGCCAGCCTTTGTGGCCCTGGTCCGCGGTCTGGAATTTGGTGATCCCCTTGGCTGCATATTCCTCGAAGGTCAGCTTGCCGTCATGATTGACGTCGAGCTTGTCGAAATACCTACGGCGGCCGGCCAGATATTCATCCGCTTCGATCTTGCCGTCCTTGTTGTGGTCGGCCCGGGAGAAGCGCTTCTCCTCGCGGCTCTTCGGAGATGCTTCGGGTGCGGAAAGCAGCTCGCTGGAGGTGGAGAAAAAAGAACCGCCGGATTGAGCCGCCGCCGCGGCCAAAGCCGGTCCGCGCGCGGCCCTCCCCTGCCAGATCAGGAACGCGCCGGTCATCAACAGGAAGCAAACCAAAGCCCCGGCAAGGAAACGCGCCACAGGGCACCTCCTTCAACTTAAGGAGATTCGGCGCAAAGATCGTTCAATGCGGAGCGGCTGCTGTCAACCTATCGAATTCGACCAGTCCAGCGATGGACCAGCATCACGAGCACTCTACGGCGGCTGCTTTGCCCACAAACCACGGTTCGGGCCAGCATAGTCAGCGGACGAAGGTCCCGGGCGAAACGATGGTGCCGGAGAGACTCCAGCTTCTTCTTCGTTTCCGGAAGTCCTGTCGAGGCGAGCGCATAGAGCGCTCCGGCATCGGCCAGCTTCGGATCACTGGCGCCCAACAATCGCGCCGCCAAACGGAACAGCGCTTCCCCGCGCTTCGCGATCAGCGCGGAATCGGGTTCGGTGTCGAGCAACGTCGCCCAACCCGCCTCCAGCTCAGCAAGCTCGGCTCCGCTGATCCCGGCTGGAATCAGATGCTCGGCGACGGCTTGCAACCGCGGCTCCGCCGGCGGCCGGTTGTGGTCCAGCGCCTCCAATTGCTCGCGCCACCAGGCGAGCTTGATGCGGCCCAAGGTCGGTTCGGTGGAACGCGCAACGACATCCTCCATCGCTGCATAGATCGCAAACAGCGCCTCCATCGCCGGCCGCGCCCGGGCTGGCATGTGCAAAAGCGCGAGCTCTCGGTCGGCGCCTAAAGGTAGATCAGCGGTAACAGACCCGCTTCGCTGCAGCGACGACCTCATCGACATTGATCAGTGCCAGTTTCTCGAGATTGGCGGCATAGGGCATCGGCACATCCGCATTGGTCACCCGAAGCACCGGAGCATCGAGGTCGTCGAAACCCTCGGTCATGGCAATAGAGATGATCTCGGAACTGATCGAGCAGGTCGGCCAGCCCTCCTCGACAACGACCATCCGGTTGGTCTTCGTCAGGCTATTCAACACCGTTTCCTTGTCGAGCGGGCGAAGCGTTCGAAGGTCGATCACCTCGGCGTTGATTCCCTCACTCACCAGCTGCTGGGCCGCTTCGAGCGCGACGCCAACGCCGATGGAATAGCTGACGAGGGTCACGTCCTTGCCGGGCCGTACCACTTTCGCCTTGCCGATCGGGAGCACATAATCCTCGATCTGCGGCACATCGAAATGCTGACCGTAGAGCAGTTCGTTTTCGAGGAACACGACCGGGTCTTCATTTCGGATCGCCGCCTTCAGAAGCCCCTTCGCGTCGGCGGCGCCGTAGGGCGCAATAACAATGAGCCCCGGAACGCTTGCGTACCAGGGCCCATAATTCTGACTGTGCTGAGCGGCTACGCGCGCTGCCGCGCCGTTCGGGCCACGGAAGACTACCGGGCAGCGCATCTGGCCGCCCGACATATAGTTGGTCTTCGCGGCCGAGTTCACGACATGATCGATTGCCTGCATGGCGAAGTTGAAGGTCATGAACTCCACGATCGGCCGCAGCCCGCCCATCGCCGCGCCGGTTCCGAGACCCGCAAACCCATATTCGGTGATCGGCGTATCGACGACGCGCTTAGCGCCGAACTCATCCAAGAGACCCTGCGTCACTTTGTAGGCGCCTTGGTATTCGGCGACCTCCTCGCCCATCACGAACACGCGGTCGTCGCGGCGCATTTCCTCGGCCATCGCATCGCGAAGCGCCTCGCGGACAGTCATGTTCGCCATGGCCGCTCCTTCGGGAGCATCCGGCTCGTCGCGCGTATTGGCGACATCGGCGGCGAGCGCCCGCGCACCGGTTTCCATCAGGTGCGGGGTCGGTTCTTCGATGGGGCTTTCGAGAGTTTTCTGATCCGAGGGTTTCGGGATTTCCTGATCTGGACCTTGGACGGTCTTCTCTTGCTGTACGGGCGCCGCGGCAGGCTCCGAAGCCGCACCGTCGCCGGCCATGACAGCGATCGGCTGACCGACCTTCACTCCGTCCGTCCCTTCCGGCACTAGGATCTTCTCGATCTTGCCTTCATCAACGGCTTCGAATTCCATCGTCGCCTTGTCGGTCTCGATCTCGGCGAGGATGTCGCCGGACCTGACCTCATCGCCTTCCTTCACCAGCCATTTGGCGAGAGTCCCCTCTTCCATGGTCGGGGACAGGGCGGGCATCCTGAGCTCGATTCCCATCAGTAGCTCCCCACCAGAACGTCTGTGTGGAGCTCGGAAGCGTCGGGCTCAGGCGAATCTTCGGCGAACTTCGCGGCGGCGACCACAATGTCGCGGATTTCCTTGTCGATCGCCTTCAAATCCTCTTCCTTCGCACCCATTTCTTCGAGCTCTTTCGCGGCCCTGTCGATCGGGTCGCGGTGCTCGCGATATTCGTTCACTTCTTCCCGAGTCCGGTATCGCGCGGGGTCCGACATCGAGTGGCCGCGATAACGGTAAGTCATCAGCTCGAGAATGATCGGCCCATTGCCTTCGCGGACCCATTGCAGCGCCATTTCGGCGGCTCCGCGAACGGCGAGCACGTCCATTCCGTCCACCTGGATGCCCGGAATGCGGTGGCTCTCACCGCGCTTGTAGAGCTGGATCTCCGACGATGAGCGCTTCACCGACGTGCCCATCGCATATTGGTTGTTCTCGATCGCGTAGATGACCGGCAGCTTCCATAGCTCGGCCATATTGAAGGCTTCGTAGACCTGTCCCTGGTTGGCTGCGCCGTCGCCGAAATAGGTGAGACAAACGCCGTCATCGCCGCGATATTTGTGAGTGAAGGCAAGGCCGGTTCCGAGCGACACCTGCGCTCCGACAATGCCGTGGCCGCCGTAAAAGCCGTGATCGACGCTGAACATATGCATCGATCCGCCCTTGCCCTTCGAGATACCGGCGGCGCGGCCGGTCAGCTCCGCCATGATGACTTTGGAATCGATTCCGTAGGCGAGCATGTGGCCGTGATCGCGATAGCCCGTGATGACACTGTCCTTGCCCACGGTCATCGCCGATTGAAGACCGACCGCGACGGCTTCCTGCCCGATATAGAGGTGGCAGAAGCCGCCTATAAGCCCCAGGCCGTAGAGCTGCCCTGCCCGCTCCTCGAAGCGGCGAATGAGAAGCATTTCGCGATAGAATTGGAGAAGCTGATCCTTGTCGGCTTTGAATCGATCTGGCTGCGGCAGACGGGGTACGTCGGGATCCGCCGGCGGAGCGGTCTTGATCTCGTCGTTCTTGGGACCGGCTTTGGCAACAGGTTTCGCGGAACGCGCCACGTTGTTCTCTTTTCGCTGATGATCGGGGCGCCGCGTCTATAAGTGCGCTGCGGCCCAGCGGCAACTGGGGAGAAAACAGCGCGAAAATGGATGGGACGTTTTCAGCCGCGAAAGCCCGTTTCGCTCGTGTGGTCTTGTAGCCCGGCGAGATTGACGCCGTTTTGAAGCCAATGTTCACATCCCCGAAACGAAGCGAGCGGATTGCTTGCGTTGTTCTGGAGAAGAGCATTGCAGCAACAGCTTGCTTCAAATTTGGCGATCGATCTCGATGCTTGCGAGAGGCGCGGCGATGTTCGCCAATCGGCCGTCCTTCGGGTTGCGCTGATCACCATAGGCCAGATCACCCAATTCTGCCGGGTCGTGAACGTGTCCGAGCGCGGACTCGAAATAAGGCTGTTCTCGACGGTTGCACGCGGCACCCGAGTACGCTTGCAGCTTCCAGACACGATGCGGGTAGCCGGCACCGTTGTCTGGTCTCGCGATAACGCAGCCGGCATCCACCTCGACACGCCTTTCGATGGCGACGGTTCAGCCCACTATGGAGCCGCATTCGACCCCAAACGAAGGCGAAGACTCCCACGAGCGTCGGTGGCGGCTTGCGCCAGGTTGCGCCTAGGGGCGCTCACTTATCCTGCTGACCTGCAGGATATTTCGCCTGCAGGGGCCCTCCTGCACACCCGCAAACCCCTCGCTGCTACAGGCCCCGCCCTCCTCACGCTTCCGGATTTCGCGCCAATTCCGTCACAGGTGCGCTGGATCGATGGGATGAAGATCGGGCTACTCTTCAACACCTATCTGGAAATGCAATCGCTGGCCGCCTGGATCAACGCGAGGCAGCGAGTCGATCTCGGTCTCGCCTGAGCATGGCCGCGCGGGGCTGCTATTCGTCCCGCAGTAGGGCGATTTCGTCTTTCAATTGCTGAATCGCCAGATCGAGCTGAGCTCCGACCTGCGGCGGCGCATCACTCTCGTCGAGCAAGCGCAACGCTTCCTGCATTTGGGAAAGCGCCGATCCCCAGCTGGTACGATTATCAGCCCACGAGCCCTTTTCCTGGGCTTCCCCGAACGAACCATTCATCAATACGACCTCCGAGCAGCGGTCGAAACGCGTATTAATCATACAATATCCGGGTGTCACTCGGCACGTAAACTTTTTACGCAGTGCGATCATCAGCCGCTCGGTCTCGCCGTGCCTATCGCGCCGAGGCTGCGGCGTCCATCTCTCGCGGAGGAAAGATCTCAGCCTCGCGAAGCCCCAGGAAATATTCGTCCAACAGCTTTCGGCCCTTATGCGCCAGTTCGACTTTTGTGACATTGCCTTCGGAGTCGCTGCCGCCAGTACGCACCAGCCCTTCGTCGTCGAGATAGGTTAACCAACGCAATGTCGTGCTGAATGGTGAGTCAGTACTCTTGGCAAGGTCGGATGCCCCTGGCCGCAGCGGCTCACCATCGGCGGCATAAAGGATCAGCAGGATATCCCACGCCGTTTCCGCAAACATTGCGGATCCGAACATCTTGCGGCGCAGCTGACGCGAAAACCGGACCCTTACCGCGTCGTTACGAAGGACGTCTCGCTGAGCACTCGTCAGCACATCGGAACCGCCGGCGACCAGTTTCAGTCCGCGTCTCCGGCGAAAATCACCACCGATGCTATGTCCCATTGCGCTCGGTCCTCGTCGCAGCGCAGGCTGCGCACTGTAAAATTCCGAGCTGCCTCGCCTTAACTCACAAATTGGGAGGCGGAGCAACTACTGATTGGCCTCAACGCAACTCCGCAAGCGCGGTTGCAGCAGGTCCGGAAGGTTACCGCTAACACTCTACTTCAGCGGAACCGCCGCTTCATTTGGCGCTCCCGCGATCGGCATCTCGGATAGCTGGGGCGATGATCTCCAGTCCAGCAAAGCGGCTTGGATGATTGGAGTCGGAAAACAGCCGATAAGCCGGGCTTCGGCAAAATTGAGCCGAGACGTCGACCAGAATTATTCCGTTTAGCGGCACGTGCGCTCGCGGACACTTCAGCTGTAGCGGCGGACGACCGAACCGGGCACGGATCGCGCTCGCCCATGGAACGTCCACACCCGGGTCCGGCACGCCGGCTACGACAATGACGCGCTTTCCGGCCGCGTCGAGACGGTCGACCACCTCTTGCATTTTCTGCCAGAAGCGGATGCCATGCTCTTGATTTAGCTGCGTCCACCGAGCGCTGAGAATCACGCTGTGGATGTTCTGATTTCTTTCGGCAAAAAGCATAGTTCGCGCATTGGTGGCTCTGCAGGCCGCTGGATTCCAGCCATTGGGCCAGCCGGGGAGCGGCGGGCATTCGCCCGTCGATATCAGGAGACCGGGACGGTTCATTGCATGTGCCACGGCTTCGGAAATTGCTGCCGCGTGGCTGTCGCCCCACAGCAGCACCTCGGGCGGACCCGCGGGACCGATGTGACAGTGCGCAAGCGCGTAATCCACGCCCACGTCCGTGCAGGAATGCGCAAGCGGCGCATAGGCATTACGCACGGAGTCGATTGCGTCGACGCCAGGCGGCAGCCGCTGCGGCAGCCCTTTTCCGGCGATGGCTATGCCTGCGACCCCGAGGATGGCAGCTGCCGCCGCCGTTGCCGCAATAAAAACTCTTCGGAACTGAGTAGATGGTTTGCGCGCGGGCAGCTCGATCCAGCGATAACTTGCCGCCGCCAGCACGAATGCGAAGGCCAAGCCACCAATCGCCCATGCCGTTGGCAATTGAAGATCGGCACGCCAGTATTTGAGGAACACCAGCAGCGGCCAGTGCCAGAGATAAAGCGAGTAGCTGATCCGTCCGACATAGACGAGCGGCGGCCAGGAAAGCGCTCGTGCTGCCGAGGATTCCCCGCCGCTGACGATTACGAGCGCGGTTCCAACAGTCGGCAGCAATGCTCGCCATCCCGGGAATGGGTCCGCGGGCGAGATGAGCACGGCCGCCGTGATGATCAACGCTAGCCCGGCCACTCCCGCTGTTTGCCGCGCCTCAGTTGGAACTGAGACCATTCGCAAGGCAAGCACGGCCCCGGTCATCAGCTCCCATCCGCGGGTTGGCAGGAGATAGAATGAAGCCGCCGGTGCCGGGCCGGTCACGAGCAAACAGAGGAGGAAAGAACAGACGCCCAAGCCGACGACCGCCAGCCTTGGCCGGCCGATCCGCTCCGCAAGCACAAGTGCACCCGGAAACAGCAGATAGAACTGTTCCTCTACGCCAAGCGACCAAGTGTGTAGCAGTGGCACGATCCCTTCGGCTGAATCGAAATAGTTGGCGCTGCGCCAGAAGTAGATGTTCGATACCATCGTGATAGTTGCGAGCGCCGACCTCGCGAGCTCGTCGAGTTCGTGAGAAAGAAGCAGCACGTAACCGGCGGCGATCGTGACCGCAGTGACTGTGACGAGCGCAGGGGCAATCCGGCGGAAGCGCCGCTGGTAGAAAAATGCGAAGCTGAATCGTCCATCTTGGGCTTCGCGATGGATGATCGAGGTGATCAGATAACCGGACAGGACGAAGAAGACATCGACCCCGGTGAAGCCGCCCGGTAATCCAGAAAGCCCAGCGTGAAACCATAAGACAAACAACACCGCGATGGCGCGAAGCCCGTCAATCTCCGGACGGTAGCCGAGGGAAACATGGCTGGCGCCGTTGCTACCGGCCTGCCCCGCCATCGGCAAAGCTGCGCTACTTGAGTTGAACGACCACCTCGTCCGGCCGGACGAGGCCGAGGTCGCGGCGGGCGAGTTCGTCGGCAAGGTCCGGATCGGCGTGTCTCGGGTCGAGCAGGTCGGAACGGTGCTTCAGCTCCGCTTTCTGCTGCTGAAGCTCTGCCAGCTCAGCTTCCCGTGTCTTGAGGTCGCGGTGATAGCCACCCCAGGCGAGCAGCCCATTGGGCCCGGCGATCGCGTAACCCGCGAAATTGCCGACGATGAGGAGCGCCAAAGCGGGCCAAAAAGCCCGGCGGATCAGCCCGATATTGCGGTTTTTCCCCATCGCGATCCCACAAGAATCACGAAGAGTCGGTAAACGCAAGTGAAATCCGCGAGTTGGCGCGCGAAGTTGTGAATTAGGCCGGATAAACCGCGCGGTCGCCAAGCTCTTCCTCGATGCGAAGCAGCTGGTTGTACTTGGCCGTTCGGTCCGAACGCGCGAGGCTTCCGGTCTTGATCTGGCCGGTGCACAGCGCAACCGCGAGATCGGCGATCGTTGAATCCTCGGTTTCGCCGGATCGGTGCGACATCACCGCGGTGTAGCCGTTGCTCTGTGCGAGCCGGACCGCGGCGATCGTCTCGGTGAGGGTGCCGATCTGATTGACCTTGATCAGGATGGAATTCGCGATCCCCTCTTCGATTCCTCTGGAAAGCCGGGTGACGTTGGTCACGAACAAATCGTCGCCGACCAGCTGCACTCGCGAGCCAAGCCGCTCGGTCAGGTGTTTCCAACCCGCCCAATCATCTTCAGCGAGCCCGTCCTCGATGGAAGCGATCGGATAGTCGCGGCTGAGCTCCTCATAATAGCCGGTCATGTCCTCGGAGCTAAGCACCCGCCCCTCGCCCTCGAGGTGATAGGCGCCGTCGCGGTAGAATTCGCTCGCCGCGGCATCGAGCGCGAGAAGCACGTCGCTCCCTGCGCGATAGCCCGCAGTCTCGATCGACTTCACGATGAAGTCCAAGGCCTCCCGCGGCGAACCGATGTTCGGCGCGAAGCCGCCTTCATCCCCGACTGAGGTCGACAGGCCGGCCTTGCTGAGCGCCGATTTCAGCGCGTGGAACACCTCCGTCCCGCAGCGCAGCGCCTCCGCGAAATTCGGCAGCCCCGCCGGGACGATCATGAATTCCTGGAAGTCGATCGGATTGTCGGCGTGAGCCCCGCCGTTGACGATGTTCATCATCGGCACCGGCAGCATGTTCGCGGTGCTGTCGCCGATGTAGCGGTAGAGCGGTTCGGCCGCTGCGTTCGCCGCGGCCTTCGCGCAGGCGAGGCTGACCCCGAGGATCGCATTCGCCCCAAGCCGGCCCTTGTTGTCCGTACCGTCGAGCGCGATCATCGATGCGTCGATCTCGCCCTGGTCCTCGGCGTCGTGACCGATCAGCGCTTCCGCAATCTCCCCATTCACCGACTGCACCGCCTTGGTGACGCCCTTTCCGCCCCAGCGGCTCTTGTCGCCGTCACGAAGCTCGACCGCCTCGTGCGCTCCCGTCGAGGCGCCAGAGGGCACTGCCGCCCGGCCGAAGCTGCCGTTTTCCAGCGTAACGTCGACTTCGACCGTGGGATTGCCGCGGCTGTCGAGGATTTGGCGGCCGCGAATGGCGGTGATTGCAGTCATGGAATTCCTTCTTACGTAGGCGTAATGATGCTGATGATGAGCCGTCCCTATAAAGCGCTTGCGAGCGACGCAACATTCTCTGGGAAAGCTTCGGAACGGGAGCAAGCGCGAAAGGTTGAATCCCGTAAAGGAGGACAAAATGGCTGAGCAAGATCTTCCGGAAGGAACCGACACCGTGATTGAAGGCGCAAGCGATAGCGGCAGCGAAGGAAACGCGACCCCAGGTGCGACAACCGGCATCGCCGCGGCTGGCTCGACCGGAACGGCCAACGCAATTCTCGACAAGGTGCGCTCCGGCAGCGAAAAGCTTTCCGGCCAAGCAGCTGACCGCGCCAAGGATCTTCTGAGCCAGGGCATCGAACGCTCGGCCGAGGCGCTCGCCAATGTCGGAAAGCTGATCGGCGATACTGCGACCGGAATCGATGAGCGGCTTGGCGTGGAATATGGCGACTATGCCCGTCGCGCCGCCGAAACCATCGAGGGTGCGGCCAACAGCCTCGCCGCCAAGGATCCCGAGGAACTGATCGACGACACGCGCGAATTCATCCGCCGGAGCCCGGCGGTCGCGCTCGCCGGCGCAGCCATCGTCGGCTTCGCCGTCGCCCGGCTGATCAAATCCGGCCTGTCGAGCGGTGATGACGACGATCGCGAAAGCCGCCGTCGGAGCTGATGCTCAAGCCGACCGACACTCCGCCCGGCGGCAATGACCGTCCAATCGGCGAGCTGGTGAGTCAGCTCGTCGACGACGGCAAGGCTTACGCGCAGGCGGAGATCGATCTCGTCAAGGCCATTGCCGCGGATAAGGCCGCGGATGCGCGGACGGCGGCGATCCTGCTCGGGCTCGCGCTGATCGTCGCGTTTGGAGCCATTGTCGCGCTCTGCGTCGGGATCGTCCTGGCGCTTGCTGCTGTGATGGAGCCGTTACTCGCAGGCATCGTCGCCTTCATCCTGATCGGCGGCATTGCCGCAATTCTCGGCTGGCTTGGCGCGCAAAAGATAAGGGCCGCCCTGTGAGTGCCGAATCTCAAAGCGTAGCCGATGCTCGCCGTCGGGCAGTCGATGCTCGGGCACGTTTTGCAGCGAGTGTCGATGAGGTGATCGAAAGGGGCGAAGACCTGCTTCACAGCCTGACGCCGCACAATCTCGCCCGCGACGCCTGGGAAGCAGCCAAGTCCAAGGGCGCCGATCTTGCTGAGGATGCGGTCGACGCGGTCAGCAAACGGCCTGTCGCAGCGACGGGCATCGTCGCCGCCAGTGCGTTGTTTCTTGCCCGCGAACCGCTGATCGGTCTC
>Ga0157374_10005566_pt1 | contig 10607 bp, 4 predicted proteins | sample M25metaG_FD_115308 | JGI IMG/M metagenome (GOLD analysis project Ga0157374, IMG submission 115308) | Miscanthus rhizosphere microbial communities from Kellogg Biological Station, Michigan, USA - M2-5 metaG | ecosystem: Host-associated > Plants > Roots > Rhizosphere > Soil | place: USA: Michigan... | reverse complement strand
CAGCGAGCGGCCGAAATGGCCCGTCGTCGCTTGCTCGCGCGCCGAGGAACAGGGCTGCCGCCAACGTTATACTCGGAAGCAAGAAACGAGTTCCAGGCATCACGCGCGCTCTTCTTTTATACCGGTTCATCCAGCTCGTCACGTTTCCTTTCATCGTTCTCTATTTCGCAGCCAGGCTGCTGCTCGAGCGCGGCTATCGACCGCATTTTCTGGAGCGCCTGGGTCTACTCCCCCAATCTTTCTCTCGGACGAACCCGGGATGCATTTGGTTGCATGCCGTGTCGGTGGGCGAGGTTACTTCAGCCGTTCCTCTGATCCGGCAACTCCGTGCCGATCAGCCGCTGGTCCCTTTCTATCTTTCCACGTCCACGGTGGCCGGACGCAAAGCTGCCGTGCGGCAGGCGTCGACTCTGGTCAATGGCATTTTCTATGCGCCGCTGGACTATGTTTCCTTTGTGCGGCGCGTGCTGCGGAGTATTCGCCCTGCGCTTGTGATTGTCCTGGAGACCGAGATCTGGCCCAACCTCTACTCGGAAGTTCACTGTTCGGGAGCGCGCCTGGTGATCGCCAACGGTCGGATTTCGTCGCGGGCTTGGCCGCAATACCAGGCTTGGCGCTGGCTATTTGGCCCGGTGCTCCAGGTTGTCGACGAGGTTCACGTGCAAAGCGCGGCGGATTTCGAGCGCTACTCGCGGCTTGGCGTTACGCCGCAGCGCCTTTCCATCATGGGCAATCTCAAATACGACGCAGCGGTTATCGCTCCGCCGGCTGCTCTTCCTTCGTTTGAAGCAGAGCATGTGTGGATTGCAGCCAGTACTGCCGGGCCGAATGAGGCCGGCAGTCTCATGAAGCACACCGTAGATGAAGACGATATTGTGCTCTCGGTTTTTAAGGAGCTGGCGCGCGAGTTTCCCAATACGCTACTGATCCTGGCGCCCCGGCAGCCGGCGCGCTTCGCTGAAGTCGCGCGAAAACTCGAGGCGAGCGGGCTGTCCTGGCGGCGGCGCAGCGCCATAAGCGGCGATGCGGCGCCGGATATTCCGCTGCCCGGCGTACTTCTGCTCGATACGATCGGCGAGCTGGCTAGTCTGTACGCGCGGGCGCATGTGGTGTTTGTCGGCGGCTCGCTTGCGCCGCGTGGAGGCCATAACATCATTGAGCCGGCGGTGGCGGGTGTTCCGATTGTTATCGGACCGCACATGCAGAATTTTGAAGCGATCGCCGCAGATTTCATAGAGCAACAAGCCGTGGTTCAGATTCGCAACGAACATGAGTTGGCCGGCACGATTCGCGATTTAATGAAGAATCCGCGGCGGGCAGGCGATTTGGGACGGCGCGCACTGCATTTGGCGCTCGGCCGGCAAGGAGTTTCGCGCTCGTTGGCCGCTCGCCTCTGGCCGCTCTATCATTCGGCCTGGCTCAAGCCTTCGCGCGGCGATTTCATGCGCGTTCTGCTTGGACTGCTGGCCTTTGTTTGGAAAGTTGGCGCGGTGATCCAGCGAGGCAAAGCCGAGCGCCGCGCCGCATCGCTATTGCCGCTGCCGGTACCTGCCGTGAGCATCGGCGGTATCACGGTTGGAGGTTCCGGCAAAACGCCTTTCACCAATTACATGGCGGAACGCCTGCGCGCCGCCGGATATACGCCCGCCATACTGACGCGCGGGTATCGGCGCCGGTTTCCCGCGGAAAATCTGGTGCTCGGCCCAGCCGCGAAGGCATCTCCACGATTAACCGGAGACGAAGCGCAGATTTTTCTCCGGGCCGGCGTTGCGCCTATAGGTATCGGCGCAAAACGCTATGAGAGCGCCCAGATTTTATTGCGACAGTTCCCTTCAACAGGTGTTCTGCTGCTCGATGATGGATTCCAGCACGCGCGCATCGACCGGGATTTCGACATTGTTGTGATCGACGGTCTCGATCCCTTCGGCCAAGACGGCTTGGTTCCGCTAGGCCGGCTTCGCGAGCCTCTTTCGGCTTTGGACCGCGCCGACGCCTTTGTCGTCACTCGCGCCGAAAACGATCTAAGATTCGAAGCGATTCGTGCGCGTCTGCGCGGGCTGAATCCGAGAGCTCCCGCTTTTCGCACTCGCTTGGTCGCGCGCTGCTGGCGCGATTACCGCACGGGGGCGTGCCTGCAGAGCTTAGACGGCGAGCGGGTGGCAGCCTTTTGCGGGCTCGGGAATCCGCAGAACTTCTGGCGTACTCTCGAATCACTTGGGCTGAATGTCGTGTTTCGCTGGTCATTTGACGACCACCACTCCTATAAGCCATTTGAGCTGCAGCGTTTGGCGCATCAAGCGCGCATGCACGGCGCCCACCTGTTGGTCACAACGGAAAAAGATCGGATTAATTGCCCGAACCATCTGGCAAAAGCCATTGCGCCTTTGAACCTGGCCTGGTTGGAAATCGACCTGGAGCTTGAGGACGAGGCCCACTTTTTCGAAGTCCTCGAACGTGTTCTGCGAAAGCGGCGGCCCGATCATAGAATGAAGACAAATGCCTGAGGAAACAGACTCCAGTTCGCGGCGCGAATTGATGAAAGGTTTGGCCGCCGCTACCGGCGTATTATCCGGCCGCTTGCAGGCAACGCCCTCGGCGCGTCCGAACATCTTGTATCTGCACTCGCACGATACCGGCCGCTATATTCAGCCGTACGGCTATGCGGTGCCGACGCCGAATTTGCAAAAGCTTGCGAATGAGGGGCTGCTGTTCCGGCAGGCTTTCGATGCGGCTCCCACATGCTCGCCCAGCCGCGCCGCTTTGTTGACGGGCCAATGCCCGCATAAAAACGGCATGCTCGGTCTGGCGCATCGCGGATTTTCTTTAACAGACTACAACCGGCATCTGCTCCATTGGCTGCGCCCTCATGGCTTCCGTTCGACATTGATCGGCGTGCAGCACATTGCCAAACAGGCGGCCACCATCGGCTATGACGAAGTGGTCGCGACGGGTGGTACGCACGTGGCGCAGGTTGCTCCCGCCGCGCGAAATTTCCTGAAGCGGGCACCCAGTCAGCCGTTCTTTCTCGATGTTGGCTTTTTTGAAACGCATCGCGAATTTCACAAGCCAAGTCCGGCGGAAGATCCGCGATTCACCGAGCCGCCCGCGACAGTCCTCGACACACCTGCTACGCGCCAGGACATGGCCGCCTTTCACGCTTCGGCGAGAGTTCTCGACGAGGGTGTGGGCATGGTTCTAGAAGCGCTCGAATCCACCGGGCTCGCGCAAAACACGCTCGTGATTTCAACCACCGATCACGGCATCTCCTTTCCCGGCATGAAATGCAATCTCACCGTGCACGGGACATCCGTTTATATGATTCTCCGAGGTCCCGGAGGCTTTACGGGCGGCAAGGTTTGTAACGCGATGGTCTCGCATCTGGATTTGTACCCGACCATTTGCGAACTGCTCAATATTGAAAAGCCGGCTTGGCTCGAGGGGAAATCGCTGCTGCCGATGATGCGCGGGGAAGTCCCGGAAGTTCACGACGAGTTGTTTGCGGAAGTGAACTATCATGCCGCGTACGAGCCGAAGCGCGCCGTTCGCACGCAGCGCTTCAACTACATTCGCCATTTCGGAGACAAGCATACGCCAGTGCTGCCGAACTGTGACGATGGCTTAAGTAAAGATCTGTGGCTTAAGAGCGGCTGGCGCAAGCAGAGCGTTGTGCGGGAGCTGCTCTTCGATTGCATATTCGATCCGAATGAGACCCGCAATCTGGCGGACGACCCCGCCTATGCGACTACGCTGGCCGATATGCGTTCGCGTTTGGATGCATGGATGAAGCGGACGACCGATCCACTTCTGGACGGTCCTGTAAGTGCTCCCGCGGGGGCGGTGGTAAACGATCCCGATGGAACGTCGCCCAAGGAAACTCCCCGGCCGGCAGCCCACGGATGAAGATTCTAATTACCGGCGTGTGCGGTTTCACAGGCCGCCGGCTCGCGCAGGCACTTCCACGGCTCATCGAGAACGTGGGTATATGCGGCATCGACAATCTGCTGCGGCCGGGGAGTGAATTCAACCGTGCTTCCGCCGTGGCCGCTGGCGTACGTTTTTTTCATGGCGACTTGCGTTTGCGCAGTGATCTGGATGCGTTGCCCGGCTGCGACTGGGTGATCGATGCGGCTGCGAACCCGAGTGTCCTGGCAGGCGTGGACGGGCATTCGAGCACGCGGCAAGTTGCCGAGCACAATCTCGCCGGAACGCTCAACCTTCTCGAATATTGCCGGGAACATGCCGCCGGCATAGTTCTCATCAGCACGAATCGTGTTTACTCGATCCGGGATTTGACTACATTGCCCGTGCGGGATTGTGGCGAGCGTTTTGCGCTGGATGACACGCGGCCACTGCCTCTAGGCGTGAGCGCGCGTGGCCTTGCGGAGCAGTTTCCCGTTCGCCAGCCGGTTTCCTTGTATGGGGCGACGAAACTCGCGTCCGAAGTCATGGCGATCGAATATGGTGCGACCTTTGGATTTCCAGTATGGGTTAATCGATGCGGCGTGCTCGCCGGAGCGGGCCAGTTTGGTACTGCCCAGCAAGGCATCTTTTCGTATTGGCTGCATGCCCATGCCGCTCATCGGAGTCTCAGCTATATCGGTTTTGGCGGCCGCGGGCTCCAGGTCCGCGATGCGCTTCATCCGGACGATTTGGCCGTACTGATTGCGTGGCAAATGCGGCGCGATCCTCCTTGCGAAGCGATTTATAACGTGGGCGGCGGTCCAGCCAATGCGATGTCCCTGGCGCAATTGACGGCTTGGTGCGACGACCGCTTTGGGTCACACGCGCCACGGCCCGCAGAACGCGAACGGCCATTCGATGTTCCGTGGCTCGTTATGGACTCGAGCCGCGCGCGGGCTGAATTCGGTTGGGAGCCGGCGCACGCGCTTCCTTCGATTCTCGAAGAAATTGCGGCGCATGTCGAAAAAAATCCCGATTGGCTTGCGCAGTGCGGCGCGGTATGAGTTCTAATCTGAGCCGCGGTGAGACACCCCCGCTGCAATTACTCAGTATTGTGATCCCAGCGCGCGACGAGGAAGGGTGTATCGCGTCCACCATAGAGCATCTCTACGTCGAGTTAAACATTCACGGTGTGCCGCATGAAATCGTTGTCGTCGACGACGGCAGCACCGACGCGACGTGGGAAAGGTTGATGCAAGTTCGGCAGCGAGTTCCTACGCTCCGTCCGGTACGGAACGCAGGCCTCCACGGTTACGGACGCGCGGTCGTTTACGGCCTCGATCATATGTCGGGAGACGCGGCGGTAATCATGATGGCCGACGAATCGGACGATTGCCGGGATGTGGTCCGCTATTGGAAGTTGCTCAACGATGGCTGGGATGCGGTGTTCGGGTCGCGGTTCATCAAGGGCGGTGGCGTCATCGATTATCCGGCGCTGAAGCTACGAATTAACAGGCTGGCAAATTTTTTTATACGGATACTATTTCGGATTCCCTTGAATGACACGACCAACGCGTTCAAGGCCTATCGCCGGGTAGCGGTTGACGGCTGCCGGCCGCTGCTTTCGCCTCACTTCAACTTAACGGTGGAATTGCCGCTCAAAACAATTGTGCGCGGGTATACATGGACGGTCATTCCCATTACCTGGCGGAACCGCCGTAGTGGCTCAGCCAAGCTGAAAATCAAAGAAATGGGCAGCCGCTATTTGTTTATCTGTTTGTACGTGTGGCTGGAGAAATATTTCAGCGGCGGCGATTTTCGCCGGAAGTCCGATGCCAGCTAAGATCTCCGAGCAGCTATCTCGCAATAAGCGATGGTGGTTTGAGAACACCGGAACGCGCCAACAATTCCGACGATGGATGACATCCGGGATTGTCCTTGTGCTCTTGATCTGGATGGTGATCATCTGGATTCAATTTGGAAGAACAGTCATCCGTTTCTATTCTCCGCTCCCGTATTTTGATTATTGGGAAACCGTAAGTAAGATTGACCAATATCTTCATCTTGATTTCAGCGCGCTGTGGCAGCAGCACAACGACCATCGGATTGTATTCCCTGAAATCATCTTTGCCGCGGATTACATCTTCTTCCGAGGCCGCGAGATCTTCCCGGTAGCGCTCAGCGCTTTCCTTTATTTCAGCATTTGGTTTGTTCTTTCAAGAGCACTGTTACGAGACAAGTCGCCCAAGTTTGCGCTGCTTTGCGGGATCTCTATTGCAGGAATTGTCATGGGATGGAAAGGGGGCGCGCTTCAGGTGAGCAGCGCTTTCCTCATACAGTGGTCCCTTACGATGGCCGCTGCGGCAATGGCGTTTACTCTACTGACGTATGTGTCCGCGGCTCGACGCTCGTGGATATACCTCACCGGCACCGTAGCGTGTGCCGCTATTTCAAACTATAGTTCGGCAAATGGCTTACTCGTTTGGCCGATCCTGCTCCTCGCGGCATGGATTCTACGGTTGACAAAGGTCCAACTGGCGATTCTGGCGGCGAGCGCTATTGGGTTAATTGGGCTGTACTTCGTCGGATATGAAGCTTCACATAACGCTAATATCGCCGCCTTAGCAACTCACCCGTTATACGCAGGGGGCTTCGTGGCCGCATATCTAGGTATGCCTTTCAGCGTAATCAGACCATGGATTGGAATCTCGGTAGGAGTTTTGGAGCTAACCGCGTATGTAGCCTTTATTTTTCTGGCATTTAGGCGCGGATTGCTGAGTACCGGAAGTGGCATCGTTCTAATGGGCTTTTATTTGCTATGTCTCCTCACAGCGATGAGCACTGCCATAGGAAGGATGAACACACAGGATTCGACTTTTGTGGCGGCCACCGCTCATAGATACATCATGGTTCCATTGGCCGCGCACGCGGCGCTGATACTCGCGGCAATCTGGCTCAGTGGCCATTCTCGAAATCATTTTGGAGTCGCTTTCGCCAGCATTATTGCGCTCGGTTTCGCGTTTACGAGTAGATCTCCGCACATTAGCGACTGGCTCACTTTCGCGAAGGACGGCTTTTCCAATTGCCAGTTTGCTTCCGTGGCTGTTACGTCGGACGTCAACGATCTGTCACTGCTGAGAACTGTTTTTCCCGGCGGCGAGCCTCTAAGACAATGGCTGCCCATTCTCCGCAAGCACCATGTATCGAGTTTTGCTGACGGTAAAACCGATTGGCTGGGTAAACCGGCTTCGTCCGTCTTCCGCTTGATTTCGAAAGACCGGCAAGCCGGCGCGGTCACGGCTACTTATCCGCTGGAATCAGGATTAGTCGTACTCGGTTGGACGGATTCGCCGCGCAGAATCTGGCATCCCCAATCGCTCGTATTTCTCGACGATCAAAAACGGATCATTGGATACGGCAAAAAGCTGCCGGCCGGACTGCCACATGGATTGGCTTCGGCTGAGACCCCAGCCTCCCTTGCCTGGGTCGGATTTGTCAATCTGGGATACCAAAGCAAGTCGTTGTCTCCTTACACCGTTGAGGGGCACGGCCACAATTTATTTTCGGCCGGAGAGCCGCGGGCGATCCCTCCCATCCGCGCACTGCATGCCGATCGGATTGGCGCTCCAATTCCGTCGATATCTTGGAATGTGCAGGGAAGCTGGCGGAAGGAGGGGCCGCTCCCGGGCACTCCTATAGAAATGCCGCAGGCGATCTCCTATTACGAAAGCCATGCCGGTAACGATGCCAATACCGGGCTACTCACGTCGGCCGTATTTGTAAGGCCGTCAGAAAATTGTCTGGTGCTGGCCAGCGCGCACGGGCCTTCTACGGAAGGTCTTTCTGAACGGCTGATCAATGCGGATACAAAGGAGACGATCACGTCCGTACCACAGGTTGGTACGGACACAATCTGGAGCTTTTGGCGGGTTGACTTGCCGCCTGGAGTACAACATCTGCAAATTGTTGCCGAAGACCAGGGCGCGGGGTGGGGACAATGGCTGGCTTTAGGGGAACCGCACCTCTGTCAGTGACGACTGCCACTGACATCATCTTAGCCGGACCGATTTTCGTTCCCTCATCTGCTATCGTGACGATTTCACGCCGTAATGCGCTTTTCCAACCTAGAAATCCCCTGCGAAGAGTTTGTCCTGGACAATGGCCTGCGGGTCGTAGTACACGAAGACGACAAGACGCCGATTGTCGCGGTAAACATCTGGTATCACGTTGGTTCGAAGAACGAGAAACCCGGCAAAACGGGCTTTGCGCATCTGTTCGAACATCTGATGTTCGGAGGCAGCGAGCATCTACAAGGCAGCTTTATCGAGGCCATGGAGCGCGTCGGGGCCACCGACCTGAACGGCACGACGAGCGAAGATCGCACGAACTACTTTGAAAACGTCCCGTCATCGGCACTCGACTATGCGCTTTTCGCCGAATCCGACCGCATGGGCCACTTCTACAACACCATTAGCCAGGAAATCCTGGACCTGCAGCGCGGTGTTGTGCAGAACGAAAAACGGCAGGGTGAGAATCAGCCCTACGCGATTGTCGAAGATCTGGTCGTCAAATCGACTTATCCGGCCGAGCACCCTTACGCGCACACGGTCATTGGGTCGATGGAAGATCTGGACTCAGCAACGCTCGACGATGTGCGGGAGTGGTTCAAGACGTACTACACGCCATCCAATGCGGTGCTCGTGCTGGCGGGGGATATCACGGCCGCTGAGGCGCATGAAAAAGCGCGGCGCTACTTCAACGAAATTGCTCCCGGGCCGCCGGTCGCGCATCAGCGCGCCTGGATCGCCAAGATGACGGGGGAACACCGCGAAAGCGTCCAGGACCGCGTTCCCCAAGCGCGTATCTACAAAATATGGAACACACCTGGCCAGAAGTCGGTTCCGGCCGGCTATCTGCGGCTCGCCGCCGGCATTCTTTCGAGTGGAAAGAATTCGCGGTTATATAAACGCCTGGTCTATGACGATCAGATTGCGACGCAGGTCTCCGCATACCTGGATGAACGTGAAATTGGTGGACAGTTCGTAGTGGCGGCGACGGCGCGTCAGGGCGAAAGCTTGCGGAAAGTGGAGAAGGCGCTCGATGAAGAGCTAGCACGTTTCCTGGAAGAGGGACCCACCGCTCGGGAACTGGATCGGATGAAAGCGCAGGCTTATGCCGCTTTTGTGCGCGGTGTGGAACGCATCGGCGGTTTTGGCGGTAAGTCCGATATTCTCGCCACCAGCGTGACGTATTCCGGCACGCCGCATGCATACAAAGACCGGCTGCAGGTATTGGGCGAGGCGACAGTGTCGGATATTCGCGACGCTTCCCGCGCCTGGCTCGGAGATGGAGTGTATGCGCTAGAGGTAGTTCCTTTCGCGGCGAGCAGGCAAATCGAAGCGCCCGCCGAGCGTTCGGCAATTCCCGCGCTTGGGGAGCCTCACGATTTAAAGCTGCCGGCGCTCCACGAAGAGCGGCTCTCGAATGGTCTGCGCATTCTGGTGGCCGAGCGTCACGAAATTCCCGTCGTCAATTTCTGGCTCGATGTGAATGCCGGTTATGCAGCCGATCAATCCGCCCGCCTCGGCACCGCGCGTTTGGCAGCATCTTTACTCAGCGGCGGCACCGCGCGCCGCACCGCGCTCGAAATCAGCGATGAACTGCAAATGCTGGGAGCGCAGCTTACCAGTGGCTGCAATCTCGATATGGCGACCGTTTTTCTGTCGAGTTTAAAAGATACGCTCGATGACGCGCTCGATTTGTTCGCCGACGTCATTCTTGGCTCGATTTTTCCTCAAGCCGACTTCGAGCGCCAGCGTCAACTGCAGCTCGCCGCTATTGCAAATGAAAAGGTCACGCCATTGCAGATGGCTCTACGTGCATTCCCCCCGATTCTGTATGGGGCGCAGCATGCTTATGGTGTTCCGTTGACCGGCACCGGAACCGAGCAAAGCGTCGAGCAAATGACTCGTGACGATATGGTACGGTTTCATACCACGTGGTTCAAACCGAACAATGCGACCCTCATTGCTGTCGGCGATACAACGGCCGCGGAAATCAAACCCAAGCTCGAAAAGTTATTTGCGGCGTGGTCTCCCGGCGAAGTTCCAGTGAAGCGTCTAAATACTGTTCCACGGCCCAAACGGCCCGTGATTTATCTGGTCGACAAACCGGGCGCACAGCAATCCGTGGTATTAGCCGGCACACTCGCCGATCCTCCAAAGGTCGAAAACGAGATCGAACTGGAGACGATGAACAACATCTTCGGGGGCACGTTTGGGGGGCGGTTGAATATGAACCTGCGTGAAGACAAGCACTGGTCTTATGGGGCAGGATCGCTGCTGCAAGGCGCTCGCGCGCAGCGTTTGTTCCTAGCCTACAGCTCTGTGCAGGCAGATAAGACCGCCGACACCATAGCCGAAATCCTGGGCGAGATGAAAGGCATGCTCGGCGCGAGGCCTGTCACATCCGAAGAACTCGAAAAGGCCAAGCAACAGCAGATTTTTGAGCTTCCCGGCTCGCACGAAACGATGAATGCCGTAGGCAATTTGTTTGGCGATCTACTGCAGCTCGGTTTGCCGTTGAATTTTTACGACACGTACGTCAGCCGCGTATCGGCGCTCACGACGACCAATATCGAAGCCGCCGCCAAGTCGCTGCTCGATCCGGCGAACATGATTTGGATGGTTGTGGGAGATCGGGCGGTT
>Ga0157374_10005565_pt1 | contig 10607 bp, 9 predicted proteins | sample M25metaG_FD_115308 | JGI IMG/M metagenome (GOLD analysis project Ga0157374, IMG submission 115308) | Miscanthus rhizosphere microbial communities from Kellogg Biological Station, Michigan, USA - M2-5 metaG | ecosystem: Host-associated > Plants > Roots > Rhizosphere > Soil | place: USA: Michigan... | reverse complement strand
GACGATCTGATTGGGCCCGAAGACGAGGCTCTGCCGCGGGAAGCGATAGACCGCAAGCTTGCCGTAGTGCGGCCCGTCGTTCCGCGCCACCATCCACGCCGCAAGGTTGTCCTTCTGTCGCGGGGTGAACGGCCGCATCAGAATGAACTCCGGGTCGCGCTCGCCCGGCAATCGCATCACCATGTGCCGGAGAAACGCCTGGGACCTCGTCCGCCCTTCGGAGTCCGTCCTCGCGCTCGACACCTCGGGAATCTGCCACTGGTCTTCGCGGTGATAAAACGTCTCCGGGTTCGCCATGTGATACGTCGCGAACAAGGCGGTCTGCAGGCCGAACAGGTCTTCCGGATAGCGCACGTGCGAGCGGAGATCCGGGGGCATCGAGTCCAGCGGTTGCAGCAGCCCCGGATAGATGCGAGCGAGCGTGCGGATGATCGGGTCGGACGGCAGCGCGAGATACGCGCGTACGACACCATCGTAGGCGTCGATCGTCACCTTCACGCTGTTGCGCATGTAATTCGTGCCGTCCTGCGTCCCTTTCGCGTACGGGTAACGCGCGGACGTGGTGTAGCCATCGAGCATCCACACGAGACGGCCGTCCGAGGTGATCACGAGGTATGCATCGCGGTCGAACGAGAGGAACGGGAGCGCTCGCTCTGCGCGCTCGCGCACGTCGCGGTAGTACAGGATCCTCGTGCGGTCGGTGAGGTCGTCCGAGAGGAGAATGTTGAGCGAGCCGAATCGGATCGCGTACAGCAGCCGGCGCGCGAGTGAGCCAACCGGAACCCCGGCGCGTCCGTCGTAGGACGAATACGCCGCCGCGTCTCCCGCACCAGCTGGGTAGTCGAACTCACGCTGGCGGCTCGGCGCCAGCACGAAGTCGTTCGACAACTCTCCGAAGTAGATCTGCGGTCGCGTGACACGCAGGTCGATGCTGGACACCGGCGGCAGGTCCTTGATGAACAACAGCGGCAATCCCTCGGCAGTCACCGCGTTCGACGGGCCGAGTGTCACTCCCATGCCATGCGTGTAGGTGAGGTGCTCGTTGATGAAGCCGCGGGTGGGGAGGGAATTCGTGTTCATCTCGCGCGCCGACAACAGCACCTGTCGGAGCTGTCCGGCGACGTGATAGCGGTCGTCATCGACGGCGACGAAGTCGTAGTAGGTGCGGATCGACTGAATCTGCCCGAACGTCTGCAGCAGCGGCTCGCGGTCCCACAGGCGCACATTGTCCACCGTCGCCCGATTCGAGGCTATCAGCGCGGGCGTCAGGCGCGTGTCGGTGACGAGCTCGTGTTCCTCGATGCCCTCCAGACCCCACGCCTGGCGTGTCGCGCGGATGTGATTGAGAATCTGAGGAGTTTCCCGCGCCAGCTCGTTAGGCTGTACCACCAGCCGCTGGTACGTGGCAGGGATCAGCGTCGCGAGGACCCACACCACGACGTAGCCGACGACGACACGCGCCGCCATCGGCACCAGCCGCCCTCGCGCGCCGCCCCAGAGGATGAGCAGCGCACCGGCAAACGCGACGACGCTCAGCACATGCAACGCTGGAAGTCGCGTGTGCAGGTCGACGTAGTTCGCGCCCGTGAGTGGCAAGTGATTCCCGAACAGCAGCCCGGGAATCCGCACGAAGTGGATGCGTGCAGCGGTCAATAGCAGGAGCAGTCCGGCCAACACGGCGAGGTGAGTCTGAGCTCGCGGACCGATGGACACGCCTCGTGGCGAGCCCTGGATGTCGCCGCGGAACACGTGGATCGGAAGCGTTACGGCGACGAGCGCGAGCAGCACGAGTCCGAAGAGCAGCCCCGTCACCAGCTCGATTGCCGGAAGTGTGAATACGTAGTAGCCGACATCGCGGCCAAACACCGGGTCGGCGACACCGAACGGCGTACCGTACACCGCTTGCAGCAGCGTGCGCCATTGACTCGCCGCCGCTAATCCAAACACGACGGAGAGCACGGCAGTCGCCGGTAGGGCGAGCCATTCCATGCCGCGCGCGAGCAGCGCCTGCGCCGCCTCTCGCATGTCGGCTCCCGTGCGCATCCGCGTCACGGGCGGCCGAGCCGGACCCGGGTCGCCACTCATCGCGACGCGCGCGTTGGCGTAGAGCACGGCGAACGCGAGCAGCGCGGTCGGCACGCCGAGGACCCATTGCGCGACGACCTTTGTCAGGAACACGCGCTCGAAGCCGATCTCCCGATACCACAGCCAGTCAGCGAGCCGCCCCGCCAGAAATGGCAGGAACGCAAGGAGGACCAGCACGTTGGCGATCAGCAGGATCGCCGAGCGAGGCACCTTGGAGTCGTGTCCCGCGCGAATGGGCCGCAGGGGCCTGATGCCCGCCTCGCGAAGTCCGCGAATGATCGGGTCGTCCTCGGGCGGCATGTGCTCGGACATGGGGGGACCTGTGACGTTCCGGTCCCTTAAAGGTACACCGCGGCAGCTTTTGTTTTCTCGGCGTTTGCGTCAACATAGTGCAATGACCGAGCGCCGCTTCGGATACCGCTGGACGATCATCGCGCTGCTGTTCATCGCCACGACGATCAACTATGTGGATCGCCAGGTCCTCGGGATCCTCGCGCCGACGCTGCAGCGCGATCTCGCGTGGTCCGAGACGGACTACGGCGACATCGTCTCGTGGTTCAGCTTCGTCTATGCGCTCGGATTCCTGGGCGTGGGGCGCGTGATCGATCGCGTTGGGATCAAGCGCGGGCTCGGCGCTGCTGTCGTCGCCTGGTCGGCCGCCGCCATGGCGCACGCGCTCGCACGCAGCGCCGCCGGTTTCTCCATCGCACGAGCGGCGCTCGGGTTGAGCGAGTCGGCGATTTTTCCGGCGGCGCTCAAGACCATCGCGGAGTGGTTCCCAAGGCGGGAGCGGGCGCTGGCCGCCGGCATCGTCAACGCCGCGACGAACACCGGCGCGATCGTGGCACCGCTCGTGGTTCCCGCGATTACGCTGCGCTGGGGCTGGCAGTGGGCGTTCATCCTGACCGGCGCGATCGGCCTGCTCTGGCTAGCGCTCTGGATCCCCCTTTACCGGGATCCGGCAGCGCATCCGCGTGTGTCGGAGGCCGAGCTTACCCACATTCGGAGCGATGGGCCGGACGCCAACGAGGCGGCAGTACCGTGGGTCCGACTGCTTGGATACCGCCAGACCTGGGCGTATGCGATCGGCAAGCTGTTCGCGGACCCGGTGTGGTTCTTCTACCTCTATTGGCTTCCCAAGTTTCTCGATACCAGGTACGGTGTGAAGCTCTCCGCGCTCGCGCTGCCGCTCATCGTGGTGTACGTGATCGCGGATGTCGGATCCGTGGCCGGCGGCTGGCTCTCGAGCAGGCTCATTGCCCGGGGTTGGTCGGTCAACAGCGCGCGGAAAACTGCCATGTTGCTCATGGCGTGCATCATCGTTCCGACCGCGTTCGTGACGCACGCGCCGAACCAATGGACCGCCGTGCTCATGGTGGCCGCCGCTGCGGCGGCGCATCAGGGTTGGATGGCCAACGTGTTCACGCTGCCGAGTGACATGTTTCCGCGCTCCGCGGTCGGCTCGGTGGTTGGCATCGGTGCGTTCGCCGGCGCGATGGGGAGCGTTGTCTTTCAGCGAACGATCGGCCGCATACTCGACGCGAACGGCCAGCAGTACGGTCCGATTTTCGTGGTGTGCGGTATGGCCTACCTCGTGGGATGGCTGATCATCCATCTCCTCGCGCCGCGTCTCGAACGAGCGCCGATCACGACCCCTGCTCCCACGTTGGTGCCGCGCGAGGCGACATCACTCTGATCTCGACGACAACGAATCAACCACGAACGCTGAGTACGCTGAGGAACCACACGCAGAGTACGCTGAGAACACAGTGTAAAGACGTGCGGTGTGCTCAGCGTGTTCAGCGACACTTGTGTCTGCGTACTCGGCGTTCGTGGTTCCGTCCAGCGTCCCGATGTCGATACCTTATGCGCGAGGACCATCAGGAAGGGCGGTGATATGCGGAAACCAAACCAATCCCTCCGTACACTGATTCTTGCGTTCGGCTGCCTGTGCCCAGTGGCCGGAGTGGCCGGCGCGCAATCCGCCAAGCCGTCCGCGACTACCCGGGGACCCGCGCACGCGCCTAACGTGCTCACCGCCGCTGACGCCCGAGATGGCTGGCAACTGCTGTTCGACGGCAAAACGCTCGCCGGCTGGCACGGGCTCGGGTTCAGCACGACGCCGCCAGGCCTCTGGACCGTCGAGAATGGCGCCATCAAGCACGTCGAGCACGGCAAGGGACCGGTGCAGGCCGACGGACAGCCGCTCACCGGCATGGACCTGATCTCCGATCGCAGCTTCGAGAACTTCGAGCTCGCGTGGGAATGGAAGATCGCCGAGGCCGGGAACAGCGGCGTGAAATACAACGTGGCCGAGGCGCTCTCCACGGCCATGAATCCGCCGCATGCGGCCAAAGGGTGGGAGTATCAGCTCATCGACGACGAGAAGGCCGAGGACACGAAGGTCCCGAGCCATCGCTCCGGCGCCCTCTACGACATGTTCGCGCCTAACGATCGAAAGCACGTCAATCCAGCCGGCCAGTGGAATCGGTCGTCGATCATCTTCCGTGGGCACCACGGCGAGCACTGGCTGAATGGCGAAAAGGTCGTGGAGTTCGACCTGGGCACCGCGCCCTTCGATTCGGCATTTGCCGCCAGCAAGTACAAGACGTATCCGTCGTGGTTCGCCGTGCGACGGAAAGGGCAGATCGTGCTGCAGGACCACGGCGACGTGGTCTGGTTTCGGGATATCAAGATTCGTGAGCTGAAGTAGCCGAGTCATTCCGAGCGCAGCGAGGAATCGCAATCATCCCGGCAGAGAGCTCTCTATAGGGACGACCGCGATCCCTCGCTACGCTCGGGATGACACTACATTGGAGAACCTCCATGGACTCGAATGGCTCCGGGATCGATCGGCGAGACTTCATCAAAACCACGTCCGCAGCGAGCCTCGGGCTGATGGCAGGCTCCCGCAGCGTCGCGCCGCTATTCGCATCCACCCCCCGAAAGTCCCCGAACGAAAAAGTCGTCGTGGCCGTGGTCGGCGTGAACGGACGCGGCGTCGTGCACGCGCAGAACTTCGCCAAGTTCGACAACTCGGAAGTCGCGTACATCTGCGACGTCGACTCGCGCGTGGTCAACAAAGGCATCGACGCCGTCAAGCGCACACGGCCCGACGCGTCGCCGAAGGTGATCGGCGATTTTCGCCGAGCGCTCGATGACAAGGACGTGGACGCGATCGCGATCGCGACGCCGGATCACTGGCATACGCCGATGACGCTCCTCGCCCTCAAAGCCGGCAAGCATGTCTACCTCGAGAAACCGAGCGGGCACGATCCGCACGAGGACGAGCTGCTGATCGCGGCGTCGTCGAAGTACGACAAGCATGTCCAGCTCGGAACGCAGCGACGTTCGGGGCCACGATTCTTCGAGGCCATCCAGGCGCTGCAGGAAGGGATGATCGGAAAGCCGTACCTCGCGCGGGCCTGGTACGCGAACACGAGAACGACCATCGGCAAGGGAAAGGAAGCCCCCGTTCCGCCGGAGCTCGACTACGAGCTGTGGCAGGGGCCCGCACCCCGGACGCCGTACCACGACAACGTCGTTCACTACAACTGGCATTGGTTCCAGCGCTGGGGCACTGGCGAGATCTGCAACAACGGCACGCACGAGATCGACGTCGCGCGGTGGTTGTTAGGCGTCGACTATCCCACCACGGTCCTCTCGTACGGCCACCGGAATCACTTCACCGACGATTGGGAGTTCCCCGACACGCAGGATGCGATGTTCGAGTTCCCCGACGGCAAGACGATCGTGTGGCACGGCCAGAGCTGTAACGGGCTCCCGATGTATGGTCGCGGCCGCGGGACGATGTTGTTAGGCACCGGGGGTAGCCTGATCATCGATCAGGATGGCTGGGTGCTCGCGGACCTCAAGAACAAGGTGATCAAGGAGTCGGTGGCGACGGAGAAGGGCGACGCGTTGAACACGACGGGCGACGACTTCCTCACCGAGCTGCACATGAAGAACTTCGTCGATGCCATTCGCACGGGCGCGAAGCTCAACGCACCGATCTCGGACGGCGCGAAGACGGCGATGCTCTGCCACCTCGGCACCATCGCGCATCAGACGGGTCGCAAGCTCAAGGTCGATCCGGCGACGGGTCGCACTGGGGGCGACAAGGATGCCATGACTCGCTGGTCACGGATCTACGCACCTGGCTGGGTGCCATCGGTCTAGGCCGCGATGTGTTCGGCGAGCCACTCGAGCACTCGCTTCCATCCCTCGCCGGTGCCCGCCGCGGCCATGTCACGCTCGGCGAACCCGGTATGCGTAACGAGTACTCGCGTGTCGGTCGCCGTGGGCTCAAGATCATTACATGTCATCGGAGCCCCACCAGGCGGCGAGCTCGTTGGCATCGGTGAGTGACTGGAACACGCGGGCCGGAGTGGCCGCGATCTCGATCTCGGCCTTCACGACCCCGGCGTCGACGTTCGACAATGCGCGCATGGCGGCGGTCATCGGTTGGACTCCCTTCCACCTTCGAGGTGGCGCTTGAGGCTCATGAGGTTCGCCGCCCAGAAGCTCCGGTAGGACTCGACCCACAACGACAGGTCGCGGAGTGGTGCTGGCGTGAGGCGATAAATCCGCCGCCTTCCTTCCTTGTCTTCGCGAACGAGCCGAGCGTCTCGAAGCACCCGCAGGTGCTTCGACACCGCGGGTCGACTCATCGCGAACCCCGCCGCCAGCTCGGCCACCGCGATCCCGCCGCCCTGCAAGCGGTCGAGGATCGCGCGCCGGGTGGGATCGGCGACGGCATGAAAGACATCGATGCTCGCGCGGGCTCGGGCCATCGGTTGGGGGACGGGATACTGGTAACCAATTGGTTACCGAATTTGACATCGGCGGCCGGCGACGTCAAGCCGCTGCGTATTAGGCGCGGCGGAGCCCGTGCGGAGACGTTCTGGGCGTCGCATGTTTGTGGCGCCTGTCTCCCATCGATGACGAACACGAGCGACTTGCCCGATATCCGGAAACAGCTTGGCGACCGCTACGCCATCGAGCGCGAGCTCGGACGCGGTGGCATGGGTGCCGTCTATCTCGCGCGCGATCTTCGGCTCGACCGACCCGTTGCACTCAAGGTGTTGCCCGCGGAGCTCGCGCAGGATTCGTCACTGCGCGAGCGCTTCCTTCGAGAAACGCGCACGGCCGCGTCGTTCTCGCACCCGAACATCGTGCCGGTGCACGCGGTCGAGGATCGGGACGGCATCCTGGCGTTCGCGATGGGGTTCGTCGAAGGTGAGAGTGTCGCGGAGCGCGTGAAGCGCGCCGGGCCACTCGAGGTGCGGAGCGTCGTGCGGCTCCTCCAGGACATCGGCTATGCCCTCGCGTACGCGCATGGCCGCGGCGTCGTGCATCGTGACATCAAGCCCGACAACATCATGCTCGAGCGCGCGACGGGCCGCGCGCTCCTCATGGACTTCGGGATCTCGCGGTCCATCACCGCCAAGGTGGAGGGGAAGGGGAAGGCCGCCACGCAGGGCCTGACGCGCGTCGGTGAGGTCGTCGGAACGGCGGAGTACATGAGTCCCGAGCAGGCGTCGGGCGACGTCGTCGACGGTCGGAGCGATCTCTATTCGTTAGGCCTCGTCGCCCTGTTCGCGCTCACCGGTCGTCCGGCGATCACCGGCGAAACCACGCAGCAGATCCTCGTCAAGCAGCTCACCGAAACGCCGCCTCCCGCGACGTCGCTCCGCCCCGATCTGCCGGAGTCGCTCGGCGCCGCGATCGACCGCTGCGTGGCGAAGGAGCCCTCGGCGCGATTCGCGACGGCAGAAGCGCTCGTCGAAGCCATCGACGACGCGCGGCTCGCGCCGCCCGAGATTCCGGTGCCGATTCGCCTGTTCGCGCAGGAGGCGGGGACCCTGAGCCTGGTGATCGTGTTCCTCACGATGATCAGCTGGCTCTTCTTCGAGATGCTGAGCCGGAAGGTCGGCACGGCGTGGGCCGGCATCCCGGCTTCATTCCTTGGCGCTGTCGTCATCACTCGAGCGCTGATGGTATCGTCGGAGGCTCGACGTCTGGCGGTGATCGGCTACCGACCCGATGACGTGCTGAACGGGCTTCGCGCGACCGTGGACGAGCGCGAGGCACAGCGCCAACAGCTCAGGGCGGATCCCGACACGCGACGCCGGCGGCGGAAGACGGTGATCGCTGCCGTACTCCTCCTGCCCATCGCGTTTCTGCTCATCAACGCGTCGCTGAACGTCGGGTTCTCGTTAGGGACGAAGGCGGAAGTGGTGCAAACCGAATCGCGCGACGCGACGCAGCGCTCGTTAGGCAGGCTGGTGATGGCCGCGTCGGGCCTGAGCTTGTTAGGCGTGGGCTTCCTGCTGCTCGCCCGGAGCCCGTTCCGGATGCCACCGGGCGAGCGGCTGTTCCGCGTCCTGTGGCTCGGGGCACCGGGCCGCGCGTTCGTGAGATTTTCCTCACGTAATGTCACGCCGCCATCCTCCGGAAAAACCGCTCTGGGTCTAGCGGGAACGCGCGCGAATGTGAATATCGCTGAGGCCGGTCGCGCCGCTGCGCCGGTCGTGGCCACGAAGGCCACGCCGACGGACCAGATGCGTTCTCTCGAGGACCGCGTCGCAGCGCTCGAGCGCTGGCGCGACGGAGCAAGCACATAGCGTGATGGATCCGCGACAATGGTACGTCGAGCAGCTCGACGTCATCAACCGTATCGCGAGCTCGGTCTGTCGGCGCAACGGCGTGCAAGGCGCCGATGCTGAAGACTTCGTGTCCGACGTGCGCCTCAAGCTCCTGCAGGACGACTACGCGGTGCTGCGCAAATACCGAGGGGCGAGCAGCCAGACCACGTTCCTGACGGTCGTCATCAGCAATCTGTTCCGCGACCATCGCATCAAGCATTGGGGCAAGTGGCGCCCATCGGCGGAAGCGAAGCGGCACGGAGAGGTGGCGGTACGCCTCGAGGCGGCCATGTATCGGGACGAGCTGTCCTTCGAGCAGGCCTGCCAGTTCCTCGCCCAGGACACCCGCCTGAAGGTTGACCGCGCGGAGCTCAGGAGGCTGCTGGCGAGCCTGCCCCACCGTGCACCGAAACGCGTGGAGAATGGTGCCGCTGTCGATGACGTCCCGTCGTCTGATGCAACGGATGGCCGCGTGCTCGCCCTCGAACGGGACGCCCGCCTGCAAGCGGCCAAAGCGGCGCTCGGTCGTGCCGTTGCCCGGTTGGCCCACGAAGATGCGCTGATTGTCCGTCTCCACTTCTTCGAGGGGTTCAGCATCGCCGACGTCGCCAGGCACGTTGGCATCCCTCAAAAGCCGCTCTATGTGCGGATGAAGCGGCTCCTCGACACCTTGCATAAAGACTTGGCATCGCAGGGGATCGGCCCGGACGACTGTGACTGGCTGCACGTCGCGGGACCCTGACCCACGGAAACGACGATCGGCGTCCGTCAAACATTAGTGAAGAGGGGCCGGATGTCCGCGCCGCAGCGGCCCGAAACCGCGCAGCGAACATCACCGAGAGACCAATGGCCGCAACTGACGAATTCGATCCGGATCTGGTAGCAGCGTTCATCGACGGGAAGCTCTCCGGAGCCGACCGAGAACGTGTTGTGAGGTTGTTGGCGGACTCGGAGGAAGCGTTCGAGATCTACGCCGACGCGGTAAGGGCGCGCGCCGATCTCGAGGCAGAGGGAATAATTCCGCTTCCGGTCCCCGATCCGGTTCCTGTTCGTCCGGCCGCCGATCCGGTGCCTATTCGCCGGTCGAGGTGGCTGACGGCTGGCGCTCCGCTCGCAGCAGCGGCCGCACTGTTGATTGCGGTGCTCCCGAGGGTGGAGACGAATCTCGCCAATGCTGCGTTCGCGATGCGTGCGGAATCGATCGCTCAACCGCTCACGGGCCGGCCGCAGCTTGCCATGGCGCTTCGCTCGGGCTTGGATGAGCCCCGGTGGTCAGCGACTCGCGGCGGTCCCTCGACGTTCGTCGATACGACGGCGGCGCTACGGCTCGGTGCCCGGGCCACGGATCTCGAGGTAGCTATCGCGGTCGGGGATCGAGAGCGAGCGGGTCGCCTGGTGACGGAGATGGTCGAGCTGCTCGACTCGGTGACCCTGAGCGATGCGACGCGTGCCGAGTACGGGGAGCTCCGTAAACGAATCAACACCGGGGGTTCGATCAGCTCGATCAAAGCCGCCGCGGTGACCGCGGATGAGCATCTGCACGATTTCCTCGATTCGCGTTGGTATGGCACGGGGAAATGGCTTGCTGCGGGTGAGCTGGCAGCACGCGCCCATTCGGCGGATTTCTTCAAGTCGAGTGAGACGGCGCGGTTTCTCAAGGCGGCAATCCGGAGCGGCGAGTTGGCGCCGGAGGAGGTCGAGGCGCTGCGTCAGGTTGAGCGTGCAGCGAAGCGGGGCATAGCTGAGAACGAGTTCACGATGGTGCGGGAGACGTTCGCCAAGCTGATTCAGCGTCACGCGGGTTGATCTTCCGTTCGACCTGCGTGCGCATGGACACGTCCCATGCGGCGGAGCGGGGCAGTTTCATGGATGACG
>Ga0157374_10005563_pt1 | contig 10610 bp, 8 predicted proteins | sample M25metaG_FD_115308 | JGI IMG/M metagenome (GOLD analysis project Ga0157374, IMG submission 115308) | Miscanthus rhizosphere microbial communities from Kellogg Biological Station, Michigan, USA - M2-5 metaG | ecosystem: Host-associated > Plants > Roots > Rhizosphere > Soil | place: USA: Michigan... | reverse complement strand
GAGAGAAGGGATGATATGACACCATTAGAAGATGAGGTCGAAGTGAAGCATCAGAGGACTCATCAGTCATGGGATAATGAGTTTAAGTCAGGATCAAGAGCAACAGTTAAAGAGTGTGAATCGTAAGGATAGAAGATAGAAAAAAAGCATTCAAAAGGAATTTGCTCTACTGCTTCTCAAGAGAGCTATGTCATTCGTTCCGTTTCTTTTTGTGTTCCGTTTGCATACCATTATCAGGACTCCTTCTAAACTCGTACTTTCCTCGTATGATTCCAATTCCTTTGCCATCGTGAATCCACAGACATTCCCCCTGTCTGTTCCGCACTTTACAGGGGATCGTGATGGAGGAGCCTCGAGTTATCGTGATGTTCTTTGAGGGCGAATGTTCAAGATACTGAGTAGCTGTCAAGAGAGATGTCATGAAAGAAAAGCATTGTTACTGATACGACCTCTAATGAAGGCGATGAACTTAAGAAGACAACTTAAAGCTGTTGCGTTAATACTATTCTTCGTTTCTCTACGCCCTTTTGAATCTTTCTTTGATCAGGAAGGATTGTCTGTCAAGGAAGAAGAACAAGTAAAACAAGGACGAAGATAATGTGATCACATGCAATGCAATTCTTCCTGCCTTTCCTGCCTCCCATTTTCTCGTTTTTTCATTTTCTTGTATGCATTCGCTGTTAAGAGAGGCAGGCAAGCAAAACTTTTGACTCTTGACATGTTTTCATGCCAACATTTCTCAAAGTTCGTTGATTTTCTTCATGACTCCGTGCAGTACTTCCTCTCGTCTCGTGTTTTACATCGGTAGACAAACTGTACGATAAACTACGAACCAACTGCTCCGACAAAGCAATCAAATAAAAGATCACATCCTCAAGACAACAACAAGAAATACGCTTTTCTTTCTGTGTTAACAGTGTTAGTGTTAGTGTTGGTGTGGGAAGTTCATGGGACGTAGCTTCTCAAGGAAGACGACTAAACATCCCGACATGATTTGCAAAAAAACTCGGAAAAAACTTAACTTAGAGTTTAAAATATACTATTCATTTAAGCACACCATTCACTTGAGAACTTCACGACAAATAGTTAGCGTTAATGAAATCTTGGACATCTAAGAAATCAATGACAAAAAGCATTAGAATGCAAAGGCACCTCTCACAGTGATATATGAGCTTAAACACACACATTAAGTGGCCAAAAATAACTGCAGCCTTCTCTCAAAGCCCTCTGCATGAGAGCCCTCTGTAAAATGGGAATTCCTATGAGTCATTATCTTGTGAGTCATCCTAAGTTTGTTTTTCATTTTTCTTTCTTTCTTTCTTTCTTTGGATTTACTTTCTCCTTAAAAGGTGTTCCAAGCAATTTGTTTTCTTTGAAGCTAGTCATTATGTGCATTTTGACCAGGAAAACTACATTTACAGTTAACCAAAGAAAAAATAGGATGAATCAGCCGGCAAAGTTATTGCCGATTCTTTATATTGCGCTTCCGCTTCGAAACACTTATGAGATCATTGTTTTTCTCATGACTAACCATTTGGTACAGGATAATGTTTTTATTCCATAGAGAGGTCCTGTACGTTACCAACAATAATTGTTTATCAGCAACAATAACGCTCTTGAGTCTCAAAAGTTTTTCAAATGAAACTCGGGCAGCAAACAATGATTTGAGCGAAAATTGAAAGTGACTTTTGCTCAAGTAATAGAGGTGACTTAAAGGAGATTGAAAAAGGAAAGAAAAGTGCGAGAGAAAACAGGATGAAAAGAGAAGAGATAATGAGTAAAAAGAGGCTAAAAAGAAGAAAAAGTAAAGAAAACCATACAAGATTTGGTCAGTCGTGAGGGAACAAAGCCCCTCCTTAATGTCTAGAAAATCTAAACTAAAAATAAAAGGTGCACTCAAGTCTCTCGAAACTTCTTGTTAAAACTTTGACTAAGACTTACCACTTCTTCGGAAGATCCTTCTAACGTCTGATGATGATGCTGACTCTGCATTGATATGGTGTAGTTGATTAGAAACAAAGGTTTGATCGCCGTCTGATATCACATGGGAATAAACACAGGATGGGAGGAGGATACACAAGAAAAATACACAGCAACACCATATAAATGATGCCGAAGAAAAGGATGATAAACAAGTTGATTTAACCATAGTTCTTGGTAGAGAATGTCGAGAGATAAACGGGTCGATCTCTGTCCTGTGTTCTCTGCCAACAGGAGGCAACTGGTCTGTGGACAAGTCAATGGTGTCCACAGATGCAGTCTCTGTAACGGAGTTACTATGACGCAGTTTCATTCGCTAAAGTCAGGCAACGACTAACTTGTAGGCATGAAACTCAAACTTGTAAGCATGAGATGAGTGTGAGTATGTGAGTGAGTTCTGGGAGGAGTATATCTCTCTTTCAAAGCAAAATGGAACCAGAATAACAACTTTTTCGCATCCTTTTCAACGGAAGACCTAACTAACTCCCTCTCTATTCTCTCGTAGACATCAATTGCTGACTCAACTTTTCTTGATGATCATGATGATCGTAGACATCACACGGGGAGGTCTGTGATTGAGTCTGTTTATATCGTTGCGATTAAATCAAAGTGAACCCCATAGAGTGAGTCGTGAAGTCATCCTGCCATTCTTACTGGGATTAAATCGAAGAAGTAGTGTAGTATCGTGAACCTTTTCTTTCGGACATGAAATCGAGTCTCTTCCCTCAAGAGATTAGAAGGCATGAAAAGAGTCGATGACATGGAAGGAAAGGAGCACATGTCACTGAGACCATCATTCATCCTGTTCACTCGACGACGGTCACAACTACTTCACACACAATAAGAGTACAGTTCTGTGTGATTGAGAGTCAATACTCTCGGGTCCCTACTCTCTTTCTCCCTCCAACACATACTGTGATGATGATGACTATGGCCATGATAAGACTCATTCTTCTCTCTTTTCTTCCTTTAATGTGTATTAGTTTTTGTTTGACATGTAAATTAGATGTCTGCTGTGCTTTTGATCATTCTTGACTCTGATCCCCATTCCCTTCCATAGAATAATCATGGACGGTTTATGTAGTGACATTCTATTTAAACGACAAGAACTAGAACTCGAGAGGCTGACTATTCTTGTCGACTTCTTCACGCCTCACGTCAAACAACATATTCAATGAAAAAGAACAAAGAAAGATCAGAGATGCTACTTCTGTTCTTTTACTGATTTTTTTGGAAAAATCTCTTCACAAAAATCCAGTACACTTTCAATGTTTCGTGAATATAATGACCTGATTATTCAGTCGAGGCCTCTGATATTTATTTACTCATGTCATGAACCAAAAGCGAGAATCAATGACTCTTCAAACAGACTGGAAACATATGAGAGAAATGTTGATCTTTTTCAGGGAATGTTTTATGGACAAGAGAGGAATGGATTTAGTCTGCAAGGTATCAATGTGTATGCAATGGATAAAAGAAGACGGGGATCAAGATCGAGGGATGTCTAGGGTTTTAGATGGAAACTGCAGTAAAAGTGAGAAACGGGAATCTCTGTGGGGAACCTGACACATCCATACTCTAATTCTCTGGAAAAGTCTGGTGTAGAAGAGGAGATGGGTCATCGGAGGCGGAACTAGACGTTTGCTCAAGGAATGTCCTCTTTCTATTGGAAGGTTCCTGTTCCGTCGTCATCATCCTTTCCATTCTATTTAATTCCCGTCACACACATCGCGATGAAAGCGAGGGAGGAGGAGGAAACAACACGACATGAACAGAGTTCGATCAAAAAGGAAGAGAGATATAGGGTTGAACAGTGGCATCATCATCACCATCTCCATCTCCTGCATCACTCTCTCATATCAGTTTCCTTTTCCTCCGAATCAACGAGTAGTAGTAGTAGTTGGCTCGACAAAGACATCTTCCTTCCTTCCTCTCTCAGTCACTCGCATCCTTCCGTCTCCGGCACTTCTTGCCCTTTTTCTTTGACTCCATCTTCATTCCTCACGACTTGTTCTTGAGCAGCAGCCATGATTTATAGTGGTAAAGTAATTTACTCTGCTTCCTCTTGCCATTTCTTCTTCTTCCTTCTTCTTTGAATTAATTTTGTTCCGGAACAAAAAATACCCTCTACTCCTGATACTCATTTACGCAAAACAACAAGATGGTGGGGTAGATTTGTTCCTTTTACTCCATGTTTTACTCCATTCACTCCTGACAAAAGTCTTCCCTGCAAAACAGGTCAAGACAGAAACAGATTCCATGCTTGTTTGCCAATTTCCTTCCCTTCTTCCTTCCGTGACCGGAATCAGACCTCTTCCTCCTTTTCATCTCTCGATTTTGTTATTCTATCCCTGCCTCTGTAGACACTTCTTACGTCGAACCAACTTCCTCATCCGGACGTAACACCACCAGCAAAGGAAACTCATCGTCGACTTCTTCAGGGACAGGATCTTCTTCTTCTTCATCCGGTCTTTCCTGGGTCCCTCCTTCAATGAATCACCAGACAAACAATGGAAATCTATCGATTGTTGGGTTCAATGAAGGTGGCAACTCATTACTGTCTGGTATGCATGATGAATGGATTGGTTGTTGTTTATATAATCAAATTGCTCTTGAATTGTTTTTGTATCATCACTCATTCATTTATTCATTCACTCATTCATTTGTATTTTTCTGATTTGTATTCTGATACAGGATTTACATCACAGACTGTTTTGACTGGAACACTTTCGACAAAGAATTCTTCAACTTCAGGACCTCCGCCATCCTCTTCAGACTCAAACAAAAGTCAAGGTTTGTTCAAGTTATTTTCATCTAAGCATTTGGTCATCATCTGAACTTATAATGCTGTACTCAAGGTTTTTTCCTGAAAAACAAACCATGAAGTGATTCTAGAGTTGTTTTTGATTCTGATTGAATCTCTTATTCCTTTCTCGTCTTGAAAACAAAACAGATCCATACAACCTTTTAAGTGCAGCCACGAGTCGTTTGGCTTCTCAGGGTAATCATCTTGTTCTCTCTCTCTTTTCATGATCATCATGCAAACATGTTCCCCTCCTGAATCGACTGTTACTTCCGATCTACTGATGGTAGACATGATGCATGATGATGTGGTTGTTTAAACACGAAAGAAAAATAACTCCTTTATGTATGAAGAATCGCTTTACAATTTTATTCATTTATTCTCTCTTACACATCATGTTGTCGCCTAAACATGACAGGAAGTGGACAAATTCAATTGTGGCAGTTCTTGTTAGAGTTATTGTCCGATTCTGCTAACTCTTCTTGCATTACTTGGGAGGGAACGAATGGAGAGTTCAAGTTGACAGATCCTGATGAAGTGGCCCGAAGATGGGGTGAACGAAAGAGCAAACCAAACATGAATTATGACAAGTTGTCGAGAGCCTTGAGGTACTACTACGACAAAAACATTATGACGAAGGTTCATGGCAAGAGGTATGCATACAAGTTTGACTTTCATGGTCTGGCACAGGCATGCCAACCAAACTCAGGCGAACACCATCACCAGCATCAGACTGGATCATACAAATATCAATCCGAGTTGTCTCTTTTATCCCCCTCTGCATACCATCATCATGCGGCTAAGCATCTCAATTCTTACCTGACGGGAAGGACAGGAAACGGGCAGACCTCTCTCTTTCCTTCAGGACACTATTGGGGTCCGACTTCGAGCCCTACCTGCACCCCTGTGTCGGCTCTTTATCCCTCTCCAATCGGTCCTCATCATCACCGAAGTAATCTCAGTTACTACTCCTAAAAAGCATCATTACAGTCAACAATGGATGAATGGCTGAGGGAGTGAGGGATGAGGACTGAGAACTTCCGTTCTCTTATTCTCGTTCGATCTTAATGTTGCGATCTTTCTCTCTTTTTGTGTAACTTTTCCTGGCACTATATATATCGTTTACACAGACTCATAAGGATCGTTCACTTTTCCTTCCAACAATATTTAAGGAGAATTATCATCATCATCGTCATGATCCTCTCCCTTCCCTTTAAATCATATCGGATTTGAGTGAATAATGTTTCAGTCTAGACTGTATAAACAGACAGAGAATAATTTCCTTCTTATTCTAAAAACATTCAGATAAAGAATAACAAGGTGCGACATGATTCCAAGTGAAGCTGATTAATGTAATTCAATCAAAACTTACTCTGTACTTATTCATTCATGAATGTCGTGTGTTCTTGTTTGGCCGGAAGAAATAAATCATCCACTTCTTCTCGTGAGTCTGCTAAAATGTTTGTGAGATTTTGTCATTTGTTCTCAAGACAGTGTCAACCTTTTCTAAGAATAACTAACTACCCTTTAAACTTGCTTTGAAATCAGTCCATGTCAAGGAAAATGGATTTTTGGAGAAAAAATAGAAGGTCGTGATATGTCAACTAAATTCTCGGATTTTCCTGATTTCACTTTACATTGAAAGTATGAAGTCACTGGAGATGATAATTGATCCTTTTGTTTGTATGATCATACAACACCGTCATTGTCATTGTCTGCCAACTAACAAGTCAACAATTAATCAATGATTCTACCAACTCATCGTCGTAATTGATTGTAATTATTTACGTGAACCTGGAGTATGGAAAACATGTTTTCTCAGAAAAAGAGGAGAAATTACTTCGGAAAAGAAAAGATAAAAGAACACACGCATAGTAATTGTAAGTAAAACTCGTGGGAAGATAATTTGGGTTTGGAATCCCTGCCCACAAAACAAAGTAGAGTTGTCTTTGGAAGTCAGTGAATGGGGGTGGAAAAGTCAAGAGAAAGAATAAAAGAAAACGAACCATTATTTACTCTCCTTCGACATCGATTTACTCTTCTTCTTGTGATGTCTGCTGGTGTTTGTTCTCTGCAACCTTGTCTTGGGTTCCAAAGTCCGTGAAGGAAAGCCCAACTCATGTTGGGTGTGAGACTGAAAGAACAAGTCCTTGCAGATCCATCAGAGGATGATCCTGAGAAAAGAAGACCGAGAATGAAAGGGCAGTAAAACCAGAAGAAATCTCTTTATGGCTCAAGAAAAGTCACTCCTTCGTTGGCCAACAGAGAGTGCTTAGGTTCAGTCGAAGAGAAGTTGAGTAAAAAAGAATCTCTCTCTTTCCTTCCCCTCTTCTTACTCTCATCCTCGTTTTCATGAATGAACTCTGTTTCGGAGGAGGGACTGCTGCCGTACAAACGACTGAAGAACGCAGTCTCAAGCAAAGACAGCGTGAGAACTAAACTGACTGTTGATCTCATCTCTTCTCGTCGTCTTTGGTTCATCTTCAAAGTGTGTTTGGAAGGAGCTTCTTGTTCATTCAAAAACAAGAGACAAGACTGACTTGTCTTCATCCAAGAATAGGGAGAGACAAAGAGGACATTCCCTGACATTCTCTGTCTCAAGAATCTTCTCCAACAACAAGTCATTATCACCCAAAATTGCAAGGTTAGATGATGGCTCTCCTGGACAAGAACAACAACACTGGACGAGTTGGAGGAACAGTCGTCCCAACGAAGGGCTCGCCATTGACATGTAACTCCACGACCATGACATCTGTCACGGAAGCTCTCAGTCCAACCAAAAAGAAACATCGAGTGGTTCGAATAAAACTGGAGCCTGAATGTCGAGCTCTCGTCCCCAAAGTTGATCCAACCTCATCAGACATCGTTGAGGAGACTTCTGCCGGTAAGTTTTCTTTACTTTCACTTGATCCTTGACAACTTCATTATCTACATCTCTATTGACATGTATCTGTTGATGTCAATTATCTCTTTCTTTGTCTCTTGACTGTCCAGTGGCCTTATTTCCTTGAATACATTCGTGACCTGTTGTACTTAAAATGCTGTCAATGATGTTAATGACTGGAGGCCCCTTTACTCTCTTACTCTACTACACTGACCGTACGGTAGATTCCAATTGAACTGATCGCCGTCATTCCTTGTCTGAATTATTTGCGTGAGAAAATGAAAGATTCTGGTTGTTTTCTTCTCCCCCTCTTTTTCGTTTTCGAGTGGATTGAACAGTTCGCATGAATGACAATGAGAGAGATCCCTTGGTTCCCACAGCCTTGAGTCCCTCTTTTCCTAGACTTTCTCTTTTCTTTTCTCAATTTTGTACTTCTTCTCTCTTCTTGACCTGATGGCAGGCCTGCTGTAAAGATTCGTACCGAGATATGTGTGTGTTTGGGGGACTTCTCTCTCGAACACAAGAACTCTATTAGAGTACGAGGTCTGAGGAGGAGAAGAGGGTCGAGGACGAGAGGTCGTCTCTCACTCTTCTCACACATTCATGACAAAAAGAAAACTAAGAGTAATAACAAGAGAGGAACCTGACTGTGATCCACAGGTGAGTCATAGTACTTGTCCATTCACACACAGTCAGTGAGAAAAAGAGAGGTTTACGGAGTGAAAGTCTAGACTATTTCTCAGCCTCCTTCTTCGCACAAACATTGGTCCGTGTTTTCCTACTGATCGACCTCTGTTTTCTCGCCATCATCTTTCCCTTCAGGCAGAATACATCATCTTCTTTTACACCTCTTATACCTGCTCTCTTTTCCGTCAGAAGCAAAGTAGGGAAATGAATAACGACAAGAGAAGAGGGCATTAACTGTACAGCCTTATTTCGTGAAAGACTACTGTTGATTCTTTTCTCATGGTCTTGTATTCGATCGCTTCTTGATTTTCTTCTTTTCTTCCTTTTCCTGCCCTCTTTCTTCCCTTCATCACTTGTCCTTGTATTACATCGGAGTATATTCTCCTCGACATCGATCATCATACTCTCTGTTGTTTCCTTTCTGTCGCTTCTTTGTTGCCGAGGAAAATGGCTTGAGTTAATTATCTTCTCAGTCTGCAGTCAAAATGAGTTCTCTGTTTGGCTGCAAACATGGAATGAAGAAAGAAGAGGGTGAACAAGTCATTCAATTGAAGTAGAAAACTTGTACTTCCTTCGTCAAACACATAGCCATACTTCTCTTAGATTTGTTCGCATTTGGTATGCTATCTTATACACACACTTGTCTGGTGGGTTTGGTTCACAGGTACTGCTGACTCTTCACTTGTCATTGTCAAGTAAAGAGGGTTATCGCTTGGTTGCCACTCTTTCTCTCTGGTCTGCTGATGGAGAAGCAGGCGTGAAGAGACTGATGGTATCTTTTACTGCAGTCACACACATGTGTCTCTCAATCTCTGCACCAGATTCTGGCGCCTTATATTCTAAAAACAAGAAGAAAATGACAAGAATAACTGCAACGGAAATGACTGACAGAGAGAGATAGTACTCAAAGGAAACGGGTTTGGGGTCACAAACCAACCTGTTCTTTCGAGTTCATGTACTGTCTATTCTCACTCGTCATAGATAGATAGACATGTGAAAGTTGAGTGAAATAAACGATGATTTGATCTCTCTCTGATTATTATTATTATGGTTCTAGAGATGAGAACTTATGAGCCTCCTACTCTCTTTCCATTGAATGTATTGTCTCGAGTGTTTAGAAGTTGATGCCTCACCCTCTTCTTTGGCTCCAGAGATCAAATGATTGCTAGTGAATACCATACAGAATCTCTTTTAATAGTCAACACAAAGTTCCATGGTCGGCAGTCAATTGTATTCTTGCTTCTGTGTATCCTCCGTGAGATCATCAAATACACTCTATTCATCTCTTTCTTGATTCATTGGATCCATCCATCGTCATTGAAGTCCTCTTATTATTCTCTACATCATCAGTCCAGTCCTTTCAACCCCTCTCTCTTTATCAGTGAGAGCTTTTATTACAAGAAGAGGGGATCTAGAATCTAGAAAGAAGTCACTTAACTGTCACAGGACTCAATGAACGGTAAATCAAGTGATTGAATGTGAGTCCTTCCATTAAATTATCTCAGTCTGTGCTGCTTAATTTTCCGATCTTGTTATTCTATTGAGTTTCTTCTCCGCCTTCTCTTGATGTAATGTTGCCACTTCAATCAAACTTGAGTTGATAATTCTTGCTTCATTGATTCATTCATGTTTTACTAGAAACCTGATTTTACTAGAACTATCATTACTATGAGTAGTATTTTCTTATCACTTCCAAGAAATGTTTGCTTACTTATCTGAACCAGAGTTCAGTCATCGAAGGAGAGTAACCATGATTTCTTGTTATTAAAATGATATTGTTGTTGTCGTTGTCGTTGTCTGCTCACGTCGTCAAGACAGCCAGCAATTAAGATGATGATAATGACGTGGCTAAAGAGAGAAAGAAAAGAAAGAAAACAGGGCATTAAAAAGAAAGGTTGATGAGTGAGAATAAAGAGGCAATTCTTTGAAAGAAAGAAGGCACGAATCTAAGGATTCTTGTCATAATCGATCATATTTTGTTGTCGTCGTAGGGATTTGTGTGTGTTTTCATGAGATCCTTGACTTGGAATGCATTTCAAGACGTCCGTCATCCACGCTCCTCTCACTTTCTCTTTGATTTTGAGCAACAGAGTGGGTGGTGGTCGTTTTGCATCATCTTCGCCATCATTTATGATATGATTGCAAAGAACAAGAAAAGAGAGAGAAAATTGAATCCTTCTCATGTATAGACACACTATCATTTCTCACGAGAGATCATTCAATCATTGAGGCCACGAAAGAGAAGGGAAGAGAAAG
>Ga0157374_10005562_pt1 | contig 10611 bp, 6 predicted proteins | sample M25metaG_FD_115308 | JGI IMG/M metagenome (GOLD analysis project Ga0157374, IMG submission 115308) | Miscanthus rhizosphere microbial communities from Kellogg Biological Station, Michigan, USA - M2-5 metaG | ecosystem: Host-associated > Plants > Roots > Rhizosphere > Soil | place: USA: Michigan... | reverse complement strand
ATAATATCGGCACGAGGGTATTTACATCGGTAGTGCAGCCTATCGTGCTTGAAAAAGCCATCACCACCTGCGATGTGGCCATTGGCGCCATGCGTGCGGCGGTCGGCCGAAGCCACTGTATAGTAACGGACGCCACAGTGAGTCGTATGAAAGCCAACGCAGTGGTTATTGACGTAAGCATAGACCAGGGCGGATGCTTTGAAACATCGGAAGTAACCAATCATACGCACCCCGTTTTCAGGAAGCATGATATCATCCACTACTGCGTGCCAAACATTGCTTCACGCGTGGCTCGAACGGCTACTTATGCACTCACAAACATCTTCACCCCCATTTTGCTGGATATAGGCGAGCAGGGCGGACTGAAAAATGTGATCTGGCAAAAGACCGGCGTACGCAATGCAGTATACATTTATGAAGGGCATTTAACCAACAAACACATCAGCGACAGGTTCAATATCCCAAGCAAAGACCTGGACCTGCTGATCGTTTCCCACAGGTAAAATACTCGTTTTCAGCTCAATAAATTAACTTTCAAAAAATCCTTGTGTAATAAAAAACAGGTGGCTATATTTGCAGCCCCAACGGAGTGGTAGTTCAGCTGGTTAGAATACATGCCTGTCACGCATGGGGTCGCGGGTTCGAGTCCCGTCCATTCCGCTAAAAGGCTTCTCAATAGGGAAGCCTTTTTTACTTTATGCCTTATTACGTTTATATCATTCAAAGCCAAACTGATCAAAGCTATTATAAAGGATTTTCTGAAAATCCCCCCAAGAGATTATTGCAACATAACAACGGTGAATGCACTTATACCTCAAGAAAAACGCCTTGGGATTTGGTTTATATCGAGGAGCTGGCTACAAAAAGGGAGGCCTTAATTCGTGAGAAGGTATTAAAAAAGTATGCTCATTTACAAATTCAAAAACTAATCTTAACAAATAAGAATATTTTAGATGATTTCGATAGTTCAGCTGGTTAGAATACGTGCCTGTCATCCCCACGGCTGTGGGGACGGGTTCGAGTCCCGTCCATTCCGCACTAAATAAAAAAAGGGTTACATCAAAAGTATAACCCTTTTTTATTTTCAGATCAAACAGAATCCCTTTGCCTTTTCTAAAATAGAAAAAGACGGGAGAGCTCCCGCCTTTTTCAACCAATTTACATTATATGAGGAGGGAATATGCTATTTTTTCAGCACCATGTATTGGTATGGCGCCAGGCTAAGCTGGGTTGACAATGTGACGCCTGCGGTGCCCAATCCATCGGTCCAGGCGCCTTGTATGGCCGCCGGTATTGAATAACTAATGGTGCTGTTGCGCGTGTTTACCAGCACTACTACGTCATCCGCCCCTGATTTTTTCTCAAAAGCGATAATGTCGTTATCTGTGTAAGCGGTCATGGTTCCGGTTTTGACGGCTTCATGCGCTGCCCGGAAGGCGATTATCTTTTTATAGGCGGCAACCATATCCGGGTTGGCAGTATAGTCCACCGGCACATTGTTAAAAAAGTTAATGGCTTTTGAATAACCAACCTCCTGGCTGCTATAGATCAACGGCACGCCGTCCATGTAGGCAGCGATAACGAATGCCGCTAAAGCGCCGGGCTTACCACCGTATTCCGTAATGGTACTTCCGTCGGATGATGCATCGTCGTGATTGGTGATGTACCTCAATTTAAGCCCTGGTGCAGGTAGTGACGCCAGCTCGGCAGAGTTGGTGGTAAACAAATTGCTTGCCTGGCTGCCGGCGAAAACGCTTTTTATCGTACTGTAATAGCTGAATGCATAACCTAATTGAAAGCCGCTGGTTATTTCCGAACCGTTGGTTCCTTCCGCCAGGTAGATCAGCTTATGGGTAGTAATGGTCTTCAGCGTGTCAATTGCCTGCTTCCAGAAATCTGCGGGCGCGTTGTCCGCGAAATCACAACGATAGCCGTCCACATTAGCGGTAAACACCCAATATTTCATGGCCCTGATCATGGCTGTACGCATATCTGCATTATTGAAGTTAAGCGCCGCTACGTCCGAATAAGTGGAAAGCTGTTTGATATTGCCGCTGCCATCCTGCTGGTACCAGGCGGGGTGCGCGCTTATCCAGCCATTGTCCCAGGACGTATCGTTTGCCTCCCAGTCTAAAATTACGGCCATGCCTTTGGTGTGCGCCATAGCCACCAAATTGCGCAGATCGTCTAATGTGCCAAAATCGGCATTCACGCCTTCGTAATCTTTAACCGCATAAGGCGAACCACTGGCCTTCACAATCCCTATCGGATAGGTCGGCATCAGCCAGATCACGTTTACACCTAAAGCTTTGATCGAATCGAGCCGGGCTTCAACCCCCTGGAAATTGGCCGGGGTAAATGTTTTTATATTCACCTCGTACATGACAATATCCTTTGTAGCCGGCACACCCGCATAAGGTGTTCCGTATTGCGCCGGGTCTTTGTAGGCAGCAGGTGGCGGGGTAACCGGATTTGGCGCTTTCGACTTGTCGCAGCCAAAAAGTGCGCCAACCATTGATATGCATAGTAATAAAGTGTTCATTTTAAATTTCGTTGTTCTGATTTCCATTGTCCGCATCATCCTTCTGTTGTTTTAGTTGAATTGAATGTTTCCTGTTTAATTAACTGCAATACGGCATTTTTCTTATTCGCAAGCAGTTACTAAAGGTAGATAAATAACATCCAATCCTATAAGCAGGCGGCGCGGGTTATGCGCCGCCTGCTTTGGTATTAGTTCTTTTTAAGCGTGAAATTATAATTGTTAGGATCGTGCAGATCTAACGTAATGGTATAATTGCCGTTTGATGGTACCGTCAGGTTGTTCAAAGAGCCGTTGTATGGATAAGCAGGGTTATCTGCATATTCAATATGGCCCGCAGCATCAACACCAAAGTCGATACTCCAGGCGTTATTCGCCCTGAACTTGAATGAGCCATTGGCAAGCATGGCACAAGTTACCGTCCAAACCTGTTTAACCGGGTCGTACTGCATTTGCGTGTCCGAGCCCCAGCCACCCGGCGTCGCATCGCCTATGATGCCCCAGGTGGTAAGTGTATAATTCCATGTTAGCGTTGCAGGATTGCAAACCAGCTCATAATATCCCGGACCTGGTAAGGTCATGCCCGCTGCTGCGCCATTGGTTGTCAATGTACCGCCGCCGTTGTCGCCGTAGTTGGTATGGTTCCAGTCCTGCGCGTCGGTAAATTTGAATTGATAGGTGCCACCGGCAGGCTCATAAATGTACCCTTCATAAATATTCGGTTGTTCGGCAGCTACTGTTGGCGCCGTACCCGGCGACCATCCCTGGTAATCGCCCGGAACCCATAGTACCGGCCAGCCATGCGAGAAAACAACCGCCGGCTTCCATGGCTTCACAGTTACCGTAACGCCATGGGTATATGTTGCGCGATCCTGGTAAGCCTCAACCCTGAACACCATTTTTGCGGTATCATTTGCCGCAATGCCGACACCAAGCGCAAGCGCATTCAGATCGGCCCCTTTAAAGGATTTTGTCAGGATGTCGTTACCAACTAATATGGACGTGGCACCGGCCCAGGCTGATGCGCCAACGGTATCCGAAGGCTTATCTGCATACAAAGTATAAGTTACATGTGCTTTTACAGGAAACGTAACTGCAGGCCAGGTCAAAGTTAAAACCCCATCGGTCGAATCGGTGGCCGAGGTTAATATCACCTCGTTAGTCGATGCCGTAACCGATGATTTAAAGGAAACCGGCGCCAGCCTGGTTAAAGCAGCATCTTTATGGCAAGCGATAGCCGTACAGGCTACGATCGCTATTAATGTGTAATTGATTATTCTTTTCATGATGATCTTTAATTAGGATAACCAGGGTTCTGTTTCAGCGTGGTATTGGCATTCAGCACCGCTGTTGGTATCGGGAATAAGAGCATGTAAGACGGCGATGCCGGAACCAGGTTAGGCGCTGCGCCGTGCGGCAGCAAAAACGTCCCGAAGCGGATCATATCCTGCCTGCGGTGCCCTTCCATGTTCAGCTCAAATCCGCGTTCGTCATAAATATTCTGAAGCGTAGGTGCGGCAATATCGCCAAGCCCTGCCCGCTCCCGAACCTGGTTGAGGAATGTCGCTGCCGCGCCGGTGTTGCCCAGGCGCACATTACATTCGGCCTGCATCAGCAGCAGGTCGGCGTAGCGGTATATCGGGAAGTCGTTTGATTCGCCGCTGGCATCTGATGGCTTTACAGGGAAAAACTTAATATCCCTGATACCCTCGTTCGGCCCGGCACCCGGATCGATCAATGATGAAACCGTTTCGGTATAAGTAACACCGCCGGCCTGGGCGCCTACTAAGAATTGTTTGCGGCGAACATCGCTCGCATCATACTTATCATAAAAATCGCCGGGGATAACGGTTCCGTTCCATCCGTTAAAGCCTATCAGCGCGGTACCATTGGCACTGTTCAGGCTGCGGATAGCGTAAATATTACCGCTGATCACGTTTTCGGTCAGGTATTCAGCAAGTATCGTTTCATCATTCGGGCATACATCACCAAACAACTCGAAATAGCTGTTACCCAGCGGGCTCGCTGCGTTAGCAATTGCCGGGTGCAGCGTAAAACCGCCGGCTGCCGCCTTGTTACATGCGTCCAAAGCAAGGTCATAGTGCGGCGTGCCGGTATAAACTTCAGCATTCAGGTACACCTTTGCCAGCACCATATAACCGGCCCATTTATTAAACCGGCCATAGTAAGCGCCGCCCCTGGTCTCAGAAAGCAGGTCGACATTATCTGTCAGCTCCTTTACTACGAAATCATAGATGGTTGCCCGTTTAGTTTGGGATATTTTGGAAAGATTGGTGTTATTATCCGTGTAAAAAGGCACGTCGCCAAAATCATCTATCAGCAGGTAGTATAACCAGGCACGCATGGTCTTAGCTTCGGCAATTTTAGCCGGATCGGCTTTTGCCGTGGTTAGCTGTGCAATTGCCAGGTTTGCGCTGTAAATGCAAGAATAGGCCCAGTTCCAGGTATTGTTGATGATGCCTAAGGTAGGTAATTCGGTACGGGTGTACAGTTGCGCAAAATCAAGCTGCCAGTCACCTGTATTGCGGTGAGGGATCACCTGCTCATCACTTGAAAAGCAGTTCAAATCGTACCAGCAATTGTCGCGCCCGGCGTAGTTGCTGCCCCAGCTGCCCGTAATTTTCGCGTATACGTTGGCCAATGCATCATCGGCGCCCGCAGGTGTCGAATAAAACTCGGCCGAGGGATACTTGTCGTACACATTTTCATTCACCTTGGTACAGCTTTGCGCCGCCAGGCCAACGATCAGGATACTTAATAATATTTTTTTCATGATCTGATTATTTTAGAATGACGTTTAAACCGATGGAGAAGGTGCGGGTGCGCGGGTAGATGCCATAGTCGCCGCCCGATGAGCCGCCGCCGCTGGCGTCAACTTCCGGGTCCTCGCCGGTGTATTTGGTGATCAGCAAAAGGTTCTGGCCCGTTACCGATACTCGCAAAGCGTTGATGAACTTCACATTGGTTACATTGAACTTATAACCCAAAGTCAGGTTCGACCACCTTAGATAATTCCCGCTTTCCAGCCATTCATCAGAGCCGAACGGCGATGAGTGTATGCCGGTCGGGATAGCGCTGGTCAACAAATTTTGCTTACCCAGGTTCTCTAACATGCTCAGGTCGGCACGCAAGCCGTTGTATATTTTGTTACCGCCCGATCCGAACCAAACCATTGATGCATCAAAGTTTTTGTAGGTAAAGCTTGGCGTAAATGCGTAAGTATATTTAGGAAGCGACTGCCCTTCGTCAACCCGGTATTTGCTCTGAGCGCCCTGGTCGATGTTACCGCTGGCATCTTCGCCTACAACGGTCTCAACACCCTGTGCGTTTACGCCACTGTGCTGCAGAATAAGATAAGTGCCTATCGGCTTGCCTACCACCAGGTAGGCGTTTGAGCCCCAGGCTACGTAGTTGGTAGGAATGTCATACCCTTCTATGTTGCCGCCCAGGCTAAGCACTTTGCTTTTCATGTAGGAAGCGTTACCGGCGAGGGTCAAAGTCACTTTGTCAGACTGGATAACCCTGTAGCTTAACGAAAGCTCTACGCCGCGCTTTTGCGTGCTGCCAACGTTTGCCAGTATGTTGGTGGTCAGGAATGGCCCTTCCAGCGGAACTGTATAATTGAATAACAGGTTGTCGGTATTGGCCGAATAAACATCAATAGTACCGGTAAGCCTGTCGTTCAGGAAACCGAAATCCAAACCGGCGTTTGCCTGCTTGATGGTTTCCCATTTCAGGTTAGGGTTTGCATTCTGCGTTGCGGCATAGTTTGGAATGGTCGCACCGCCAAAAAATACGGTTCCCGCCTGCCCTACCAGCGCTATGGAGTTTTGAGGGCCTATACCCTGCTGGTTACCGGTAATGCCATAGCCGGCACGCAATTTAAGATTGCTGAACAGGTGCTGGCCCTTCATGAAATCTTCCTGCGTAATACGCCACGCGAGTGCGGCTGACGGGAAATTGCCCCATTTGTTGTTGATACCAAACACTGTGGAACCATCGCGCCTGAAGCTGGCGGTAAGCAGGTATTTATTATCGAAAGAATAGTTTACACGGCCCAGGAATGATACCAGCCTGCGGTCGTTCTTGTAGGATGAAATGTCACCTTGCAATACTTTCGATATATCGCCTAATTGCAAAGCATTGTACGAAGCCAGGTCGTTCACAAAACCACGGCCCTGTGCAAAATCGCCGTTATAAGTCTGTGCCTGCCACTCGTAAACTGCGGTTGCATCTACGTGGCTTTTACCAAAATCGTGCTTATAACTCAAATTAATGTCCATTAATTTTTCGTCGTTATGCCAGTTATTGATGTTGCCGATGCCGTTATTGTCAATAGCAGTTTGAACGGTTGAGGTTGCGGGCAGGTAATAACCGGTATTACCGTCGACACGGCGCCAGCTGCCGAACCAACCTACGGTCAGCCCTTTATAAATGTCCAGGTCGGCCCTTAGGCTGCCGAAAAGATTGTCGGTATTTACATCATTTTTCACGGTCTTATTTACCGCGTAAGGGTTGGTGTATTGAAACACGTTCGCGTCCCTGAAGTAACTACCATCGGTATCAAATACCGGATCGGTTGGCCGGGCAACCAGCGCCTGTGTTACCAGGTTCGAGTGGAATGCGGCGTTACCAATGCCGTTAGGCTCGTAAGCTGCGATATTGATGCTGTTGTTTACATTCATGGTCAATGTAAGCTTATCATCCAGCGCTTTTTGTGTTGCCGTGATACGGGCGATGTAATTCTTATAATTCGAATTGACAACGATACCATTCTGATCGATCGCGGTTATAGACGCCCGGTAGTTGAACTCGTTAGCACCACCGCCAAAGGCCAGCGAATGGTTTTGGGTAAAACCATCCCGGGTTAGCAGGTTGAACCAATCGGTATTAGAGCCGTGATTGGCCGATACATCCACACCCAAAACGTTAGCTTCCTGCGACCACTGGGCCGCGTTCAACACGTCCAGCTTTTTCGCGATCACGTCTAATGATGTGTTCTCCGTGTACTCGACACTGGTTTTACCCAGGGTGCTTCTTTTGGTGGTGATGATGATAACACCCGGCGCACCGCGTGAACCGTAAATAGCTGTTGCCGAAGCATCTTTCAATATATCCACGGATGCAATTTCATTCGGCGGTACCGTGGTTAACAGGTCCATATTGCCCTGGATACCATCCACAACCACCAAGGGGTCATTTCCGCCTTCGAGCGATGTAATACCACGGATACGCACCGTAGGCGCTACACCGGGTTCGCTGCCCACCTGTGTGATATCCACACCGGCGGCTTTGCCTGCCAGTTGCTGCAAGGGGTTGGTAACCGGCCCGGGGTTCAGGTCTTTGGAACCGATATTGGACACCGATCCTGTCAGGTCGCTTTTTTTGGTTGTACCGTAACCGACAACGATCACCTCGTTCAGCTTGCCCTGGTTGGGCACCAGTTGAATGGTAAGCGGCTCATTAACAGTTATCACCTTTTCTGTGACATCATAACCAATAAAGCTAACCGTGACAGCTATTGCCGACTGGTTGTTACCCGTAATGGTAAACATACCTTTGGCATCGGTTACCGTGGACTGGGTTGTTCCTTTAACGTGGATGGTTGCGCCGGGCAAAGTCTGACCGTTTTCATCGATCACTTTGCCTGAGAACGCGCTTTTTTGAGCAAAAGCTGCTATCGCGCAGATCAAAAACAGTACGGTCAGGCCATACTTGAACAAGTAAACTTTTTTCATTAATTACAGGTTTAAAATTTGGTTTAATTGGGATTTGGAATTGATCACAAATACAATCCAAAGGAAATTAGCCGGATCGCCAAACACAACCCCACGCGTGCCCGATATAGAAAATATAGAAATTGAATTTTTACAAGTAGCTTAAAATGAGCTATTTGCAAAGGCAGCAAGGAAAACCAATATAGATTTCAGATTCGGCAAAAATTGCTTTTAAACCGCTTCTATCTCCATAATGCGGTCCTCAAACTCGTCGTTTGATACGAGCGACCTGGTTTTGATGCGGTTTTTGTAGGAATAAATGGTGTTTACGGAGTACCCTAAAATTTTCGAGATGCGGTCGTTGTCATGAATGCCCATACGGATAAGCGCAAATATGCGCAGCTCGGTATTCAATAATTCATCTTTGGGGATCACCATTTGGTCTTCCGGTTTGAACAGGGCGTTAAAGCGGTCGATAAAATCAGGAAAGAGGTTAAGGAAGACCTTGTCGAAGGTATGGTACATTTCCCGCCGTTCACTCTCCAGGTTGAGATTATTCACGGCGAGCATGGCATCTTCGTAACGTTTACTGGTTAATTTTTTATCCAGCGATTTTTTGAAGTTTTCCAGTTTATCAATATAGACGGAATTGATATTGAAGTAATAGCCTATATAATCGTTCTTGATGCGGTTGGCAATACTTAGTTTTTTATTGGTTTCCTCCAGGTTACTGTTGGATTCCTGCAAGGAGATATTGGCTGCCTGGATGATCTTATCCGCTATCCGGATCTTCTTTAACTGGATGAAAATGATCACGGCAAAACCGATCACGAATATCACCAGCAGTGTGATCAGCGAAGCATATATAATAAGCGAGCGTCTCTGCTGTTCTACAGTCGCTATCCTTTGCGCCTCAATGATGGGCAAGATACTGCTGATGGCAACCTGCCGGTGCCTGGCGCCATAAAACGTAGCTTCGTCCATCGCCTGGTTGATGTAGACGAAAGCGTTTTTCTGGTCGCCTTTTTTATACAGGTAATTGGCTAACTGGTAAATAGCAACGGTTTCCTTAGTGGCCGATTTGATATCGGCAATGGCCGCTTTTATCAATAGTGCCATAGCCTTGTCCTGGTCGCCGTGGACTTCGTAGATATAGCTCAACGAACAGGCGTTTACCGCGTATTGATGATAGCTAAGATTGGGCAAGTTGAGCAGCTGGGTATAATCCCGTATACCTTCGCTGTAATTGTTGATGCGGAGATCCTTCAAGCCGGTGAGCGAGAGCTGGTCATAAGAACCAGCCTTGCAAAACATCAAGGCCGAATCGATACACCTGAGGCCCAAGGGCATGTATATCGCAGAGTAGTCGTTATTGCGGTCAAAATCCGAAAGGTCCAGGTAGCTGCGCGCCTTTAGGTAGTAATAATCTATTTTATTGCTGTCCGGAAATACGCGGGTATCTACCTGGTTGAGGGTCTCAATCGTCTCCTTGAACATGCCTGATGAGATCAGCGTAAAGCCGAGCGCCATATCTGCATTGGCTATCTTCAGCGGATCGTTTAACTGCTTTGCGGTTTTCAGCATCTGCTTTGAATAGCTATATGCCGAGTCGTAGCTAAACGTTTTATATTCATCAAAAAGCTTTTTGTACACGCTATACTTCGCTTGCAGGTCGCCGGCCCGGTGCAATTCGCCGTTTAAGCCGTCTATTCTTGCGAGTTTCTGTTTTACGAAAGTTTCCTTATTGGCTAAAACGTCGTTGAGTTGCCCGAGCAGGCTATCTGTTGGTGCAGAAGTTTGCCCGTAAAGCATTGTGCAGCAAAGCGTGGTTAATAATAATATAAGCTTTGCCCTTAGTCTCATTGATATTTTTGTTCGATTTTTAAAGGTATAAAAACATTTAAAACTGGGAAGTACGTATAAAAGGCGAGTTGGATGCATTTGCTTTTAGAAACCAAATACCATTAAACTGTCTTGCAGGTTGAATTGTGCCTGTTATATTTGCGTTATCAATGCGGCGATCCCATAAAGCAATATTTGCTTCTGCTTACCACAAGTCATTTCGGCTGCTTGGAGGATTATTCTCGCAAAAAACTTTAAGGAAAGTCATCAAACTGCTTTACGATCCCAACCAAAGCGATGAATTGAAAGCATTTTCCGCAGCTTTGGGCGTGTTCCTGGCCATCATCCCCATATGGGGATTTCAAACACTGGCTGCCGTATTCCTGGCGGTGCTGTTCCGGCTGAATAAGGCGCTGGTATTTATGTTCTCGCATGTGAGCTTCGCCCCGGTTTTCCCGTTCATCATCCTGCTGAGCTTTAAGGCAGGCGGGT
>Ga0157374_10005561_pt1 | contig 10611 bp, 8 predicted proteins | sample M25metaG_FD_115308 | JGI IMG/M metagenome (GOLD analysis project Ga0157374, IMG submission 115308) | Miscanthus rhizosphere microbial communities from Kellogg Biological Station, Michigan, USA - M2-5 metaG | ecosystem: Host-associated > Plants > Roots > Rhizosphere > Soil | place: USA: Michigan... | reverse complement strand
GGACCTCTTTGGTGTGATCGGGATCAACGAGGTGTATCACAAGGCGTTGAATGGGAGTTCGTGGCAGCCGCCGGCGAACTGGGATGCTCTCGGCGGAACCCGTATCGTCTCGCCTAAAGCCTTGGACCCATCTGCCAACGGCCTCGCTCTCTTTGCGGTGGGGTCGCCCAACAAAGACCTCATCACCAAAGGCTGGAACGGACAGACCTGGCAGCCTTCGATGACGGATTGGACCTCGCTGGGTGGTGTTCTTAACAGCCAGCCTGCTGCGGCTTCGTGGAGTCCGTTGGATGTTCACGTCGTCGCGCTTGGAACCGACAACCAGATGTATCACCTCTCTGAGTTCGGACAGGCGGCAAATACCTGGCAGGCACTCGGAGGCGTGTTCAAGAGCGCGCCCGCAATGGTTTCGTGGGGAAGAGAGCGCCTGGACATCTTTGGCCTGGGGACGGACGATCAGATGTATCACAAGTCTGGGAATGGAAGAACATGGGGACCGTCGCAAACGGACTGGGAGGCGCTCGGCGGAGTCTTCGACCGGCCCCGTGTGGATTGATCAGGCAAAGAAAAGCGGCGGCTCCATTGCGGGGCCGCTTATGCTGAACGTTAGGAGCGATCTCCAGATGGCCGCGAGTGCATCACCGCAGGTTATTTCGCCAGAGACATCGACCAAGACGTCCCAACGCCTTGTCTTTCTCGACGTCGTTCGCGGAATGACCGTGGCGTTCATGATCCTGGTGAACAATCACGGCAACGAGAAGGCGACTTACTGGCCTTTGGAACATGCCGAATGGAATGGGTGGACACCGACCGATCTGGTGTTTCCGATATTTCTCTTTCTGGTCGGCATTACTACTGTGTTCTCCACGGCGTCGCGAATTGCCCGTGGCGAGTCAAGGAGTTCTCTGTTCTGGCATGCGTTGCGGCGAGCTGCAATCCTGTTCGCGCTGGGCATCCTAATTCATGGGTTCCCGAGTTATCCGCTGGCAACGCTGCGGATCTACGGCGTGCTTCAGAGAATCGCCATCTGCTACTTCGTGGCGACTGTGATTTACCTGTGGGACCGACGTGTCGCAACGCTGGCAGGCGTTGCGGCGGCATGCCTGTTGGGATATTGGATACTCATGCGCTGGGTGCCTGTTCCCGGATTCGGAATGCCGGTGCGCGATTTTCCATTTCTCGACAAGGACATCAATTGGGTCTCGGTTGTCGATCGGCGGCTGTTCCCCGGACGATTGCTGGAGCACACACGCGATCCCCTCGGACTCATCAGCGCGATTCCAGCGATCGCAACCTGCCTTCTGGGCATGTTGACCGGGATTTGGCTTCGCACCGAGAGAACGATGAAGGAAAAGGCAACCGGCATGCTAGCGGGAGCCGCCGCAGGTTTTGCTCTCGGAGGCCTGTGGGCAATATGGTTTCCCATCAACAAGAGACTGTGGACGAGTTCCTATGTGCTCTTCGCCGCCGGCTGGACACTGCTGATCCTGTTCATCTGTTACTACGTGATCGACATCAAGAAGCACCAAGGCGCGTGGACCTTTCCGTGGAAGGTATTCGGAGTGAACGCCATCTTCGCATACGCCTTTTCAGAGTTGTTCTCCATCGTGCTGGGAGTCGTACGCGTTGGAAGCAATGGCAGCACGGTTAGTTTGAAGAGATTGATCTATACGAAGATCTTCGATCCCATTCCTGATCAATCGTTCGGCACACTACTCTACTCGCTGAGTTGTGTACTGGTTTGTTTTGTTGTGTGTCTGGTTCTGTATAGAAGGCGCATCTTCATCAAGATCTAGCGCTGCCACTAGATCCGCTTAGCCGCGCCGTGAACGGCGGGTGCGATGACGATGAGGGGTGTAGGTCCACTGACGGACCGGGCCGACGTCGACATGCACAAACCCACCTTTGGGGTAGTAGCCTACGCCACCGGCGGAAAGCGACAATGCCGCATCGCGCAGCATTCCGGCTGAGACTCCGGGGACGCGGAGGTCGAGCGCCTTGGCCTCGATGTGCTGAGAGTGGAGAGCGGCGTTGGTGGTTCCGCTCTCGCGCAGCATGTCGTTGGTTTCCTGGGTGCGATAGGCGGATAGGATGTTGACCGAGCTGTCGGTTTTGCCCAGCTTCGCGAGCATGGTGTGGAGCACGTCGAAGGTACGCGGATCGTAATCGCTTACCTCTTCGTTATGGTTGTCGCGGAGAAAATCGTTCAGCTTGTAAAGCGCGTCGGGGATGTAGGTGTCGCCGATGCGGTAGACCACGTTGAGTACCTCGCCGGTGTAGGCGCGCACAAGTCTCAACTCGTACTTCTTGCCATCGGTGGGGAGCTCCTCTTCATAGTCGGGCAGCAGACCGGTGCCGGGAAGAGCGACGTTTACAAAAGCGCGGGTGAGGGCGTGATAACGGGGGTGTCTGCGGGCTGCGGGCTTGCGTGAGGCTGCTGAGGAAGGGATCACTCCCAATAAAAGAACCGCCATCAGAAGATAGAGGCTGCGTGAGCAGACGATCGACCGACGGGATTCAGGCAGCAGTGTCAAATCAGCAGGACTCCTATTGATAGCGCGTGGCACAGATTACTTGAAACAAATGCGGTTTAGCAATCGGCATTCGCGTATAGCAATTGTAACCCGCAGGATAGGTTTCGTCCCTCCGAGCGAATTCAACTTTTGGGTCAGTCGACATACATAGGCCAAATGGACTTCTATCAACCGTTGTTCAGAGCAAAAAGCGGCGGTTCCGGGAAGGAACCGCCGCTTGGTTCTTGCTTTTGCGCCGAAGACGCTCTTCACTGCGCGGAACTAGCCGATGTCTTCGGACCAGTTCTCCAGGTAGTTCTTGAAGTCGGTCATGAACTTGCCGGCGTCGGCTCCGTCGACGATGCGGTGATCGAAGCCCAGCGTGAAGCGCTGGATCGAGCGAATCGCGATGGAGTCGTTGCCGTCCTTGTCGGTCATGACGAGCGGCTCCTTGTTGAGGCCTCCGATGCCGAGGATGGCGACCTGCGGCTGGAGGATGATCGGGGTGCCGAACTGCTCGCCGAAGATGCCTGAGTTGGTCAGTGTGAAGGTGCCGCCGGAGACCTCGTCGGGAGCAAGCTTCTTGCTGCGAGCGCGTTCGGCCACGTCGACGATGCCGCGCGCGATACCGAGGAAGTTCTTCTCCTCAGTCTGCTTGAGCACAGGGACGATGAGGCCCCAGTCCAGCGCGACGGCAATGCCAATGTTGATGTTCTTGTTGTAGAGGATGGCATCGCCCTGGACAGCAGAGTTGACCACCGGGTGCTTGCGAAGTGCGACGATAGCAGCACGCGTGATGAACGGCATGTAGGTGAGCTTGACGCCGTTTCGCTGCTCGTACTTGTTCTTCTCCTTCTCGCGCAGCTTCACGATGCGGGTCATATCGACCTTGAAGACCGTGTGGACGTGCGGCGAGGTGCGCTTGGATTCGACCATCCGCTGGGCAATGATGGAGCGGATCTTGGTCATCGGTACGAGCTCGCCGGGCTGCGGCGCAGGCGCTGCCGGAGCAGCGGGCCTGGGAGCAGCAGGTGCTGCGGCTGCGGGAGCAGCGGCGGCTGGCTTGGCTCCGCCCTCGAGGTGGCCGAGGATGTCTTCCTTGGTGATGCGGCCCGCGGAGCCGGTGCCGGCGACCTGCGCGAGGTCGACGTTGTTCTCCTGGGCGATCTTGCGGACCAGCGGCGAAGAGCGTCCGCGCTCACCGGCAGATGCAGCGGCTGCCGGAGCGGCGGGTGCGGGCGCTGCCGCAGGAGCCGGAGCAGCGGCTGCGGTTGCTGCCTTCGCGGGTGCAGCGGCGGCCTTACCGGCGCCTCCGCCGATAACGGCGACGACAGTGTTGATGGTGACCGTGGATCCTTCAGGAACCTTGATCTCGGTAAGGGTTCCGGCGGCGGGCGAGGGGATCTCGGCGTCGACCTTGTCGGTGGAGATCTCGAAGATGGGCTCGTCTCGCGAGACGTAGTCGCCGACCTTCTTAAGCCACTTGGTGATGGTGCCCTCGGTGATGGACTCGCCCATTTGCGGCATCAGAACTTCTGTTCCACCGCCTGCTTCGATGATGGTGCCGGCGGCAGCAGAGTCGGCCTCGGCCGGATTCGCCATCGTAGTGGCGGGAGCGTCGACTGCGGGCGGAGTAACCGAGTCGACCGGAGGCTCAGCGGGAGCAGCGGCCTTGGCAGGCGCCGATGCGGCGGGGGCGGCATTGCCAACGCTAGCGCCTGCCTCGATGACCGCGACGACGGTATTGATGGTGACGGTCGTGCCTTCGCCGATCTTGATCTCCTTGAGAGTTCCGGCGGCGGGCGAGGGGATCTCGGCATCGACCTTGTCGGTGGAGATCTCGAAGAGCGGTTCGTCGCGCTGGACGGTGTCGCCCGGCTTCTTGAGCCACTTGGTGATGGTGCCTTCGGTGATGGACTCGCCCATCTGCGGCATGACTACGTCTGTCGGCATGAATCTCTCCCTGAAGCAGTTGCGGCAGGCTCAAAACAAACACCTACCCTGGCCCGGCCGGGGCCGGACATACGAATCGGATTATACGGCGATTTGCACAGGGCTGGCGCGGCGGGGTGCGGTTAGCGGACGAGGGGTCAAATAACGGCGGAATGACCATCTTTAAAAGGAAAGAGGCGCAGGTGCCATGGACTGGCGATCCTGCGCCTGAGGTCTGCTTAGAACGAGGGAAGCAAGGAGTCAGTGAGGGACGTGACGAAGTTGTACAGGGACTTCTGCTTGGTGGGGATCGCTCCCGGCTGGAAGAGGTCTGAGAGGTCCGTGGCGTTAGCCGCATCGCCGACGAGCGGATCCAGGTGGAAGATCTCTTCCATGGTCTTCAGGTCAGAGGAGTGGGTTAGGTTGACCGTGCTGGCGTAGGGCTTGCCGTGATCGTTCTTGTGAGCGTGCTTGGAGATGATGATCTCGGGAACGGTGTGGTCAAAGGCATCAGCATTGTCGCCGGTAATACCGTCGGACTCCGACTCATCGAACCAGATGATAATGACGCCGTTCTCTTTGTAGGCCTTGGACGCCATGATGGCGGGAATCACCTGGCGAAGGAAGTCGTCGCCCTGGAGGATCTTGGCTGGGTCACCCGTGAGGCCTTTGTAGCCGGCGCTGAGCGTGGTGTGCATGTCGTTGAACTGGTTCGGAGTGATCCAGTTGTAGTCCGCTACCGTGTTGTTCTCCAGATCGGAGAAGAACTGCTGCAGCGGAGCATAGTGCGAGGCGAGCGGGTTCGAAGTCGACTTGTCGTTTCCGCCATTGCTATCGGTAAAGAAGACCATGGGGTTGTGCTTGGCAGCATAGTTGTACTGTGCAGAGCCATTGAACTGGTTAACGCCACTGGTAAATGTGCCGGAGAGGCTGCTGAGCGGAACGGTGTATTGATTGGCAGCTAGAGGAACGTTGGTGAGCTTGCCGTTCGCGTCAGGAGTGAGGTCGGTGTCCTCCTGGTAGGACTTCCAGGTTTTGCCCGCCTTGGTGAGAAGGGTGACCAGGTGCTGGGTTGTGTTCTGGTTGGTGGGACCGTTGGCGGCAAAGGGATCGTTGTCGTTGAGCACGCCGAAGTTGCTGCCGCCTTCAGCCCAGATGTAGTTCGGCTCGGATGGATGGATGTGCGGGTTGCTGCCGTTCGTGGTAGCGAGGACGTTGTGATAGGCGTTCGCGTATGCGACTTGCTCGCTGATGTGCTGGGTGCGGCCGTCGATCTCGACCCACGCGGTGCCGTCGACGAGGCTGTTGATGAATGGAGCGTTGGCGTTCTGGTAGATCTGCTGGATGCCGCCGGTGAATTGGTTCGCTGGCTGTGTCCAGTTGTGGTTTTCCATCGCGATGACGAAGACGGTTTTAACTTGCTGGGAATGAGCGTTGAGGCTGCACGCAGCGAAAAGCGCGCACGTACCCAGAAGACGGGAGGGCGTCGACAGAAGCATTTTTGTTGTCTCCAAACAGTGATTCACGAGCCTGCGCTAAGCGAAGAGCAATAAAAGCCACCCTCCGCATCCCGTAGCAGGACCGTGTTCTTGCAGGAATAGCAACGCAGTCTTTCTGGACGATGAGAAGCGCGTGAATGGATGTAAAGATTTCGTTTGGAGAGCCGTGTTCCGCACTGGATGCTCGGATTCACTAAAGTTTTACAGAGGAAGCGAGCAACTCTTCGACCGAGTCGCAGGCGACCATCTGCCGCTCAAAGATGCGGCCGAAGTTACGTGCCACGGAGTTGATTGCGTTCTGCATGGTGGGCTGGCGCGCGGGGTCGTCGGTGGGTTGCGCCTCAAGCTCGAGCGAGGTGACGGTGCGGTCGGTGATGCCGCAGGGGACGATCAAATCGAAGTCGCGCAGGTCAGTGGTGACGTTGAGGGCAAAGCCGTGCGAGGTGACGCCCTGCGAGACGTGGATGCCAAGCGCGGCGATCTTCTTCTCCTGCACATTGCCGCTTGCGATCGTCCACACGCCAGTCCGCCCGGCGATGCGCTGTGCAGGAATGCCGAAGTCGTAGCAGACCCGGATGATGACCTCTTCCAACATGCGCATGAAGTCGACGGGGCCGAGATGTGGGCCTTTCTTGCCCGGCCAGTCGCCGCGCAGGTCAACGATGGGGTATCCAACGAGCTGTCCGGGGCCGTGATAAGTGACGTCGCCGCCGCGGTTGATCTCGTGCAGCTCGACGTTGCGGGAAGCGAGAAGTTCGTCAGTAGCGAGGACGTTTTCGCGGTGTGAGTTGCGGCCGAGGGTGAGGACCGGCGGGGGCGCAAGGAGCAGAAGTGTGTCGCCGATGAGGTTCTGCTTGCGTGCTTCGATCACGCGCTTCTGGACGGCGAGGCCTTCGACGTAGGAGATACGGCCGAGTTGGAGCAGGTGAATGTACATCGGTGCTGTTTCAATTATCCACCTGCTACGGATCAACTTCGACGAGCGACGCAGCTACGGCTTGAGGTTGACCGGCCGCATCTTCGCCGCAGGGAGCGTGACATGCAGCAGGTTGGCAAAAGTGGGAGCGAGCTGGCGCATGTCGATTATGTGAAGGTCGCGGCCTGCTGCGATTCCCTTCCCCTTGATCATGAAGGTGGAGCGAAGATCGGGGTGCGAGGGAAGGTAACCGTGGGTTCCCGTTCCCGAAGCGTCCTCGACGATGGGACCGGCGAGTTTGTTGCCGATGGCGTAGCCGTCCTTGAAGTCGACCAGGAACGATGCAGTCGCAAAGCCACCGCGTTTGTGAAGCTCCTCGGCGTCGAGGATCGCGGCGATGCCGTATTCGGGGTTGGCCTTCGCCTTGTCGAGCAACGCCTTGACCTTCGCCAGCATGGCTTTGTCGTTGGGGTCTTTGAGGACGATCGCGGCTACACCGCCCGACGGCCACGCCTGCGCGGTCCACGAGGTCACGGTGAGCGCCTTCGAGGGTGGCTTTGGCGCACCAGTCTGAATCAGTCCCTCCTGTGCAAAGAGGGCGTTGAGGTTGACGTGATGATCGACGGGAACAAAGCCGTGATCGGAGACGATGGCGATGCGGGTTGCCGGATCGACGGAGAGTGCAGCGCGAATGATCTCGGCCACTTGCGAATCAAGTGTTTCGAGAGTGGCGTCGGCCTGCGGGCTGAAGGGACCGTGAGAGTGCTCATCGTGGTCGAGATTGACCAGGTGAATCAACATCAAGGTAGGTTTGAATCTGGTGATGATGCCGATAGCCTGACGTGTGCGGCGAACGTCGGCGTCCTCGCCGGGAATCTTTTCAATGCCAAGCTGAGTGAGGATATCGGAGGGATTGTAGGGCGAGCCGTTGGGATTGTCAGTCTGTTCTGATTGGGCGAACTCGGCGATGTTGTAGTCAATGGGAGCGCCGATGGATACGGGCCATGCGACCGCTCCGGTTTTGAGGCCAGCTTTATCGGCGGCTTGGTAGAGTGTCTCGACCTTGATCGCGTTGGCGTAGAAGTACCACTGGTTGGGATGCTGCCGGAACGGGTCGAAGGTGACGTTGGTGTAAATGCCGTGTTCGGTGGGCCACACGCCCGTGATGATGGTGGTGTGGCTGGCATACGTGATGGTCGGGATGACGCCAGTGACTCCTTCGGCGTAGGTGCCTTCGGTGAGGAAGGAGCGCAGCGTGGGAGCTCTGATGCCGTGCTCGTCGGCGTGCGTGATGTAGTCGGGCCGCATGCCGTCTAGCGAAATAATCACGAGCGGTGCGGGCTTTTGTCCGGCGGCGGTGAGGGTGGCGAGTAGGGTGATGCAGAGGGCAAGTGCTCGAAGAGTTCTCATAGGCGCAGTCAAGGCTGGTCATCACTCCGGGAACGTGGATTGGTCGAGCGGTCTTTTGACGCAGGCAGGGTCGTTGGAAATTTAGATGTACGCGACGCAATCGATGGCGAGGCCGTAGTCGCCGGCTGGAAGCTTCGCGGGCTGCGTTGTGTTGCGCGCGGGAAATACGGCTCCCCACCTGCGCGTCTTGTAGACAGCGTTCATGCGGTCGAACTGCGTTATGTCTTCCATGAAGATGTTGACCTTGAGCACCTTCTCGAGCGAGGAGCCGGCGGCGGCGAGGTTCTTCTCAATCTCGTCCAGCACCCACTTGGTGTTCTCCTCGATGGTTCCGGGGACGCGGCAGCCGATACCGGAGACGAAGAGCAGGTTGCCGTAGGAGACGACGGTGGTGAAGGGAAACTGGGTCTGTGACTTTCCTGTGGCGTCCTTCTTGGTCACTTTTGTTGTGCTCTGTGCGGAGCCTGTCTGTGTGGCGAGTATGCCGCCTACGGCGACTGCGGCTTTCGCCGCGTTCTTCAGGATCCCCCTGCGGGTGGTCTTCTGCATCGTGCTGCTCCTTCCGGGATGTCTCAAACGCAGACCATGGTACATAGGTCGACGCCAGCGACGCCTCAGGCATCGTACCTAGTGACGGAGGAGGAACAATGGCAGCGAGACCCACATGGTCAGGTTCGATACAGATTTCGCTGGTGACGATTGCGGTGAAGATCTTCCCGGCGACCAACACGGCGCGTCAGATTGAGTTTCACCAGATCGATCGCGAGACCGGCAAGCGCGTTCATCACAAGAACGTCAGCGACGAGGGTGCGGTCGAGAAGACCGACGTGGTGAAGGGCTTCGAGTACGCGAAGGGAAAGTACATCACGATCGAGCCCGAGGAGCTGAAGGCGCTCTCGATTCCCACGGCGACGGCGATGCAGATCAAACAGTTCGTGAAGACGGACGAGGTTTCGGCTGCTCTCTTTGAGCGGCCTTACTTTGTTGCGCCCAAAGGCGAGGCGCAGGCGAAGGCGCTGAACATCATGCGCGAGGCACTTGATCAAACCGGAACCTACGGCATCGGCGAGATTGCTTTCAGCGGGCGCGAGCACTTGGTGGCGATCGGCGCTCCTCTGGATGCTAAACAGAAGGGGCTTATGCTGTACACGCTGCGCTACGAAGAGGAGCTGCGGAGCGCAAAGGGTGTAATGGGCGACGCGAAGGAGACGTCAGTTGGTGGCGAAGAGCTGTCGCTGGCGAAGCAGCTGATCGAGCACAGCACGTCGAAGTTCGATCTGTCGAAGTACAAGAATGACTATGTTGCAGCGGTGAAGAAGCTTGTCGAGGCCAAGCGGAAGGGAAAGCCTCTGCCTGCGCCGGAGCCAGAGAAGAAGACAGGCAAGGTGGTCAGCATCATGGATGCTCTGCGCAACAGCCTTGGAGAGACGAAGAGCGGCGCGAAGAAGACGACGCGACGGAAGAAGGCCGCATAATCTTGGTGTGTGGCACAGTGAAAGGGCGGTCCCTTTGGGGATCGCTCTTTTGTTTAGGCCTTGGCGCGCACGACGACCTGGCCTTTTGGCAGGTCGATGTTCGGGAGGAAGCCGGTGAGCAGGCCGATGGCGGGCAGGTAGGCGCAGAGGTGGTAGACGGTGATGATGCTGGTGGCGTCGGCGAGCTTGCCGAGGACGGCGGCTCCGATGCCTCCCATGCCGAAGGCGAATCCGAAGAAGAGGCCGGAGATCATGCCGACGCGGCCGGGGAGTAATTCCTGCGCATAGACGAGGATGGCGGAGAAGGCGGAGGCGATGACGAAGCCGATGATGACGCTCAGCACGCCGGTCCAGATGAGGTTTGCGTAGGGAAGCACGAGGGTGAAGGGGAGTACTCCGAGGATGGAGATCCAGATGACGAGCTTGCGTCCGTAGCGGTCGCCCGCGGAGCCGCCAATTAAGGTTCCGGCGGCGACGGCTCCGAGGAAGAGGAAGAGCATGATCTGCGAGGTCTGCACGCTGACGTGGAAGCGCTGGATCAGATAGAAGGTGTAGTAGCTGGTGAGGCTGGCGAGGTAGAAGTACTTCGAGAAGATGAGCGCGATGAGAATGGTGATGGCGAAGACCACTCGTCCGCGGGAGAGGCGCAGATGGGGGTGGTGTTCCTGCTGCTTTTTCGCTACGGCGTGGGTAGCTTTGAACCAGCGGCCGACCCGGAGAAGGATGATGATTCCGACGATGGCGGGGAGGGCGAACCAGGCCATTCCTTTTTGTCCCTGGGGCAGGACGATGAAGGCGGCGAGCAGGGGGCCGATGGCTGAGCCGGTGTTTCCGCCGACCTGGAAGAAGGACTGGGCGAAGCCGTG
>Ga0157374_10005559_pt1 | contig 10612 bp, 9 predicted proteins | sample M25metaG_FD_115308 | JGI IMG/M metagenome (GOLD analysis project Ga0157374, IMG submission 115308) | Miscanthus rhizosphere microbial communities from Kellogg Biological Station, Michigan, USA - M2-5 metaG | ecosystem: Host-associated > Plants > Roots > Rhizosphere > Soil | place: USA: Michigan... | reverse complement strand
CGAAAGCAGTTGCACCAGGTCGCCAACCTTCACCCCGAGCGCTTCGGCCAACCGCGAACCGACAATCAGCGAACTGGGATCGTTGCGAAAGTCATCAAACTTTCCGTCGATGATCTGCTGGCCGATATCGGTCGTGCGCAAATGAAGCGCCGGATCGATCCCGAAGAGATCCACTGTGGCCGTCTCAAATTCCGCGCGAGCGGTCAGCGTTCCGCGCAAAACCGGCGCACACGCCACCACGTTCGGAAAACGCCGGCTAATGCGCATGATCTCGGCGGCGTTGGTGATCCCTTCGAAGTAACGACGGCGCGCCGCGGCCACATTGGCGTTCTTCGGCGCGACGTAAAGGTTTCCGTAGCGCGGACTGAATTGTCCGCGCAACATGATCGCGCCACTGCTCCCCAGGGTCGCGTCGATAAAGTTTTTCGTGAACCCCTGGGTCTGCGCCTGGGTGCAAATGAAAATCGCAACGCCGAACACCACTCCGCAAAGGCTGAGAATGAACGCGCGTTTCCGGTGAAAGAGGAAACGCAACGCGATGTAGAACGTTGGTGTCACTCGGGCTTTTCCTGCCGCACACTGTTGATCATTCGCTGCCTGACCAACTGACCGGAGCGCAGCTTGTCCTGGTCCGATACGACCACATGGTCGCCTTCCTTTAGTCCTTCGAGAACCTCGGAAAACTCGAGAGTGCGATATCCAATCTTCACCGTGCGCTTTTCCACGATCCCGTGTTTGACCTGCCAGACCTGATCGACCAGCAGAGCGCGCGTCGGGATGAGGACCTTGTCCGGGTGCCGGCCGGTGATGATGTTCATTTCCCCTGTCATCCCGGCGAGCAAATTCTCGGGTGGATTTTCGAAGTCGAGAAGCACTGTGTAACGCTGCGTTTCGGGATCGGCCGCAGGAACAATCGAGGTCACGGTGGCGTTGAACTGCCGGGTCCGATAAGCGTACATCTGCAGGACACCTTTCATGCCGACCTTCACCTCGCCGATGTCTTCTTCGTTCACTTCGCCACGGACATAATTTTTCCGTGACGAGACTGTCAGCAGCTCATTGCCATCGGTCACGAACTCGCCATCAATCGCCTTGATGTCAGAGAGAATGCCGTCCATCGGCGCGCGAATCTCGAGGCGGCTGCTGAAGGTTTCCGCCTTTTTCACCGCCTCGCGCAGGGAATCGAGGTTGCGTTGCCGCTCGATCTTTTCTGTTTCGAGCAATGCGCGCAAACGTTTCGCTTCGCTTTTCGCCTTCTCGTAATCGACTGCTGGGATATTGCTCAGAGAGCTCAGTTTTTCCAATCGCTGGACATTGCCCTCCGCCACCTTGAGCGGTTCCGAGGATGGCAACTCCAGCCGGGCCTGTTCTTCCGCTGCCTGCAGATCCGACTGAGCCTGCTTGAGCTGACGGGCGGTCGTTTCATCCTCGATGCTCGCCAGCACCTCATTCTTGGCAACTTCCCGTCCAACCGCGCCGCGTCCGTTCGACACCGCCTCGGCGAGTCGGATGAACCCGTTGTTTTGCGCTCGCACGCGGACGACGAAGACCGGCTCGATCCGCACCGTCCCGTAAACCGCCGAAATGGCCGTGCCCCGAACGACCTTCTCTACCTGAGCCACGGACAGATTAAGAAAATAGATTGCGCCGAGAATGACGACCGCGAGTGGCACGGCCGTCCAAAGAGTCCGCTTCGAAATCTGCATCTTCAATCGCTCGAACTAATGTAGCTTTGCGGCGATGTCGCTGGAAAACTGAAAATGATGTGCGCCGGTCGCTGCCATTCGACCGGCGCCCCACCTGAATCTTATTTCACTCGGTACTTTTACCGCAGCAAGCTCACTGGTTCATTTTTGCGGCGGCTTTCATGATCTCAGCCTGCATCACTGGCATTACGTCCGCCATGTAGGTCCCAAACTTTTGCATCGCCGACTTCCCGACAGGCGAGCCGTAAAAATCCGCCAGCGCTTTCAACTCATCGGTGGTGAAATTTTTTACCATCGCATCCGTCATTGCTTTGGTTAACGCGGCTACATCCACCTCCGTGGTCATTAGTTTCTTGAATTTGTCACGTTGATCCGCAGGGATGTTCGCAGCCATTTTGTCAGTCATGTCCGCCAAGAGCGTCTTCGGTGGGCTAACCTGCAAATAACGTTCGGCTTCTTTACGCCGCGTTTCAGGGGAGTCCGGCGCGCCAAAAACCGGAGACCAGGCGCAAACGATCAGAGCAAGTGTTACCAAGGCTTTTTGTTTCATAGTGCGCGGTTGATAACGCTGTGCGAACCGCAATGCCAGCCTTTTCAACACGCCTACTTTCGATCGTGACAACCTTGACCCGCCGTTGGTCCGTCCGCGGCTAGCGTCTTATGCGATAAATACATCACGGACTTCCTTACCGGCAGCGGCGCCCGGAGTTTTTACTTGCCAAAAGCAGAAAGAGTCCGGTAAAACTGGCCGGTGAACCCAACTCTCTTCCTCCCCGACATGCAACGGCGCGCCTTCGGCACCCCTCCTATATTGCTCGCCATACTTTTTCTCTTCTCTACGCCGCTAGTTACCTACGCGGGCAGCGCGACTTGGAATCCCAACCCGGCCAGTGGCAACTGGACCACGGCGGCGAACTGGACACCAAACACCATTCCTAATGGCCCAGATGACATCGCCTCATTTGGAGCTTCCAGTGAGACCAATCTTACCGTTACGGACGCTAACCCTATCGAAGTTAGCGAGATCGTCTTCAATTCGGGAGCAGACCCTTTCACCATCACTGCCGACGAAGCATCGCTGATTATCAGCGGCGCCGGTATCATCAACAACTCAGGGGTTACCCAGAATTTTGTCGCTCCTTCGGCCGGGCCACAGGGTGCGTTCGATTTGGTCTTTGAGAATGGTGCGACGGCAGGCGAATCCACCGTTTTCACAAACAATGGTTCTTCTACGACCGCGCAGCAGAGCCTGACAATCTTCACCGGGAGTTCAAACGCGGGGAGTGCCAAGTTCTACAACCTCGTAAAGACCGGACCACCCGGTGGTGGCGGCGGAGTGGTGGCATTCTTCGATTCTTCAAGTGCGGCAAACGGCTCCTTCACCACCCAGGGAAACAGAAACCCCGGACCAGGGGCTGCGGTCGTATTCCACGACACATCAACTGCGGGTGCAGGCATTTTTCTTCACACCGGCGGTAAGGTAAGCCAAGCCTTAGGCGGGCAAACGCAATTCGTTGACTCTTCCAGCGCTGGCAACGCTGTCCTCACGATGAATGGCGCGGTGGTGAGCGGCGCAGCCGGGGGCTCCGTGATTTTCTATACGACGTCGACCGCAGCGAATGCCACTTTGATTGCCAAAGGTGGTGTCAATGGAGGGCTTGGCGGTGAAATTCGTTTCACCGATGGCTCCTCAGGCGGTTCCTCTCGAGTTGAGCTATTCGGTAATGGGACTTTGAACGTTGACACGTGGGACGCGCCACGCGTGGAAATTGGATCCCTTGAAGGTGATGGAGACGTGACCTTTGTGAGGGGTAAAAGTCTGACCGTGGGAAACAACAACCTGGATACGACCTTTGGCGGAGTTATCTCCGGAGAGGGGGCGCTGACAAAGATCGGAAGCGGCAAATTGACTCTGGCTGGTGCCAACACCTACACGGAAGGCACCACAGTGAAACGCGGTGAGCTTAGGGTCACTAATGCAAGTGGCTCCGGCACGGGCACCGGCACAGTGCAGGTCATTGGCAGTACTTTGAGCGGTAGTGGCACTATCAGTGGTACGGTGACGGTCGGAACCGACAACGGACGCCCAGCGATGTTGGTTCCCGGAAAATCGGGAGCTCCGGGCACACTCACCATTCAAAGCGGTCTGATATTGTACTCAAGCGCCGTATATTTGTGCAGGTTGAACAGTAACAGCGCTACCGCCGGTAGCGTGGTTTGCCGCGGTGTTGTCATCTATAACGGGGCTATCTTTTCCGGGACTGACTTGACTAGCGGTACACTCGCGCCAGGCACCGTTTTCACGGTCATTAACAACACTGCTACCGACGCGATTGTTGCTACCTTTAGCAACCTCGCTGATGGCTCGAACATTACGATCGGAAACAATACCTTCCAGGCCAACTACGAAGGCGGCGATGGAAACGATCTTACGCTGACGGTTGTGCAATGATGCACCCCGACGAAAAGCATGTCACGAGAAACAGCCTGAACATCTTTGTAGCTCTTATCTTATCCACAATTCCGCAGTTGGCTGACGCGGGCAGCGGGGCATGGAATCTCAGTCCGCTGACCGCCGTCCCTTAACCTTATGACCCCATCGCCTACCCTACGCAACTAACATGAAACCACTATTCTGCCGTGCTTTGAATGCTCCAAAAATAAAGCCCAGCCTCATGTCTCCAGCGAGTCTGCACTCTCTCTTGCTTGGTGGAACGCTGCTTTTGGCCCTGACTTGTTCGGCCGCCCCGTTTCAATGGGAAACTACGGGCAGTCTCAATCTACGCCGGGCCGGTCACGCGGCGGCTTTATTGTCCAACGGCCAGGTTCTTGTCGCCGGGGGTGAGAATGAAGGGGGTCTTAACAGTGCGGAGCTATACGATCCGGTCACTGGTCTTTGGCAGCGCACCGCTGACATGCATCATGCCCACGCTTACACCGCCGCGACAGCGTTGTTGGATGGCAGAGTCCTCGTCGTCGCCGGAGCGGAGGCCGGTCTTCTTCCGAGCCGAAGCACCGAACTCTACGATCCGGCGAGCGGCACTTGGAGCCTCGCTGGCCAGTTGGCATTCGCGCGGCAACATCACACCGTGACCCGCCTGAGCGACGGCAAAGTCCTTGCCGTGGGTGGTGCGGGATTGAACAACTACGCGGCCCTCGCCAGCGTGGAGCTTTACGATCCCTCCTTAGGTAGCTGGACTACGACCGGCAGCCTGCACGTTGCGCGCGTGGGTCATACAGCCACCTTGCTACCGAGCGGCAAGGTCCTTGTCATCGGCGGCAGTGACGACTATTTCGCACTTCATCCATTGAGGAGCGCCGAACTCTACGACCCCGTAACTGGGATCTGGACACTCACTGCGGGTCCTATTCGCGGCCAGGCCTTCCATACCGCGACCGTGCTCCAGGACGGCCGAGTATTAACCGCCGGCGGTCTGGGCCAGAATAAGAGTCGCAGGATCAGTCAGCTCTACGATCCATTAACCGAGACGTGGGCAGTGGCTAGCAACCTTTTCGAGGCGCGCGGTGTTCATGCGGCGGCCCTGCTTCCGGATGGGCAAGTGCTTGTCGCAGGGGGTTTGCGCGATGGAATCTACCTCAGGAGTGCCGAAGTCTACGATCCGTCAACGGGCCGTTGGAGCCGAACCGACCCTATGTCGCAAGCACGCGCCCAGGCGACCGCGACTCTGCTGCCTGACGGGCGGGTGCTTGTGGCTGCTGGCTACGATGGTGACCTCGGCACCAACACCGCGGAACTTTTTGAATCGGCAGCCGGAAGGTAGCAGATATTCAAAATCTCCTCTTCGATGGGTTAACTGCGCCTGCCCGGACTTAAGAGCATCTACTACATCCATGCGTAGTTTGTAAGGCTCTTGGAACCTCTTTTCAATTTGGTTCGTCTACCAACTTACTGAGTCCTAGTCGCTCACGGCAGGCTTTTCTCGCACGACAAATCCGTGATACTAATCACAAGTCACTGATCACTATTTAACTTGCCGCCTCAAGGCGCCCCGCGGGTAATCTTACTGACCGTGCCATTGAGGGTGTTTGCCACCCAAATGCTATTGCCATCGTAGATAATACCGGATGGTTCTCGCCCGACAGAAATCGCGCCTTTGAAAGCACCGTCCCTCGCTCGCCGCACGACGACGACGTTGGCCTTTGCGCTGGTAACCCAGATGTTGGCGCCGTCGAACGCAGCGCCCGCTGGCGGATAGCCGACCCCAAAACTTCCCTGCACCTTGCCGTTGCTCGCACTTATGGTCGTGATGTTGCCGTCATAGTAGTTAGCCACCCATAGTTTCGTGCCGTCAAAAGCCAGAGCGTTGGGAAAATTTCCGGTTTGCACTTTGCCAACCAACCCGCCGTCGCTGGCGCGCAACTTGGTCACACCCTCTCCGCCCTCGAGGCCGATCCAAACATTCGCGCCGTCGAAGAGAACATCGAGCGGCCTGTCCCCGGCCGCGAAAACACCGAGGATCGAACCATCGCTCCCGCGAAGTTTCGTCACCGAACCTCTATCGAAGTTTGCCACCCAGATGTTAGCTCCGTCCCAGGCAATCCCTGCGGCAGAAGCGGCAATATCGAAGGTGCCAAGCGTGCTACCATCACTCGCGCGCAGCTTGCTCACAGTCCCGCTGGCAAAATTGGATATCCAAACATTGGCGCCATCAAAGGTAAGGTAGCCTGGCCCTTCACCCACATCGAAAACGCCAACCTTCGCACCGTCGCTGGCGCGGAGTTTCGTGACGGTGTCCATCTCGGTGTTTGTAACCCAGATGTTCTCACCGTCAGATATGAGATGCTGCGGGTCCCTTCCGGCCGAGAAGGTTTCCACGACGATTGAGGCGCTGAGGCTTTGAGCCCATGCCGGCGAGCTAAGACATCCCCAGCCTAGCGAACAGAGGACAGGTAGAATCGCGAGATTCTTTCTGCTGGGAGATGTCATGATTACGTTATTACAGGGGTAGCGCATTGGTATGTCAACGCTGGAGTTTCGCGACGCGCCCCCACAGAGCGCCCCCTGGGGGCAACTGAACGGGACAGAGCCCACTCCTCCAGTGTGTTACGGCGACGTGCGGGTGATTTTACTTACTGTATCGCTGGCGAAGTTTGTTACCCAAAGGCTTGTGCCATCGACTATGATGTATCCTGGTTGATCGCCAACCGGGACGGTTCCTTTACGTGTCCCGTCCTTCGCTTTGAGGAGCGAAACATTATCGTCAAAGTAGTTTGTGACCCAGATATTACGGCCATCAAAAGCGATACCGCTGGGCAAACCACCCACACGGAACGTCCCAAGAAGCGTGCCATCGCTCGCCCGTAGTTTAGTAACGCTATCGTCTTCAGAGTTTGCGGTCCAGATATTCTCTCCATCGAAAACAAGACTGTCCGGAAACGATCCTACAGGGAAGGTTCCGAGCAAAACCCCATCACTGGCTCTCAACTCGGCAACTTGGGCGGAATTGTGGTCTGTTATCCACAGGTTCGCACCATCGAAAGCAATACCCCACGGCCCGTCGCCGCACCGAAATGTTCCTTCCAGGGCCCCATCGCTCGCCCGGAGCTTGGCAACTTTGTCGACCGTAAAGCACACTACCCATATGTAGGTGCCATCAAAGACGAGTTCGCCCGGCTCAGGCGGAACCGGAAAACGACCAAGCGATGTGCCGTCGCTAGCTCGCAGTTTGCTGACCGTGTCGTCCAGGGAATTTGTCACCCAAACGTTCGCGCCGTCAAAAGTAGCGTTGGCCGGGACCTGGCCGACGGTGAACGTGCCTAGCTCAGTCCCGTCGCGAGCTCGGAGTTTTGTTACGGAATTGTCCCCGTGGTTGACCACCCAGATATTAGCCCCGTCAAAGCTAAGCCCGCTTGGCTGGTGTTGGACTGGGAAATTTTGCACGACAACTCCTGTAGCGACGGGCGGTGTCGGCTTGGGTTGCGCGAAGGAAACAGAACAAAGGAGAGCAAACGCTAGGATGCAGGAAAGATTCAGTATTTTGGTTTTCATTATCTGGGTCATATGGAAGACAAAATTGCTTTGCTAGTTTTCGTTCATCCCGCGCGGGGGCTCGGGGGGCTAGGGCTCGCCTTCCGAGGGTTACTTCACCGCGGGAGTGATTTTGCTCACTGTGTTGCTATAGAAGCCGGCCACCAGATGTTGACACCATCGAATAGAACATCCGCGGTGGCTATCCTGGACGTTAACCGTCATTTTGACGAAGAATAGTCTTTGATCTCACACATTAACGATCACTCAGACTCTGTAACGGTAATCAACTGATTTATCGGGACAGTAAATAGGCTCTGTGTGATTCCGCTCGGCCACTGGATGGTCACGGAATCGACAATTGTGGCCCCGCCAACTCCGAAATGAACCGGAATCTGGTTCTGCGACATATGGTGCTGCCCCGTGTATTCCCTGAATTGGGTTTGGCCGCCAGCCGTAAGCCAAAGTTTGGCGCCAATCCCGCCTCGATTGCTCAGAGTTCCTACCAGTGTGATCTTGAGCCATCCGTTACTGTTCGTCTTGTTCTGAAAGAGTAGATATTGTCCGTAGGAAGAACCTTCCCCGTTACAGACGAAAAGATCGAGAAATCCGTCGTTGTTGAAGTCCACAAAAGTGCCATCACTGCCTCTGCCGCCTGTTGTTTTGGCACCCACTCGTGCGGCTAATGCAACATCGGTAAAGGTGCCATCGCCATTGTTGCGGAAAAGTCGATTCGGTTGAGTATACCCGGGCACTGAGTTCACGATATACAGGTCGAGGTAACCGTCGTTATCATAATCTCCCCAGTCCACTCCCACAGCGCCCGAGATGTTAATGACTCCGCTCTGGGTCGTCACATCCGTAAAGGTGCCGTCGCCGTTGTTCTGGTAGAGGATACCCTGCGCCGTCTGATTACCTGCGCCCATTGTAACGTACAGGTCAAGGTCGCCATCGTTATCGTAGTCTCCCCAGGCCCCGCCCTGAGCATCCAGAGAGGGGATGAGGCCGGCGGTGGCGGTTACGTCCGCAAAAGTGCCATCACCGAGATTCCTGTATAACCCGCCATCCATTGCGATAAAGACATCGATCAATCCATCATCGTCAAAATCTGCCCAAGCGGCCGTAAGGTTTTCTATGCCGCTCCTTTGCAGTCCCGCCGCGCCGGCCACATCAGTGAACTGCAAGCCACCGTCATTGCGATAGAGTAGATTGGGTCCACCATTATTCTTCGGAAAGCTTGCGACAAACAAATCCAGATCCGAGTCATTATCGTAATCGATGGCGTACACCCCGCGGTTGTGGTAACCAACACCGGTTACACCGGAGGTAGATGCGACGTTCGTGAAGGTGCCATCGCCATTATTGATCCAGAGTTCGTTGTAGTTAATCGGGTCTGTCTTTGATGTTCCCTTCGCGACGTAGAGGTCGAGATCGCCATCACTGTCCATATCCGCCCAGACCGCCCCATGGCAATCGCCCGCCAGTTGCTGGAGGCCAGCGGCAAAGGTGACATCGCTAAACGTGCCGTCACCATTATTGCGCCAGAGCTGACAAATCGAGACATGAGGCTTAAGAAGGTGTCCCACAGTCATTACATCCAGATTGCCGTCGCCATCGTAATCGCCCCAGGCTGCGCCCCAGCTGCAATTCCTTTGTACAATGCCTGACTGCAACGTAACATTTTGGAATGTGACTATATCGGACATGTCGGGGGGTCGATTCGCTCCGGTCGCTTTCAGCCATGAAGAGAACGTTATGGGAGTGTAGTGGGCATTGCCCGAGAATGTAGCGCTTTCTCGAGCGATCTTGTTTGGATAGCTTATGTTCGGTAGCGTGGCGCCGGCGCGAGCCGTGAGGAAAATGCCAAGCAACAATGCCGGTGCAACCGGGGTGAACAGGAGGTTTTTCATGCCCCAGTGGTTAGCTTGTTCGAGGCCCAAAAGTAAAGCAAAAAAAGCGAGGGGACCACGAGGTCATGGTTCGACAACAGGAAGGACCTGGTTGATCGTGATGTGATCCAACTCCTGTGCTGTGCCGCTGGGCCACTGGATGATGAGAGAATCGACGATAGTGGCCCGGCCTAATCCGAAGTGAATCGGGAGATAATTCTGCGCCATGTAATGCTGGCCGGTGTATTCTCTAAATTGCGTTTGCCCTCCCGCGGTCAGGAAAAGCTTGGCGCCGAGACCGCCGCGATTACTCTGCGTTCCACTCAGCGTTACTTTTAGCCATCCGTTGCGAGTTCCGTTGTTCCGGTAGAGGAGATAAGGTCCGAGGGCAGAGCCGCCGCCATTGCAGACAAATAGATCCAGACAGCCATCGTTGTCATAGTCGATAAAGGTCGCATCGCTTCCTTGTCCTCCTTTCTTGCCTCCTACGCCGGCCCTAACAGCCACGTCAGTAAAGGTCCCATTACCGTTGTTCCGGAACAGTCTGTTAGGTTGTGTCGTTCCCGGCTCGGTGTTCACGACGTACAAATCCAGCTTGCCGTCGTTATCATAATCGCCCCAGGTGACGCCAAGAGCACCGGCCACGTTAACCGCACCACTCTGCGTAGTCACATCGCCGAAAGTGCCGTCGCCATTGTTCTGGTAGAGAATACCCTGGACGGGCGGGCCATCCTCCACACCCATGGTGACATAGAGGTCCAGATCGCCATCATTATCGTAGTCACCCCACGCGCCGCTCTGAGCGTTGTCCGAGGAAATAATGCCAGCCGCAGCCGTGACGTCGAGAAATGTACCGTCCCCAAGATTCTTGTATAAGACGCTGGGATGCGCGATCAGCACATCCATCCATCCATCGCCGTCGAAATCTCCCCAGGCTGCCGTTCGATTATCCGCCAGTTCCCTTAAAAGACCCGACTCCGTCCCCTTATCGGTAAACTGGGAACCACTCGCATCATTACGGTAAAGCT
>Ga0157374_10005557_pt1 | contig 10614 bp, 11 predicted proteins | sample M25metaG_FD_115308 | JGI IMG/M metagenome (GOLD analysis project Ga0157374, IMG submission 115308) | Miscanthus rhizosphere microbial communities from Kellogg Biological Station, Michigan, USA - M2-5 metaG | ecosystem: Host-associated > Plants > Roots > Rhizosphere > Soil | place: USA: Michigan... | reverse complement strand
GAAGCAAGAAATACTCGTAAGAGAAATAGAGAAATAGAGATGAAACCTCTTTGCCATATTTCTCTCTTTTCGTGCTTCTCGTGTCGTTGACTCGAAAGATCAATGAGAGTCAAGAAACAGCCCAGGATTGTACTGTAATAAAACCTTGAGGGCTTAACAGGCATCAGGTTTTACGAGGGAATATTGCTAGAATATGTGGAGATTCCTCTTTTTCTCACCACCAACTCAAGGCAGGATGAAGGAATGAATGAATGAAAAGTCTGCTCCAGAGGATGGGGATCAAATGTTGGCTGAAGTATTCTTGTGGACGATGTTGTAGACGGACAGGAAGGAAACATGAAACATGATCTTGATCCTCTCGAGAGTGGACTTTCTTCTCCCAAAATTCCCTCATCTTCTTGTTCTTGTTCCTTCCGTTGCTTCTCTTCTTGAGTGATGTGTGTGATGTAGATACTTGACCGATGTTCTTTGTTGAGTAATCCTTGGTGTTTGTGTTGTGTCATTCACTTTGAATTCATTCATCTCTTTTGTTTGTATCGTTTTTTAGTTGTATTAGACAGTTGAGTTGAAGAAGTCTTGTGTACAAGTGCTTTGATGTTGGTCACCGTAAGACACTTGTCTTGTTGACCGAAATGTGAAGGGGAATAAGTAGTGTAGTTGTGTCCAAGAAGTGTCGACATGAAGACATGTCTCCTCAGGCATCTTCCCTTGCGATTCCTTCTCAAATGAACACTGACAGCAGACAAGAAGACGTTGTTCGTGTCTCAGACTCGATGACAGGATGTACAGACTGTCTCTTTACTTGATATTTGTTCTGGAGGCTAAGAATGAGACAAAGGATGCTCGGGGTCACTTTATTCGCTAAACTTTACTCTTTCCTTTCAATTTTGCTCTCGTCTTCCATCTTCGGTTGTCGTTGTGTAGATTCTTGGAAATATATTAGCTTCTCTTTTCTCTTTTCACTCGATTGGTCACTCACTCACTCATTCACTCACGAGAGAGTCATTCTTCTTATTCTTGCCTTGTCCTCCTCTTTCGTGTCCACTCCATTCATTCAAGTTTACTGTCTCCATGAATCGATACAGGACTACAGACTAGAGAATCTTGTGTATCCTCTGGAAAGGATATGCACTTTTGCTTTCGATATGCTATGCCTCTCTCTTTAGCCTTTTTATCAGCACATGAATCAGGCTCATATCATGCACTAAACAGATGACAGAGCACTGTATGAATTCATCATCATTTTTGCGTCAAAACTAAAAGTAAAAGCACACAGTAAAGTAGTAGTCAAAGTAGTAGTCATACATTTTAATTCATCATCTCTTGTCTTCTCTCTCTCACATGTTATCTTTGTCATTCTTTGCTTCGTTTTTGGAGGTGAAAAAAGGTGATGACGTAAAATTCCATTCCATTTCGCAGTTGATTTGAAATGTCTGCTCTCTTTCTCTATCTCTTTGCCATGTCTGTGTCGTGTTATATGTGATTCACTTGGGCATTGAAGTTGTACCATCATCACACGAGAGATCTAACACAAAGAGTGGTTCCCAATGGAAAGGATGGAGATTCAAAAGGAAAAGGAACTGAACAAGTTTTCCATTTTGATTTCCAATCTTGAACACTTCCTATCATGGTTGAGTTAAGGGTTGAAGAAGAGAAGACTGCGGTTTCCTTGCTCTATCCTTACTCATCTCAAACAAAAAATGACGACAATGACATCGACAGACTTTTTCCTTCCATTTTACTCTACTCGTCTTGTAATACTACTCTCTCTCCCTCTCTCTTGTGATGTTGGTTTCAGTAGTCGTTTCCTATGATGTATTTTGTTGTCAGATCCGTTGCCACTCACTCACCCTTTTCTTTTTTACCGGGTGTTCATTTTCCACTCATTTTTGCAGTATATCTCTTGTCATCTTTTATCATCATCTTTTTTGTTGTATTTAAAAAGCTTTTCCTTTTTAACAGTTCCATAGTAAGCAAGCAAGTCCTCGGAGTTTCCTTGAACAAGATTGAGATGAAACTCTTGTTGCCAAAGTTCGAGTCCCGGGTTCTCGAGAGAAAGTACTAGTTCTAGTCGTAGTTGTAGTACTTCTACTACAGTAGTACTTTTTGTATGTCGTACATGTAATGCTTCTTCGTGAGGGATCATTGATCTGTATTTTTCTTTTCTCGTCATCTTGTTCTTCTCTTCTCTTTGTCCTCTTATTCTCCTGTCTCTCTTGATCAGTATCACAAGAAGCTTGTCCTTTCTCTTGTGGTTCTTTCACTCTCTTTATCCTTGTCTTTATTCTTCCTTCGTTACCCCCATCCTCTTGCTGTCCTTCTTTGTCATACATGAACGAGAGAAGATGTCTTTGACGCGAAACTGGACGATGACATGTTCTTTGTGAACAAGAGAGGAAGGAGTTCCGTTTGTATTCCTAAGTTAGTATTTGTTGTAACAGCATGACTGCTGACTAGTGTCCTCAAATTCTTTGTCATCATCATATGCAAGAGGAAGGGAGAGAGTTAATGAATAACTAGGAATCTGGGAAAGACAATGAAACTAGAGATGATGATGAAGCACCGTGAGCTAGACAAGCATAACGTCGTTGAATGAATCGCAAATGAATGGAAATGAATTAAGTTTTTGGAGAAGAAAGCATGCCATATGTAGTCGTAAAATCAGAGGTCCTGCAGTATATTTTATTGCATTAATGTTTCATTCCTTGTTGTAAATTCACGAAACAAAAACAATTCTTTGATTGTATTAAACTCGAAGGGAGGAAGTTTTAGTGTATTCTAAGCAACATGATGATAGAATCACATTTCGATGCCTCAGCATCCGGTTTACATGGAGGATGAAAGACGAACACCTGATCTTGTATTTCAAGTCTGGATTGAATTTCCTTCAACTAATTAATCATTTGAAAGGAAGCTGATGCCAAACAAGAGAGAGAAGAATCCTTTTGTTCTCTTGAGATTAAAGAGAGGAAATATAGGAAGACTAGTCTGATGTTGATTAACACTCGTGACAAAGAGATTGAAGTCACATAAATGACCAGTTTTGGTTGAAGAGACAAACACGAAGGAGAGCAACTTTGAAATGAACTGCCAATTTTCTTGAGACTTCTCGTATGGATGCCCTCAAGTGCAGTCCATTAGTTACATGTCATTAGTTGCAGCTCAAGAGACTGGATCTCAGGACAAAGTAATTCGCGACACATTTTCAAAAGCAATAATGCTTTTAATCATGAAATGATATCCCGAAGTAATGAACTGCCAAAAAGAGGAACACATGTTGTTTCATTCATTTACAAACATATCATGCAGACTTGACGAGACAATGAAAGCAAGAGGCAGTTAGAGAGAGAAAGACAATCAGAGAAATGAATGTAAAAGAAATGAAAATGACATGGGAGTCAGAGAAGGAAGAGGAAGAAGACGACGAAAAAGACTATGTAATGAATCAGTTGAAAGAATAACCATCAGAAAAGGAATGGTAGTGTAGTTTACTCTCTGACTCTGTTGGCATCATGATGATCATGATTCTTTTCTTTTTGTTTCCGTGTCAGTCTGTCTGTGCAAGGAATTTTAAATGATGCAGAGAATGTTGTTGTGCTTCATTCTTTTGTTATCAAGTTTGTCTCTCGAATCAACCCAATTGTTCTCTTGATGTCGTTGTCTTGAATTGTCGAGTCCAATACTGTGATGGCCATACACGGAAGGGGAGGAGAAGGACTCATTCATTCATTGTTTCTCTCGAGTCTTTGCTCTCAGTTTTAGTCACTCGAGTCTTTTTGTTTCTTGTGAGTCTATTGACTTTCTTGTCTCGAGAGAGAGACATGCATGATACGACCTCCTCCTCCTCCTCCTTCTCTGTTCTGTTGTCTTTGGATTCGTACAGTTACTCTGCCGACACTAATTAAGCAGAATCTATCTTCTCTTTCTCTCTTTCTCTTGGAATGAAAAAGTTGATGCGGGATTAGAGTGTTAAGTATTCCTTTTGTATCTGGAATGAGTTACTCGAAATTAAAAGGACATTTTTGTTGTAGAAGAGTCATAAGTATCTTGAATGTTTTTAGTCATTTGATTTACTCCCCGATTCATTAACATTCGCAGTCTCGAGAAAAAATACTTTTCTATCTTCTTTGAATTCCATTTTATTTCCGGTTTTTTATTTCAGTCCTTATTTAAGTTTTCGATTTTCAATACAAACACCCGCTGGAATAGAAAAACAAGGAGTGAATTGGATGGAATAAAAGGAAAAGGTCTTAGTTTTTCTTGGTTCATCGATTGATCTTCTCTTGTATTCTTAGTCAGCCTTCTTTAACTTTGTTGCCCATGTTCACTTCCTGATTCTCTTCCCTTCTTCTTTGCCTATTTTTTAAAATAAAGGATCAGGGTAAATGGAGAGAATTACTTTGAAGCAGGAAGAGCAGTTTATAAAAACTAAGACCCTAAGAATACGTCGAATGAATGATTCTCTCTTTTCTTCTCTCTTTTCACTCGCTATCCTTCCTTTCTTGCAACTCATGAAGAAGGATGATCACATGAGAGCATCTCGAAGTCAAGCGAGAGAACCAAAGAAAGGGATGGGAGAACATTGCTCTTCCTCCTCCGACACGTCTTAGTACAGGATAAGAAAACGAATGTCGAAGAAGAGAAGAGGAAGAAAAGAAAAAGAGAGAACAATAGAATGGAAAGGAGTATTCATGTTCACTCGAAGGAGAGAAAGAATCACGATCTCTTTGATGGCAAAAAATCTTGATGCAGGAGAACCAACAGGAAAAACAAAAGGGAACAAGTCATGCGAGGATGTATCACTTGACTCACTCTTGCTCTACTTCTTCTAAAAAGAGGTGTCATTCCATGCCTGGTGTTGCCTTTTGTTTTCTCTTGAGTTTGAGATTTCGGTCTAAAGTTGTTTCTACATTAAATGTATGTTTCTTTTCAGAGGCCGTTATCATTGTCCTAAACAATGCTCAGGTTTAGTAATGTCTACGGAAGTAGCACTTTTACATGAGGGATATGAGTCTAGACTTAGAACGTTTTATAAAATGCAGGGTAATCTCATTCGTGCATCCTTTCTTTCATTCCTTCTCTCGAATAGATTCGTTCTTTTTATTTGAGTCGTGTGAAGGAGAAGAAAGTTTACTAGTATTTTGAAGAGGAATTTCTAGTTTGAAATGGAATCGAACAGGAATGATTGAGGATTGTGTTGTAGTCACGAATAGAATCCGGAAGACACACAATGTTCATGACGAGAAGGAATGCAGATGTTCCCTTCCTTTTCTTGATTTACATGCATTTTTCCAAGGAGTCATCAATGCTTCCTTCCATTCAGGTTCCGTTATTTCCTCTTGATTTTGCTACTTCTTGTAACGCACTTTGGGTTCTGCATCCATGTGTGATCATCTCACATCGTGAGTGGAGTACTGTAGTAGTAAAAGAAAGTAAGGAAGGAAGACATGCAGGAGAAAAAGGGTACGATAAGCATAGGACTCCAAGAAAAGAGAAAAAGACCATTACATGCATGCATGTTCTTTTCATTCTTTTCCTGTGAATCAGTATCACTACTGGTTCTTCCTCTTCCTCGTTAGAAACCTTCTCATGAAGGTCTCGAACCAGTTCATCTTGCTTTGCCTCCTCCTCAACTCTCGATGAAGTGACAGAAGGACGAAGGCAAGAAGAAGAAGAAGAGTGAATGACCAGATGGAGGAGAAGCTTTACTGATGCCTCTGGTCAGTAAGAGAAGAGAAAGAAAAATGTTGCCTGGTTTTCCTCTTCATCTCAGTAACATCTTGCTCTTATTCTCGAGTCACTCTGTTCAATGACACTAAGAAGTGAAAGAAAGGAAAAGGAATGAACATGTTCATCCTTTTACTACGACTCTTCTTTATCTCTCTCTGAGTTGAAGTGAGAACAAGATAAAGTCGATGGTCCATCTTCTCTGATAAAGTTCGACAGAACAACACATCATGATTAGTTCCTCCACTAAATAGACCTTCTATACAATTTAGACGTCAGGCTGTTTCAAAGAAGAAAAGGATGACTTGATGAATGATTGAGTTGATCAAGAGAAAAGGAATCAATAACGAGAGCGCTTTCTTGTGAGAGTTATCTTTCTCTCAAACAAAACAGATTATTTTTACATTTTGTTTTGTTATCACAAGTTTCTCTTGAAAAGAAAAGATAAAATGATGACTCATTTGTTCTGGTTCTGTCGTTACAGCGCCATCTGTTTCTCTCGAAAAGAACTTTTCGAGTTCTTTTTTCTCGTTTCTTGTTCTAGACTTATTCTATTCTTGACACATGTTTCTTATTTCTTTTGTGTGTTCTTGACGGGTCCATTTCATTTGTATCCGGGTAACAAACAGGATGTCAAGAACAATCCGATGACTTATTTTTCTCGGATGTTGTTGTTGATCCTGTAGGTCATGTTTGATTTGCACCCTCGTTCTTATCGACTCAATGTGCATGTTCAGATGATGATGATGATCCAGGAGCAGATGAAAGTGAACAAGAAAGACAAATGAGGTATCACTGCAGCATCTCTGTACTTCATCATCTCAATGATATAAGACTCATGATATGTATGGAAGAATAATGAAGGGAGTGAAGTTAGAACAAGGAAAATGCATTCTAAGACCATGAACATGACGATCATGATCATTTATAAGGAAGCCTTGATGATGAGCGACAGAAGGTATATAAGATAGACAGACAGCAAAATTAATAAGACTCACCGTCTTCTCCATGGAAATGAAATTTGCTCTCTTATAATGATGAAGAAAGAGAGCAATGGAATCTCAAATGATTGCTATACTTCCACTCAAAGAATGCGCCTCCAAGTTTGATGATGAAAAGAGAGATTGAAAAAATGACTTTGTATGAAACTTGTTCTTAAAACTCTCATCTCATTCTTTCTTGTCGTTCAAGTTGTACATTTCAATCTGGATGCTGTTCATTCCAAAGGCAATCTGTCTGAGAGCCTGTTGTTCAATTTGGTTTTTATTTCTGTTGACTTGAAATTGTTCACTTGTGTCGATGTCAGTACTTGTCCTAACAAGGGATGATGACGATCATTATGGCAGTGAACTACTTGTCCGAATTGACCTTCTTTGAAATGAAGCAGCAAAATGTTTGCCCAATTTAACCAGGATAACAAGGATCGAGTTGTACAAGTTACTCAACCAAAATTGAGTTGAATTGACTGACTGCAGTCTCCATTTGTTTGGCTTTACAGTCTTTCTCTTTGAGTTTGAATCTTTACAAAGAGGTTACACATGGGCTTCATCTGTGAAATGTGTGTCTGTCTTATCAGTTTTCACTCCTCTTTATAGTCAGTCGGGTTGAGTTTATCTTCTTCTTTATTCTTTTGTTGTTGAAAAATGCATGCTTTTACTATGCATTTCTTTGAATATGAATATGAATACGACCCACTGTACTCATGACATGTCTTGTAACAACAGATGCACTGATGATGATGTACCCTCGAGCTCATGGATCTGGAGTACAAAACGAAGGAGAGACAGCCATGGCATTGATGATGACGAGTCCAAACACTATTCCATCATCTCTTGGTTCGATGACTGGTAATGTCGTTGGTTCCATTGGGGCTGGAAGTCTTGGATCTGGTCCTTCGAAATTTCTCTTTCAAGCACGTGAGTTAACTTTTTTCTATTCTTTTTTATTTGTTCTGTTTCCAGTTCTTGACTTGGTATATACGTGTCATGATGATGCTCATCATGAGAAAAAGAAATGCTTTAGGCACGTATTCTTCCTTTCCTTTTCCTTTTGTTAGTCTCTTTTTGATTGACTGAATGCATTTTCGCTTCACGGCTTCCTTTGCCTTGAAGTTGTGTTACGTGAGTTCTTATGAGATGTTCTCATCTCATCTTCTTGGATACCTTTTGCCTCAAAGTGCACAACATCTCTTGGATCCTTCTTTTTGTTTTACTCCTCTGCTTGCATTGTGCTCTTATACATCTGTCCTGGAAAGTCTTAGTATTGAAATTTCCATTACATTGTTCTTGTTCAACGAGTGAGTCAAATGAACTTATACATAACTAAACACATTGTGCTTTTTGTTTAATTAAGTGAGTGATTTTACGGAGATTATCATTCACATTTGTATTTCCATTTTCGTGAGACTGGTACTTTGAAAAGTTAATGCTAGAATTTCCACGTTTTTCTGTCTCAGGATCAATTTATGAAGTGATTAATTTGTTTTACTCCAACAAAATGTTAAGCCTGACTCTTTGATTGAGAAGGGAATTATCATTAGTCTGTGTCACAGTTGTTTACTCTTTTCTCGTGAGACTTTTTTCTTGCCCAGAAATGTAAGATGATGACTGTCATATCATACACCTTCACTAGTTTGCCGAGAGATTCCGCCAAATGTTCCATGAACAGGAGCCGAGAGTTCGCTGACTTGTCTTCGATCGAAGAAGAACCACGAGTTCTTGTTCATGTTCGAGATCCACTTGAACTCAAAGGAAAGTTTTCTCGATCGATGTTGATGTTGCGCATTCTAGCCCTCGTGGTCTAGTACTTTCTTTGCAACTCTATTCCTCTCTCGATTCAAGACTAGTCGTGAGAATTTTCCCTCCGAAGAAGCATCAGACTCGAGAAGTTTTTCTTGCAAGTTTTCTATTCAGTCGGCATTGTTTCTTTGCTTGCTGTTGATGTGATGAAGTTGATGAGAAAACAACTGCCAGAGAAAAAATGACAAGAAAACATTTTGATGACTTAGCATCTTGAGAAGAAGAAGGATGATGTCCTCTTGAGGTTTTAAACGACAACGACCACTAAAGCGATGACAGAGGCAATCATGTCTTGATTCATTGCTCGTATCTTTGATGTGGAAACTAAACACAGTCGAGATGACAACACCAAAGAATAGGACCAAGTCTTCTTTACTCGTTTTCTTATTATTACTTATTGTCATCATCATCTTGGTCTCCTCTGTCGAGTCAGCGAAGGAGGGCAAGAAGTCCTCTAAAAACAAGAACAAGGATCACTCTAAAGAGCATTCTTCCTTGAATAACAATAACAGTTCTAACTTTAATGCATCGACAACCTCATCGAGTTCATCTTCGCTAGAAAAACAAGTCGCTCCTGCAACTGATGAGCAGCCATTTGGTAAGTTATTTTATCGTTTAATCGGTTTTGATCTCATGATCCAGGAAGATAACCTCAAGACATAAGAAAGATGTGTTCTCTTTCCCAACTAATAATGAAGGTGTGATGATGAAGGCTATTAGTTTCACTTGCGTGTCTCATACCCTACTCTACTTGTTGTTCTTTCCTTCTCTACTTCTCTGTGTAGTCTTATCTGCAGGCATTTTTCTTCTTTAGGTTCCATCTGTTCATCACGAACATGATGTCACGCTAGAGATGACTGACGGAAAGAGTTGGCCTAAAACTTGTTCTCCCAGAGGTCTTTGTTCCATCTTCTCAGTGTCTGTCTCTCTGTCGTCGTCGTGTCCTTTTTAGATAACAAGAGTTGCGAGGGATGTTCTTTTTCTTTTCGTATGAGTTTCTAGAAATGGAAGGAGGACATGTCTTCATCTTTTTTCTTCTTCTTTTATATATATCTTTGTGTCCTTTCACTTGTGTCATCGTCTTCTTCTTCGTCACCACTGATTCAATTCATGCCTTCTCTGCCATCACTTCTTTCATTCAATTTCTTTTCCTTCTTCCTCTTTGGTTGGATGATGCTGTCCTTCTTATTTCTTCTTCTTTCTTTACTCTTCCTCTTGTCGTCATCTCATTCCCTCTGCTTCCGCTTCATTTTGCCGGTCTCTTCCTCTTTTACTTTCATTTCTTGCTGCTTCTCTTGTCTACCCCTTCTTCTTTGAGCAAACAATTAGAGTGGATGAAGAGGAAGAAGAAAATCTTGGTATGTTTTGCTCTTCTTGCTCATCATGTTCATCTCAGTCTCAAGGATGGGTTATTTCTCTGGTCTTGTCTTGATCATCATCATCATCTTACACAACTCATTGCCTTGCAATCCTACTTCTTTATTCTATCTTTTTTCTTATTCCTTGTGTCATGCCTTATTCTCTCCTTCGTTTGTTTACGTTACTCTGTGTGTGTTTGACCCCTCATGTCTTATTACTCTCCTGAGAGGCAAAAGTTATGTAAGGTCTTGCAATGGTTGAGCAAGAGATATTTAATGACAGATGAAGTGAAAACACGAAGGAGTAGGAAACGAAAGTGCAAGTTAGAGAGAAAGTCAAGTTTCACTTGAAAAAAGTTTCTCGACTTCTCATTTCGATCTCTAGTTTCCTGAACTACAAGTCTTGAAAAGAGAGGTCTCAAATTTTTGCTGAAAAAGGCACTTTCTCTTGTGACAAAAAGTGTAAGACCTTCTTCTTCTCTCCATTCACTTGATCACTGAGTAAATTCCATCCCTTCTTGATTTCAAGAGAACTGGTTGATGCACTTGATGTATAGCACTTATATATATTTTCTTCTTTTTTATTTCCTACTTCTGAGTGATTTGCGTTGGGGACTTGAATTGCAGTAACAGTTTGTTTTCATTTTGAGTGAAGAGGAGATGAGGACCATCCTCTCTAAAGAGAAGGAGGAGGAAGAAAGCAATACAGGAAGAATGTTTGACACTTTCTT